>Ga0157379_10001157_pt1 | contig 21520 bp, 24 predicted proteins | sample S25metaG_FD_121802 | JGI IMG/M metagenome (GOLD analysis project Ga0157379, IMG submission 121802) | Switchgrass rhizosphere microbial communities from Kellogg Biological Station, Michigan, USA - S2-5 metaG | ecosystem: Host-associated > Plants > Roots > Rhizosphere > Soil | place: USA... | reverse complement strand
CCTCGTCTACTCGGCAATGACGGAATCCTACGCCTGACGTCCGCCAATCCTTGACCGCTGGGCCTCATCTGTTAATACCGAGCGGGCGCCGCCGGCGGCGTCCGCTCGATAAGGTTTTCGTCCGCAATGCCCGCGAAAAAGCCGCTCGTCATCGTCACGCGCAAGCTTCCCGATGCGATCGAGACGCGCATGCGCGAGCTGTTCGACGCGAAACTGAACGTCGATGACAAGCCGATGACACAGGCCGACCTCGTGGAAGCGGTGCAGCGGGCCGATGTCCTGGTACCGACCGTCACCGATCGCATCGATTCCAAGGTCATCGTGCGCGCCGGGCCGAACTTCAAGCTGATCGCCAATTTCGGCACCGGCGTCGACAACATCGACGTCAAGACCGCGCTCGACAAAGGCATCACCGTCACCAACACGCCGGGCGTGCTCACCGAAGACACCGCCGACATGACGATGGCGCTGATTCTCTCAGTGCCGCGCCGGCTTGTCGAAGGCGTCAAGGAGCTGGAGCAGGATCACTTCAAGGGTTGGTCGCCGTCCTGGATGCTCGGCCACCGCATCTACGGCAAGCGGCTCGGGATCATCGGCATGGGCCGCATCGGCCAGGCCGTGGCGCGCCGCGCCCGCGCCTTCGGACTGCAAATCCACTATCACAACCGCAAGCCCGTGCATCCCGACATCGAGCACGAGCTCGAGGCGACCTATTGGGAAAGCCTCGACCAAATGCTGGCGCGCATGGATATCGTCAGCATCAACTGCCCGCACACGCCGGCAACCTATCACCTGCTCTCGGCGCGGCGGCTGAAGTTGATGAAGCCGAGTGCCTATATCGTCAACACGTCGCGCGGCGAAGTGATCGACGAGAACACGCTGGCGCGCATGCTCGAAACCGGCCAGCTCTCCGGTGCCGGACTCGACGTGTTCGAAAACGAACCGGCAGTCAATCCGAAGCTCCTGAAGCTCAAGAACGTGGTGCTCTTGCCGCATATGGGTTCGGCCACCATCGAAGGCCGTGTCGACATGGGCGAAAAGGTGATCATCAACATCAAAACCTTCGCCGACGGACATAAGCCGCCCGACCGTGTCATCCCGGCGATGCTTTGAAGCAAGAGTGGATTTTCTGGTCGAAAAGGCGTCGCCTTAATCGATGCTGCACTCGGACCATTGCGGCCGGCGAAAAATCGCCAATCAAAGTTGAATTGATCGTCTAGAGCGTCGCTTGGAACAGCTCGACCAGCTTCGCGAACGCGCGCTCCGCCTGTTTCTCGTTGTAGACATCGCGGCCGGGGACGCACCAGCCATGGCGGGCGCCGTCATAGGTCTCGCTTTCGGACTTGCCCGGCCACGCTTTGAGCGCCGCTTCCAGCTTGGCGATCGCTTCCGGCGGCATGCCGCGATCCTCGATCGCATGGCCGAAATACAGGCGTGCCCTGATTTTTGGTAACAGCAAGTGCGGAGAATCCGGCTGGTCGGTGTAGAGGCCGCCGCCGTGGAACGAGGCCGCGGCGGCAATTCTTTCCGGTGCCGCTCCGGCAATGCGAAAAGCCATCGAGCCCGTGAAGCAGTAGCCGACCACGCCGACCATAGTTCCCCGCACCATTTTCTGCGCCAAGAGATAGTCGGCGAAGGCTGCGCCATCGGGGCCCATCTGCGCGTGCGAGAGAAAACCGCGTAACTCGCCCAGTCGCTTCATGGTGCGTTCGTCGCCGAAGGCCGGCGCGAAATCGAGCACCGGCAATTTGGCACCGCGATAGAACACGTTGGGCAGCAGCACGACATAGCCCTGATCGGCCAGACGTTGCGCCATAGCGCGAAATGCGCCGCGGATGCCCATGATGTCGGTCAGCTGCATCGCCGCCGGCCAAGGACCGGCGCCGGTCGAAGGCGTGTAGAGATAGGCTTCGGCGATTCCGTCCGGTGTTTGTACGTTGACCTTGGATTCGCTCATGCGTGGCGGCGCCTTCTAGGGCAATTCGTAGATTACGGCATTCCAGAAGCGCACGCGATCCGAGCCGGTCTTGCGAAAGCCGCGGCGGCGCAGTTCGCGGCCGATCATCGCGTTGAAATAGCCATGTGCCACGAGCGCGGTCTCGCCTTCCCGGCCGGCGCGTTGCATCAGGATGTCGGCGGCCTGGGCGGCGCGATGCTTGGCGCGGCGATAATTCTCGATCTCGGGGTGATAGCCGGCATGCCACAAGATGCGGGCGACGACCGCCCATTTGGGCACCTTCATGCGCAGCAGCGGAATGCGTGGACTGGCGAGCGGCGCTTCGATGAAGAGCGGATCGGCGATCAGCTCCGCCTTCGGTGCCAACGCCTTGGCGCTGTCGGTCGAACGCGGCTTCGTGCTGGTGTAGATCGCGCTCAGTTCCTTGACGAGATCCTGAAGCTCTTCAGGGGGCGCACTCTCGGGGTCAAGACCGGCCGCTTCGTACTCATCGATGTAGGTGCGAAAGCCGCTGTGCGACGTGCGAGGATTGGCGGCGATCGCCGGCCGGCCGTGGCGAATGAGCAGGATGCGCATCGGTGTCGCGGCATGGGCGTGGCGACGGGCACGGCGCATCGGCTGCGGGGCGTGGACAGCCGGAATAGAAACGTCCAGATCGGTCGAAATGGCAGCTCCTTGCGGCGGTCAGCCGGGACTGTACGATCACAAACCTGACCTATAATCCAGCATCAGGACAGTAACGGGAAGGGGCCCATGGAGCAGCGCGACCTTAAGGATAAGACAGCGATCGTTACGGGTTCGGCTACGGGCATCGGCTCGGCCGTGGCTGTCGGACTGGCAAAACGCGGCGCGAATGTGGTGGTAAACTACACCCGCAGCAAGGCCGAGGCCGAAGCCACCGCTGCCGCCGTCGAGAAAGCTGGCGCCGATGTCCGTCTTATCCAGGCCGATGTGGCCAGGGACGAGGACTGCCGCAAGCTTGCGCGCGCCGCGCTCGATGCCTGGGGCCGCATCGACATCCTCATCAACAATGCCGGCACCACCAAATTTGTCACCAATCATGCAGATCTTGACTCGCTGAGCGCCGAGGATTTCACGCGCATCTATGGCGTCAATGTCATCGGCCCGTTCCAGATGATCCGGGCCTGCCTGGAAGGCTTGCGCGCGAACAAGGATGGTGCGGTTGTCAACGTGTCCTCGATTGCAGGCGTTGCCGGCATTGGTTCTTCGGTCGCCTACGCCGCGTCCAAGGGCGCGTTGAACACGATGACCTATTCGCTGGCGCGCGCGCTGGCGCCGGAGATCCGCATCAACGCGGTGTGTCCCGGCTATGTCGATACGCCGTGGTTCGTCAAGGAACTCGGCGCGGAAACGGCGGCGCGTATCGCGCAAGGCGAAGGTAAACGCGTGTTGCTGCAACGGACCGCCGACGGAGCGGAGATCGCAAAGACCGTGCTGTTTTTCGCCGGACCCGAGTCGCGCAACATCACCGGCGAAACCTTGTTGAGCGACGGCGGCATGCATCTTTCCATGGCCGGCGCCCGGCGCTGACCGGCGCTCAATGAGGCAGCGCTTTGCCTAAGGGGCGGGCACATGGTGTTGCATCGCAACAACTACGGGGTAAATCCGTTCGTTAAGCACGGGAAACGCGGGGGCCCATGCTTCTTTACATATTGAATTTACCCGGACGGTTCTAAAAGGTCGGGTCGGCAGCGCCGTGCTTCGCAACTGCGAGATGCTGACAAGAGAGGGCAAAACATGACTTCAGTGGGACTAAAATTGGTGCTCGCAGGCGCAAGCCTGGCCGGCCTCATCGCTTCGTCGGATTGCGCCCTTGCAGCCGACTGGGGAACGCTGTCGGCCTATGCCGACGTGACCAGCGACTATCGCTTCCGCGGCATCAGCCAGAACGGTCGAGACTTCGCACCGCAGGCATCGGTCAACTGGAGCGGGCCGGAAGGTTTCTATGCCGGCGTGTGGGCGTCGAAGATCAACTGGGGCTTTACCTCGACGTCGGTTGAGGTCGACATCTATGGCGGCAAGCATTTCGACCTGTGGGGCACCGACCTTAATGTCGAAGCATACTACTACGCCTATCCCGACAATCCGGGTGCCGTCTCGGCAAGTTACTTCGAAGGCATCTTCCAGCTCAGCCACGCCTTCGGACCGCTGACATTGACCGCGACGGGCGCGGTATCGCCCGACTTCAGCTTCGAAACCGGAAACGCCTTTTACGTCGAAGGCACCGCGTCGTGGGCCGTGCTGGACTGGCTGACGGTCAGCGGCAATGTCGGCCACCAATGGGTAAACCACACCCTGCCCGACTATACGCATTTCGACATCGGTGCCACGGCGACTTGGCACCACTGGGCATTGGATGCGCGGTTCAACGGGACGGATCTGAACGGCGTGGGCTGCGGCTTCTACGTCGCACAGTCGGATGCCTGTGTTGGCGGGTTTGTCGCCATGCTGACCTACAGCATTCCCGACATTTTGAACTGAGCACGATCGATTTAAACGAAAAAGCCCGCGAGTGCTCGCGGGCTTTTTCTTTGTCAGTGCGTCGAGGCCGCACCTAGTGCTGCGCCCACGACCAGGACTTGATGCGCCAACCCACTGCCAGTTTCTGCAGTGCAAGTGTCCATACACCCTGCTCGATTACCGGCTTGCCTTTCAGCTTGTAACTGTAATGCACCGGGTAGACCACGTAACCGCGATCGCCCGTGACGGCGACGCGCCAGGGCTTTCCCACCGTCACCATCTCGCCGGTGATGTTGTTCTTCTTGTCATAGGTCGTGAGCGCCGCCGCCCAGTCGACGCAGGTGTTGGCGCTTTGCCATTCGTACGGCGCAAAGTCGTCGATGATGTGGGCCTGCGGCGTACACAGCGCCGCCGCGGCATCGGCATTGCCTTTGTTGAATTCGTCATTGAATTTCGTGACCGTCGCCGTCACATCCGTCTTGTCGGACGCAAGAGCCGGTGACAGGGCCGCGACTGCGGCTAAGGCCAGTATCACTACGCGCATTTTCGTTTTCCCCAGCTTTTGATTGTATCGGCGGGACGTATGTCCACGGTGTGCGGACGCTACGTGTTTGTGCGCGAACAAGCCAGCCGCCGGCTTGGGAGCGGCCCAACTGCGTGAAACGCTGCATCCAAGTGGAGAGGATGAATGGCGGAATTTCCCAAAAGTTTCATCTGGGGTGCGCATCAACCGGCAATTCTTCGCGGCCGTGCGCGGCGACGACTTCGTCGGCGTGCAGACCTACTCGCGCACGCGAGTGGGCGAGCGCGGCCCCCTCCAACCGGCACCGGGCGTCGAGGTCACGCAGATGGGTTATGAGTTCTATCCCGAAGCGCTGGAGGCATCGATCCGCAACGCTTGGGCCGACAGCGGCTGCGCGATACTCGTCACCGAGAACGGCATCGGCACCGAGGATGATGCCGGCGCATCGACTACACCGAACGTGCGTTGCGCGGCGTGCAGCGCTGCATGACCGACGGCATCGACGTGCGCGGCTACATCCATTGGTCGATGCTGGACAATTATGAATGGCGCGAGGGCTACCGGCCGAAGTTTGGCCTCGTCGCGGTGGACCGCGCGACGCAACAGCGCAAACCCAAGCCGAGCGCCTACTGGCTTGGCGAAGTCGCCAGGCGAAATGCTTTGAGAGTGCGTACGGAGTGAAACGCTGGTCGGAGAGAGAGGATTTGAACCTCCGGCCCCCACGTCCCGAACGTGGTGCTCTACCAGGCTGAGCTACTCTCCGAAATTCACGGGAGGCGTTCTTATATAGACGGGCTTTGGGTGCCGCAATACACGGCAAAGCACCGAATTCGCGCGGAAATCAATGCGTTGAAAGGTCCTGGGACACGCCCTATGGTCCGGCCGCTTCCGCCTGCGCCGCGTGTTCGGCGGACAGCGCACCTGCTGGGGCGTCGCCAAGCGGTAAGGCACCGGATTTTGATTCCGGCATTCGCAGGTTCGATCCCTGCCGCCCCAGCCAGCCTTCGCTGCTTCTCTGACCCGCGCAGGCAAGGGCCCACTTCCAGCAGCGACTCACCCAGCGCGAAACCGGATCGGGCGGCCCGGTGCCGTCGCTTCGACGACACGCATGATGCTCTCGGCATCGAAGCCGAAATGGCGATAGAGATCAGCGATCGTGCCGGTCTGGCCGAAATTGTCGACGCCGAGGCTCTCGACGCGATGCCCCACGACGCCGCCGAGCCAGCTTAGCGTTGCAGGATGGCCGTCGATGATCGTGACAATCACCGCGTCGCGCGGCACCGACGATAACAGGCGCACGATCTGCGGCGGATGCGGCAACCGTCCATCGTGACGGTGATGCTGGCCGCGCCGCCAATCGGCATAGAGACGATCCGCCGACGTCAGCGCGAGCACGCCGACGCCGTTGCGATCCTCCGCCATCAGACCGGCGGCGGTGATGGCTTCAGCGCTGACCGTGCCTTGATAGGCGAGCACCACGCGTGTGCTGGGACCGGGCGGCGACAGCCAGTAGCCGCCGGCAATGATGTCGCGCGTCAATTCCGGGGTGAGCGTGCGGCCAAGCTGGTCCAGCGCGCGGGTCGAGAGGCGCAGATAGACCGAGCCGCCATCGTCGTCCTGAATGTGTTCGAATGCCCAGCGCATAATGACGGCCAACTCATCGGCATAGGCCGGCTCGTACGATGTCAGTCCAGGTTGCGCCATGCCGATCATGGGCGAGCCGATCGACTGATGCGCGCCGCCTTCGGGTGCCAGAGCCACGCCGCTTGGCGTTGCGACGAGAATGAACCGCGCATCCTGGTAGCAGGCGTAGTTCAACGCATCGAGACCGCGCGCGATGAACGGATCATACAGCGTGCCGATCGGCAGCACGCGGGCGCCGAACAGGCTGTGCGACAGGCCGAATGCGCCCAGCAGCAGAAACAGGTTCATCTCCGCGATACCAAGTTCGATATGCTGACCGGTGGCGGCGAATTCCCAGCGCTGCGCCGAAGCGATGTGCTGCTCGCGAAACGTGTCGGCCATCGCGTCGCGGCCGAAGATGCCGCGCCGGTTCACCCAGGCGCCGAGATTGGTCGAGACCGTGACGTCCGGCGATGTCGTCACGATGTGGGCCGCCAGGTCGGATTGCTCGCGCCCGATCTCGTTCAGGATGTTGCCGAATGCCGTCTGCGTCGAAATCGTTTTCTGTTGCGGCACCGGCAGCGCCGGCGGCAGTGCGACGCGCGGCGCGCTTAGCCGGCGCTCGCCGCTTTGGGCGAACGGGACCTTGTCGAGGAACGTTTGCAGGTCATCTGCCGCGATGCCGAGCCCAGCGAAGCGCTCCCATTCGGCACCATCGGCGATGTTCATCGCGGCGCGCAGGCCCGCCATCTGAGCTTCGTTCATCAAGCCGGCGTGATTGTCCTTGTGTCCGGCCAGCGGCAGGCCAAAACCCTTGACCGTGTAGCAAAGGAAACAAACCGGCCGGTCGTGATCGATCGCTTCGAACGCTTCCAGGATGCTGGGAATGTCGTGGCCGCCGAGATTGCTCATCAGTGCGGACAGTTCCTCATCGCTGCGTCGCTCGATCAGTCGCGAGACATCGCCTTGGTCGCCCAGATCGTCGCGCAACCGCTTGCGCCAGGCTGCTCCGCCCTGGAAAATCAGCGCGGAGTAGAGCTGGTTGGGTGCGGCATCGATCCATTGCCTCAGCCGCTCACCGCCCGGCTCGGTGAAAGCTGCCTGCTGCAGCTTTCCGTATTTGAGGACGATCAGATCCCAGCCCATCGCCGTAAAAAGTTTTTCGAAGCGGGTGTGAAGATCCTCGCGCACCACTGCGTCAAGGCTCTGGCGGTTATAGTCGATGATCCACCAGGTGTTCTTGAGGCCGAATTTCCAGCCTTCGAGCAAGGCTTCGTAGATATTGCCTTCATCGAGCTCGGCATCGCCGACGAGCGCGATCATGCGACCCTTCTTGCGCCCGCCCGCCCAGCCATGGGCATGGACGTAATCCTGTACCATGCTGGCAAAGCTCGTCATCGCCACGCCAAGTCCGACCGAGCCGGTGGAAAAATCGACGTCGTCGACATCCTTCGTGCGTGACGGATAGGACTGCGCCCCGCCATAGCCGCGAAAATTCTCCAGCTTCTCGCGCGTCTGCTTGCCGAAGAGATACTGAATCGCATGGAAGACCGGACTGGCATGCGGCTTGACGGCGACGCGGTCTTCCGGCCGCAGCACCGCGAAATAAAGCGCGGTCATGATCGCGGTAAGCGAGGCACACGAAGCCTGGTGACCGCCGACTTTCAAACCGTCGGCACTTTCGCGCCCATGGTTGGCGTTGTGGATCGTCCAGCTCGCCAGCCACAGAACCTTGCGCTCGAGCGCCGAGAGATAGGGTAGTCGCGAATCCGCCGGCATAGCTGTTCCGGGATGAATGGCACTTGAGTATAGACGAAAAGTGATCGCGCAATCCTCGTCAGTAAGCCCACCACAAGGCATATTGGTCCTGCGAAAATCTGGGGACGCCGATTTCCATGACGACACGATTTCTGGCGGTGAGCGCCATGGTGGTGATTCTCACAGCGGCGGCGGCGCTGAGTGTTGGCACCGGTCTGGCGGCAGGGCACCACCAGGCAACGGCGGCAGACGCGCGCGCCTTCGTCGCCAAGGCGGAAGCCGATCTCGCCAAGCAAAGCTTGTACACCAGCCACTCCGCCTGGGTGCAGGCGACTTACATCAACTCGGATACGAGTTGGCTCGCCGCGAAAGCAACCGCGGAAGCGACAGACCTGAGCGTGCGTTATGCCAAACAGGCGGCCCGCTTTGATGGGGTGAAAGTCGACGCCACCACGCGGCGCAAGCTCTACCTCCTCAAACAGGCGCTCACCCTGCCGTCCTCATCCAAACCCGGCGCGTCGCAGGAGCTAGCCGACATCCGCGCACGTCTCGTCGCCGACTATTCGACCGCCAAGTTCATCTACCAGGGCAAGACGCTGACGCTCGACGATATGGAAGATATCCTGCGCACGTCGCGCGATCCCAATGAGATGCGCACGCTGTGGGAAGGCTGGCGCACCGTTTCGTCGCCGCAGATGAAGCAGGACTATGTGCGTCTCGTCGCGCTGGCGAATGACGGCGCGCGCGAACTCGGTTATGCGGATACCGGCGCCTTGTGGCGTTCCTGGTACGACATGCCACCCGATGCCTTCGCCGCGAAGACCGATGCGCTGTGGCAGCAGGTCGAACCACTGTACACCAAGCTGCACTGCTATGTGCGCGGCAAGTTGAGCGCAAAATATGGCGTGGCGGTGCAGCCGGCGACAGGACCAATCCGTGCAGACTTAACCGGCAATATGTGGAGCCAGGATTGGGGCAACATCTATGACATCGTCAAACCGCAACAAGCCGATCTCGGCTACGACCTGACGGCGGCGCTCGTCGCGCATGGCTATGACGCGGTCAAGATGGTCCATGTCGCCGACCAGTGGTACCAGTCGATCGGCTTCGCGCCGGAACCTGCGACATTTTGGGAGCGCTCGCAGATCGTGCGCCCGCGGGACCGCGAGGTCGTCTGTCACGCTTCGGCCTGGGACGTCGACGCCAAGGACGATTTGCGCCTCAAGGCCTGCATCACGGTGACGGCCGACGACTTCTACACCGTGCATCACGAGCTCGGCCATAACATGTACCAACGTGCCTACAACACGCAGCCCTACCTGTTCCGCGGCGGCGCGAATGACGGCTTTCACGAGGCGGTCGGCGATTTCGCCGGGCTGAACGCGTTGACGCCGGACTATCTGAAGACACTCGGCCTGATCGATACCGTGCCGGGGCCGCAAGCCGACATCGCGTATCTGCTCAAAATGGCACTCGACAAGATTGCAATCCTGCCCTTCGCGCTCATCATCGACAAATGGCGCTGGGGCGTTTTTTCCGGCGCGATCACGCCGGAGCACTACAACGATGCCTGGTGGGACCTTGTCGCGAAGTATCAAGGGCTGATGCCACCAGGGCCGCGCCCGGCCAACGCATTCGATCCCGGTGCGAAGTTTCACATCGCGAACAACACGCCCTACACGCGATACTTCCTGGCGGAGATTTATGAGTTCCAGTTCTACCGCGCCGCATGCCGCCTGGCTCAATGGCAGGGCCCGCTCAATCGCTGCAACATCTTTGGCAACAAGGCAGTCGGCGCGAAGTTCAATGCCATGCTGGCGCTAGGTCAATCGCAACCCTGGCCACACGCGCTGGCAACCTTCAGCGGCGAAACCGACATCGATGCCAGCGCGATCAACGACTATTTCGCGCCACTCTCGACTTGGCTGGACCAGCAGAATGTCGGCCAGGCCTGCACGCGCTGATCAGGCGCTGACGCGCGCTTTGCGAGCGACGGTCTCAACGGCATCGACGATCATGCCAAACAGCGGCGCGGGCAGGTCATGACCCATGCCCGGGATTTCGCGCAGCTCCGCACCTGGGATCACGGCCGCCGTGTCGCGTCCGCCGTCGATGGGAACCAGTGGATCGTCGATGCCATGCACGACCATGGTCGGCACCTTGATCTTGCGTAAGGCATCGCGACGATCGCCGCTCGCCATGACAGCCGCCATCTGGCGCGTGACGCCGACGGGATAGTAGGCACGCTGATAGTCGGCAAGGAAGCGGGCGCGGATCTCGGCTTCGTTCGCGGGATATTTGGGACTGCCGATGATCGCGGCTGACTTTACCGACTGTGCTGCGAGCACCTCGAGATCGGTCGATGTCGGACGCGTCATCAAAATCGCCATCGCCTCGGGCTTGGCCGGCGGCAAGGCCGGGTTGCCGGTCGAAGACATGATCGATGTCAGCGACAAGGTTTTGTGCGGATGATTGGCCGCGACCATCTGCGCGATCATGCCGCCCATCGAAGCGCCGACGATATGGGCGCGGCCAATGCCGAGCGCTTCGAGCACGCCGGCAGCGTCATTGGCCATGTCGTTAAGATTGTACGCGGCCGACGTCGATTTGCCGGCAGCGCGCGCCGCCATGATCGCCCCGATATCGGCCGGGCCTGCCGCATCGAACTTGTGCGACAGGCCGACATCGCGATTGTCGAACGTCACCACGCCGAATCCTCGCGCGTTGAACATTTCGATCAAGGCGAGCGGCCAACGCGTCATCTGCGCGCCGAGCCCCATGATGAGCAGGATTTTCTCGCCATCCTTCGGGCCGTACGCGGCATATTCGATGGCGATACCGTTGGCTTTGATCTGGGGCATGGAGCGCTCCGCATTGGTCTGCCACCATAGCAATGGTCCGGCACGCGGTCGTCAAGGCACTGCGTGACGCAACGTAACTTATGGGTGAATGCCGATGCGCGAGCTGCTGGTTGTGTTTGCGACAGTTTTTCTCGCCGAACTTGGTGACAAGACGCAGCTCGCCACCCTGTTGTTCGCCAGCGATGCCAAAAGCTCGCCCTGGCCCGTCTTTTTCGCGGCAGCGGGTGCGCTTGTCCTGTCGACTGCGATCGCCGTCATGCTCGGTACGGCCGCCGAGCGCTACCTGACGATGGTCCCGCTCAAGCTGATCGCCGGGCTTGGCTTCGTCGCCGTCGGCGCCTGGACCATCGCATCCCACTTTCGCGGCGCATGAGCTCACAATCGGTTCACGCGGAGGCGCGAAGACGGCTTGAAGTCGTCCTCCGCGTACTCCGCGGCTCCGCGAGAATCTATTTGTAGATGAGGCTGATTGTTTCGGCGACGCAAGCCGGGCGTTGCGCGCCTTCAATCTCGATCGTAACTTCGTTGGTCAGCTGCATGCCGCCGGCTTTCGGTTCGGCAGCGATGAGCTTCTGGCGCGCCCGGACTTTCGAACCCACCGGCACCATGTTGGTGAAGCGGATCTTGTTGGAGCCGTAATTAATGCCTCGCGTCACGCCTTCGACGCGCATCATGCCGCCGGTCAGCCAGGGAATGAGCGACAGCGTCAGATAGCCGTGCGCGATGGTCTTGCCGCCCGGCATCTCCTTCTTTGCGCGCTCGACATCGACATGGATCCATTGATGGTCGCCGGTGGCATCGGCGAATTTGTTGATGCGGTCCTGGTCGACCAACACCCAGTCGGAAACCCCGATCTCCTGTCCTGCCAGCGCTGCGACAGTCTCAAAGGTTGCGGTTTTCATCTCAATCTCCTGTTGTGTTCCGTTCATTGGCAAGAAGGCGAACTTGGCGCTCCAGGCTGCACATTGGTCCGTCCTCGATGCCGAGTTCGGCCAGGTGTTTCACCGTGCGATACAGATAATCCCGGTTGGTGCCGAGCATGCCGTGCGCCCGCGCGATTCGGCGCGCCGCGATGTCGTCATGCAGCGTGCCTTCGTAACGCGGGTGCGAGCGATTGATCACGAATGCCAGCACGCGAACGCGCTGAAGACCAGTTATGTCGGCATTGAGCCAGCGCGGCTCATAGGCGCCCGACACCATTTCGCGCAGCCACAGAATGGAAAGTTCGCTTTCGACTGCGTCCGCCGCGATGCGATGGGCGACGCCGGTGCAGGAAACGCCGCGATCGATTGCGAGCATGAGGCCGGGCTGTTCCGGCGAACCGCGGCCCGCGCCCAATGTCAGGCAAAAGGTCCGGTGGTAGCCGCGCACATGCGCCTTGCGGCTCTCGACGACATTGATCGCCGGATTCCACATCAACGAGCCATAGCCGAACACCCAGGCGTCTTGTCCCTCCGGGACAGCGGCACGCATCGCCTTCAGCGACGCCTTGCGCGCCTCCTCCGACATGAGTGGTACACCGCCGCGCCTGGCGGCCGCATCGGCGATGCGCCGGACACGTTCGATGGTAAAATCCTCCCGCCGCAAATCCCGCCCGAGCGGCTGCGTGGGAAAGGCGTCTTGCTTCTGAACCTCGTCAGACAATCCGTGACTCGCGTTTGGCCCAATAGCGATCGCGGATCAGCCGCTTGTAGAGCTTGCCCGTCGGATGGCGTGGCAGCTCGCGATCGAAATCGATGCTCCTGGGACATTTGATCGGTGAAAGTTGCTGACGGCAATAGGCGATCAGCTCTTCGGCAAATTGCGGCGTTGCGTCCGCCCAGTCCAGCGGCTGCACCACCGCTTTCACTTCTTCGCCGAAATCCTCGTTGGGCACGCCAATAACCGCCACGTCGGCAACTTTGGGATGCGTAATCAAAAGGTTCTCGGCCTCTTGGGGATAGATGTTCACGCCGCCCGAGATGATCATGAAGGCTTTGCGGTCGGTGAGGTAGAGATAGCCGTCCGCGTCGAGCCTACCTACGTCGCCCAGCGTTGACCATTCAGGATGCCTGGGGTGGCGCGACTCCGCCGTCTTCTTGGGGTCGTTGTGATAGGTGAACTGCGCCGCCGAGGCGAAATAAATCGTTCCCGCTTCGCCCACTGGCAACTCGTTGCCTTCGTCGTCGCAAATGTGGACGGGACTAAGCAGCGACTTTCCCACCGTGCCGGGATGGGCCAGCCAATCGGCGCTGTTGACGTAGCACATGCCGTTGCCTTCGGTGCCGGCATAGTATTCGTGCAAGACCGGGCCCCACCATTCGATCATCCGCCGCTTGATGTCGATCGGTATCGGCGCGGCGGCGTGGATCGCCGATTTCATCGACGAGACGTCATATTTCAAGCGATCGGCCTCGGGCATCTTCAGCATGCGGACGAACATCGTCGGCACCCACTGGCTGGCCGACGCCTTGTAGGTCTCGATCGCTTTCAGGGCGCCTTCGGCGTCGAAATGCTCCATCACGACGACGGTGCCGCCGAGCCGCTGGACCGTCATCGAATAGTGCAGTGGTGCGGCGTGATAGAGCGGCGCCGGCGACAGATAGATCGAGTCTTGCGTGATCCCGTAGAGCATCGTGACAATGCCAAGCAGCGGTGCGGGCGCATCGATCGGCAATCCCGACAAGGGCTGGCGCACGCCCTTCGGCCGTCCGGTGGTACCCGACGAATAGAGCATCGCAGCACCGGCAATCTGATCGTCGATCGGCGTCGTGGGGAGTTTTGCACTCTCGGTCTCATACGAGCGGTAGCCGGCAATCGTGCCGCCGACCATCAAGAGGTGCACGCCGGGAACCAGCGGTGCGACTTCCGCTGCCACCTTGGCCAACGAATGACCGGCGATCAGCGCCTTCGCATTAGAGTCTTTTAGGATGTACTCGACCTCGCCAGCGGTGAGACGCGACGAGACGGCGGTGAAGTAGAGTCCGGCACGCTGGGCAGCCCAACAAAGCTCCAGAAAGCGGATATTGTTTTCCATGAAGATGGCGATGCCGTCGCCTGCCTTCAGTCCCAGCTTGCGGAACAGCTGTGCGCCCTGGTTCGAGCGCGCCTCGAGCTCACCATAGGTAATGCGCTCGCCGCTCGCCGCCATGATGATGGCAGGCTTGTCGGGCGTTTTTCGGGCGATGACGGAAGGATGCATGGCGGATTTCCCGGCGGCTCGTGCAAAAAATCGCGAGCTGTTTTGTACGGCCTGGGTGGGCCGCGCGTAAAGCAGCCAAGCCGAAACGCCAGGTTGACAGCGTCGATGGCGACGATCAGATGCCAACATGGCTGCACCCGAACGCAAGAAAATGGCGTTGCCCGATGGCGACATTTCCTGCCTGGAGTGGCCGGCCGAGGCACCGCTGCTGCATTTTACCCATGCCACCGGATTCAACGCCGAGACCTATCGCGGATTGTTGACGCCGCTGCAGCACCGATTTCGTGTCACCGCCAGTGACATGCGCGGCCATGGCTTCTCCACGCTGCCCGCATCGCCCGGCCCTTTGGCAGCATGGGCGACTTTCGCCCGCGATCTTGCCAGCGTGTTGGATCAATTCAGCAGCCAGCCCCTGCTTCTGGCCGGACATTCGATGGGCGCGATCACCAGCCTCATGGTGGCCGCCAGCGAGCCTGGACGGGTGCGCGGCCTCGTGCTGGTCGAGCCGGTGCTGGTGCCGCGCTTCGCGCCGCTGAAAATGCGCGTTTGGCGGGCCCTGGGCGGCCAACTGCCGCAAAATTTCAATCTGGCCGAGATGGCGGCAAAACGCCGCTCGATCTTTCCGTCCTTCGAACAAGCGTTGGCGGCCTATCGTGGCCGCGGTGCTTTCAAGACTTGGCCGGACGAAGTCATCGCGGATTACCTGCGTGGCGGTCTCATCGCGACGGGAAACGGCACGGAAATGCGTCTGGCCTGCAATCCGCTTTGGGAGGCATCGGTGTTCCAGCATGCGCCGCCGGGTGCCGGCCGCCTGGTGCGACGTGTGCGCTGCCCGCTGACCGTTATCTACGCCGGTGACGGAACGGCGCGCGAGGAGGAAGTACAGGCGCTCGCCCGCCGGCACGGCAACACCCGCCTCGTAAAGGTGCCGGGCACGACACATTTCCTGCCGATGGAACGGCCCGAGATCGTGCGTGACGAGATCGAGCGCATCGCGCGTGACGGCTAACGGAGCGACGCAAAGCGGCTGTCGAGGCGTCGAAGAATTTCATCCGACGAAAAGCCGAGCGCTTCGAGCCGGCCCGATCGCGCGAACAACGCCAGTCCGACGACCGCGGCCGCAACGAGCACGCCGTCGCATTGTCCCTCGCGGCTGTTGGCGGGATTGCCGGCGGCGTCCGACAGAACTTTCAGCGCGGCGATCAAGCGGCCGTTGAACAAGCGCCCGGCATCACTCGTGCCTGCGGTCGCGGCCAACGCGCCGGGCGCCGCCGCAAAGCTGTCAGATTCACACAGCAGTGCGAGTGCGGCTGCTGCGGTCGCGGCAAGCCGGCCTTCGCCACCGCCCTGTGCCGCAGCGGCTTCGCGCATGGCGCGCGCCAAAACGGTCAGATCATCGGCGGCGAGCGCCAGCAAGAGTTCGTCCTTATTCGCGAAGTAGCCGTAGAGCGCGGCGGGAGCGAATCCGGCTTCGGCGGCAACATGGCGCAGCGACAGCTCACCGCCACCGGCGACCACGCGGCGCGCCGCATCGAGGATTCCCGTGCGCGTCGCCGCATGCGCGAGCGCACGTCGTTGCAACCTTTGCTCAGTCACCATCGCGCGATGATAGGCGATTCGACTCCAAAGCCACACGCAAGAAGGCCGCGCAACATGGCGCGGCCCTGCGAGAACTAACTATGAGCGGCAGATCAGCCGTTGGGATGCTTGGCCTTATAGGCCATGACGGCGGCATTATACTCTCCGCCGACCTTCTCCTTCAGATGCTGGTTGGAATCGACCTTGGCCTGAACCCCGGTCTCGATCGAAGGATCAAGCGTCTTCTTGTTCTTGACCGCATCCAGCTTCGCATCGGTCAATTCCTTCAACAGGCAGGATTGATAGTCATCCGACTGCTTGATGAAGGTCAGCACGTCATCATGCGCCCCGTTCATCTGTGCGGTGGTGGCCGTCGCGCCATCCAGGGCGGTCGGCGCAATCGGTTCCTGGCAGGCGCTCTGCGCCATGGCCGGCACCATTGATGCGCCAACCAATGCCACAACCAATCCCAATGTCTTCAACATCATCGGCTTAAAACTCCCTTGGATTTTGCGACCCCTCGCAATCTGGACGATACAAGCACATCGAATGGGGCAGAAGAAAGACTAAGCTTCCGAAATGGCTACTGGGTAAGCCCGCCATAGGGGGGCAACGGGTCATATTCCATCTGGTGCTGAACCCGGCGCGCAAAAATGGGGTCAAAGAGCTGGCCCGTCAGCCACAGTGCCATGTCGATTCCCGCAGATACCCCGGCCGCGGTAACGATATTGCCGTCCTGCACATACCGAAAATTTTCGAGGACTTCGCCGGCCTCTCTGCGCTCACGCAAGGCATCGACATAAGCCCAATGCGTTGTCACTCGTTTGCCGCGTGCCGGGCCGGCCGCCGTCAGCAGCAGCGCGCCGGTACAAACACTGCTGACCCACCGAGCCGACTTTGCCGTGGCGGCAATCCAGGCAAGCAAAGCGGTGTTCTCGACTTCGCGGCGCGTGCCTTGGCCACCGGGAATGAGGAGCACGTCCAACGCACCGCACGCGGCGGTTGTCGTGTCGGGCAGCACCCGCATGCCCTTGGCGCAGCGCACGGGGCCGTCTCGCTCGGCCACCAGGACGACCTCACTCGTATCGGGCTTGAGTGCCTTGGCCATCGTGAAGACTTCCCATGGTCCGACGAAGTCGAGCTCTTCGGCGCCGTCGAAAATCAGGATGCCGATCTTGAGTGTCATGACGCTTTCCTTCGCAATCGGTAGACCTGAGCATGCTAGCGCTGTCTCGCCCCCTGCAGAAATACCCATCACATGATTTTGACGCTCTCCCGCGCGCGCTGGCGCACGACGACTGAGCGCACCAAGCGCAGCAGAGGCACGGCGAGAAGCACGGCCAACGAAAATGCGTACCAGGCATCAGGTTGCTGCGAAGCCCGCAGCCTGCCGACACTCCACAGCGTGAATGCCAGCCAGAAATAGCCGGTCGCGACGCGGCGGATGGCACGCCAGGAGGGTGGGCTCATCTGCCTGACTAAGCTTGGATGATAACTCAAATACATCACAACAAGGATGGCGCCATTCAGAGCGCAATAGACCAGAGCGGGCAGCGTGAACGGCTCCAGGCCACCTGCGAAAGGAATCAGAACACAAAAGAGTGAAACCGCGAATGCCGCGATGAAGGCAAACATGAGACCGTCCTGTTCGCGCGCGACGGCGCGCAGCGCGAGATGCGGAAACAGTTTGGCGAGCGGTTCGCCACTGAGCGCCGCGACGAAGATGAGGACGGAAAACCGCGACACCAAATCCGCCGCCGCGCTCCAGCCGCCGGCGACACCGGCGACGAGAAACGCCGCGGCTCCCAGCAGCAACGAGATGGCGAGCGTGACCAGAACCAGCGCCTGGGCGTGGCGCGTCGTGGTGCGCGTCGCATTCGCTGGTTGTGTCGAATCTTCTAGTGCTGACATCGAGGCGCGTCCATGCTGCCAACAGACAACGCGCCAGCAGCCGGTTTGTGCCTAGCGCGGCAGAAATAATGCGACCGCGAGGCCAGCGACGGGAACACCTGCTTCGGTCCGCGGCGAACAGGCAAGGAGCCCCACCACATCCAAGCCGGCAGCTGCGGCAGTGCGGCGGACATACTGCTCCGAATGCCGCCACCGCCGCTTGGGGCCGAGCTCGAAGTCGGGACCGGAACTCGTCTCGACGGTGTAGAGAAAAAAGCCATTCGCGCGCAGGCATCGCGCAACACCGCGAAGTGTTGCCATCAGGTCGCCGAGATAGACCAGCGTGTCGGCGGCCAGGATCAGATCATATTGCGCGGCCGCAGCCAGACCCGTCTCGATGTCGCCGACGATGAGTTCGCGGTACAGCCGTCGCGCGCGCGCCTTTTCGATCATTGCGGGACTGAGATCGATGCCGTCGATCGTGGGTGCCAGATCGGCGAAGGCCTGCGCCGCCAAACCGGTACCACAGCCGAGATCGAGGGTCACCAATCCGCTGCGGCCCGGCATGACCAGCGTTGCAAGTTCGCGCAGGATTTCCGGCGCCCGATAGGCGAGCTGTCCGCGCATGCGCCGGTCATAGTCGGAGGAAAATTGGTCGAACAGGTGACGGACATAACCGGCATCCGCGCGCGGCCGGTGCTGCATGGCTTGCGCAGCCAAGATGTGTTCATCCAGGCCGAGGACCGCATCGCTCGGCACAAGCGCGAATTGTTCGAGCGCCTTTTCCGCCTCGCCCGCCGACGCCCAGGCGCAGCCCAGCTGGTATCGCCCCTGAGCCGAGCGCGGATCGAGCCGCAAGGCACGCTGAAACTCCGCGATCGCGGCGGGCAGATGTCCGCTCGCGGCCAATGCTTCGCCGAGTACCAGCACCGCGTCGGCGACATTCGGATTGAGCAGGCTTGCTTCGCGCGCCGTCTCTAATGCACCCGGCAGGTCTCCCGCGGCGACAAGGGCACGCGCCAGCGCGAGACGCGCCAGCAGGCCGCCGCGACCGGAGTCGATTCTTGTCTTGAGAAAGCGGGCGGCTTCCCCCGGCCGCCCACCCGCCATCAGCGCTTGCGCAAATGCGAGCGGATCGTCGTCAACTGGCAAGCGTGCATTTGCCGTTGTTGAGCACGACGACGTCGCGCTCCTTCAGCTTCGAGCGGAAGGAAACCACGCTGCCATCGACCCACATCTCGGTCACGATGGTCTCGCCGGGAAACACTGGCGACGAAAAGCGCACATCGAAGCTGGTGATCCGCTTGGGATCGTATTTTGCCAACGTCGAGATCACCGCGCGGCACGCCGTACCGTAGGAGCACAGGCCGTGCAGAATGGGGCGCGGAAACCCTGCCATCTTGGCAACCTTGGGATCGCGGTGCAGCGGGTTGCGGTCGCCGGACAGCGCGTAGATGAACGCCTGATCGGCGCGCGTGCCGCAAGCATGCACCAGATCCGGCGCACGCGTCGGCAATTCATGCGGCGCCGGTGCACCATCCTTCGGCCCGCCGAAGCCGCCGTCGCCGCGTGCGAAAGTCGTAGAGACGAGCGTTGCGAGCTTATCGCCAGACGATTTTTCCTTGATCACCCGCTCGTTGACGATGACCGCGCCTTTTTCCTTCCCCTTGTCGAAGACGCCCAGCACGCGCTCGTCGGACACGACTTCCGCCGCTGCCGGCAGCGGCTTGTGAATCTGCACGCGCTGTTCGCCATGCACCACCATCAGATAGTTGATGCCAGACATGGCTCGGCCGCCGCCATCGCCGCTGCGCGCAGTGCCGCGGGGAATGACGGTCGCAAAGGTCGGCACGACCTGCAGGTCGTTTTCGTAAGTGAAGCGCAACTCCTGTTCGTTCATCGGATCGCGTTGAAAGCCGACGCCAAGCGCATAGAGCATGACCTCGCGGTCGCCATAGCGGGACTCAAGCCCCGTCGCTTTCGACTGCATCATCTGTTCGTAATTGATCGCCATGTCATCCTCCGATTTCGTCCTGCCCTGGCGAAGACTAGGTTAGCGACCGGCTTTGCGCCAATAGCGGCTGTGTGGTTTGCTTCGCCGCGACGATATTGCCTCGGGGGCAATTTGACCGACGCCGACTTTACCACGCCCGGCCCCCTCCCTCCGCCGCCACGGCGTTCGGAACATGGCTGCCTGTGGGGCTGTCTCATAGCGGCCGCAATCGCGATCACCGCCATCGTCGGAGTGTTCGGCTATTTCGGCTGGTATTTCTATTCGGGCTTCCAGGATAATTCGACGCTTCATGGAGTGATGAGCGTCGTAAACGCCGACCAGACCGCACGTGCCGTTCTCGGCGACAATATCCACATCACCAACCTGGAGGGCTCTAGTTTTTCCGCCGACACCAGAACGGGCAAGCGTGAGAGCTACGTCGCGCACCTGAAAGGCAGCACCGGCGAAGGTACACTGAATGTGACAATCGAGACGGGCGCGGGGTTGAACCACATCACCTCGATGATTTTAACCGGTCCAGATGGGCGCACCTATGATCTTACCTCCACCCAACCGCGCGCTGCCCCTGGTTCGATCTAGTGCCGGTCTGGTGAGCACGGCTGCCGCGGTGCTAGCGTGCTTGCAACAACGCTGCCGAGGAGCCTTCCGATGACCTATCGCTGCTTCAATGTCGAAATCGCCGACCATGTCGCGCATATCCAGCTAAAGCGCGGCGCCGAGCTCAACACCATGGTGCCGGAATTTTGGACGGAGCTGCCGGCGATCGTGCGCGACATCGACGACAACGCCAAGGCGCGCGTCATCGTGATTTCCTCGACCGGGAAGCACTTTTCCGGCGGCATGGACCTCGCCGTCTTTACGGGTGGAGACTCGGCAGGCACCGCAGCGTCACGTTCAACCCATGAGCGCGGCCGGGTGCGGGCCAATCTGCGCCTTAGCATCCTCGACATCCAGGAATCCTTCAACGCGCTCGAGAAAGCGCGCGTGCCGATCTTGATCGCCATCCAGGGCGGCTGCGTCGGCGGCGCGGTGGACATGGCGAGCGCATGCGACTGCCGCTATGCAACCGAAGACGCATTCTTCGTGATCCAGGAAATCAATATCGGCATGACCGCCGATGTCGGTACATTTCCCAGGCTGTGCAACCTGATGCCAACCGGCATGGTGCGCGAGCTCGCTTATGCCGGCCGCCGCCTCCCGGCCAAAAAGGCTTTGCAGCTTGGTCTCGTCAATGAGGTGTTTGCGACACAAGCCGAGATGCTCACCCATGTGATGAGCCTCGCCAAGGAGATCGCCGAGAAGTCGCCACTCGCCGTCTATGGTTCCAAGGTGATGATCAACTACGCGCGCGATCACAGCGTCGCCGATGGTCTCGACTACATCGCGACCTGGCAGGCCGGCATGTACCATCCCGAAGCCGACATGATGGAAGCCTTCAAGGCCAAGGCCGAAAAGCGCCCCGGCCAGTTCGCCGACATGCTTCCAGTGCGGCGACGCGGGGGATAGTTTGGCTCGGCGCGCGCGGCCCTCGCCCTTCGACAAGCTCAGGATGATGGCCTTGGCTCAACCGCCAACCATTGCTGGTCGACAAACTTGGGTCGAGGTACCTGGCTAAATCCTCATCCTGAGCTTGTCGAAGGATGGATGGCGGGCT
>Ga0157379_10001156_pt1 | contig 21523 bp, 19 predicted proteins | sample S25metaG_FD_121802 | JGI IMG/M metagenome (GOLD analysis project Ga0157379, IMG submission 121802) | Switchgrass rhizosphere microbial communities from Kellogg Biological Station, Michigan, USA - S2-5 metaG | ecosystem: Host-associated > Plants > Roots > Rhizosphere > Soil | place: USA... | reverse complement strand
TGAAATTCAAGAGTTCTCTGTCATTGTGGATTTCCGCCTCCCCATCTGAGTCGATCTCAACCTCCTCATTGTCAGATTCCACCACTTCTGAATCACTGTCCAATGCTATCCAGGATGAAGACATACCATCACTGTTGTCCTCAGGCATTTCAGGAAGATATTCTACATTCGAAGAGCCGCTTTCAGAAGCTGGGGAAGCATGTCAGACATGCTTCTTTAATGGCTGTGACAGATTGCTGATTTGGCTTGATTTTGCCTTAGATCTTCTTCCCATGTCACCTAATGATGTCTAAGACCAGAAATATAACCTTTTAGACTGTAAATAGCAACAAAATAGAGCACTTACCTTCAGAAATAAAAAGACAGATACGGGCGCTTATATAGCTAAGCGGCCAAACAACTGCACCAAACAGCGCCCAACAAAAAAATGAAAGTGGCCTACAAGGCTGAATAAGTCAAAAACAATTGAAATTTTATTTTTTCTTTCCGACTTGGATGGCTTATATCTTGGGAATAAATACATAAACTAATATAATAACTTCAGAGAATTCAAGCCAACTCTCTACAAAACGAATCCCTGGCAATGTTTTCCTCCATTACTGAGAATGGTGGTCACTATTGCGGCCGTCGTTGAGCAGCAAACCTGCTTATGTAAGGGGTGCCTGTTCCTTGTGTCGTCTGTCTTACATGTGTAACGCTACCACTAGGTTGTACAGGCTGACACATGCAATTTCCGAGCAATAGTATTTTGCTTCCATCGAGAGTATCAGAACATGTTTGCATTTGAGTAAAAACTGGAAGAGGATTAAGGTTAGACTGTCAGTGGTAAGTTTGGGTGAAATGGGCATACGAGGGTCACAGGCTCTGGCTCCTTCACGTGGGTGGCATCACTTCCTATGGGGATGGCTCATCCGGTGAAAGGGAGTACATATCAACATCTGAGTCATGCTGGAACATAAAAGTCCCAGTAAAACCTGGCTTTCAAGATTTAACATTGTCTAATCATGGTTGAAGGAGGGGCATACCCATCTGAATGCATCAACTTTAATTTGAGCACTATTTTCACCCTTATCGATAAGGAGTCTAACTATGCCAGATATGAGGAATATCCCAGAGAAGAAGACTATGAAAGGGCTGTTTGTTGCCAAATGACATTGCAAAAGGATACCAGCTACATTTAGCACCGACATTTAAGACAAATCCTCCTGTAAGGATTTGGGTATCCTTACAGTGCCACAGGCTCCCGGGAGTTTATGGGTGCTCCGCCTGGGGTGTGACTTGGCCTGTAACAAGCAAAGGGAATACCAAGGGACAGATAGATCAGTTGTCAGTGAGGGTGCGACTCCCTCATGTTCCATTTTTGGTATTTTTCCACTCTCCATTACACCTCCTCCCCTTTCATAGGAAATTCCTCTGTAAGGATCTCGTCCGACGTTGACAGATAGTCCTTGACGCTATATGAGGGGAATATGCCTCCAAGCAAGGAGAAGTCCGCAGAACTTTCTTGAAAGCAATGCTGGGGTGAGACTCTTGGTACTCCATAAATGTTATCGCGAGCTCTTGTGGTTCCGAGTTCAGTGCGGGAAGCTGCAGTGTCAGGCAAGGAAAGAATTTCGGGAATAGCTGAACCTATGGCTTGGCGTTCGAATTCCATGAGATGGCAATAAGTGGCCGCAATTGTCGTTAGCCCTGAGGGTGCAAATTAATGTCATATCCGAGAGAGTGAGGGGTTTATTAGAATTGAAATACCATAATTCGGGTATGCACATAGTTCAGAGTCCTTGAGGAAGCCTTTTCGGAGTGACGGGTATAGTTCAAACAGGCCCAGCGTGTCCTGGGCGATGTTTCTTCAGTGATGAAAATTGAACAGAGAAGAAGGGTTCTTTCATCGCTCTTCAACCTGTTGAAGATTTGACAAAACTTTTCGAATATCTTTCGAAAAAAATCGACTGGAACCTGCCGGAGAGAAGAATCAGAACGGAAGGTTGGAGGGTTGATATCCAGTGTCAGTTCGAGTGAATCCAATTGTTAGCGTGTCCCCGTAGCCAATAGTGTATGGATTTGTCCAGCACGAGTGGGCGTATATGTACAGTGACATGTGGGTACAAAGTTGGTTCACCTTGACGTCATGTCACATTTCATCACAGCATCCGTGACCTGGGCCTGTGGAACACGTCGCCTTTTGAACTCAAACGTCGCTTCACTCCACATCCACATCCTTACCACCATCCCCGACTTACACCCAAACAACTTTCTATCAAGATGACTATCTAGTTCGTATCTCATTAAAGTGTTTGGTTAACGTTTTAACATTGTAATGGCGATATAGCTACACCTTGACGTTTTTCCTGCTTGCCGCAGAGGTGAGCTAACGTTTTGGCGAATTTCCAATCTATTTCTCATATTCTTTGTACAGATGACCACATTCTGTATAGTGGTTGCACCATTACCTTATGCATTCAGAAAACGACTTTTCACATTCCTGAGTGAAAGCCCCATTGTGGCCAAGATCGCGTATGGGCTCAAGATATCATTCATGTGCGTTATATAATCTGTTGAAATAATCAGTATTGGCATCAATCCGGGTTTCATAGATTTGTTGGGGTATTATTTGTAGGTAAGCTTAGATCCCTCTGATGGCGTTAAAGATACAATTTGCTCATATCGACCATAGATGCGGTCCAGAGGATGCTTCGCGTAACTGCGGAAACCGAACAAGCAAAATCGGGTGGTCATGGAATGCACGATGTCAGAACGGAGACTAATTTTGCGGCACGAAAATTCTAGTTCGTCATTTTCTTAACCGTTCTTGAATGATTAACAAACAAATCATACAGCGCTCAACGAAATACATACCTCACCGGGTTCTGCCTCTTCCTTTCTTTAATTCTCACTCGCACTTTCTACATCATCCTCGATCTTATCCATACTCAGGGCGAATATGCAAAACTCAAGCAAGGGGTTTGTATTCACCATTGTCCTAACAAAGTAAATAATTCAAATTCAATCTTAGACATCATCGCAATCCCCCAAAACCGTTCAAAGCGAAGACCAACAGAAGCAATTAGCCGACCTTAAGGCTAAATTGGCAGCAAAGACCCAAGACTTTGGTATGTATATCTAATAACCCATCATTAAAATTGTTTCTCACTTCGAAAATAGAAACCTTGAAGAAGCAAGCTGACCAGCAAGCCGCCGAGTATGACAGACTCGCAACTGAATACAACCAAGTCACTGGCAGCAAATCGGATAAACGTCGTGATTAAATAAGATTCGGACTGTAACACGGAATCAGTATTCATCTGTCGAATCCTCGAAATGTAACGAAGTTGACAAAGTATCGTATAAGAACTCCACTCAATATTTGATATGGATGTTTCCTCTTGTTTGCAGTGATATTTACTGAATTGATTCTCAAAGCTTTCTGTTCGATGAAATCTTAAGAAACACCCTACGACCCTCCTGCTTCACTCAGATGAATGAAATGGGCCACTCGGGACCACGTCAAGATTGAAGTCATGTGTCCGTCGAAGACATCCATTTTGCAACGAGGCCAAAGCCACATCAACGTGAGCAGTTGGCATGCTTTAAAGAATGAGGTGTTGTTTCAGCACTGCCTCTCTTCGGGCGAAATAGGGGAGTGGTAAGGACTAGCAAGCGAATATCTTTGTTTCCGGGTGAGTGTGATATGTCTTCCTCACATATATGCAGTGTAATCGTGATTCGGCAGGTACCATCAGCAATCCCTACTCCAACCCGTTATTCGGACCGAATTCCCGTCGGAATTTGATGCATGAGTATGCACTGCTTGTAACCTGCATGCAGCCATTATTCCGAGCGACATTCCTATTCCATCGAGCCGGTTCCCTCCTGTTCAGGACCTGGGATTTTACTGTTTCAGCGGTGAGACGTCCACAACATCCTCTGCTGGTATCAGTCTGCCTCAATTGTAAGGGTTACTTCTTGGTCTTCAAGTTCCCGAAACTAGCTTGGTGTTTCAGGTTTTCTTCTCTTCTTCCTCTTTTATCGGCAATAGCAGGCATTCTGTTTTAGATAAAACATTTTCCCCCGCTCCTGGTCCTGCTAATTGACCCACCCCTTCGGCATTCACCTCGGCCTTATGTCACCGTGCGTACCACAGCGGTGTCGAGATGGCGCTCCCCGAAGTATTTTGATGACTCCAGTCTCCGTCTAAAGGTGTCGCTTTTAATTATCCCTGCATTTAAATGATCGCTTGCTTAAATAATGTGGTTCAGATTCGATATAAATTGTCGTCTTTGCACCAATTTTGAGCGCAGATCGCGGGTCCCTCGGCCAGACTGACAGAGTCTCCGTCTCCCTTCAGCAAGGGTCGGTATATACTACCAAACCGTCTCACCTCACCGGGATGAGCATCCCTTCATTCAAAATGGTGGAAATGGCAACTTGGACATTCTCCTTTCCACTGCAGAGGTCTAATAACGACTTTCTCCTCTTTAAGCCTTTCTTTAACAAACCGCAACCCTGGATATGTCGATCCTCCGGATAATCACTTTCATTGTTTTTGGGAGCCAGTATGTTGTGGCACAACTGTCAAACACGACATTCGACAATTTGATGGATGGCGTTGTTCTTCGACCTCTGAACGCATGGCATCGGGCGACGTTCGTTGACGGAGGTACCGAGAAACTGATTGCTTTTTCGGACGATCCAGCAGCGACCATTGTGTTCACATTTCCAAGTAGGTTCCACCAAGCTAAGCGATGTTTCTTTTCAATAATATTTACAATCTAGTGCGTGCCTCCGCGGTTTACTGGCGAGGCTTCAAGCTGCCAAAGGGCGCAAACTATCTGGCATGTTTAGATTGCACTTTGGAGGATGATAACAATCGGTTTACTCTGGTTGACGGACACGACGAGAGTTCTCAACCACAAACGTTTCTTGTAAGTGTACCGAAAATGTAAATCAGAAACTAAGCTCATTTCTTTCTATTTCAACCGACAGACCACCCTGCTGAAACGGAACAACCTTTCAGAGTCGATGCACACCTTAATTATCAAGAACATACCAGATACTCGATTCGGGCCAGAAAATACAAGCCGCATTTCTGTTGAATCGTTTATCCTAACCAACGGCATATCCGAATCGACCACGCCTTTTTTAATACCAAGGGAGTCTTCTCTGGCATCGAATCCATCATCTACTTCCATCCAATCCGTCACAGATTCGAAGGTTGAAGCAACAATAATCATTCTGATTGTTGTATTCACTGTCTTGGTGCTGGGGATCATTCTAGGTCTGTTCTTTTGGTGGAGGCGAAGATACGCGAAACTATATGAGAGGCTGAATAGTCTAGGAGAGAGCGATCTCATACCTCTTCGAGACAACATCAAGAAAGAGGATCCAGTGTATTCTCCAATGGTCGAGACTCTTCGGGACAAGGTGATGAATCCCGAGAATCTTCCTCTCATCGGCAGTGAGTGACACCCTTCGTTTTGATTCTTGGTAATCATTGTATAGTTAACGGAATGATTGGCTTCAGAGGAAGAAGAAAGGGGTAACTATCCCATTAGGAATGCAGCAGCGGAACTAAAATTTCCGCGGAATAACTATTCTTTTGGTAGTACATCAGCAGAGCTCAAGCCTCCGCCTCCCATCATGAAAGACCGGTTTCTGAAACCCATTACCACCTCATTTGCTACACCAGCCTCTTCAAGAGTCTCTTCACCTCTGTCTCGCTCTGGAACAAAAAGAAACCAAGGGATTGACGCCGTTACACCAACACACTCACATATCCCTCGTTATTTCCAGACCGCCATCATGTCCTACATGACAGATATGGTGTTGGCGAGTAGAATGATGCCACGTTCTGTGCCTCCGAAGCATCGGTTGAACCAAGAGTGGATATCAGAATCTAGTACTGCTGCCTTTCGACGTCAGGTTTCCACGCACTCATGTTCTACCATACACACGGTAGAATCGGTCTACACCATAGAAGCGGTGGAACAAGATCACAACCACGGTCATACCTCAGCATACTTTCCGACCAACACAAACGTCGCCTCGATGTGTAATTCCGCATCCCCTAGATATCTTGACATCAAAAATCAGTCTCCTACTACGTCCAATATGAATCCTCAAGTACGTCTTCCCCCGATAGATCCATTCAGAACTCCTCCACCAAGCGGGGCCATTACCAGCTCTTTCCCTTCGTCGGGTGTAGAAGCCCCTCAAGATTGGCCAGTATGGAGCACTTTCAAGTCGATCCAAGACGAGAAAAAGCCCAAGATACGTGCCGTTAGCCCTGCACCAAGTTTTGCTGCTTCATTGGTGGACCCAAAATGGGAAATGAAACACAATATTCCCTGGACTCCGAGAAATGAACCAGAGGCGGATCGCAGATTAAGCACCTCAGGTGATCCGAGTGGGGAAAAAGCGTTGGACGCCTCGCACAAGATATTGCCTGTATGGCTGGACGTACCGAAGGATACCAGAATGGCAACAAAGAAGGGACATCGGAAGTCAAGGTCGTTGGGTATCGCACGAGGGATCAAAAGTGAAATGGAAGAACAAAGTGGTGCAAGTTCTTCAGATGGGCACCGGAGAACTGTGTCCCAGTCTGTTACACTAACCACCGACAGGATATTGACAAAGGCAAAATCATCACGAACATTCCTGTAGATAAAGACGGACACATTTATATCACACGTTAATAGTCGGTTTCTAGTAAAACAGAAGGAATTCCCAACGCTATATTGGTGGGGTTGAAATCCTCTCTCCTTCTAAGATACAACATACACAAGGGTGACAAGAAGAGCGAACATTCAATATAAACGGGGCAGATGCATAGCTACAAAGATCAAAAGCTGTCCCAGTTAATCTGAATGGAAGGCAATACCCCTTTCTCCCAATAACGCATCCAACATCTCGAGTCCCTCCCGCAATTCTTTCAGCTGCATATCATCTAATCCAGGATGATATTTTCCTTCCTTGGGTATGGTCAGAGTAACTTCTTTAAGCATTGGAACTTTGCTGGATGAAACCATGAGTGCAATGCAAGAAGGTCGTACTTCAAGAGAATCGGTCGGCTCCATATTCAGAACCTCCAGAGAAGGGAGTTGGGCGTTTGGCAGCTTGCACATCCAATCCATAGGCAGATCGAGCAGTCCCAAGCGAAGGCTTTTGAGTTTAGGCATGGGCATGTCAAAGGCTCCGATGATGGTTGATTCCTTCCACGGGAGAGAGTGTAAAGATAGGGACTCCAACGTCTCCGAAAGATGCGAGAAAGGGCATATGTCGAAAGTGCCGCATCTACCCTTATTATAATGCCCGGAATATAGATCCAGCTCCGAAATGTTACTGAAACACTGAAGAAGTGGAACAACCGAATTTCCCAACGGCACTTTCAATACCAGTCGACGAATATTGTCTAATTGAAGTCCATTGGATCCTTGTTCTGGGAGATACGAAAGACGCGATTGGATGGTAATATCTCGGAGTTTGGGCAGTGTTGAGAGACTGTATAAGGTGGACCATAAATCGAAAGTAGAAGATTCCCCCGGAGGTGGATCGCAAATAAGAATCAATGTCTTGAGATTTGATGCAAGGGAGAGGCAGCTTAGGTCCATGGGTGTGCTGTTTTGAGTGGGATAGGTGTGGAGATGAAGGGATTCCAAGTTTTCGAAAGCGGAAAGCATTCGAGGAAGCTATCAAAAGACACATTTCAAGTCGATGAAAACAATAGCAGTGCCTTGTGACCCACCATTTTTTGTACAGAAAATTTATCTTCTAGGTCAGGTTGAGGTGGTAAAATTCGAATGCGCAGACCACGGACGAGAGCAGAACACTTTAGTTGGCCGACAGTGCCCTGGCTTCCCCATAGCTCCCAGAATTTCATGGCACGCGTCTCCCTAAAGAGATCTAACCTTTTCTCAAAGCGCACCTTCCGAACCTTGGAAGCCCATTCGAGAGAGACCAGAGCCAGCTGAGACACTTCGTCCTCCTTCCGTCTCAGAAGAACCTCTTCGCAGTTTCTACGGATATTATACGATGGAGGTTGTCTTTCAACGGAGAAGGTCAACGAGTCCAGAGTGACATCCAGAATGCCATGGCGAAGTTCGACAGGCAAGGTGGACCACATGACCTACAACGCTGGTGAATATTTGTGCGGTTTGAAATTATGCTTAAATGCCTGTCAGTATTATTACGCAGACGTCCTTAAAGAGCTTGGAAGGAGACTGAGGGGAACTTAATGAGAACGACCTGACCCGCTTTTATGACACTGGCCGCAGATCTCAGATCTATACCTTAGCAGATCTAGGCGGGCTTCTGGACGGGCTTCCCTGGTTTAGAATGCTTGTTTTGGCCAGGCAGCGGTAACGCCCATGACCCAGAAAAGTAAATGAAGAGCTCGGTTACCTAATACTTCAGTTTCGAAAGGAAGGTACTTTTTGGAGGCTTCAGTCGATGGGTACGACTCGGCATTTCGGTACAGCATGATCCCAGATCTCTTGCCTTATATAGCTATCCTGTCCGCTTTTGAGTGCTCGCACCCCGGTCTCTCCGATGCAAGGAGGGTTTGATAAGTAGGCTCAGTATCTACCGTATGCACAGAAGAAGTAGTTGGGTGGTGGGGAACAAATCAAAGAGGAGACAAGTAAATGGATTCACCTTTTCGAGACCTAATTGACGGTGCAGACATGATTAAGTCTTGAACGGGGTAGGCAGTGAAACAGGTGTCACAAAATCAGAGGGGACTGTCAGGTCCAGAAGAGTTGGAAGAGCTACTGGTAGCAGCATTATCATGTCCCACCACCCTTACCCCCACCCACCACCGTATTACTACCCACCGCCAGTTTCAAAGGGCATCCCAACTCTAGTCGCCGATCCCTTCGTTTATAATGACATTTTTATTATTGTTCTCAATGATAATAATAATATTTTACTTTCTTTTCATTAAATTGAACATCTCTCTTAATTTCTATTATACCCTTAACCAGGGTGTCGTGGGGATGGTTGACTCTTTTGAGTAAACCGTCAATCTAGATGATGTGCCGCGATGCCGAGTCGTACCTATCGACTAGGTACACTACTTTTTGGTCTGAAATGTATAGCAATCCTGAAGGCCTAGACGCCGACGATACGGGAGGCGAAGCTCATAGATGGCTGACACGCTATTCTTCCTTCTTTTTCCCAAATTAGATGAATCCATAATTGAACGGTGATATTGAGTTTTTATAAGGAAAGTCATCGTGTAGCATATATACTTTTAATGGTCATGAATGAGCTCACTTTTGCAATGGAGACCTGGTGATTCAAATTATTTTCTATGCTGTTATCGTTATTGGTACTATAGTTGAAGCAAATTATCATTAATAATAACTCGAATTGGCTTTTTGGCTTCCCCAGTAAACCAAGATACTGCTGGCAGTTGCCAATGGATAGCCGGGGGGAATGGTCTAAGATAGTATGAGGAATTTGTAATAAATTGTTGTAAATAAACGGCTTAATTTCACTCTTTCTCCAGGGTAAATAGTTTCAAGAAAAAGCTTCCAATATCCCTGAAAGACGGCGAAGAGCTTGGTAACTGCGATCAAGGAGCTGATATCCAGGTCATCTTATCCACATAATCCAGGATGAAAAAACTGCACATTCTGGCGAGGCTCGTCGGCCCACTGTGACCTCATGAACCTCGAGCGACCCGGCAAATGTTCCGCATCTACCTCAGTTCAGGCTTGTTCACTATAATTGACAAAGGAGCAAGTTGGGGGCTATATGTTCTATCCCAATCGGGGGAATTACGGAGTACAAAGGATGTAGACTCCAGTCGCTTCACTGGTATAGTAGCGAAGCTCTGGTGTGCACCACATAAAATCACAACCTAGCTATGTAGTAGGATAACCGACTTTAGATATACGACACAATATTTCATCATTACTTAGTTACAAGTACCTCAGCCCCCCACATATCCAACGACGATAGGCCCATGGAAAGAACTTCTCGGAAAATTACGCAGAATATTTACGCACATTCAAGAAGTGGGTAGAATTTGGACCCAATTATTTAGCTGGGTGAAAAATAATGTGAGGACCGTCACTGGAGAGCTTAAAAAATCCGATATGAGGAAGACAGAGAAGATTAACAGAATTAACAGGGGAATACTCAGAAGTCGAATATTAGTTGACAGACCTTCCCATTCTGCCAACCGTCTTTACCTGGTATTCCCACCTTGCACGAGTTTCCCATCTCATCCCAGAATTCAGGGTGACGGCTCTATCCCATCCAGGAGGCGAATCCAATTCCCTCACAAATCGAGATTCTCTTTTGTGAGGACTTACCTGAGCAGTCAACCGCATTAAAATGGGCAAAGAGGTTCAAAAAATCTCACGATTTTTCCTGGCTAATTTCCTGGTATTACGGGGAAAGATATACCACGTACGGATAATAATTCTAGAAGCGAAGAGAAACTAGGGCTGTATTTAGAAAAGCATCAAGCTAATTTGTTTCGGACATATGCAGTAGGGTCAGGAAATACGTGGCCGATTGGTTTAACCTAGTCAACAGGCAATCCGCTGCTTTTCTACGTAAGAACATTTACAATCTTTCGCATCCTTGAGACAGCAGTTCCTTGGCGGCCGAGGCTACAAGAAAGTCGTTCAAACGAATGCCATCGTTGAGAATGAGCTCTTTTAAGTTTGGAGAACCTTTAGCAAGAAGCTGAGATGGAAGAATATATATATATTGGATCCTTGATGGATTCCAGTCAGGCAGATCGCAGCCTTGTCAAGTTTGCACCCAATGGACGCAGAGAAGATTAGTGTAGTCCTAGATGAGGGTTCTGGAGTTCTGACAGTGGCATCTGGTTGCAGCGAAGATATTTGATTGAAGTGTCTTTCCAGCAGGACGTGAGAAGGGGCATGTCGCATGGACGGCGATTTGGGTTTGTGCGGGATGGAGAGGGGGAAGTGCAAGTAGATTGGACGGGATGGCTGCAATGGTGGGATGTTGTTGAAACACTGAGATACAGGTGCAATGCCATTTCCCTGGAATTATGTTGGTGAACAACCCAAGGGGTCTCCCACCTCACGAAATCGCGAGATCCCTCAGTATAGACATGCGAAGACAGGGTAATAAAACTCACAGAAATTTGGTGGGCACCTTTCTGGCTCAACATTAATTGAATAAGGTTAGGGCGCGGATGACCAACAGTTTATAGTGGCGCGTTCCCTGTGCGAAGAAATTATAGATTTCGAGAATTTCTAGGAGAAGAAATAAACGGTTAATAGCATCTTGAATGTACCTACTGCAAGATCCCGATGAAGTAGAGACTTAGAGTGTTGGGATTAGTCATCCTGAACCCCCGGAAGACCGGAGAACCCGGGGTACTTGGTAGAACTCGCTAGATACTTTACTAATATTTTCTCTTACTATTCTTACTAATATTCATTCATGCATTTACTATATAAGGCCCACTTTAGAGGCTATAATCTACAGTTTGTTGTTCTAACGGAACTCCCTGGGACGCTGCTGAAGCAAGTTGCCAACATAGAGAAACTATTTTTCGGTATCCCACTAAGGAGTCTTACATATCCCGTTACTGTAAGCTTCTCCGGCGTCCAGTATGATCGAATCACGCATGACAGAGGGGATGAGATAGTGTCTCGTGCCGGAATTGAGGCCATCTAAGAAGGATAAATAAGAATGGCAAGGTAGAATGGACTCCATGTGGCGTATTGCTGCGATATTCGTGAGTATCTCTCGATTCCATTATCAAATTCTCATTAGGATCCATAACGCTGGAGGCTATTTTTCCTTTAGGATGTTGAACGCCACAATGCTGCCACTTTCAAAGGAGATGAGAGCTCTGATCGGCGACGGAAGACTTCGGGGCATGATGAAAGTGAATTGTTGTGGCTCCACGATATAACAGCGCTCCAAGAATAAAGTTCAACCTATCACCATTAAAGATGGCGACGAGTAATTATCTCGATTCTTTCAAGATCATACATCGATCCCGGGTAAATGCCTTGGATATTTTCCGCTGTGTTGAGAAGAATTTATTGCTCTTCTGATATCAATATCTCCGCCGTGAGTGTCTAGAAATATTAGAGGCGAGGTAAGGCTTCACGATAGGCTATATGTGCTATGTCCGATTATCCCAGAAGAAAGTACTTTTTGGAAAAATACCGTGTCCAACTACGCTCAGAAACGGGAGGATTAGCAGGTATTTGGATTGGATATACCTTTTAAAACCTGTCAAAATCAACCTGACAGAACCTTGCCCATAGCTGAAAGCCATTGTTGTCCGGGACCCTACTGGAGAATGGTGGGCAGTGGGCAGGAAAAGAACCACGGTCGGAGTTTAAACGCGCTCATTGTAAACACTGTCCTCTTACCCTCATAATCGACGCGTCATTTTCCTTCTTTCCTCCTATACCTAACGAATCCAGGCGCGAAATATGTCTATTGTATCGATAAAGAACGTCGAGGTGAGCTCATCGTCGCGTCAAGTATCTTCCAATTTGCTCAATGAACGTGGTGGCAGTTCCTCAATAACCCTGCGCGTTTTCTCGACCCGTATCGTTTCCGTGTAACTTTTGAGTGTATTGCGCCTTTGAAAGATGGTGTGTGAAGCTTCTAAGAGGGTTTAAAGAGATCATAGCGAAGACTGACTTGCAGCCACTGATATCTCTTAGATCTAGAGTGGAAACTCATCTACGTCTCATCACCAGATAACATGTCGCTCGATCAAGAGCTAGATGATTGCCTAGTAGGACCTATACCTGTTGGAATCAACTCGTTCGAATTCCAAGGGACGGCACCAGACCCAAAACGTATCCCCAAAGAAGATGTGCTGGGCGTGGCAGCTCTTATCCTGACAGGAAGCTACAACGACCAAGAGTTTGTGCGCGTGGGGTATTACCAGAACACAGAATACGATAATGAGGAGATGCGAGCGGACCCACCGAAAGATATTCAGTTTGAGAGATTGACGAGAGATCTGTCGGATAAACCTCGAGTTACTAGGTTTAATATCAAATGGTGAGTAGCCTCCATTACGTCCGTTTTTCTTTGCATCAAGTTTTCTTATGATCGCTCGATGGAATAGGGATGTCGCACCGCCACAACCAGTCCAGATGGTCGCCCCAACAGGAGGGCCAGCTGTGGTGCAATCAGCGCCAGTGCCTTCGGCGAACGACTACAATATGGGGAACACCTCCCCCAACGGAGTAACAGCCTGAGTCTGACTGGAGTGGACGGGAACGTGCGTGTTAGATCCGGTGTATTTTATAATGACTCGAATGTATTGTTGGGTATTATTTCTGATCTTGTTATACATTGCATTGGTTATCAAGGCGTGTAGGTGTGAACGTGTGTTATCCGAATCGCTTTCCCGCTGTCGGTTACTGGTATAGTGGAGGTGGAAGATATTCTGCCGACATCGTATGATAATGCCACTCTATCAGATAAAGAATCGTGGTGTGGTCAAAAAGTCTTCTAGAAGTTACCGGTGACGGAAGCGGGGCTGCTTGCTAATGACGGATGTATCTGATTCACCGTCGCCTAGATTTCATCGATGACAAAATCGAATTAAAATGAGCAGAAATATCCGGAGAAATATTATGGCAGTGTTTTGTCGTAACACATGATTGTAAGCAAGTGCGGATGTATTCCGTGACCGATGCTGAGCTCATTGTCTAGAGAGTTTCCGCTGAATGGATGTCCGATGGAGAAGCCCGGAAATTGTGACAAGAGTATATATTGAGAAGAAATGATGTAACCGTCCAAGCGCTCCCCAACTTTTCTTTCATCCTCAACCCCATCCACTAGCCACTCGACAACACCATGGTCGTCAAAGTTGGCATTAACGGGTGAGTTTCATCGTCGATTCATGTAGTAAGGTGGCTGTTTGGCTTATCGCTCTTTATCTAGTTTCGGTGAGTGCGGGATGGCGACGGAACGCCTTGGGACGTACAATTGATTGTCTTTCTGTAGGTCGTATTGGCCGCATCGTTCTTCGTAATGCTTTGCAATACAAGAATGTCGAGGTCGTTGCCATCAACGAGTAAGCTATAGAACTGGTTTGTTCGTCAATGTTGTCAACTCAAATGTGACTCGCTTCCAGTCCCTTCATCGATCTTGACTACATGGTATGCCAGACAACAGTCGTAGAGTATCTATGACGTTTAACCAGTCACTACGAATCAGGTTTACATGTTCAAGTATGATTCTACACATGGTCGCTTCAAGGGTGAAGTCTCCACTAAGAACGGCAAACTCGTCGTTGATGGTCACGAAATTGCCGTCCACGGTGAGAAGGATCCTGCTGCCATTCCATGGGGTCGAGATGGTGCCGACTACGTCGTCGAGTCCACTGTGAGTTTTGATTGAACGATTTACTATGTGACGGCGATTTAATATTACTATTTAGGGTGTCTTCACAACCACTGAGAAGTGTGTTTACTCGATAAGGTTTCTGTGAACAGTTATTGACAGACTATGTAGGGCCTCTGCTCACTTGAAAGGCGGTGCTAAGAAGGTCGTTATCTCGGCTCCTTCCGCCGATGCGCCCATGTTCGTCTGCGGTGTCAATTTGGAGTCCTATGACCCAAAGTACCAAGTCGTGCGTACAACTGAATTTCAACACCACATTTTTCCTCACAAATATATAGATCTCCAATGCTTCTTGCACAACCAACTGTCTTGCTCCCATTGCAAAGGTCATCCATGACAAGTTCGGTATTGTTGAAGGGCTTATGACCACCGTTCATGCTACCACCGCTACCCAGAAGACCGTCGACGGTCCTTCCCACAAGGATTGGCGTGGTGGTCGCGGTGCTGCCGCCAACATCATTCCCTCTTCCACTGGTGCTGCCAAGGCCGTCGGAAAGGTCATCCCCAGCCTCAACGGCAAGCTTACGTATGTTATTTTACTTCTAATGACATTGTTCTAACAACCTCTCTAGCGGCATGTCGTTCCGTGTCCCCACCTCCGACGTCTCCGTTGTCGATCTCGTCGTTCGTCTCGAGAAGCCCGCTTCTTATGATGAAATCAAACAGGCCGTCCAAGATGCTGCTAACGGCCCTATGAAGGTGATTATACTACACACCCCTCATGAATTTGTTTTATTAAACATCATTTAGGGCGTTTTGGCTTACACCAACGACGAGCTCGTCTCCACCGACTTTGTCGGTGACCCACACTCCTCCATCTTCGATGCCAAGGCTGGTATCGCCTTGAACAAGAACTTCGTCAAGCTTGTCGCATGGTACGACAACGAATGGGGTTACTCCAAGAGGGTTGTCGACCTCCTCGTCTACATTGCCGGCAAGGATGGTAATCTATAAACGATACGACTTGATGCCAGAAAGGACAACTTAATGAAAATGTTTCAGACTCGATTACTTCTAAGCTTTGATGTAAATGGTATGAACAAAGGCATTATAGAATAAAAGTTACTATGCTGTTAAAAACAATAATTGAGTGCATAAAGGGAGAAGGAAATCGACAATGCGATTGCATTGTCCTTAGAGCCGAATGAGCCGGAGTATTAGTCAGCACGAGTCGACAGAATTCCTGGCATCACTTCCCTCAACATGCTCGACTCATCATTGTTGTGAAGGCTTTGGATATTCCTTATATTCCTCGACCCCGTCGTCTCTGAAGACCACCCCCTCCGTTCAACATGGCGTCACTGCCGGGGTCAGTCCCGCCAGTTGACAGGCCCGATAATACCCCCACCTCGAACCATCCACCAGTACTCCCTCCACTTTCTCTTGATATTTCTGACGATATCCTCGCAGCTGCGAACGACTTCATCCCCACATCCTTCTCCTCTGAGCAGGCGGACGAAGTCGCGGAACCAGCTTCAGCAGGAGCGGCGCATAAGCAACCGATCAATTCACCTTCCACCCAAAGCAGCAACACTAAACTTTTGCCCATTCCAACGCCAACTGCGAATCATACAAGTCCTTCTCCCACTTCATTCATTCTCCAAGAAGCTGGAAGCGCTAGTGTGGTCGCAACGGGAGAACATGACCAGTTGCCTCCGGAGATAGCCAAGGCGGATATAGCAATTTCAGGTTCGTAATTACCTCGTTGCTGTGCGTGCTCTTCACTGGACTAATTTTATATCATGTTATTCCTTTCGCATTGCTTTCCTCTGGGCTTTATAAACAGCGGATGGGAAATTTGTCCAGACCACTTCTGCGCTGGCTGCGCGAGAACTGAAGAAGATCTACGACAGGATGCTAGGGGTGGGTCAAGGTGCAACAGGCGTTGTTCGTTCCCCATATGCCATATCTGCAATCCAAGAAGAGGACGGTACGACTGTCTTCCGTGTTGGGTGAGTATTGTCTCTCCCTTTTAATACGATTTCAGAGACAAGCGGAATGTACTCATTGTTTTCCTTTTTTATAGTCACCGCGACGCTAACCCAACATCGGAGGATAGTGTCTCTCCTGAAATGCCTCATGTTGGTCATGCGACGGGGACACGTCGCAAAGCACGTCTCAGTGTCCAGGATTTCCTTCCCTCTTCAATGTTCAAGCCTTCTGCTGTAGAAGGTGGCATCAGCGGCGGAGGAACCCTACCTCGGAACAACACTGCAGGCACAGCCGTTGCCTCCGGATCAACTCCTCCAGTAATCACAGGAATGACTTCCACGACTTCACCTCAGTCTCGACGCAAACTTAGAAAGACGCGGTCAAATTCCGACTTGGCCGTTCGGATTGCCAACGCGAGTAGCCCGCCCAGCGTCAGCATGGACAGCTCTGGACATCTCAGCCCACCGCCCCGAATGGAGTCCTTCCTGCTGGAGGTTAGAGATGAACTTACCGCTGGTGCCGATGCTTTCAATCAGGTACTCGGATGGACGGAGGAACTCGCGTCCGACCCCGTCCCGTCCTCACGCAAAGGGGCCAAAGCGTCCGTCCCACCTACACCGGACGACACGTATGAAGCCTCAGAATCGTCGAATGTGGATGCTTTTATCCCAAGACGACCATCTGTTTCTACGTCTGCGGCGTTAAGCAGCAACGCAGATATTCCGAGCTCGCCGTTTGGTGACAACGTTCGATATACCGCTCCAATGCGGCGGTCTGTAATTCATCTGGACGCACAGTCGCCCCAGTTGCGCGAGATGCAGTCATTCGAGTCCGGGCTGACAGCGAAGGCTGGCGATACACCTAAATTCAAGGATAAATCACATGCTCCCAACACGGTTACGAACCAAGCACACTTTTCAACAAAGGTGTTTGAGGTATTGCAGACATATCGTGGATTGCCATTGCCTTCTGCGCTATTAGCCGCCCCACCCATGGGTGCGACGATCAAGATGTCTACGACTGATTCAGCGAATCCGAAGGACGACCCACGATTTGTGATTTGGGGAGAAATCCAACCGGAAGGAACAGTGGTTGATGATGCATCCATGAGTAGTCATACTGATCTTTCAAATCCTGGCTCGTCCTCGGGCCCACATCGCAAACGAAGTAATGCCCGCGCACCGGATACCCCCGCCGTTGCTGTCAGTCCAGAGAACGGTGTTCAAACCGTTATCATCGCTGCCACAGTCGAAAGATGGATTGCACAACTCACCTCTGAACTCAATTATGATGAACTTCTCAACTTCCTTCTGACATACCGAACATATATCTCCCCCGTTGATCTATGTCATCTCCTCATATGTCGATTCCATTGGGCACTTGAACTCCCTACATCAAAGCAAGATGAAACGGTCCGCCGTATCATTAGAGTGCGGACGTTCGCTGCGATTAAATATTGGTTGTCTACCTTTTTCAGAGAGGATTTCTTGCCCAACCCTCAGTTGTGTCATTTGTTCGCTGGGTGGCTAAATGCTTTATCGAAGGACCCGCATTTGAAACATCATCCTGACGCTCTTGTGGGTTTTCTCTTTAGTTAGCTGTGGGCTTGAGCTTACCCGTTTTTTCCAGAGTATCGTCCGAAAGCTCAAAAAACTTGTTCGCGATTGTAAAGCAGAGTATACCCGCAACACTCGCCCAGTCGTTTCTAGCGAAGGACAGTATTCTAGCGTGAAAGGTGCAATAGGTGACTTGAATGGCACGTCTGAAGGCAAGGGCAAAGGGCGTGTTTCATTAGAGGAATCAGACGATTCAGACGTCGAGTTGGATTTTTCCAACGCTGGCCACGCGAATGCTCTTTATGATGTGCTCAGTGGAGAGGGAAATACTATGGGCACGCCGATGACTTTCGGAGAAGGCGCCTCTGTGCTCTCATCGAGTGTATCATCGACCAAACAGCCTGGACTGGGGGCTTCATCTACCAATTCGATCTTACTTTCACAGCCGTTGTCGAGGGCGATTCTTGGACACCTCAAGTCAGGCAAACCAGGCACAGAGGTTCAGGGTCCGGCAGCACTTCCTATTCAACATAGCGCGATTTCTCGTGCGTTTGTGAATACCATGGGTAGGCTTGGTCGATGGAAGCGGGTTTTGAATGCTCGTTCGAGTGTCGTCCCGACTACTCATTGTGCTGACATGTCGGCGTTCGATTTGGAACCTAATGGGAGGGGAGATCTCTTGATGATGGGCTTGGAGGAATATGTGAAGATGCTGAACTTGACGCCGCCCCAGCTGCCTGCTGCACCGGTGCAGACAGTATCAACCCAATCCGAACCCTCGTCTGCGGTCGACGAAGTATCGAAGGAACAGATTCCGAAGCCAGAGATAGTATCGACAGTCGACAATGCACCAAAAGAACGAGCTCCGGAATCAGGAATATCATCGACAATCGACGATACAGCAGAGGAATTGATTCAGGAATCAGAAGCAAACGACACGCAGTCAGTACCTCAAGGTGATGCATCCATACCAGCACTTCCTCCTGGGCTTGAAGCTTTGGTCGCCCCTTCAAAAGATAGTGCAGTCTCACAAGATGATACCGAAGCGGAAGCTGCGTCTTCGTATATCACTCGTGACTCACGCGGTAGTTTCTTTACAGAATCAGAAACGGCACCAGAGTCAGATATCTCACCGATGGAACCTCCAAGCCAACCGGACTGGGCGCCAGAAGTAGTCTCGTTAGATGACTATGACCTCTCTGATTCAGATTCTAGCGTTCATTCAGCCGCCCAAGCTCGCAAACTCCCTCGCCGATTACCCTTACGGAGGGATTTTCAATTCGTACGGAATTCGGCGACAAGTGTCTCATCACTCGGTGTTCAGTCGAATTCATCGATGTCTGCGTCATCTTTCAGGTCCGGCTCCCGAGGCAGTGTACTCTCAGAACGCGAGAGTGTCGTGGAAGCTAGTGGCAGACCCGTGGCAGCTGTCCCTGTCGAGTCGTGGCATCTTGAACTAATCTCTGATGACGAGGAGGAAGCCGGTGATGCTGAAGCTGCTTTAAGACGACTAGAAGGCCAGATTGATGTGGAGAGACAACGCGAAAAGGAGCAAAAGATTGGAAGATGGCTTCAATCCGCTGCGGGACGCAATCCACGCGAATTTGGACATGAACGTGCACGCGAAAGTATCAGCAGTCTACGCTCTGATAGTCAGTACTCTGAGGTCGAGGACGATGAGAACCGCGAAGGTGATTCGCATGCGGAACAAACTGATAACGAGGACATTACGGTTTCTGTTCGAACTTCCATGTCTGAAACCGAGAGTCCTATGCAACTTACAGAGGATAATACACCGTCGACAGCTACCCAACCGTCGTATACGGCCCCGGTTACAGGCGATCATTGCGAACGGGATCGTTCCACGAGTGTAAGCTCTTCTCAAGGAGGACCTATAACATCCCGTCCAAATTCCATGGAGGCTCGTCGTCCGTCACTAATCGCAACTGCACCTCGTCCCCTTACGTCACAATTCGGCTCGCCAAATATCCCTTCATCGCATAGATCGTTTATATTCATGCACAAAACCGAAACATTGGCACAACAGTTTACTATCATCGAGGCAGAGCTTTTCAGCAAGATCCGGTTTGAAGAGGTCGTCTCGCATCAATGGGGTCAATCATTAGAAGATGTCGATGTTCGAGATTGGGTTCAGTTTGTCAAGGAGCGCGCGAAATTAAAGAATTCCCTTGCAGGCAAGCCGACGACAGACCCGGTAATTGCATCCAAACTGAGTGCCATTTTGGCTCTGCGAGCACGATTTGATCTTATGGTCAACTTTGTTGCATCTGAAGTGTTGCTTACACCGTTCGCCGAGCGTCCCAAACTTATCATGAAACTGATACGTCTTGCTTGGGTAAAGTGAACTATTACTTTTCTTGGTTCTTATCCACTGACAATTGCGTCCATAGAAACTCTATCTCCATAATAACTTTGGCACCCTTGTAGCTTTAATGTCGGGTTTACAGACTCGCTGGGTTAATCAAGCTATGGGTCGGCAGTGGCACAAGATTTCCGTCTGGGAACAGCGCGTCTTTGAAGATCTGAGATGGTTCGCGTCCCGTGTTGGACAGTTCAAGTTCATACGAAAGGCAACGGCTGCCATAATTGATGCACGCCCTTTACAATCATCAGGGCTTGAGAGCTCAAGTAGCGTTTCGGGACCAACAATTAACTCCTCAGGAAAGGCCAAGGCCATCGATACCAAGACGTCATGCGTCCCGTTCTTGGGTGTGTTCGATATCATATATGGGCTCTGCATTGCTGACGTTATTTTTAGGCGCATATTTGGCACAGCTCTATGAATACGAGAAACTGCCAGATTTTATTGACCCTACCGCACCAGCTGAACCAGTGCTCATTGATAATGATACCGGAACTCTGAGCGCACCTGCTCACCCTGAGGTGTTCTTTAATCTTCAAGCCCTCCCCGAAGAGCTACCCCTGGAACCTTTAATTAACGTACATAAACAAAGACTAATCGCCGGAGTTATCAAATCCCTAGTTGGAGGTCAACATCTAGCCACGACTATACCATTTGAAGTAGATCAGAAATGCTATCAAAGGTGTTTCCGTTTGAGATCGTTGACTCCAGAAGCTTTACACAGTATTGCTACGAAATCATCAACGAGGCCTCGAAGGAACGTCGCATAATAAATAATGTCCATATGTCTATAACCATGTAGGGCACATACTTTTCTCCCTGTTGTACGTTCTATTGTTCCACTTATGCCATATATCAATTTCCACTTTTCGCATTTATAATGGCCACCAACGTAAGTATTCAACCACTAGTGAACTCAAGCCGCATTGGCGCTCAAGATGACAACTATTCGGCAATGATTTTTAACTGAGGCATTTAACATTATCCCAATAAAGAGAATTTCTATTCTTCTACGAATTCTGATCTGCCGTTTTGTGGGAACCCGGTGGGACTAGACTCTTGATGAACCACCTGACAGCTCCCTGCCAATGTTAGTGGAGTATTTTCTGTCCTTCGCAGCTGGCCCAAGGATTTACCATCGAGGTAGCTTCTCAGGTATCTGTTCCAGTCTTTTGTAGTCTTTCATCGAGCAAAGTTTTTAACTCCGGTGCTATCATCGGTTTGCGCCAGCTTGAAGAGGCTTGAAGTGATCGCTGAACCTAATAGTCAACTGCATGGC
>Ga0157379_10001155_pt1 | contig 21532 bp, 22 predicted proteins | sample S25metaG_FD_121802 | JGI IMG/M metagenome (GOLD analysis project Ga0157379, IMG submission 121802) | Switchgrass rhizosphere microbial communities from Kellogg Biological Station, Michigan, USA - S2-5 metaG | ecosystem: Host-associated > Plants > Roots > Rhizosphere > Soil | place: USA... | reverse complement strand
GCCCGGGATCGCCCCCAGGCAGCGCGTGGCGCCCCCTGGGGTTGTTGGTGTTTGGTATTTGACAGGTGGAAATGTTCGACAGTTTGCAATCCCGGCTTGGTGGCGTGTTCGACAGGCTTCGCGGCCGCGGCGCACTTACCGAAGGCGACGTTGACGAAGCGCTCGGCGAAGTGCGCAACGCGCTGATCGAGGCCGACGTTGCCCTTCCGGTGGTCAAGACATTCATCGACAAGGTGCGGCCGCGCGCCGTCGGCGAGGATGTCATCCGCTCCGTCACGCCAGGCCAACAAGTCGTCAAGATCGTTCATGACGTTCTGGTCGAAACACTCGGCGAAGAAAACGCGGCGCTGAACCTCGGTTCGCCGCCCGCGCCGATCCTCATGGTCGGTTTGCAAGGCTCGGGCAAGACCACGACGTCGGCGAAGATCGGGCTGATGCTGCAGACGCGCGAGAAGAAGCGCGTCCTGATGGCTTCGCTCGACGTTTCGCGGCCTGCCGCCATGGAGCAGCTGCGCGTGCTCGGCGAACAAGCCGGCGTCGCCACGCTTCCCATCGTGCTGGGGCAGGGTCCGCTCGACATTGCAAGGCGCGCGCTCGCGTCTGCCAAGGTCGGCGGCTATGACGCGCTCATTCTCGACACCGCCGGGCGCCAGCACATCGACGAGGCGTTGATGCGCGAGGTGGCGGCGATCCGCGATCAGGTGAAGCCGCACGAGACATTGCTGGTTGCGGACTCGCTGACCGGTCAGGACGCGGTCAACATCGCCAAATCGTTCAACGATCGCGTCGCGCTTTCGGGAATCATCCTGTCGCGCGCGGACGGCGATGCCCGTGGCGGCGCCGCGCTCTCGATGCGCAGCGTCACCGGTGCGCCGATCAAGTTCCTGGCCACGGGCGAGAAGCTCGATGCGCTGGAAGCATTCCATCCGGCGCGCGTCGCCAATCGCATCCTCGACATGGGCGATGTCGTCTCGCTCGTCGAAAAGGCGGCCGAGACGGTCGACAAGGAAAAGGCCGAAAAGCTCGCCCGCAAGCTGAAGAAGGGCGAGTTCGACATGAACGATCTCGCCGAACAGCTCAAGCAGATGAAAAAGATGGGCGGCATGAAAGGCATGCTCGCCATGCTCCCCGGCGTCGGAAAGGTGAAGAACCAGCTCGACGCGGCGGGGATCGACGACAAAATCCTCACCCGGCAGGAAGCGGTGATTTCGTCGATGACGAAAGAGGAGCGCGCCAAACCCGATCTCATCAACGGTTCGAGGCGCAAGCGCATCGCGGCGGGCGCCGGCGTGGAAGTCAGCGACGTCAACAAGCTTTTGAAGATGCATCGCCAGATGTCCGACATGATGAAGAAGATGGGCAAGGGCGCGCGCAATCCCTTTGCCGGAATGCTGGGCGGGGCACCGGGCGGCTTGCCGCCGGGCGTTGCGCCGCCGCGACGCTAATTTCAATCCGTACACAGATCAACTCGAAAGGACTCAACTGCAATGGCTCTCAAGATCAGACTGGCGCGCGGCGGCACGAAGAAACGCCCGCACTACAACATCGTCATCGCGGATTCGCGCAGCCCGCGTGACGGGCGCTTCATCGAAAAGATCGGTTTTTACAATCCGCTCCTCGCCAAGGATCATGCCGATCGCGTCAAGCTCGATCTCGAGAAGGCGAAGGAGTGGATGAAGAAGGGCGCGACCGCGTCCGACCGCGTCCATCGCTTCCTCGCCAACGCGGGCTTGGTTCAGCCGCTGAAGAAGAAGAACCCCGAAAAGGCCAAGCCCAAGAAGAAGGCGCAGGAGCGCGCGGCGGCGAACGCCAAGCTCGCGGCCGCGCCTGCGGAAGCGCCGGCGGCCGCTGAAGAGCCGGCAGCGTCTTAAGTCATGGCGGGGCATTCCCGCAATGTGCTTCTGGCCAGCGTCATCGGCGCGCAAGGCTTGAGCGGGGCCGTGAAAGTAAAGGTCTTCACTGCCTCGGCCGAGTCGTTGGCGCGCTACGGCATCCTGCACAGCAAAGACTGCAGAACCTTCACCGTCACGTCGGTGCGCGCCGCCAAAGGCGACGAAGCGGTGCTCCATCTGGCGGAGGTATCAGATCGCACGACGGCCGAGGCGCTGCGCGGCGTCGAACTCTATGTGCGGCGGGACGCACTGCCGGCCCCGGCGCAAGAGGAATACTACCACGCCGATCTGATCGGCCTGCGCGCAGAGGACGTCGAAGGCCGAACGCTCGGGACGGTGCACGCGATCCACAATTATGGCGCCGGAGACGTGATCGAGATCGCGCGCGGCGATGGCGATACAATCTTGCTGCCGTTCACGCGCGAGACCGTGCCGCAGATCGAGATCGACAAGGAACGGATCGTGGTGGCGGTTCCCGAAGAGGTCGAAACCGGCGAACGCGGCAATGTCGAGTAGATCCTAGCCGCGATCCGATGCCGTCTGCTGTGCAGGCACCTCGGGCGTTCGAATTCCGGATCGCTTGCCACGGACCTGGTCCTGTGCCCGTTCGGTCGGCCAGCGCCGATGAATCCAGAGCCATTGCGATGGTCGCTCGCGGACGATGTCCTCGATCTTGCGTGTGAGCAGGGCCGTAAGGTCGACGACGTCGCGGTCATAGTCGCCCGACGCGACGAATTCCAACTGCGGGTGTGCATGGCAGCGGAATCTGGCGCCGTTGAGGCGTTCGATCGACGCCGGCACCAACGCGCAATCGAGTCGGAGCGCCATGGCGGCGGGCGCGGGTGTCGTCATCGCGTCGCGCCCAAAGTAGGGCACGGGCACGCCTTCATTCGTCTTCTGGTCGACCAAGAGGCAAGCAGCCTGGCCGCGTCTCAGAAGCGTGAACAGCCGCCGCGTTCCGCTCGCCCCCTTCGGGATCTGATTGACGGGGCCGTTCTTCTTGCGCTGCGCGACCAGCCATTTGTCGACATAGACGTTGTTGACGGGGCGATAGACCTCGCCCTCGGTGGAAAAGAGGCGCGCACCGGCGAATGCCATCAATTCCCAGTTCGCAAAATGACCAGAGAAACAGATTGCACCCTTGCCGCGCGCCAACGCCGCTTGGACAAGCTCGCTTCCAATGACTTCGACACGCGCGCCAGGCCCGCCGAAGTCGAACTTGTCGAGATGGGCATACTCAGCAACCGTGCGGCCGAGATTGTCGCAGACTTCGCGCAGAATTCGTTCGATCTCCTCAGGCGGGCGACCGGGGAATGCGGCCTGCAGATTGGTGCGCCCGCGATGGGCGAGCGGCAGGCGGTAAAGCATCGTTCGGCCTATGAAGCCGCCGACGGCCGATGCCCCGTCGAGGCCGAGCACGCGAAAGAACCCGATGAAGAAAAAGAAGAGCGCGGCCTCGAGGACGTAACGAAATTTGCGTAGAATTGTATAATTCGACATGGACTTACTTTGCTCAGGACAGCGCAAATCGCGGCTGCGGCAGTCCATATCGCTTCGCTGCGGCGATAGCCAGCCGCGCTGCAGGGTCCTGTCCGCCGACCGCGCCTGCTGTGATATCTATCGCCCGTCCTGTTCGAGTTGGCTAGAGACGCCTGAACCATGAGTTGGTCTGCTGCGATTTTGACGCTGTATCCGGAGATGTTTCCGGGCCCGCTCGGCGTCTCGCTGATCGGCAAAGCTCTGGCCAAGAGAATCTGGACGTTGGACGTGCACGACATCCGCGAGCATGGGATCGGGCGCCATCGCACGGTCGACGACACGCCAGCCGGCGGGGGTCCGGGCATGGTGCTGCGCGCCGATGTCGCGATTGCAGCGATCGATGCGGTGGCGCGCGACGCGCGCCCGATCATCTATCTGTCGCCGCGCGGCGCGCCGCTCACACAGGCGCGTGTCACCGCGCTGGCGCAAGGCTTTGGCGCGATCCTTCTTTGCGGCCGCTTCGAAGGTCTCGATGAGCGCGCCATCGAAGCCCGTCAGATCGAGGAGATTTCGCTTGGCGATTTCGTTTTGGCCGGCGGCGAAATTGCGGCGATGGCATTGCTCGAGGCGGTGGTCCGGCTTCTCCCCGGTGTGCTCGGCGATGCGGCATCGACAGCCGATGAAAGTTTCGCCTCCGGTCTCCTTGAATATCCGCACTATACGCGTCCCCAGGAGGTCGCGGGATTGGCCATCCCAGACGTACTAAATCAAGGAAATCACAAGGAAATCGCCAAGTGGCGGCGTCAACGTGCCGAAGAGCTTACCAAGGCGCGCAGACCCGATCTTTGGACCCTCTATGAAAAGTCCAAACGCTAGGCTATACGGCGCGCCTTCTCATCCGCCCGCATTGCCCGGAGATCAATGAAATGAACCTCTTGCAGACGCTCGAAGCCGAGCAGATGAAGGCCGTGCGGGCCAAGGCCCATCCCGATTTTCGCGCCGGCGACACCTTGAAGGTCAACGTCAAGGTCGTCGAAGTGACCTACGACGAAAAGGCCAAGGCTGAGAAACGCCGCGAGCGCTTACAGGCGTTCGAAGGCGTCTGCATCGCGCGCCAAGGCGCGGGCCTCAACGAGAGCTTCACGGTGCGCAAAATTTCCTATGGCGAGGGCGTGGAACGCGTTTTCCCGATCTACAGCCCGCTGGTGGATTCGGTGCAGGTCGTGCGCAAGGGGCGTGTGCGCCGGGCAAAGCTCTATTACCTGCGCGACCGCCGCGGCAAGTCTGCGCGCATCGCCGAACGTCAGGAAGGCGAACTCGGCGAAGAGTAAGCGGGGAAGCGTTTCGGCAACACCCGAAGCTTTTCCGTTTTTCCCCCTTCAAATCCGGGCAAACGCGACTATTCTCCGCGCCCCTTTTTGGTCGGGGTCGAGAGTCGTGCCGCGTGAGATACCAACCGAAGCAATAATATATGCGTCAGAGCCGCTCGACGAAGCGGTTCCGATTGCGCGCGTGCCGGCCACGCCCTTCGCGTTCATCTGGTTCCTGATCCGCTCGCACTTTCGCCGGCGCGTCGCGGCGATGGCCGGATTAGCGCTCGTCGCGACCTCGATCGAAGCGTTCAGCCCGGTCGCATTCTCGCATCTGGTGAATTCCATCGCCGCCGCAGTGAAAAGCCACGGCGATTTCGCGCTCGTCATGCCGTGGATCCTCTGGCTCGCCGCGATCTGGTTCGGCGCCGCCTGTGCCTATCGCGGCTACGAGATGGTGGACGTCAACACCGGACCGCGCATGCGCGGCCTCGCCCAGAAATATCTCTTCACCTATCTGCTCGGCCACAGCCCGCGCTACTTCCAGGACAATTTCGCCGGCAAGCTGGGACAAAAGGTCAAGCAGGCCGGCCAGGCGGTGATCGGAATTCTCGGCATCGTCTGCATGGATGTGGTGCGCGTCATCGGCCTCATCGTGCTCGGCGGCATCCTGATGGCGATCCAGGCGCCCTCCTACGCGGTGATCCTGCTGGTGTGGACGTTTCTCTATCTCGCCGTCGTGTTCGCGCTGGCGAGACGCTGCGTGGTGTTGTCGAAGGCGCTGTCGGACGAAGTGTCGACATCGACGGGCCGGCTGATCGACGCCATCTCCAACGCCGACCTCATCCGTGCCTTCGCCAAGGCGGTCTATGAGCGCAAGTTCATCTCATACTTCCTGGCCGACGAGATGAACGCGTCCAGGCGTTTTCGCTGGTTCCTCATCACCATGCGCATCTTCATGCAGTCGGCGACCTTGCTGCTGCTTGTCGCGCTCGTCTGGGTGACGGCCAAGGACATCCTGCGCGGCGCCATCTCGCTCGGCGCCTTCACCATGATCTACCTGCTGGCCAACCAGATTGCGCGCGGTGTGCAGGAGCTTTCGTTCCGCATGCTGGATTATTTCGAGCAGCTCGGCACCTTGTCCGAAGCGCTCGATCTCGTCAGCGCGCCGCACGAAATCACCGATGCGCTTGATGCCCACCCGCTCGTCGTCACGCGTGGTCATATCCTTTTCGAGAATGTCTGTTTCCGTCACCCCAATGGCTTCCAGGTCTTCGAGAATCTCAACCTCGACATCCGGCCTGGGGAACGAGTCGGCCTGGTCGGCCCCTCGGGCGCCGGCAAGTCGACGCTCGTCCGCCTGCTCCGCCGTCAGTTCGAGCCGCAGAAAGGTCGCATCCTGATCGATGGGCAGGATATCGGGCATGTCACCTGGGATTCGCTGAACGAGGCGATCGCCGAAGTGCCGCAGATGCCGGGCGTCTTTCATCGCAACGTGCGCGACAATATCCGCTATGCCCGCCCGCTAGCCGAAGCGGCCGAAGTGGAGGGCGCCGCGCGCCAGGCGCATGCGCACGACTTCATCGCCGAGCGGGACGAAGGCTATGACATGATCGTCGGCGAGCAGGGCATCAAGCTGTCAGGCGGCGAGCGCCAACGCGTCGCCATCGCCCGCGCTTTGATCAAAGATGCGCGCATCCTGGTGCTCGACGAGGCGACGTCGTCATTGGATTCGGAGTCCGAACACCTCATCCAGTCTGCGCTGTGGACGTTGGTGCAGGGCCGTACCGTCATCGCGATCGCGCATCGGCTTTCGACCATCGCCGGAATGGATCGCGTGGTCTATCTCGACAATGGCCGGATTCTGGAAGATGGCCCGCACCGTGAACTGCTTGCCAACAACGGACCTTATTCGCGCCTGTGGAATCGCCAGATGGGCGGCTTCATCGACGCAGCCTAGTGGAGCGGATTTGACATTCGCGACCCTGTTTGGCGCGAACGCCGAAAGCGAATGTCAAATCCAAGGCTCCACTAGAATCAATATTGTTACTAGCGGTCCTTGGATTCCAACATTCGCAAAAGTGCCTGGCGCAAACGCAGTGCGAATGCTGGAATTGGACCACTAGGCCGGTACCGTCACCCGCGCGATTTCGAGCAAGCCGTTGGCTTCGCGCGCGCCGATGTCGGCATTCGGCGTTGGCGCGGTCGCGATCACAAGTTGACGGCCGTCGGCTCCGCCCAGCGCACAGGAAAACGCGAATTGCGAGGTTTCGACCCGCTCCAGGATCTTTCCGCCCTGGGCGATGCGAACCGCCTCGCGTCCAAGCGCATTGGCGCACCAGACAGCTCCCTCACTGTCGGCACAAATGCCGTCGGGCACAATCGCCGGCGGATCCTTCGACAAGGTCGCCCAGGGCCGGCGACGACTGAGGCTGCCATCGGGCGCGAGATCGAAGGCGGTCAGCCCTGGAATAAAGCACTCCGCGACGACAAGCGTGTTCCCGATCAGCGCCATGCCATTGGGAAACTTGTGATCCGGCGAGGCGATGGACGCTTTGCCGTCCGGCGTGACGCGCATGATCGGCGCAGTGGGCGGACCAGGTTCGGCGAACAAGGGCGCCGTGCCGTTCTTTTCGATGAAGGCGTCGAGATCGAAGCCGAAACAGCCGATGAAGGCGTTGCCGTGCGCGTCGACCAGCATGTCGTTGGCATGGAACTTGGCCAAACCCTTGAGGTCGGCGTGCAACACGGCATGTCCGTCCTTTTCGCGGCGCAGGACCCGCTGGTTCAACATCGCGACAACCAGGAGCCTGCCGTCCGGCAGCCAGCCAAGACCCGAGGGGCGGTCGTCGATCTCGAGTTCGACGCGCGTCGTGCCGTCGGGGGCCGCGCTCGACACGCGATGCTGGTGGAAGTCGGAGTACCAGAACCGGCCCTCGTGCCAGCGCAGCCCCTCGCCAAAATTCAATCCGCGAACAAACGGTTCGGCCTTCATCATCGTCTCCCGTGAAGTTTGAAACGCTGACGGACGGTAATGCCCGAGTCAATCAACACGCGACGAATGGGGCCGTTTGAGCCCCCAAAACAGGGCTCCGTCTGGGTGAGTCGCGCTCGCGGCAAGGGCTGTGCAAAAAAGCCCTGTATTTATCGCATTTTCTGTTGACGGCTCGTGCTATGCGTGCGGGAAATGCAGTAAAATCAGGCATTGTTTGATTCGCAAAAGGAGCAACGAGAATGGCAATAGCTGGAACGGCCGCCCCGAAGGCCGCCAAACCAAAGGTCGATACGGTGAGCACCCGCCAGCTTGGCGCCGCGCTGGCCGAGAAGCACGAGATGTCCCACAAGGCCGCGAACGCGATCCTTGAAGACACGATCGGCCTGATCACCAAGCATCTGCGCAAGGGTGCACGCATTCGTCTCAACGGTCTGGGCATCCTCGTCGTGCGCAAGCGCGCCGCGCGCATGGGCCGCAACCCCGCAACGGGCGAAGCGATCAAGATCAAGGCTTCGAAGAAGGTCGCCTTCCGCGCCGCGAAGGAACTGAAGGAATCGATCTGACGATCGCTTGCGTTCGAAAAGTTCAAGCCGGGCCGAAGCGCAAGCTTCCGCCCGGCTTCTTTTTGTTCGGATCGACACCCCAGATTGCGGCAATTAGAATTCGCCCATGCCGCGAGCCCCTCTCATCGACGCGCTGCTGAAATCGGAAAATCCCTCCATTCGCTGGAAAGTTTTGGCGGGCGTCCAAGGTGAAGATGCCGCTTCGCCCAAGATGAAGCGCCTGCAGAACGAGATTCGGCGCGGCCCCGTCGCCGCGGCATTGCTTGCCTGGCGCGATGCACGCGGCCGCATGCGCCATCGCTACAATGTCTACGACAAGTGGCAGGGCGCGCACTGGACGCTGGCGGCGCTCAGCGACATCGGCTATCCCGCCGGCGACGCTTCACTCAAACCCATCTGCGACCAGGTTCTCGAGCACTGGCTCGGCAAGCAATTTTTCTGCGAGTTTGAGGCGCGCTCCAATCAGCACGCCTGGCGCGGTCATGGCGTGCCGGTGATGCAGGGACGCCACCGCCGCTGTGCGTCGCAACAGGGCAGCGCCTTGCTGTCGCTCGTCAGACTCGGACTTGTCGATGACCGCGCCGACCAGCTCGTGGAACGTCTGCTCCATTGGCAATGGCCGGACGGCGGCTGGAACTGCGACAAGAACCCGACAGCCGACACGTCGTCCTTCATGGAAACGATGCTGCCGATGCGCGGCTTGGCGGCCCATGGGCGAACAACCGGCAATGCCCGTGCCAAGCGCGCCGCCCGCAAAGCGGCCGAGGTGTTTCTCGCGCGCAAGCTCTATCGCCGCCGCGTCGACGATAGGGTCATCCATGTCGACTTCACCAGGCTGCATTATCCGCTCTATTGGCACTACGACATTCTCGGCGGCCTGAAGGCGATGATGGAACTCGGCCTGATCAAGGATGCGCGTTGCCGCGATGCACTCGACCTGCTCGAGGAAAAGGAACTTCCGGCCGGCGGCTGGGCGGCAGAGAAGCGTTATTTCAGGCCGGGTGCGAAGCGTGCCTTGGGCTTCGACAATGTCGACTGGGGCGGCACCTCGAACCAGGTTCGCAACGATTGGATAACCGCTGACGCCTTGGCGGTGCTACGCGCTGCCGGGCGGCTTTAGAGTTTGGTCCAACGCAAGCGCAACGCGTTGGTGATGACGGATACGGAACTCAGACTCATCGCCGCCGCCGCGATCACCGGGCTCAACACCAGCCCGAACGCCGGATACAGCACGCCGGCCGCAACCGGAACGCCGATCACGTTGTAGATGAAGGCGAGAACGAGATTCTGGCGGATATTGCGCATCGTGGCGCGGCTCAGGTTGCGGGCGCGTGCGATGCCGGCCAGATCACCCTTCACCAGGGTGACGCCGGCACTTTGCATCGCGATGTCGGTGCCCGTGCCCATGGCGATACCGATATCGGCCGCGGCGAGCGCCGGTGCGTCGTTCACCCCGTCACCCGCCATGGCGACCACGCGGCCCTCGCCCCGCAGCCGGCGCACGACGGCGTGTTTCTGGTCGGGCAGCACCTGGGCTTCCACATCCTGGATGCCGAGTTTGGCGGCCACGGCCATTGCAGTGGTGCGGTTATCGCCCGTCAGCATGACGATGCGGATCGCATCGCCGCGCAACGCTGCGAGTGCGGCCGGCGTTGTCTCCTTGATCGGATCGGCAATGGCAAGGATGCCGGCGAGACGCGTGTCCGCGGCCACGAACAAGACCGTCGCGCCATCGTGGCGCAGCTCTTCTGCTCGCGCGCTCAACTCGCTGACCGCGACGCCGAGTTCATCCATCAGCAACGCCGTTCCGGCCGCGGCCTTGTTGGCGCCGACGGTGCCGGTGATGCCCTTGCCGGTGACGGACTTGAAGTCGGCGACGGGCTGCGGAGCTATGTTTCGCGCCTGCGCCGCTGCCAGAATAGCGGCCGCAAGTGGGTGTTCGCTCGCCCGCTCCAGACTTGCGGCCAGCGTGAGGACGCCGTCGGCATCGAACCCCGGCGCCGGAACCACCGCGGTCACGCGCGGCTTTCCTTGCGTCAGCGTGCCGGTTTTGTCGACGACCAGTGTGTCGACCTTCTCAAAGCGCTCCAACGCTTCGGCGTTCTTGATGAGCACGCCTGCGGTAGCGCCTTTTCCGATGCCAACCATGATCGACATCGGCGTCGCCAGACCAAGGGCGCACGGGCAGGCGATGATGACCACCGAGACCGCTGCGACCAAGGCACTGCCGAATGCCGGTGGTGGCGCGAAAAACATCCAGCCGGCGAACGCCAGCACCGCGACCAGCAGCACCGCCGGAACGAACCACGCCGATACCTGATCGGCCAGGCGCTGGATCGGCGCGCGGCTGCGCTGGGCCTCCGACACCATCGCAACGATGCGCGCCAGGACGGTTTCGCCACCGACCTTTTGCGCCCGCATCACGAGCGCGCCGGTGCCGTTGATCGTACCGCCAATCAGCGGTTCGCCGGGCCGCTTCTCCACGGGCAGCGCTTCGCCCGTCACCATCGACTCATCGACCGCGCTGGTGCCTTCGAGCACGGCGCCGTCAACCGGTACGCGTTCGCCCGGACGCACGCGCAAGCGATCATCCTTGCGCACTTCGGCCACCGCCACGTCGTGCTCGCTGCCATCATCGCCCAAACGCCTGGCTTGTGCCGGCGCAAGGTTCAGCAGCGCTCGGATGGCGCCGCCGGTGCGTTCGCGCGCCCGCAACTCAAGCACCTGCCCGAGCAGAACCAGAACGGTGATCACGGCGGCTGCTTCGAAATAGACGGGCACCATGCCGTCGATCTTCATGGCGGCGGGAAACAGCGCCGGCGCTAGCGTGGCCACGACGCTGAAGAGATAGGCCGCCCCGGTGCCGAATGCGATCAGCGTGAACATGTTGAGGGAGCGGCGGACGACCGAGGACCAGCCGCGCTCGAAGAAGGGCCAACCCGCCCACAGCACGACCGGCGTGGCGCCGGCGAACTGGAACCACAGCGCGCTTTCCGGCGCGACGAGACGATGCAGATCGATGAGATGTCCACCCATCTCGAGCGCGACAATGGGCAACGTCAGCACGAGTCCGGCCCAGAAGCGTCGGGTCATGTCGATCAGTTCGGGATTGGCGGCGTCGGTCTGGCCGGCATGGAGCGGTTCGAGCGCCATGCCGCATATCGGACAGGTGCCCGGACCTTTCTGCCGGATCTCGGGATGCATCGAGCAGGTGTAAATCGTCTCGTTATCCGCCAGAGAAGCCGGCGCGGGAGCGTGTTCGACATACTTGGCGGGATCGGCGACGAATTTATTGCGGCAACCCAAGCTGCAGAAATAATAAGTCTCGCCGCCATGTTCGGCGTGGTGTTTGGCCGTCGCCGGATCGACGCCCATCCCGCAGACCGGATCGCGCAGCGGGACGTTCATTCTATTTTCCGTAGCGGCTGAAGAGGTCGACCAGTTCGGAGAACTTCTGCGTTTGATCCTTGGCATTGCCGCTCTCGATCGCGTGAGCGACGCAATGCGCGGCATGTTCCTTCAAGACCTGTTCTTCGACACGTTTGAGCGCCGCCTTGATCGCTTGCATCTGGATGAGGATGTCGATGCAGTAGCGATCCTCCTCGACCATGCGCGCAACGCCGCGCACCTGGCCCTCGATACGGGACAGACGCGCCTTCAATTTTTGTGTCGACTTCGCCATGCTTGAATACCCCCATAGGGTATACTAAAGTTGCGAGGGTGCCGCAATGGCAGTGACGTGATGGCAAAAATGCGAGTTGCGCTGGCTGCAATCCTCGCTCTGATTTCATTCCCCGCTCTGGCCGCCGAAATGGGCGACATGAAGGGGATGCCCGGCATGGACGCGATGCACCACACGGCGATGACGGGCGTGCTCGGCTCTTATCCAATGACGCGCGAGGCTTCCGGCACAAGCTGGCAGCCTGATGCAGCCGAACATCGTGGCATTCATCTAACCGCCGGAGATTGGACGTTGATGCTGCATGCCCGCCTGATCGGTATCCACGACACCCAGAGCGGTCCGCGCGGCGACGATCAGGCCTTTCTCTCCGGCATGGTCATGGCCGCGGCGCGCCGCGAGTTCGAAAGCGGCGACACGCTCAATTTTCGCATCATGCTGAGCCCCGAACCGTTTCTCGGTCGGCGTGGTTATCCCTTGCTGCTGCAGACCGGTGAGACGGGCGACGGCGTGTCGCCGTTGGTCGATCGCCAGCATCCCCATGACCTGCTGATGGAGTTGTCTACCTCCTACAGTCATCGTCTGTCGGATGACAGCAGTGTATTCGTTTATCTTGGCTATCCCGGAGAACCCGCGCTCGGCCCCGCCGCCTATATGCACCGCGTATCATCGCAGGACATTCCGAGCGCTCCGATTACGCACCATTGGCTGGATTCAACGCATATCGCATTTGGCGTCGTCACCGCGGGGTTTGTCGCAGGCGACTGGAAACTCGAAGCTTCCCAATTCACTGGGCGCGAGCCCGATCAGTTCCGCTTCAATTTCGATTCTGCTCGCTTCGACAGCACGTCGTTTCGCTTGAGCTGGAATCCCGATCCGCACTGGTCGTTGCAGGCGTCGTGGGGCTATCTCAAGGGCGTTGAGCAGCTGACGCCCGACGTGAACGAAAATCGCTATACGGCGAGCGCGACCTATTACACGCCTCTGGACGACGAAGGCGCTTCGCTTGCTGCGACGCTTGCGTTCGGCCACAAGCAGCTTTCCAGCGGCAGCGACGAAAATGGTTTTCTCGCCGAAGCGGAATACAAACCTGCGGACGCGTGGACGATCATCGCGCGCGCCGAGTCGGAAGAAAATCCCGAAGTATTTCCAACCGCCGGGCTTAGGACTGTCGGCGAGCTGACGTTCGGTGCGATCCATGACTGGCGCGTGGCCGAGCATGCCACGGTGGGCATTGGCGGCCTCTTCACCTTTGATTTTGTGCCGAGCGCGGTTCTGCCGTCCTATGGCGACACGCCCCATGGCGCGATGGTTTTCCTGCGCCTGATTGCGGACTAGTCTAAGCGGGGGACTTGCCAGGGCGAGGCCATTGCGCTTTCGAGCACTCGACGGATGGCGCGGCATTTGCGCCGTCTTGGTTGCCGCGCATCATCTCGAAGCGCGCGGTTTTTTCTATGGGCAGCCGCTCATTCGCAACGCCTGGCTGTTCGTCGATTTTTTCTTCGTGCTCAGCGGCTTTGTTATCGCCCACGCCTATGGCGAGAAACTTCGAAGCGCTCAGGACGCAAGCGCTTTTGTCATGCGGCGCTTTGGCCGGCTGTGGCCGCTGCATGTCGCCGTCCTGGTCGCTCTTGTAGTCGTCGAAATCACGCACCTGTTGCTCGCCAATTGGCAACTTTTCGCCGCGGACGGCAGCGCCTTTGCGCCCACGCGTTCAGTCTTGGCGATTTTCACCAACCTGTTTCTCGTCCAGTCGCTCGCGCTGCACGACTTTGAAACGTGGAACGGCCCGTCCTGGTCGATCAGCACGGAGTTCTTCACCTACCTGATCTTCGCGCTTTTGTGCCTTGCTGTCCCAATTCGACGAGTCCGTCTGGCACTATCACTGGCATTGGCACTCGGCGGAGCAGTACTGCTCGCCCGTTATTCGCAGTTCGGCATGCGCGAGACATTTCACTGGGGCATCGTGCGTTGCATTTACGGCTTCTTCCTCGGCACGCTGACCTACGAAGCCTGGCGTCAGGGCGCGTCGCGTGCCATCGCCGGAACGCTTGGCGAAGGCACAGCGATCGTGCTCGTCATTTGTTTCGTCGTGTTCGCGCCCGGACATCCCGCGCTTGAGTATCTTGCGACACCGCTTTTTTGTGGCGCCGTGCTGATATTCGCCGGCGATGGCGGCTGGTTCTCGCATGCCTTGAAGATACGCCCCGTCGCTGCACTTGGGCGCTGGTCCTACTCGATCTACATGGTTCACACCCTGGTGCTGGTGCTGCTGTTTTCCGCACTTCGCCTTGGCGACACCGTGTTCGTGCAGCATTGGCTGAGCGGTGGCAGCCAGGCCCGGCTGGAACTTGGTGCCGCCAACGACCTGGTGTTCCTCGCCTATATCGGCGCGACGATCGGTCTGGCGGCACTGACCTGGCGCTGCATCGAACAGCCGGGACAGAGGTTTTTCGCGACCTTGCGCGGCGCCGAACCCGCGCGACTGGGGGTCCAGCCGACGTGACGCGGTGGGGCGCTTGTGCTGGCTTGCTCCGCCGCGCTACTTACCGCCCGGCTTTGCAAAGGACCTCTTCATGGCGCGCAAGAAAATCGCCCTCATCGGCGGCGGACAAATCGGTGGCACACTCGCCCATCTGATCGGCTTGAAGGAATTGGGCGACATTGTCCTCTTCGACATCATGGAGGGACTGCCGCAGGGCAAGTCACTCGACATCGCGCAAGCCGGACCGGTGGAAGGTTTCGACGCGCGTCTCAAGGGCACCAACGCCTATGCCGACATCAAGGACAGCGATGTCGTGATCGTCACCGCCGGCGTGCCGCGCAAGCCCGGCATGAGCCGCGACGATCTGCTCGGCATCAATCTCAAGGTCATGGCGGCGGTGGGCGAGGGCATCAAGAACAATTGCCCGAAGGCGTTCGTGGTCTGCATTACCAATCCGCTCGATGCCATGGTCTGGGCGCTGCGCCAGTTCTCGGGTCTCGCGCACAACATGGTGGTCGGCATGGCGGGCGTTCTCGACAGCGCGCGCTTTCGCCACTTCTTGGCCGAAGAGATGAATGTGTCGGTGCAGGACGTGACTGCCTTCGTGCTGGGCGGCCATGGCGACACGATGGTGCCGATGCCGCGCTTTTCAACGGTCGCCGGTGTGCCGCTGCCCGAACTCGTCAAGATGGGCTGGATCAAGCAGGAGCGTCTGGATCAGATCACGCAGCGCACGCGCGACGGCGGCGCGGAAATCGTCGGCCTGCTGAAAACGGGGTCGGCGTTCTATGCCCCGGCCACGGCGGCCATCGCCATGGCGGAAAGCTACCTCAAGGACAAAAAACGCGTGCTGCCCTGCGCCTCCTATGTGAACGGTCCGTACGGCATCAAGGATCTCTATGTCGGCGGCCCGGCGGTGATCGGAGAGACGGGCATCGAGCGCATCGTCGAGCTCGAGCTCACAGCGTCCGAGAAGGAGCAGCTCGCCAAGTCCGCGGAATCGGTGAGGGGCCTGATCGAGGCGTGCAAGAAACTGGATACCCGGCTGGCATAAGCATCCGAAGTGCGGCAGGTGGGAACGAAAAGCGTGGTGCGATGGCTGCTCCTGGCTCTGCTTGCGCTGGCTCTCGTTCCCGCGTCCGCTACTCCACTTGCCACCTTGATCATCAAGGTCGAGAAGGTTTCGTCGCGCGCCGGCGATCTGCGCGTAGCGCTTTACGATCAGACGAGCTACCCGCTGGATAATGCCGAGCCCGTCACCGGTAGCGTTGTCGCGGCCAAGCCCGGTGAAACCATCGTCACGCTCAACGACATCAAGCCCGGCGTCTACGCCATCAAGATGTTCGAAGACTTCAATCGTAACGGCAAATTCGATCTCAGCTGGATTGGCTGGCCATTGGAGAAGTTTGGTTTCTCCAACGACGCGCATCCCACCTTCAGCGAGCCGCCCTTCGACGCCACCAAATTCGATTTGCGGCCCGGCACAAATACGATCACCATTCATCTGCAATAACCCCGGTCGGAGAATCATGAGCGGCCAGCGCCCTTTCGAGCTTGGCGGCTGGCACGTCGAGCCGGCGCGCGGCGCGCTGGTGCGCGACGGCAGGGAAATGCGTCTCGAACCGAGGCTCATGGATTTGCTGCTTCTGTTTGCGGCGTCGGCAGGACGGGTCATCAGCAAGGACGAAATCGTGGCCGCCGTCTGGGGCGGGCGGGTAATCGGCGACGATACGCTGGCCGCGGCGATCAGTCGGCTGCGCACCGCGCTAGGCGAGCGCAACGGCCAACGCTTCATCGAAACGTTGCCCAAGCGCGGCTATCGCCTCATCATCGACCGCGAAAGCGGCAGCGCGATTCCGCCGCCGGATGATCCGCAGAGCGTCGACAGTTTGCTGCGCAAGGGCCGCGCCGCGCTCGAGGTGCCACTGCCGCAGAGTCTGGCCCAGGCGCAGGTTTATTTCGAAGCGGCCGTGGCGGCGGAGCCAAGTTCCGGCCAGGCCCATTGCGGACTCGCCGAGACGATGTTGGCGCGGCACTATGTCGGCCAAGGCGCCCAACTTGCCTTGGCGGCAAAGGCCGCGGCCCGCGCCGCCACCACGCTCGATCCGGAACTCGCGGCCGCATGGTCCCTGCTTGGCAGAGCAACGCTGCTGGCTGATCGCGACCTCGCCACATCGGATGCAGCGCTCGGCCGGGCTCTGACGCTCGACCCCAACTTCGCGCCGGCGCATCGCGCGCGCGCGTTCGGATTGGCGGCCGCCGGTCGCTTCGTCGAGGCAGAGCGCGCTGCCAGACGTGCCGTGGAAATCGAACCACTGTCACTTGCATCGCGCACCGGGCTGATCCAGATCCTGCTGGCGGCGCGGCGCTACGGTTCCGTGCTCAGAGAGGCGAAAAAAGCCATCGCGCTCAGCGCGCAATCGTCCGATGCCTGGAATGCAACGGGCTGGGCGCAGCTTTTTCTCGGCGACCAATCCGCTGCGGTCGATGCATTGCTCGAAAGCATCCGCCTGCTGCGCACGGACGCGGCAACTATCGCGCGGCTGGGAGCGCTTTACGACGCCGCTGGCTTTGATGGCCTGTGTGCCGCCGGCGCGGACTTGTTCGAGCAGCAACGCATCATCTACGTCGCCCGACCGATGGACATCGCCATCCTGCGCGCCAATGCGGGTCAAGCCGATGCGGCGTTCCGTGCGCTGGAAGAAGCACTGCGCCAGGACGATCCGGTGCTCTTATTCCTGCCGCACCTGCCGCATCTGGACCGCATCCGAAACGATCCGCGCTTCGCGTTGCTGTCCCAGCGCGCCCGACTGGTGCACTAGTAGAACCGTCATCCCGGATCTCGGGCCCAGGATGACAGCCCTTCGACCATCAGCGGAAATTCCAGAAGCCGCTGGCCCACACCCAGTGACCGCGCTGCCAATTCCAATTGCCGGCATGCCAGTGATAGCCGCGGTGCGGCATGCGCATGCGGATTTCGATGCGTGGCGCCGGACGATGGTAGCGGTCTCTGAAACCGAACGCATCGCTGTCGTGAAAGTCGGCTGGCATGGCGTAGCTATGTGACGGTGTCGGCGCGGTGTATTCACCATGACGCGCCGCGGCGTCGGCCGACGCGGTGCCTAGGGCGAGGGCAGCCGATAGTATGGTTGCCAGTTTTATGGATTTAATCGACATCTTCGTCTCCTTGTGTTGCGGGCATCCGCCCACTCACAAAGATCGCTACGGTTATCCGCATTTCTCAGAGGTGGTGGGGCCAATCTGCGGTACTGTTTGCGTGAGCTTTGTCCCCAACTGTCGCGGGCAGCGCGTTCGCGAACGCTGCGTGCCACGATGAATGGAGAATGAACGTGATTCCGAGCCTTCAGACCGAGCGACTCATCCTGCGCGCGCCGAACGACGATGATCTGAATGCCTGGGCTGCCATCATGGCCGATCCGGATGTCACGCGTTTCATCGCGCCGGCGCCGATGACACGCGATGAAGCCTGGCGCAGCATGGCAGCGTCGCTCGGCCATTGGCATCTGCGCGGCTATGGCGCATGGGCCGTGGAGAAAAAGTCCGACGGCGCCATGATTGGCCGCGTCGGCATGATCAATCCGGAAGGCTGGCCGGGCCTCGAAATCGGCTGGACGCTGGGCAAGGCTCATTGGGGCAAGGGGTACGCGACGGAGGCGGCCGCCGCCGCGATGCGCTACGCGTTTCTCACCCAGCCGGTTGATCGGCTGATCTCGAACATCGATCCGGACAATCGCGCCTCGCAAGCCGTGGCCGTGCGCTTGGGCGAGACGAAGGGCGAACGCTCGGCCTTGAAGGTCGGCGGCAAGGAATATCCCATCGACATCTGGGCCATCACGCGCGGCGAATGGCAGCGCCGCCAGACGGTGGCTTGACGGACCCGTCCTGATCGCGCTCCCTGACGTCATGACGGACTCGCCGCCCACGGTCTATCGCGACCGCGACTTCTATGCCTTCATGTCCGCCCGTTTCCTCGCCACCGTCGCGATGCAGGTGCAGTCCGTCGCGATCGGCTGGCAGGTATACGCCATCACCCACAGCGCCTTCGCGCTCGGCCTCGTCGGACTCTGCCAGTTCGGGCCAATGTTCCTGTTGACCTTGCCGTCCGGCGACTTGTCGGATCGTTTCGACCAGCGCCGGATTCTCAGCGCCACTCAAGCCATGCAGAGCGTGTGCGCTGGATTGTTCCTGCTGTTGACGCTGACGCGTCCTAGCTCCGTGGTGCCTTATTATGCGATTCTGATTCTGTTCGGCGCCGCGCGCGGGTTCTACGGACCGGCGGCGCAGTCGTTGCTGCCCTTTCTGGTGCCGCCGGAGAAATTGCCCAGAGCGATCGCGCTCAGCTCATCGGTGTTCACCACCGCTGTGATCGCGGGTCCGGCGCTTGGCGGCTTTCTGTACGCGATTGGGCCAGTGGCGACCTACGGCGTCTGCGTTGCGGGCTTTCTCGGCGCATCGTCCCTGATTGCGACCTTGGGCGGGCGCCGCCGACCGGCGCATGTCGACACCGGCGCCACGCGGCTTGAGCGCGTCGCCGAGGGCGTACGCTTCGTGCGCCATCGCCCGGTCGTGCTTGGCGCCATCTCGCTTGATCTCTTCGCCGTTCTGCTCGGCGGCGCCACGGCACTACTGCCCATCTACGCCCGCGACATTCTGCATGCCGGCCCGATCGGGCTCGGCATGTTGCGCAGCGGACCAGCCGTGGGCGCGGCCTTGACGGCTTTTACGCTCGCGCGGTGGCCGATCCAGCGCAATACGGGTTTCGTCATGTTTCTGACGGTGGCGATTTTCGGACTTGCGACCATCACCTTCGGTGTGTCGCAGAATTTTTATCTCTCGCTCGGCGCGTTGGCGATCCTGGGCGCCTCGGACATGATCAGTGTCTTCGTGCGTTCGGCTTTGATCCAGTATGCCACGCCCGATGAAATGCGCGGCCGCGTCAGCGCGGTCAGCATGCTGTTCATCGGTGCGTCAAACGAGCTCGGCGAGTTCGAGTCCGGACTGACCGCCGCCTGGTTCGGCACCGTGCCCGCCGTCGTGCTCGGCGGCCTTGGCACGCTCGCGGTCGTGGCCGGCTGGATGTGGTTGTTCCCACCGTTGCGCAAAGTGGATCGGCTGAGCGATGTCGCCGTGGCAAACCTTGCGGCCTGAGCGGTTCTTCGCGACACTGCCGCAGAGTTCGTCACATTCGTTGGGAGTAGCCATGGGTTTGAAAGTCATCGGCGCCGGTTTCGGCCGCACCGGAACGCGCTCGCTGAAGGAAGCACTCGAGATGCTCGGCTATGCGCCCTGCCATCACATGATGGAAGTCTTCACCCACCCCGAACAGGTGCCGTTTTGGGATCGCGTGGCGCTGGGAGAGAAGGTCGATTGGGAGGAGCTTTTCGCGACCTATCAGTCCAGTTGCGATTGGCCGAGCTGCACGTTCTACAAGGAGCTCGCTGACTACTATCCCGCCGCCAAGATCATCTTATCTCTGCGCGATCCCAAGTCGTGGTTCAAGAGTGTTTCGAACACCATCATGCCGGCGATGAAGAAGCCTGGTGCCGGCGGGCCGGGACCTTTGCTGCCGGGAGTTTTCGGTCCGCTCCTGATCGGCCAGAAAACCTTCGGTGATGATTTCAGCGAAGCGCACATGATCGACGTCTATGAGCGGCACAACGCCGAAGTGAAGCGCATCATCCCGGCCGACCGCCTTTTGGTGTTCGAGGCGAGCCAGGGTTGGGAACCGCTGTGCAAATTCCTCGGCGTGAAGGTTCCTGTTGCGCCCTATCCCAACATGAACACGACCGAAGAATTTCAGGCGCGCCGCCGCGCCGCCGCGCCGCGGACCTAGAATTAGATGGCATTCGAGGCGCTGAAGGGCTGGAGCAGCACGCAGAAGCATGTCGTCGCCGCGTCCTATCTGGGTTGGACCCTGGACGCGTTCGATTATCTGCTGCTGACCTACGTCGCCAAGGACATCGCGGCAGAGTTTCACACCGACGCCAAAGCGATCGGCCTCGCGGCATTCCTGACGCTCGGCCTGCGCCCGCTCGGCGCGTTCATTTTTGGGCGGCTGGCGGATCGGTTCGGCCGCCGTCCGATCCTGATGCTGAACGTTGCGATGTATTCGGTGCTCGCCGCGTCGTCGGCTTTTGCGCCCAATCTCGTGGTCTTCCTGGTCCTGCGCTGCCTATTCGGCATCGCGATGGGCGGCGAGTGGGGCATCGGTGCCTCGCTGACAATGGAACATGTCAAGCAGCAGTCGCGCGGGGTCGTATCGGGGTTGCTGCAGACGGGATATCCCACCGGCGGCTTGCTCGCCGGTCTCGTCACGGCATCGCTCCTACCGCAGTTCGGCTGGCGCGTTTGCATCATGGCGAGCGTGCTGCCCGCGCTGCTCGTGCTTTATATCCGGCGCAACGTTCCGGAATCCCCCGCCTTCGCCCAGCACAAGGTGGTGAAGGACAACACGCTCGAGATCATCCGCTCGCATTGGGGCATCGCCTTGTTCGCCATCGTGCTGATGACGGCGTTCAATTCATTGAGCCATGGCACGCAGGATTTCTATCCGAACTTTCTGCGCATCCAGATCGGCCTGAAGCCGGCTCTGGCGAGCCTCATCGGCAGTATCGCATCGCTGGGCGCAATCGTTGGCGGCATCACTTTCGGTTACTTGTCACAGAATATCGGCCGGCGGCGCGCCATCACCATCGCGGCGACATTGGTGTTGCCGCTGGTCTATTTCTGGGTGTTCTATTCGGTGCAACCGCTCGTGCTCGCCGCGGCAGGCTTTGCGTTGCAGTTCATGGTGCAGGGCTGCTGGGGCGTGATCCCGGCGCATCTAAACGAGTTGTCGCCGGCGCAGGCGCGCGCGACTTTTCCTGGTTTCGTCTATCAGTTGGGCAATCTGTGCGCGTCCGGCATGGGCTATCTGCAAGGCAGCCTGGTCGAGGACAGTCATTGGAGCTATGCGAGCGCGCTTGCCTCTGCCGCGGTCGGCGCCGCGCTGGTGATAGCGGTGCTCATCAATTTCGGCCCGGAGGCCCGCGACGTGAACATGGCACCGGCCAAGGTGCCGTCAGGCTAGGCGCGGACAAAGACGTCGACGCGGTCGGCGACGCCGCTG
>Ga0157379_10001154_pt1 | contig 21539 bp, 21 predicted proteins | sample S25metaG_FD_121802 | JGI IMG/M metagenome (GOLD analysis project Ga0157379, IMG submission 121802) | Switchgrass rhizosphere microbial communities from Kellogg Biological Station, Michigan, USA - S2-5 metaG | ecosystem: Host-associated > Plants > Roots > Rhizosphere > Soil | place: USA... | reverse complement strand
GATACCGGCAACGGCATGGGCGACACGCTCGGCAGCGGTGTCGGTCTCGCCAACATTCGCGGCCGGCTGGCGGTGCTGTACGGCAACCGGGCCGCGCTCGCGCTGTCGTCGAATGCACCGCGCGGCGTCCGCGCCGTCATCACGGTTCCGCTCATCACGCCGTCCCGCGACGCGGCGGTCGCGGCGCCCGCGCAGCGCGTTGCCGCCTAGCGCCGCGATGTTGGGCAAGCACGCGTTGGCGATGAGCGCGCAGGCCTGGTCATGGCTGCCGGAGGCGCTGCGCGCCGAGCCCCGCTGGCTCAAGGGCATGAGCTGGCGTCGTATCGCTTGGCTCTTTGCCATCGTGCTCGGGCTGGCGCTGTTCTCGGCGCCTTCGCAATTCGTCTACGAGGGCGTGCTGCTCGAGACTCCTCCGCGCGATCTCGCGCTCAGCTTCTTCCAGTGGTTCGTGCGCTACCTCGCCTACATGGCCCCGATTCTCGTCGCGGTCACAATCGCCGACAACCTTCCGCTCACGGGCGCCAGGCGCGTCGCCGCGCTGGTGGCGGCCATCGTGCTCGGGGCGCAGGTCCAGTGGCCCATCGTTTGCAGCGTGTCCCCGGCGGCCGAGAGCGGCTGTGACGACTTCCCGCGCATGCTCTGGCGGTCGTGGACGGAGATGCTCGGCAGCACCACGATCTGGGCGATCCTCGACAGCGCGCCGATCGCGCTCGCGTATTTCTACCGCCGTCGCGACCTGCAAGTGGCCGAGGCGCTCCATGCCGCGGAGGTGGCCCGCGCGGACGCGCAGCGCCGCACGCTCGAATCCGAATTGCAGGCAATGCAGGCGCGCGTCGAGCCCGCGTTCCTGTTCGACACGCTGGGCGACATCGGCGAACTGTTCGACCGCGACCCGCCGCTCGGCGAGCGAATGCTGGACGAGCTGATCCTCTACCTGCGCGCCGCCCTTCCCGAAATGCGGGCTGCGCGCTCTACGCTGCGCCAGGAAGGTGCTCTGGCGCATGCGTACCTGTCCATCCTCGAAATGCGCGCACAGGGCCGGCTGCGCTTCGAAGTCGCAATTCCCGAATCCCTTGCCGACGATGCCATACCGCCGATGATGATCCTGCCGCTGCTGGCGGCAGCGATCGGTCCGGTCGCAGCCGCGGATCCACTTTCGAGCCTGCGCATCGATGCGTTGGCCGATGGCGGCCGCCTGCGGATCGCCGTGACGGGGCGCGGTCCCGCACTGCGCTCGCCCGGCGACACGCCGGTTGCGGATGACGTCCGCGAGCGACTGCGCACGCTTTTCCACGACCGCGCTTCCGTTGCCATCGATGCCGAGCCCGGACATCGCCTCACGGCCGTGATCGAGCTGCCCCGCGACCGTGCCTAGCGCGATCATTGCCGAGGACGAAACGAACCTGCGCGATGAGCTCCGCGAGGCCCTCGCGCAGCTCTGGCCCGAGCTCACGATCGCCGCCGAGGCCGAGGATGGCGATGCCGCGCTCGCGGCGCTCGAGGAGCAGGCGCCCGACGTCCTGTTCCTCGACATCCAGATGCCCGGCCTCACCGGCCTCGAAGTGGCCCGGCAGGCGAGCGGACGCGCGCACGTCGTCTTCGTCACCGCTTACGATCAATACGCCGTTGCCGCGTTCGACGCAGGCGCCATCGACTACGTGATGAAGCCCTTCGGCCGCGCGCGCCTCGAGGAGACCGTCCGCCGCCTGAAGGCGCGCATGGGGGATCGGCCCGCGAACCTCGAGGGCCTGCTGCGCACGTTGACCGAGCGCCTGTCGGCGAACCGCGACTACCTGCGCTTTATCACGGCGCTCCACGGCGACGAGATCCGCCTCATCACCGTCGACGAGATCTGCTACTTCCAGTCCGACAACAAGTACACGCGCGTCGTGACCGCGGACCGCGAATCGCTGATCCGGCGGCCGCTCGGCGAGATCGCCGGCGTTGTCGATCCGAAGGTCTTCTGGCAGATCCACCGCGGCACCCTCGTGAACATCAACGCCGTCGCCGGTGTCATCCGGGAGTTCCGCGGGCACCTGCGGGTGCGGCTGAAAACGCGGAAGGAAACGCTCGCGGTGAGCGAGCGGTACGCGCACCTGTTCACGCAGATGTGACGTCGCCCCGCGCGATGGTCATCGCCTCGTCGAGCACATCGCCGTCGCCGATGTGATTGGCCAACAACAGGATCAGCTTCGCGTTGACGCGCGCGCTGGCGCGCTCGTCAAGATCGCGATGCATCGCGATCAGGCGCTCGTAGAAGTCGTCCGGCGACGCGAGATTGGGCGCGGTGTTGAGACGGGGCATCGTGGTTTCCTTCAGGCTTGGGCCGTCGCACGCGCGATCGCGCGCTGCACCTCTGCGAGGTCGAAGCGCCGCCAACGCGCGCAGACGTGCTGGTCGGGCCGTACGAGATAGCACGTGCCTTCCTGCGCCTCGTAGCGCGACGCCGCCAGGCCTCCGACGTCCTCGACGGCGAGGATCGGCAGCAGCGCAGCGCCGCCGACCTGCACGACCACGCAGGGAATCGATGCCTGTGCAAGCGCTTCGGCGGACGCAGCGTCGACCGCCGGTCCGAACGCAAGCAACGCAAACGGTCCGCCGAGGCAGTCGAGCAGCCAGGCGCCGCGTGCGCTGCGCACAGGCGCGTCCGCCGCCGCAGTGCCGGGAACCAGCGTGCCGGGATCGCCGGAAAACTCGCCGGAACGGTCAGGTGTGTTGAGCGGCGACGCATCGAGCACGGCGGGCACCGACAGACGCCCGCTGTTGACGAGCCGGCGCGCGAACGGATGGTCGCGCGCGAGCTCGAGCACGGCGTCGCGGAACGTGCGCGAGATCGCGTTCTTGGGCGTGATGAAATCGGTGGCGCGCGTGGAATGGCGGATGTTCTCGTCGGCGGCGCGGGTGCGCTCGTCGTCGTAGCTGTCGAGAAGATGCGCGGGCGCCTGGCCGCGCAGCACCAGGTCGAGCTTCCAGACGAGGTTGTCCGCGTCCTGCACGCCGCTATTGGCACCGCGCGCGCCGAACGGCGAGACGAGGTGCGCGGCATCGCCCGCGAACAGCACGCGTTCGTGCCGGAAGCGCTTCATTCGCCTGCACTGGAACGTGTACACACTCGCCCATTCGAGCTCGAACTTCGCATCCGGGCCGAGCATCGCGCGAAGCCGCGGGCCGATGCGCTCGGGCTTCTTCTCCTCGTCGGGATCGGCCTCCCAGCCAAGCTGGAAATCGACGCGCCACAGGTCGTCGGCCTGGCGGTGCAGTAGCACCGACTGCCCGGGGTGGAACGGCGGGTCGAACCAGAACCAGCGCTCGGTCGGAAAGTCGGACGTCATGTGGATGTCCGCGATCAGGAAACGATCGCGAAACACCTGGCCCTCGCTTTCGAGTCCCATCAGGCCGCGCACTGTGCTGCGCGCGCCGTCGGCGACGATCAGCCAGTCGGCGTCGAGCGCGTAGTCGCCGCGCGGCGTCTCCACGGCAAGCCGCACGCCATCGTGCGAGGTCGTGATGCCGGCCACACGGCTTTGCCAGCGCAACTCGACGCCGACCTCCCGCGCGCGCGCGACCAGGCATTCCTCGAAGTGATACTGCTGCAGGTTCACGAACGCCGGCCGGCGATGCCCGGACTCAGGCAGGAGGTCGAACTGATAGGCGAGCGCATCCTTGAAGAACACTTTTCCGACGTTCCAGCGGACGCCCCGCGCTGTCACCGGCTCGCCGCAGCCGAGGCGATCGAGAATTTCGAGCGTGCGCTTCGCGTAGCAGATCGCCCGCGAACCGACGCTGACCGTCTTGTCCTCGTCGAGCACCAGCACGGGCTGCCCCCGCAGCGCGAGGTCGATGGCGGCAACGAGGCCGACCGGCCCCGCGCCGACGATGACGACCGGCCGCCGCCCGCCCTCGCCCGCGAGTTCGGGCGGGGCGCTGAAATCGTAGACGGGATTGGTGTAGGTCATTACGGTCGAGAGCACCGATGGCGGACGAAACGGCCGTTGACGCGACGCCGGCTCACGGCGGCATCGGCAGCAGGCCGCCGGCGAGATCGTCGCCGAGTCCGAGCCGCGCGCCGCACGCAGCGAGTATCGTGCGGGTCGGCGCCGGCATCGGAATTCCCCGCGCGCCCCGCTCCGCGGCCGTCGCGCGCTCGGGTTCCCCGGGCAGTTGCACGCGCGCGCCGGGTCGTGACGGCGGCGACGCGCGGAGCCACGTTGCCAGCGCCTCGACCTGCCGCGCGAACGCCTCGCGACCGCACAGGCGATCCGGGACGAAAACGATCGACAGCATGTTGTTGATCATCGGACTCGGCACCGGGCGATGATCGAGGACCTTGCCCCCCGACAGTGCGCCGCCGAGAAGTTCGCACATCACCGCGAGGGCGAAACCCTTGTGTTCGCCGAACGGCAGCAGCGCACCGATGGGCGAACCGAACATGACGGCGGGATCGTCGGTTGCCCGGCCCTCCGCATCGACCAGCCGGCCCGGGGGGAGCCGAAGTCCGGCATCTACGGCCACACGCGCCTTGCCGAGCGCCACGGCACTCGTCGCATAGTCGAGCACAAGCGCATGCGGCGCATGCGGCACGCCGACGCAGAACGGATTCGTCGCAAGGCGGGCGTCCGTGCCGCCCCACGGCGCCACCAGCGGCGTCGTCAGGACGTTGACGAAGTGGATCGACGCCATGCCGGCCTCGGCGCACTGCTCGGCCCACTGCCCGATGCGCGCGAGATGATGCGAGTTCGACACCCCGACGATGCAGCAGCCGAGCTCGCGCGCACGGCCGATCGCGAGCGCCATCGCCTCGCGCCCGATCGCCTGGCCGAACCCCTTCTGCCCGTCGACGCCGATGATGGATCCACTGTCGGTGACGACGGCGAGCTTGCGGCCGGGAACCGCGAGACCCTTCGCGATGTTGCCGACGTAGATGGGGGCCAGCGCGATGCCGTGCGAATCGTGGCCGTAGAGATTCGACTGGACGAGCGACGACGCGATGATGCGTGCTTCCTCGTCGTCACAACCCGCGGCGGCAAAGAGGCGGCTCCCTCCATCGCGCAGGCGCATCGCATCGACGCGCATGTCGGCAGGTGCCGGCGTCGTGGGCGGCGCCGATGCCATCAGGCGGGATAGAGGCCGTGCGTGCGCGCGTGCAGCCGCGCAAGGCCGAGAAGCGCGTCGAGATTCGGCGTGGCGATGCCCGTCCGCATGCCGATCTCGCGCACCGCCGAGAGGAGCGCGTCGATCTCGACGGCCTTGCCCGCCTCGACGTCCTGCAGCATCGAGGTCTTGACGGCGCCGAGCCTGCGTGTCACCTGGTTGCGCGCTTCGCCCGTTTCGCCGATCGGACAGCCGATCGCGGTGCCGATCGTCGCTGCCTCGCGCATCACCGACAGGCAGAACGCGTTGGCGAGCGGATCGTCGAGGATGCGGTCGAGCGTCGCGCCGGTGAACGCCGATACCGGGTTCATCGTCATGTTGCCCCAGAGCTTGTACCAGATGTCCGCCTGGATCCGCGGCGAGACGTCGACGTCGAAGCGCGCACGTTTGAACATCGCGGCGATCCGCTCGACGCGCGCCGACGAGCCGCCCGCCGGCTCGCCGACGATCAGCCGGTTGCCCACGCCATGCCGCACGATGCCGGGCGCCGGCGCGGAGCAGGCGAGGTGGACGACCGCGCCCACGACACGCTCGCTGGGAATGGCCGCGGCGATCGCGCCGTCCGGGTCGATCGTCGCCAGCCGGGTGCCGTCGTAGGCGCCCCCGAGGCCGTCGAAGAACCACCACGGCACGCCGTTCATCGCCGTGACAACGACGGTGCGCTCGTCGGACAGCGCCGCAACCGCCGGCGCCACCGCGCGCAGGGCCGGCCCCTTGACCGCCACGATGACGAGATCCTGCGGTCCCAGCGCCGCCGCGCTCTCCGCGACGGCGACCGGCGCCGTCGCGAGGCCGTCGACCGTCTGCAGGCGAAACCCGTGCTCGCGCAGCGCCGCGGCGGTGGCGCCGCGGGCGAGCGCGCTCACGTCGAGTCCCGACTGGACAAGACGGGTGCCCAGCAGGCCGCCGATGGCACCGGCGCCGACGATGCAGACCTTCACGTGCGAAATCCCGGGTCGATCCCGTCGACCACGCGCGTCAACGCATCGAATACGTCCTGCCCGGCACCGAAGCGCTCGCTGAACTGCAGCGAGTCGCGCGCACACTTTTTCTGGACGTCCTCCGGAATCTCGATCACCGGCCCCATCGACGTCGAGGCGACCTGAATCTCGCACGCCCGGTTCAGCAGCCACAGGATGGCAAAGGCGCGGGGGACGGTATCGGCCCAGGCAAGGAGCCCGTGGTTGCGCAGGATCACGGCCGGCCGGTCGCCGATCGCGCGGACGAGCCGCGGCCCCTCGTCGGGATGCACGGTGATGCCCTCGAAGTCGTGGTACGCGAGCTTGCCGTGGAGCTGCGCCGAGTAGAAGTTCGACATCGACAGGCCGCCCCGCGCGCACGCCACGGCCATGCCGGCGGTCGTGTGCGTGTGCATGACGCAGTGCGCGCCCGCGATGCCGTCGTGGATCGCCGCATGGATGGTAAAGCCGGCGGGGTTCACCGGCCAGTCGGATTTGCCCACGACGTTGCCGGCGACATCGATCTTCACGAGGTTCGACGCCCGCACTTCGGAATACATGAGGCCGAACGGATTGATGAGGAAATGCTTGTCGCGCCCTGGCAGCCGCAGCGTGATGTGGTTGTAGATGAGCTCGACCCACCCGAGGTGCGAAAAAATCCGGTAGCACGTCGCAAGCTGCACCCGCGCGTCCCATTCGTCGGAGGTGATGTCGGCGGGCCGCGTCGAGCGGCGCGTGGTCGTGGTCATCGCCATGGTCCTGCCGCCGGCTAACGCGGCCGCTTGTCCACGATCCGCTTGGCCTTGCCGAGGGAGCGCTCGACCCCGCCGGCCTGCAGGACGCGGACAGTGGCCGTCACGCCGATGAGGTTCTTCACGAGGTGTGCAAGCGCGGCCCCCGCTTGTTCGCCGTCCGTCGTGCCGGCGTCGGGCGCGCGCTCGACCAGCACCGTCAGCTCGTCGAGATTGCGCGGCCGAGTGATCTCGAGCTGATAGTGCGGTGCCAGCGCCGGCTGGCGCAGGATCAGCTCTTCGATCTGCGTCGGGAACACGTTGACACCGCGGATGATCATCATGTCGTCGGACCGGCCGGTGATCTTTTCCATCCGGCGCATCGACCGCGCCGTGGGCGGCAAAAGCCGCGTGAGGTCACGCGTCCGATAGCGGATGATAGGCAGCGCCTCCTTGGTGAGCGACGTGAACACGAGCTCGCCCTTCTCGCCGTCGGCCAGCACGGCGCCCGTCTGCGGATCGACGATCTCGGGATAGAAGTGGTCCTCCCAGATGGTGAGCCCGTCCTTGGTCTCGATGCACTCCTGCGCGACGCCCGGGCCCATCACTTCGGACAGGCCGTAGATGTCGATCGCGTCCATCGCGAGCCGCGCTTCGATGGCTTCGCGCATCGTCGGCGTCCATGGCTCGGCGCCGAAGATGCCGATCGACAAAGAACACGCGCGCGGATCGATTCCCTGGCGCTCCATCTCCTCCGCGATCGCCAGCATGTACGACGGCGTGACCATGATGATGTCGGGCTTGAAATCGGTGATGAGCTGCACCTGCTTTTCCGTCTGGCCCCCCGACATCGGAATGACGGTGGCGCCAAGCTTTTCCGCTCCGTAGTGCGCGCCGAGGCCGCCGGTGAACAGCCCGTAACCGTAGGCGATGTGCACGATGTCGCCGGCGCGCCCGCCCGCCGCGCGGATCGAGCGCGCCATCACCGTCGCCCACGTGTCGATGTCCTTTCGCGTGTAGCCGACCACGGTGGGCTTCCCCGTGGTTCCCGACGATGCATGGATCCGCACGACGTCCGTGCGCGGCACGGCGAACATGCCGAACGGATAGTTGTCGCGCAAATCGTTCTTGACGGCGAACGGAAATTTCGCCAGGTCGGCGAGGCTTTTGCAATCGCGCGGATGCACGCCGGCAGCGTCGAATGCCTTGCGATAGTGGGCGACGTTGGCGTAGGCGTGCTGGAGCGACCAGGAGAGTCGCTCGAGCTGCAGGGCCGCGAGCTCGTCGCGGCTGGCTGTCTCGATGGGTTCCAGCTCACCCGGTCGCGGAATCTTCGCCGGCATGGCGCCCTCTCCTCGCTCGTTGGTCAGTCCGCGGCCAGCGGCTCGACCACGTGGCCCTTGATGCGGTAGCTCTTGCCGCGGAACAGCGCGATCTTCGCGCCATCCTGGTTGGTCACTTCGATGTCGTACACGCCGGTGCGTCCCGAGCGGCTGCGCTCGGACGCGTGCGCCGTCAGCAGGTCGCCCTCCCGCGCCGGCGCCAGGAACTCGATCGCGCAGCCCTGGGCAACGGTATTGAAATTGTAGCTGTTGCACGCGAACGCGAACGCGCTGTCGGCCAGCGTGAAGATGAAGCCGCCGTGGCAGATCGCATGGCCGTTCAGCATGTCGCCGCGCACCGTCATCGTCAGCTCCGCGTGGCCCGGACCCACGCCGGCGATCTGCATGCCGAGCGCGCGCGACGCGCGGTCGCTGCCGAACATGCGCTCGGCGACGGCGCGCGCCAGGTCTCGCGCGTGTGCGTCGCTCATGACATACCCTCCGCGCTGCGCGCTCCCACGAGGGGCGCCCCGCTCGCGCATCGGCGTCCGATCAGCGGCGACGTGCGGTAGCGGTCTTCGCCGTAGTGCGCGGCGAGGTTCGCCAGCACGTCGCGGACGCGCGCCACGCCGATCGCGTCGGCCCACGCGAGCGGGCCGCGCGGATAGTTGACGCCCTTGCGCATGGCCACGTCGACATCCGCCGGCGACGCAATGCCCTGCACGACGGCGTCGGCCGCCTCGTTCGCGAGCATCGCGACCGTGCGCATCACGGCGAGGCCCGCGACGTCGTCGAAGCGCGCCACCGCGATGCCGGCCGCCTGCACTGCCGCCGCGGCGCGGGCCCAGCCGGCGTCGCTGCACAGGTCGGCGGGCGCCAGGGCCAGGCGCGTGCACGCCGCGTAGTCGGCTGCCAGATCGAATACGACAAGCTCGGGCACCTGCAGCGCCTTTGCGCGCGCGGTCGCCGTGCGGCCGTCGGTAAGCGCGAGCAGTGCGCCGTCGATGTCGACGACGCCGTCAGGGAACGCCGGATGGGCGGGTGCGAGGCGCACGGCGACGCCGCCTTGCGCCAACCGCTCTGCCAGCGCGGCCGCCAGGCCCAGCGCACCGCGCACCGCCACGCGCGCGGGCGCTGCATGCGCGGGCTCGCTCGCCGGCGCCGGCGCCGCGCCTTCGCCGTGCTCATAGATGCCCCGACCGCTCTTGCGGCCGAGAAAGCCGGCGGCTACGAGCTCGCGCTGGAGCACGGACGGCGCGTACCGCGGGTCATAGTGGTACGCCTGCCACACGCTCGTCGTCACGGCGAGGTTGACGTCATGGCCGATCAGGTCCATCAGCTCGAACGGCCCCATGCGAAAGCCGCCGGCGTCGCGCATCACGGCATCGATCGTCGCTGCCGTCGCCGCGCGTTCGGCGAGCAGGCGCCAGCCTTCGGCGTAGAACGGGCGCGCACAGCGGTTGACGATGAAGCCGGGCGTCGACGCCGCGTGCACGGGTGCCTTGCCCCACGCGGCGGCCGTGGCGAAGATCGTCTGCGCAACCGCCGGTCGCGTCGCGAGGCCGCTCACCACCTCGACGAGCGGCAGCACCGGCGCCGGGTTGAAAAAGTGCATGCCGACGACGCGGCCCGCATCCGTCATGCCGGCGGCGATTGCGGTCACCGACAGCGACGACGTGTTCGTCGCGAGGATCGCGTCAGAAGCGACGATCACCTCGAGCTCGGCGAACAGCGCGCGCTTCGCCGCGAGATCCTCGACGATGGCCTCGATGACCAGGGCCGCGCTCACGCAATCGGCCAGCGCATCGACGGGCAGAATGCGCGCCACCGCCGCCTGCGCGGCATCCTGCGTCAACTTGCCCCTGGCGGCGAGCGAGGCGAGCGTTCCGCCGAGGGCGTCGCGGGCGCTTTCGGCGGCGCCCATGCGCGTATCGAAGAGCCGCACGGGGTGGCCGGCAAGCGCTGCCACTTGCGCGATGCCTGCGCCCATCGCGCCCGCGCCGATGACGGCCACGATCGCCTCGCGCGGCAGCGGCTGCGTCATGCCGCTAGCGGCCAGTGAAGCGCGGCGCGCGTTTTTCCAGGAAGGCCGCGACGCCCTCGCGATAGTCGTCGCTGTAGCCGAGCTCGCGCTGCGCGTCGCGCTCGAGGTCGAGCTGGCCATCCAGCGGCATGTGCTCGGCCGCGTGCAGCGCACGCTTGATTGCGGCGAGCCCGCGCGTCGGCGCCTGCGCGAGTTGCGCAACCAGCGCGTCCACGGTCGCCGCAAATTCCGCGTCGTCGACGCATTTCCAGATGAGTCCCCATGCGGCCGCCTGCTCCGCCGGCAGCTTGTCGCCGAGGAGCGCCAGCCCCATCGCGCGCGCAGTGCCGACGAGCCGGGGCAGGAACCAGGTGCCGCCCGAATCGGGGACGAGACCGATCTTGCAGAAGGCCTGGATGAAGCTCGCCGAGCGCGTCGCGACGACGATGTCGCACGCGAGCGCGATGTTGGCGCCGGCACCGGCGGCCACGCCGTTCACGGCGCACACGACCGGCAGCGGCAGGTTGCGCAGCGCGAGCACGAGCGGCCGGTAGTTCGCTTCGATCGAAGCGCCGAGGTCGACCGGCGTGCCGCCCGGCGCCACTGCGCGATCAGCCAGGTCCTGCCCGGCGCAAAAGCCGCGGCCGGCACCCGTGAGCAGCAGCACGCGGACGCTTGCGTCGCCGCGCACGTGTTCCAGCGCCGCGCGCAATTCCGCGTGCATCCCGGCAGTGAAGCTGTTGAGGCGATCCGGACGGTTCAGCGTGACGCGCGCTGCGCCGTCCTTGACCTCGAGGAGTATGGTGGGCTCGCTCACGCTTCGCCTCCCGTGATTTAAGCGTGCCGCCGATGCTGGACGACGCGGAAGCGGCTTGCCACGTACGCGGCGTCGGTCAGCGCCGCGTTGGCCGCCGGATTGGCGCCGGTGCCGTGAAAATCGGAGAACGCTGCCGACTGGTTGACGAACACGCCGCCGGTGAGGTTGATCGACAGCGCGACACCCGCGTCCTCCGCGACCTCGATCGCGCGTCCGATCACATACTCGCTCGTGGAATAAACGGACAGCGTGAGCGCGCCGTGTCCGACGATCGCGTCGCGCGCGATTTCGAGGCTTTCGTCGGTCGACTCGGTCGCGATCAGGAAGGCGATCGGGCCGAACCATTCGTTGAGGTACGTCGCGCGGTCGTCCGCCGCGAGGCGCACGATGAGCGGCGTGCGCACTGTCGCCTGCGGGAACGCCGGGTGAGCCACGATGCGCGTGTCGAGCACGACGGTACCGAGGGAGCGCGCCGCCTCGAGTCGGCGCAGCACGCCGTCATTCTGCATCGCACCGAGCACCTCGACTGCGCGGGCAGGGTCGCCGAGAAGTTTGTCGACGCCTTCCGCCAGCGCGCTTGCAACCTGGTCGAAGGTCAGGTGGCCTTCGGCGGTATCGATGCCGCCGCGCGGAACATAGAGGTTCTGCGGCGCCGTGCACATCTGGCCGGAATAGAGCGCCAGCGAGAACGCCACGTTGCGTACGAGTCCCTTGAAGTCGGCGGTCGAGTCGACGACGATCTGGTTGACCCCCGCCTTCTCGGTGTAGACCTGGGCCTGCCGCGCGTGCTCCTCCAGCCAGCGGCCGTTCGCCGTGCTGCCGGTGAAGGCGACGATCTTGACCTCGGGCCGCAGCGCCAGCGTCTGCGCGACGCTGTCGCCGGGCTCGTGCGCGACGAGCGTGACGACGTTGGGATCAAAGCCGGCTTCGGCCAGGACGTCGCGCGCGATCTTGACCGACAGCGCGAGCGGCAGCACGGCGCCCGGATGCGGCTTGACGACCACGGCGTTGCCGGTGGCAAGGCTCGCGAAGAGACCCGGGTAGCCGTTCCACGTCGGGAACGTGCTGCAGCCGATGACCAGCGCGACGCCGCGCGGCACGACGCGGAAGTGCTTGTCCATGCGCAGCGGCTCGTTCTTGCCCTGCGGCTTTTCCCAGCGCGCCGTGGCGGGAACGCGACGCATTTCGTCCCACGCGTAGGCGACGGCCTCCAGGCCGCGATCCTGTGCGTGCGGGCCCCCCGCCTGGAACGCCATCATGAACGCCTGCCCCGTCGTATGCATGACGGCGTTCGCGATCAGGAAGCTCTGCTTGTTGATGCGGTCGAGCGTTTCCAGCGCCACGCCGACCCACACTTCCGGCCCCGCCTTGCGCCAGGCCTCCTGCGCCTTGCCGATCGCGGCAAAGAGCCCATCGAGGTCGGCCTTCGGATAGGTGATGCCGAGCGTCATGCCGTACGGCGACTTCTCGGCGCCGACGTGGCCGACGGTTGCGGGCTGCGTCAGCGGAAATTCCTTGCCGAGCAGCGCGTCGAACGCGGCCTTGCCCGCTTCCGCCGTGCCCTCGCCGTAATTGCGCGGGCTCGCGGATTCGGGATACGGCGACCAGTAGCCACGCTCGGCGATGGCGGTGAGCGCGCGCTCGAGCGTCGCGCGGTGCTTCTCGAACAGGGGATGCGTCACGACAACCTCGTGCGGATGACGATCGCTGACTCTAGCACGCCGCCGGGATCAGCCCGTGCCGGTCTGGTCGAAGTCGATGACGACCTTGTCGGTCGCCGGATAGCTCTGGCACGCGAGGATGAAGCCGCGCGCGACCTCATAGTCCTCGAGTGCGAAATTGACGTCCATGTCGACCTCGCCGGAGACGAGCCGGCAGCGGCACGTCGAGCAGACGCCCCCCTTGCAGGAATACGGCAGTTCGATGCCGTTGCGCAACCCGGCCTCCAGAATGTTCTCTTTCTCGCGCTCGAGCAGGAACGATTTCTGCGAGCCGTCGATGATGACGGTGACTTCGCACTCGGAGGCCGCCGCTGCGGGCAACGGCCGCGCGACGTGCTGATGTTTCGGAATGCTCGACGCGAAGCGCTCCACCTTGATGCGCGCCTCCGGAAAGCCGCGCGCGGTGAGCGCGGCGATCACCGCCTCCATCATGCCTTCGGGGCCGCAGACGTACGCCGTGTCGATGTCCTCGAGCCGGACCCAGCGCAGAAGCAGCTCGCCCGCTTTCGCGCGGTCGATGCGGCCGTGCATCAGATCGATGTCCTGCGCCTCGCGCGACAGCACGTGCACGAGGTTGAAGCGCTGCAGGTACTCGTCCTTCAGCGCGGCCAGCTCTTCCTTGAACATCACGCTGCCCGACGCGCGGTTGCCGTAGAACAGCGTGAAGCGCGCGTGCGGCTCCGTCGCGAGCGTGGTCTTCACGATCGACAGCAATGGCGTGATGCCGCTGCCGGCAGCGAAACCGAGATAATGTCGCCGTGCAGCGGCGTCGAGCGCGACGTTGAAGTGACCCATCGGCGGCATGACGTCGATGGCGGCGCCCGCTGCGAGCGCCTCGTTGGCCCACGTCGAGAACACGCCGCCCGGCGATTTCTTGACGGCGATGCGCAACGTGCCGTCCTGCACTGCCGAGCAGATCGAATACGAGCGGCGGACGTCCTGGCCGTCGATCCGTGTGCGCAGCGTCAGATGCTGACCCTGCTCGAACCGGAACGCGTCGCGCAGATGGTCCGGCACGGCGAACGTGATCGCGACGGCGTCGCGCGTCTCGCGGTCGACGCGCGCGATCGGCAGCGAATGGAACCTGCTCATCGGCGGCGTCTCAGTGCGGCTTGAAGTAGTCGAACGGCTCGAGGCAGGCGTCGCAGCGGTACTGCGCCTTGCATGCAGTGGAGCCGAACTGCGCGATGAGCCGCGTGCGCGGGGAGTTGCAGCGCGGGCATGGCACGACGCCGGCGGCGCGGCGCAGCGGGCTGATGCCCGTGACGTCGATGCGCGGCGCCGGCGACCCCGGCGGCGCGATGCCGAACGCCGCGAGCTTGCGCCTGCCCTCGGGCGCGATCCAGTCGGTCGTCCACGCAGGCGTGAGCTGCATTGCGATACGCGTCGTCGCGAACCCGGCGACCGCGAGCGCCGCGGCGCAATCTTCGGTGATGACGTCGGTTGCGGGGCATCCCGAGTATGTCGGCGTGAGATCGACGACCAGCACATCCCCGGCGAACCGCACGTCGCGCACGATCCCGAGTTCGACCACCGAGATCATCGGGATCTCGGGATCCGGCACCGTTGCCAGCGCGGCCCACGCCTGCGTGATGTCGCGCTGCACATCGCTGGCGCCGCTCGCCGCGCCGGTGACGCTGGCGGCGGCTGCCGTCGCGTCTCGTTCCGTCGCGATCATCACCATACGGCGCCCGGATAGGCGCGCTGGAGAAACTGCATTTCGGCGAGCAGCCGCCCGAGATGCTCGGTATGCACGCCCTGCTTGCCGCCGCGGTGGCCGCCACCCTGCATCCACGTGCCCGGAGGCAGCCGTAGCGTGGCTTCGGCGCACGCAGCCGCGACGGCCGCCTGCCACGACGGCTGGAGTGCGGCGACATCGGCGGCGACGCCAGCGTCGATCAGCGACTGCTCGAGCGTGTCCACGGCGAACATTTCGCCGGTATACGGCCACAGGTCGTCGAGCGCCGCCTGCATGCGCGCATGCGATTCGTCGGTGCCGTCGCCGAGACGGACGAGCCAGTCGACCGAACGCTCGGCGTGATAGGCGACTTCCTTGACGGCCTTGGCCGCGATCGCCGCGATGCGGGCGTCGCGCGAGGCGGCGAGCGCGTCGAGGACGCGCAGGTGCCACTGGTCGAAGTAGAACTGCCGCGCCATCGTGTCGGCGTAGCTGCCGTTGGGCTGCTCGACGAGCTGGAGATTGCGGTAGGCGGGGCTGTCGCGCAGGAATGCGAGCTCGTCCTCGCTGCGGCCCTTGCCCGCAAAGCGCGCCTCGACCTCGCCCGCGTAGCCGTACCACAGCCGCGCCTGGCCGATGAGGTCGAGACCGACGTTGGTGAGCGCGATGTCCTCCTCGATCACCGGCCCCTTGCCCACCCATTCGCCGAGGCGCTGCGCCAGCACGAGGTCGCTGTCGGCAAGCCGCAGCAGATAGTCAAGAAGGGGGACCACCGCCGCGCCTGCCGCGACAACGGCACTCTCGGTCTTCGTCGTGGACGTCACAGGTGCTTCACTTCCTCGGGCATCGGGAAGAACGTCGGATGGCGGTACACCTTATCGTTCGCCGGCTCGAACAGCGGCCCGCGGTCGCCGGGCGCGGAGGCGTGGATGTCGGCCGAGCGCACCGCCCAGATCGAGACGCCCTCGTTGCGCCGGGTGTAGACGTCACGCGCATTCTTGATCGCCATCTCCGCATCCGGCGCGTGCAGGCTGCCCACGTGCTTGTGCGCGAGGCCGTGCATCGACCGGATGAAGATTTCCCACAACGGCCATTCGGTGCTCATGCTGCCACCTTCGCCGCGCGCGCTGCGCGCTTCTCCGCATGGGCGACCGCAGCGTCACGCACCCACGCCCCGTCTTCCCATGCCTTCACCCGGGCGCGCAGTCGCTCGCGGTTGCACGGTCCGTTGCCCTTCAGCACCTGGTGGAACTCGTTCCAGTCGATCGGGCCGAAATCGTAGTGGCCGGTGTCCGCGTTCCACTTGAGGAGCGGATCGGGCATCGTGATGCCGAGATGGTCAGCCTGCGGCACCGTCTGGTCGACGAAGCGCTGGCGCAGCTCGTCGTTCGACAGCAGCTTGATCTTCCATTTGGCCGACTGCGCACTGTGCACGCTCTCGGCATCCGGCGGGCCGAACATCATCAGCGACGGCCACCACCAGCGATTGAGCGCATCCTGCGCCATCGCCTTCTGCTCGGGCGTGCCGCGACATAGGGCGAGGAGGATGTCGTAGCCCTGCCGCTGGTGAAACGATTCCTCCTTGCAGATGCGGATCATCGCGCGCGCATACGGGCCGAACGAGCACCGGCACAGCGGAATCTGATTCATGATCGCTGCGCCGTCGACGAGCCAGCCGATTGCGCCGATGTCGGCCCACGACAGCGTCGGGTAGTTGAAGATCGACGAGTACTTGACCTTGCCGGCGTGCAGATCGGCAACGAGCTGGTCGCGCGACACGCCGAGCGTCTCGGCCGCGGAATAGAGGTACAGGCCGTGGCCGCCCTCGTCCTGCACTTTCGCCATCAGGATCGCCTTGCGCTTCAGCGACGGCGCGCGGCCGATCCAGTTGCCCTCGGGGAGCATGCCGACGATTTCCGAGTGCGCATGTTGCTGGATCTGGCGCACGAGCGTGCGTCGATAGGCCTCGGGCATCCAGTCTTTCGGCTCGATCTTGACGTCGGCGTCGATGCGCGCCTGGAACGCGGCCTCGTCGGGCGTCATGTCGGCGGCGTCCTGGACCTTGCGCACGCCCGTGTCGACCATCTGTGCGTACATTGGAATCCTCCTGCCTGCGGGCCGACGCGGTATCGAAATGGCGCCGACGCTGGCACTCTACGCCAATATTACGATACACTTTCACAATGAGTCAAGGCGTCGCTGTATCACTTCAGCCGTCATCCCCGTCTGCCGGCGCCGGCGCTGCAGCCGAGGCGGCGCGGCGCAAGCTTGCGCGCTGGATCGCCCGGACGCTGGCGTCCGATCCGCCCCGCGCGACGTCGCTCATCGTCACCGTGTGGGGAGACGCGCTGGCGCCGCACGGCGGCGACGTCTGGCTCGCTGCCCTGATCCGCCTGATGGCGCCCTTCGGCATCAACGACCGCCTGGTGCGCACGAGCGTGTTCAGGCTGGCGCGCGACGGCTGGCTTGCGGCGCGCACGCACGGGCGCCGCAGCCGATACCGCCTGACCCCCGAAGGCGCGCAGCGATTCGCCGACGCCCACCGCCGCATCTATGCGCCGCCGGACCTGGCCTGGAACGGGGAGTGGGACATCGTCATCGCACCGCCGGATGGTGCGCCGGCCGCCGCACGGGCGGCACTTCGGGACGCGCTGTCGTGGGCAGGGTTCGGCGCCCTGGCGCCGGCGGTCTATGCGCGGCCGGTCCATGGCGACGCACCGCCGCAGGCGATCGGCGCGTTACCGTCATCGGGCGTGAGCGTGCTGCGGGCGCGCGAACTGCCGATTCCCGGCACCGACCCTCTAGCCACACGCATCGGGGCCGCGTGGCCCCTCGACGAGTTGGCCACGCGTTACCGGACGTTCGTCGCCCGCGCCGACGTTGCGCTCACCGCGCTGCGCGCGCGCGGCGCGGCACCCGATCCGGAGCAATGCTTCGTCGTGCGAACGCTGCTGATCCATGCGTACCGGCGCGCGCTGCTGCGCGATCCGCAGCTGCCGCCGGCGCTCCTGCCCGACGACTGGCCCGGCGCCCACGCGTATGCGCGCACGCGCGATGCCTACCGACTGGCGTTCGTGCCCTCGGAAGCGCACCTGGCGCGCGTGCTCGCAAGCGCCGGCGAGCCGCCGGCGCCGCCGAACGCCGCGTATCAGGCGCGCTTCGGCGGACTGGTGTAACGGCCCCGCGCCCCGCCGTAGGACGGTCGCGGCTTGCCGCCCGGCGCCGGACGTCGGTCGAATTCGCGGTCGTTGCGTGCGCGCGGCTCGAGGCCGGGAATCACCTGTGCCTCGATGGTCGCGCCGGTGAAGCGTTCGATCTGCCGCAGTGTCCCGCGCTCGTTATGGCTCGCGAGCGACACGGCAATGCCGGAGGCGCCCGCCCGGCCGGTCCGGCCGATGCGGTGAACGTAGCTCTCCGCCTGCCGCGGCAAGTCGAAGTTGATGACGTGCGTGATGCCAGCTACGTCGATCCCTCGCGCCGCGACGTCGGTGGCGACGAGCGTGCGCACGCCGCCCCTGCGCATCTTTGTAAGCGTGCGATCGCGATCGCGCTGATGCATGTCGCCATGCAGCGCAGCGGCCGTATGGCCCGCCCCCTGCAGCTTGGTCGCCAGCGCTTCCGCATCGCGCTTGGTTGCCATGAAGACGATGCTTTGTCCCGTGCCGGGGTCCGCGAGCAGGCTGTCGAGCAGCCGGTACTTGTGCGCGCGGTCATCGGCGTAATGGACGCGCTGCTCGATCGCAAGCGGCGCGGCAGCCGACGCCTGGACGTCGATGCGCACCGGGTCGCGCGTCAGCTTTGCCGCGAGGCGCGCAATGGCGCCATCGAACGTCGCCGAGAACAGCACGGTCTGCCGCGTGGCGGGCGTGCGCGCACAGATGCGCTCCACGTCTTCGTGGAAGCCCATGTCGAGCATGCGATCGGCTTCGTCGAGCACCAGCATCTCCAGCCGGCCAAGATCGACGCGTTGACGCTCGACGTGATCCATCAGGCGGCCCGGCGTCGCGACCAGCACGTCGACGCCGCGCTCGAGTTCGCGGATTTGCGTCGGATACGGCGCGCCGCCGAACAGACACACGGTGCGCAGGCGCAGGTTGCGGCTGTACTTGACGGACTGCGTCGCCACCTGCTGTGCAAGCTCGCGCGTCGGCGCGAGCACGAGCACGCGCGGCATGCCGGCACCGCGCATCCGCGACGGTGCGAGCGGCGGGAGGCCGGAGAGCCGATGCAACGCCGCCAGGATGAAGGCAGCCGTCTTGCCGGTGCCCGTCTGCGCCGACGCGATCACGTCGCGGCCGGCGAGAAGCTCCGGGATCGTGCGCGACTGCACGTCCGTCGGGCTCGTGTAGCCACAAGCGGCAAGCGCGGCCGTCAGTTCAGGCGCGAGGTTCAGCGATTCGAAAGTCATGGTTCATGTCCCGTGGTGCGCGCAACGCCAGCGACCATTCGATCGCGGGCAGACGCACATGAAGCGGCGCAGCCGCCCGCAAGGGCGACGGCGACGAAAAAATCCGGAATGGGAATGTCGCGCTGGAATGCGCGCGCTCCGCGGCCGGGTCGACGTTACTGCAAAGCCATCGTCGCTAACCGGGTGCCGCGATTGGCCGCGAGGCCAGGAGCAGCGGACGCGAAGAGAGCCGCGCCCGGAAGATTAGAAATCGATGATTCGGTTGCCTTGGTACAACGCACTGCATGCGGCGGGCAACACGGAACGTGGCAAATCGTCGTTCGCAGGTCGCCGCAGCACGGATCTTAACACGATTCGCCCCCCAATTGCTGCGTCGCAGCACCGGCGGCCCTGGCAGCGCGGCTGCGCGTCCCGTCGCCGCACGGCGCGGCCGTGGCAGCAAACCGCTAGAACACGCATGCCCACATTCGAAAATGCGCGCTTTGAACGGTCAGCACCACCGCCGAAAAGGCAAGCAGGCCCACGCGCAGCGCCACCGGAAGCGCGAGCAGCAGGCGCGTCATCACCAGATAGAGCGGCACGAGGGCAAAGAGGTAGCGCCCGACAGACTCCATGTTCTTTGGCGCGCTGGTCACGTAGATCAGCGCCATGCTCAGGACGCAAAACACGAATTCTTCTGCATTCAACCACCGTTTCACGCGCCCGACGACGACAAGGAGCACTGCGCCGAGCCACGACACGCGGTTCTGCACATTCCATGCGTACGCCGACGGATCCTGGAGCGAATCGTCGACGAGAAAGCCCCAGGTCGGGCGGAAGCTCAGCATCTCCTGCCAGTTGGCGAGGAACACGTCCGCGGGCATGTGGTAGTTCCACGCCAGCTGCCTTTTCGCAAACAGGAAGGCGTCGCCGAACTCGACCTGCAGGTACGCCATGTATCCGTAGAGCCCCCACGCCGAGACGCCGCCGATCGCGGCGCTGATCATCAGCCGCTTGCCGATGGGCCAGTCCCGATAGCGCTCGAAGACGTGCAGCGCCAGCACCGCGCAGGCGACGATCGCGGTGGGCCGCGTGGCCGACAGCAGCCCGGTCAGCGCAACCAATTGGAGCGGATGCCAGCGCTTTGCGCACCCGTAGAAGAACAGCGTGAGGAGGAAGAGATAGAGCGACTCCGTGTAGGCGACCCGCAGGAAGTAGCTGAGCGGCCAGAACAGGATCAGCGCAAGGCCCCACACCGCCCCGTCCTGCGCCGGCGCGAGGCGCAGCGCGGCGTAGCGCATCCACGCCACGCAGAATCCCCAGGCGGCGAGCCAGGAGACGATGATCAGCGGCAGCTGCCCGCGCGCGGGGGAGACCGTGGCGACGAGCCTGCCGAGCAGCGGATAGAGCGGGAAGAACACTTGCGGCCCGTAACCGCCGGCGCCTACGTAGAGGTAACCGCGGTCGGCGATGTACTGATACCACTGGCCGTCCCAGTTCGAGAGCCAGCTCGTGTAGCCGAGATCGTGGCCGACGCAGCGATCGATCCGCAGGTAGCTGGCCAGGAAATAGCCGCCAAGCAACACCAGCGCGCCGCTCAGGACGTACAGCGCCGCGGGAACATGGCGCGCGTAGCGCTGCGTCATCGGCGCTTGCCCTGCCGGCCTAGCGGCCAACCATTGCCAGAACGTCGGCCTTCAGGAAGCGCTCGACGACCAGCATGAACGCGATCGACGGCACGAGCAGGAGAAGCGCAGTGATCGACGCAATCTGGTAGTTGCCGCCCATGCTCGCATTGAACATGAGCAGCGGCAGCGTCGTGACGTCCGGCACGCCGACGAAATAGGTGCCGGTGAACTCGTCGAGCGACTCCAGGAAGACGAAAATCGCGCTCGCGATCAGGCCCGGTGCCGCCAGCGGGAGCGTCACGGTGCGAAAGCAGGTCCACGCCGACGCACCGATGTTGCGCGCCGCCTCCTCGAGCGCAATGTCGATCGACGCGAACGCCGCCGACGCGATCCACACGGCGAGCACGAGGCCGTGCGACGCATGGACGAGCACGACGCCGGTCACTGTGCCCGCGAGACCGATCTCGTAGAAAACGCGCGCAATGTTCACGTAGACGGGGAGGTTCGGCACGGCCTGCGGCAGCAGGAACGCGAGCAGGATGAGGCCGCGCCAGCGCAGTTTGAGGCGTGCGAGTGCGTAACCCGCCGGCACCGCGACGGCGAGGCTCACCGCGACGGTCAGCAGCGCGATCCAGACGCTCGTGCCCAGCGACCCGAGCGCATTGCCGCGCGGCGCGAACACGCGGCCCCAGAACGTGAAGCCGAATTCCTGCGGCAGCTTGTTGGGGAAATACCACTTTTCGGCGAACGCCCACAGGAACAGATTGGCGAGCGGGCCGAAAATGGCGAAGGCGAGCAGCGCAAGCAGCACGCCGATGCCGAGCGCACGCGCGAACCGCGGCAGCCGGTCGGCCCGCATCATCGCGACAGCGTCCGGGAAGAATGGCGAAGGTAGAACCACGCGCCCATTGCCGCGACGATGAGCGACATCAGGCACAGCGCGTTCGCGACCGCATAGTCGCCATGCGTGTTGATGCGGTAGGCGACGTCGACGGTGATCATCGTCGGGGAGTTTGGATTGATCATCAGCGGCACCGAGAGCACGGAGAGCATCGTCACGAACGAAAGGACGAGCCCGACCAGCAGCGTGCCGCGAACCTGCGGAAGGATGATGTCGACCAG
>Ga0157379_10001153_pt1 | contig 21560 bp, 23 predicted proteins | sample S25metaG_FD_121802 | JGI IMG/M metagenome (GOLD analysis project Ga0157379, IMG submission 121802) | Switchgrass rhizosphere microbial communities from Kellogg Biological Station, Michigan, USA - S2-5 metaG | ecosystem: Host-associated > Plants > Roots > Rhizosphere > Soil | place: USA... | reverse complement strand
TGCGAGCCCTGTTTGTGCCCGCCACGGCGGCCCGAACCCCCCCAGAACTGCCCCCGGCCCCCGAATTGGGGGAATCGGAGCGCCGACACGTGGCCGGCCTCATGCGGGTCAACCATGCCGGCGAGGTTGCAGCCCAGGCCCTGTACCACGGTCAGGCCCTCATGGCCCGCTCTGCTGCAACGCGACAATATCTGCTTGAAGCTGCCGCCGAGGAAGGCGACCACCTGGCCTGGTGCGAGGAGCGCCTCAAGGAACTGAAGGCTCACACCAGCGTGCTCAATCCCTTGTGGTACGCCGGGTCCTTTGCGATCGGCGCTATGGCGGCCACCTTCAGCGATGCCCTGAGCTTAGGCTTCCTGACCGAGACCGAGCGCCAGGTCGAAAGCCACCTGGCCGAGCACTTAGGCCAGCTCCCGGCCACTGACCTGCGCAGCCGACGCATTCTGGAAACCATGCAAAGCGATGAGGTCCGGCATGCGAATGTCGCTCAATCCAAGGGCGCCGCCGAACTGCCGCTGTGGGCGCGCACTGGGATGGGACTGACCTCAAAAGTGATGACCCGGCTCGCCTATTGGATATGAGTTTTCACAAAGACTTGCGGCCAGATGGATTTATGTAATACAAAGCGAAGATGAATAATCTTTCACGCGACCAAAGTGCACGCCCTATGGAAGAGAATGTCAGAGCATTGAGCGACATTCCGGCAATCAACCGCTTCCTGAGTTATTGCCGGGTCCGTACCGTACCGTCCAAGACTGTGCTGATACACGCCGGGGATTTGCCCGACGTGCTCTACTACGTGATCAGCGGCTCGGTCGAAGTGATGATCGAGGACGAGGAAGGTAACGAGATGGTGCTGGCCTACTTGAACAAGGGCCAGTTTTTCGGCGAGATGGGCTTGTTCTACGAACAGCCCACGCGCAGCGCCTGGGTCCGTACCCGCAGCGCCTGCGAGCTGGCCGAAATGACCTATCCGCGCTTCCGCCAGGTAGCGACTGAAAGCCCCGGACTGATCTTCGAGCTGGCAACGCAGCTGGCGACGCGACTCGATCGCACCAATCGCAAGCTTGGCGACCTGGCCTTCGTGGATGTTACGGGTCGTGTTGCGCACGCCATCATGGATCTGTGTGGCGAGCCCGACGCGATGACCCATCCGGAAGGAATGCAGATCAAGGTCTCCCGTCAGGAGCTCTCGCGCCTGATCGGATGCTCGCGCGAGATGGCGGGCCGGGTGCTCAAGGTGCTCGAGGAACAGGGCCTGCTGCGAGCCACGGGCAAGACCATCGTGGTGTTCAACGCTCGCCCGAAGATGAAGACCCGTCCGGTGGTCATTCCGGCGCGCAGCGCGGGCACAGCCTCGGCACGGCCGATGGCGGCGAGCGCACGTACCGATGATGACGGGGACGAAGACGACGAAGAATAGCGCCTGACGCGCGTTTTTTAGGGGGCGGCCTTCAGATCTTTAGCCTTGGCGGCCAGTCCGCCAGCGGCGATGCCTGCGCGCAGCGCGCGAATGGTGGCGGCATAGTCCGCGCTCCCGAAAATGGCCGAGCCGGCCACGAAAGTATCCGCACCCGCCCGCGCCACGGCCGCGATCAGTTCCGGCTTGATGCCCCCGTCGACTTCGATTCTGATCTCACGACCGATCGCGAGCGCGCGCTCGCGAACCTCGGCGATTTTGGGCAGCACGCCGGGTATGAATTCCTGCCCGCCGAAGCCCGGATTGACCGACATCAATAGCACCAGGTCGAGCTTTTCGAGCGTGTAGTCGAGCCAGTCGAGGGGCGTTGCCGGGTTGAATGCCAGCCCCGGGCGACAGCCGTGCTCGCGGATCAGTCCGATGGTGCGGTCCACGTGCTCGGTCGCTTCCGGGTGGAAGCTGATGTATGTCGCACCGGCGCGCGCAAAGTCGGGCACGATCCGATCGACCGGCTGCACCATCAGGTGCACATCGATTGGCGCCGTCACTCCGTACTTGCGGAGCGCCGCGCACACCTGCGGCCCGATGGTGAGATTGGGGACGTAGTGGTTGTCCATCACGTCGAAATGCACCAGGTCGGCGCCGGCGGCGATGACGGCGTCCACCTCCGCGCCCAGGCGCGCGAAGTCGGCGGACAGAATCGAGGGTGCAATCCAGGGCGTGGCCATACCTTAAGTTTACGTGACGGCCGCGCTCAGCGCATGCCGCGCGCCGCGCGCACCAACTCGTAGGCGGCCTGGATCTGCTGGGTGCGCTCCTTGGCGCGTTCGAGCATCGACTCGGGCAGGCCGTTGGCCTGGAGCTTGTCGGGATGGTTGCGGCTCATCTGCCGCCGGTAGGCCTTGACCACCTGCTCATCCGAGGCGCTCGCGGGCGTCTCCAGCAGTGCGTAGGCCTGGCGCAGCCGGTCCGCCTCGGCGGGCCCCCGAGCGGCGTGCGGCGGCTGCGCACCCGCGCCCATGCGCCAGCGCATCAGCGCTTCCAGCCGCGCGAAGTCGTTGCTGCCTAAGCCCAGCATCTGGGCGGTGCGCAGCAACTGCGCGCGGGGCCGCGCTCCCAGTCCGTTGCCGGCCAGTGAGGCCTGGAGCTGTATCTCTATGAAGAACTGCGCCATCTGCGGGTAGGCGCGCATCAGCGGGCGCAGTTCGGCCAGTTCCGACTCGAGGACGAACTCCGGGCGCTTGCCCTCGCCGAAATAGCCGATGGCCAACCGCACCTGCTCAGGGTTCAGTCGCAGTGCCGACATCACGCTGCGCGCGGCGGCGATCTCCTGCTCGCTGACGCGCCCGTCCGCCTTGGCGATGTGGCCCATGACGCGGAACACCGCCGGGAAGTACAGCGCGTGCACCCGCGCGGCGCCGTGCGGTCCGGGCGCGACGCCGTCCTCATCGCCTGCCGCGTTGGCATCTCCCACGTCGAACTGGTGCCCGGCAAGCAGGCCTAGTGCGGCCCCGATGGGGCCGCCCAGCCACATGCCTATCGCCGCGCCGATGATCTTGCCGTTCCAGCCCATGATTTACTTTGCTTGACCACGCCGCCGAGCGGGCGGCAAGATGCGCGCCCCGCGCCGAAACCCGTATGGTAACCGAGCTTGGCTGACGCCCCCGCCGCCGTATACGAGACCGCGCTTTCGTCCCTGCCGCTCCTGCACCGGGGCAAGGTGCGCGATGTCTATGCGGCCGATGACCAGCACCTGTTGATCGTTACCACCGACCGGCTCAGCGCCTTCGATGTCGTGATGCCCAACCCGATTCCCGGCAAGGGCCGCGTGCTGCACACGATTTCCGAGTTCTGGTTCGATCACACCGCCGGCATCGTCCGCAACCACCGCACCGAGCGTCGGCTCGAGGATCTAATCAGAGATCCAAAAGAATTGGCCATGCTGCACGGACGCGCCGCGATCGTGAAGCGGCTGCGTGCACTGCCGATCGAGGCGGTGGTGCGCGGATATCTTTCCGGCTCGGGATGGAAGGACTATCAGCGCACCGGCACGGTCTGCGGTCATCCGCTGGCGCCGGGCCTGAAGCTGGCCGATGCGCTGCCGGAGCCGATCTTCACCCCGGCGACCAAGGCGGCCGCCGGCGAGCATGATGAGAATATTGATTTCGCGACCGTCGCGCGCCTGATTGGCGAGGAGCGCGCCGCGGCGGTGCGCGATACCGCCATCGCCATCTACCGCCACGCCTCGGCGCATGCGCGCGCGCGAGGCATCATTATCGCCGATACCAAGTTCGAGTTCGGGATCGACGAGTCCGGTGCCCTGATCCTTATCGATGAGGTGCTGACTCCGGATTCCAGCCGCTTCTGGCCGGCGGCCACGTGGCGGCCCGGCGAGAGCCCGCCTTCCTTCGACAAGCAGTTCGTGCGCGATTACCTCGAGACCCTCGACTGGGACAAGCGTGCGCCCGGACCGCGACTGCCCGATGAGGTCATCGCGCGCACCGCCGAGAAGTACGCCGAAGCACTGGCGCGGCTCACCGGGCCACCGCGGCCCGCGGAGGCCCGTTTGTGCTGATGTGGGAGCGATGGCGCGCCCACGTTGAACAGTGGCTGTTTGGCCCCATCGACCCCGGCAACTGGCGCGCGCGCCTACGCCGCCTCGCGCAATACCTGTACGCGCTGCTGCGCGATCTGCTGGGTGGTCGGCTCAACATCCACGCCAACGGGCTGGTATTCGCCACCGTGCTGGCGCTGGTACCGCTCATCGCCTTCAGCTTCGCACTGCTGCGCGGGTTCGGGGCGCAGCGCGAACTGGAGCCCCTGGTCTACGAGTTCTTCCTGCCGATGGGCAGTGCCGCCGGCGAGCTGACCGAGAAGGTCATGAGTTTCGCCGATCGCGTGCGCAGCGGACTGTTGGGTTCGGTAGGGCTCGCTGTGCTGATCTGGACGCTACTCGGCACGGTCAAGCGGGTCGAGGACAGCCTCAATTTCGTCTGGCACGTGGAGCAGCCGCGCAGCTTCGTGCGCCGGATCGCCGAGTACCTCGCGCTACTGGTGATCGCACCGGTCCTGATCGGCGCGCTGGTGGGAATGGCCAAGCTCACCTCGGCCAGCATTCCGGTGCAGACAGTCGCGCACCTGCCGCTTCTCGGCGCGCTCGCCCGCGGTCTGATCTCGCTCGTGCCGGTGGCCCTGGTCAGCGGCATATTCGCGGCGATCTATGCGCTGATCCCCAACACGCGCGTACGCCAACTCCCGGCGCTGATCGGAGGGCTGGCGGCCGGCATCCTCTGGACCGCGATCGGCCGCGTATTTACGAACCTGGTCCAGGTCTCCACACACCTGACGATCGTTTATGCCGGCTTTGCAATCTTCATCGCTGCGCTGGTGTGGATCTACTTTAGCTGGCTGATCCTGCTGCTGGGAGCGCAGCTGTCCTTCTATCTGCAAAATCCCAGTTATCTGCGCATCGGCTTGCGCGAGCCAAGGCTGTCGATTGCCGAAAGCGAGCAGCTGGCGCTGAGCGTCATGTATCTGGTAGCCCAGAGCCACCTTAAGGGCAGCGCGCGCTGGAGTATCAATACTCTGGCGGCTCATCTGAGCATTCCAGGCATCTCGGTCGCGCGCACGGTGCGTGCGCTCGAGGCCACAGGCCTGCTGGTGACCACCGAGCATGAACTGCTGCTCCCAGGACGCGATGCGGGTCGTATCCGGCTGCAGGAGATCTTGAGCACGGTGCGCAGCGCCAACAGCGTGCACGGTGACGATCGCTCCGGTGCCCCAGCCCCGGTGCTTAGACTGCACGGCGAGTTCGAGCAGCTGTGGCGCACACGGCTGGACGCGCGCACCCTTGAGGAGTGGGTGACGGAAACCAGCTAAGGGTCAGTGCGCCGTGCAAGTCACTCGCCGGCGATGGTCATGCCCTCGACCAGCACCGAGCCGCACCTGATCGCGCCGCGCTCGTCCACGTCGGTGCCAATCGCGACGATCCCGCGCAACATGTCGCGCAGGTTGCCGGCGATCGTGATCTCGTGGACCGGATAGGCCACCGCGCCGCCCTCGATCCAGAAGCCGCTGGCGCCGCGCGAATAATCGCCCGTGACGCCATTGACCCCCTGCCCCATGAGCTCGGTGACATACAGGCCGCTGCCCATCTGGCTCAGCAGTTCGGCGAACCCATGGCTGGCGCCCGGAGCGGAAACCAGAAGATTGTGCACACCGCCGGCGTTGCCGGTGGTCTTGAGTCCCAGCTTGCGCGCCGAGTAGCTGCCCAGCACGTAGCCGTCCAGCACACCGTCATGCACCAGCTCACGATCGCGGGTGGCGACGCCTTCGCCGTCAAAGCTGCTGCTGGCCAGCGCCCGCGGCAGGTGCGGCCGCTCCTGCATCTGCATGAACGCCGGCAGCACCTGCTGGCCCGCGGCATCGAGCAGGAACGAAGCACGGCGATACTGGCTGGTGCCGCGGATGGCGCCCACCAGGTGCGAATACAATCCGCGCGCCATCTCGGGAGAAAACAGCACCGGGGCGCGGCGCGTGCCTAGCCGCCGCGCACCCAAGCGCGCCACGGCACGCTCGGCGGCGCGCCGGCCGATGACAGGTCCGGGCTGCAGCTCGGCGGCGTCGCGACTGACCGAGTACCAGTAGTCGCGCTGCATGTCGCTGCCGGCTTGCGCGAGCAGCGCGCAGCTGAGCGAATGGCTGGTGCTCGGATAGCCGGCCAGAAATCCGTGGCTGTTGCCGAACACCCGCACGCCGCGATGCGTGCTCAAGGAAGCGCCCTCCGAGTTCTTCAGGCGCGCATCCACGGCCAGGCCCGCCGCCTCGCACTCGCGCGCGATTTCCACGGCCTGCTCCGGTTCGATAGTCCAGGGATGATCCAGGTCCAGATCCGGAAATTCGCGGGCCATGGCATCCGCATCTGCCAGCCCCGCGCACTCATCGCTCGCCGTATGACGCGCGATCGCGCAAGCCTTGTCCACGGTCAGGTTCACGGCGGCGGAGCGCAAATCGGCGGTGCTGGCCGAGCCCTTGCGGTGCCCGAAATACACGGTGACCGCCATGCCGCGGTCGCGATGGTACTCGATGGTCTCCACCTCGCCGAGACGCACCGATACGGTCAGGCCCTTCTGGATGCTGGCGTCCGCGTCGGCCGACGACGCTCCGGCTTCCTTCGCCCGCGCCAGTGCGCTGCCGACCACCTGCTCGAGCTCCGGAATGCGTGTCGCATCGACTTCCTGGGACATGGCAGAATTGTAGCAGTGCGCGCGCTGGCGCCGGCCGGATCTACGATGCATGAGCGACACCGAGCTTACCGACGAGGATGGCGAATACGCCGAGCGCCCCTCGCGCTCGGCTCGCAAGCGCGCCGCCGAATACGCGCAGAAGCTTGGCGTACGGCTCACCACCCTTAGTGAGGAACAGTTGCGCCCACTCGCGCTGCCTGCCGATCTGCTCGAGGCGCTGCACGAGGCCCGGCGGCTGCGCGGACACTCAGCGCTCGCCCGTCACTACCAGTACATTGGCCGCTTGATGCGCGAGCTGGACTTAGCGCCCATCGAGCGCGTGCTCGATGAGGCCGCCGGCCAGGGCGGCACGCGTGGTAAAATACGCCGATGAAGCCACTGGTCGGCGTCATTATGGGGTCGGCTTCCGACTGGGACAGCCTTCGGCCTGCCGGGGAGATGCTCGAAAAACTCGGCATTGCCCACGAGGTGCGCGTGGTCTCGGCGCATCGCACGCCTGACCTGCTGTTTGAATACGCCAGCGGCGCGGCCGAGCGCGGCCTCGAGGTGCTGATCTGCGGAGCCGGCGGCGCCGCGCACCTGCCCGGCATGGCCGCTGCCAAAACCGCGCTCCCGGTGCTGGGGGTTCCCGTGCAGTCGCGCGCTCTCAACGGACTGGATTCGCTCCTCTCGATCGTGCAGATGCCCGCTGGGATCCCGGTGGCGACCTTCTCGATCGGGGCAGCGGGGGCCACCAACGCCGCGCTGTTCGCCGCGGCCATTCTCGCCGGCCGCTACCCGCAGATCGCAGAAGCGCTGTTGCAGCATCGGCGCCGGCAAACCGAAGCCATACTCGCCCACCCCGACCCGCGGAACCCGGCGGCATGACCGTCGGCATCGTGGGCGCGGGCCAGCTCGGCCGCATGCTCGCGCTCGCAGGCTACCCGCTGGGTCTGGACTTCTTGTTCCTGGATCGCGATGCGTCGGTGCCCGCCGCCGCGCTGGCACCGGTGCTGGTGGGCGAGTTCACCGACCGCGCGCTGCTGCGCAAGCTGGCACGGCGCTGTGATGTGCTGAGCTTCGATTGGGAGAACATCTCCGTGGCGGCGCTGCGCTCGGCGACCCGCGGCCTGCGCACCCGCATCGCCCCGCCGCTGCGCGCGCTCGCCACCGGGCAGGACCGGCTCGCCGAAAAACGATTGTTTGAACGGCTCGGAGTGCGCACCACGCGTCACGCGCCGGTCTCCAGCCTTGCGGAGCTTAAGCGCGCCTGCCTCAAGATCGGCACGCCCGGAATGCTCAAGACCCGGCGCATGGGTTACGACGGCAAGGGTCAGGCGCTGATCCGCGACCACAAGGCGATCGGTGCGGCCTGGGAGAAACTGGGCGGCGCACCGCTCCTCTACGAGGAGCTCGTGGACTTCGAGGCGGAAGTCTCGGCCATCGGCGTGCGCGCGCGCAACGGCAGCGAGGCCTTCTATCCGCTCACGCGCAACTGGCACCAGGAGGGCATGCTGCGACTGAGCATCGCACCCTGGTCGGCGCCCGCGCTCGAGCGCCAGGCGCGCACCGCCATGCGCGCCGTGTTACGGGAATTTAACTATGTGGGCGTGCTGGCCATCGAATTTTTTGTCAGGAACGGGCGTCTGATCGCCAATGAACTGGCACCACGCGTGCACAATTCAGGGCACTGGACGATCGAAGGGGCGCACACCAGCCAGTTTGAGAACCACCTGCGCGCGATTGCCGGCCTGCCGCTGGGCCGCGCCGGTGTGACGGGACATTCGGCGATGGTCAACCTGATTGGGCGTATGCCCGCGCGCGCGGCGGTGCTGGCACAGCCCGGAGTGCATTTGCACGAATATGGCAAGAGCCCGCGGCCCGGGCGCAAACTGGGGCACTGTACGCTGGTCGCACCGACCGCCGGGGAGCGCAATGTGCGCACGCGCCGGCTGTTGCGGGCATTGGCTGGCGCGCTGCGCGCTGGGGCCCACGCATAAGAGCTACACTGGGCGACCGCGGCGAGCATAAGGCCAGCGAGAGAGCGGATGTATTTGACCACCTTCAAGCTCAAGGAAGCGCCATTCCAGACCAGTCCGGACTCGCGCTACCTGTACTTAAGCAAGTCGCACGCGCGCGCCAAGGCCTATCTGGAATCGGCGGTTTCCTCCGCCGATGACTTCGTGGTCATCACCGGCGAGCCCGGCTCGGGCAAGACGCTGCTGGTCGACACCTTCCGGCGCGAACTCGACAAGAGCGTGGTGGTCGCGCACCTGACGCAGGCGCCGATCTCGACCAACGAGTTCCTGCAGGCGCTGCTCGAGCAGTTCGGCTACATACCCTTCCGCGGCAACCGCGCGGCGCTCTTAGGGACGCTCAACGGCTACCTGGCCGAGCAGCGCGCGGCCGGTCGCAAGGTGCTGCTGATCATGGATGAGGCGCAGAACCTGGGGCCAGCGCTCCTCGAGCAGCTGCGCTCTCTGCTGGAGGTTCCATCGGGCGCAGAAGCCCCGATGCGCGTGATCCTCGTGGGCCAACCGCCGTTGGGCCGGCAGCTGGATGCGCCCGAGTCCGCGCAGCTGGCACAACGCGTGCGCTTGCGCTTTCATCTGACGGAGCTCTCGCCCGACCAGGTCCACGGCTACATCGTGCACCGCCTGGCAATCGCAGGCTCGCAGGGACGCGATATCTTTCAGACCGGATGCTTCGAGGCGATTGACCGTTACGCCGGCGGTGCGCCGCGGCTGATCAATTCGCTGTGCGATGCCGCGCTTAGCATTGCCGCCAAAGCCGAGCGCGATCATGTGCTGCCGGAGGACATCGAAGCGGCCGCCACCGAGCTGAAATTGCCGCCACTCAGCGATCGTCCAGCTTACGTCGCGCCTGCACCCAGCGAACCGCCCAGAGAAATCGCGAGGGAAGCGCCCAGGGAATTGCCCAGGGAAGTGCCCGCGGAAATTCCGATCGATGGAGCCAGCGCTCCGGGAAGCCCCGCGGCGCCGCAGCCCGCTCCTGCACCGGACTCCATCGCCCTTGGGGCTTCCGTCGAGGTTCCGGCAGCGTCAGAGCGCACGCTGGCGCCGATCCATAAAGATATGGTGGGCGCGCGCATCGCTCGATTGCTGGTCATGAATGCCGGGGAGCTCCTGGCCGAGTACCCGCTGCACATCGGCCGGATGATGATCGGACGGGCGGCGGATGCGGATCTGCAGATCGACGATCGCACCATCAGCCGACATCATTGTCAGATCATCAGCAACCAGTTCCTGAGCGTTATCCAGGATCTCAACAGCACCAACGGCGTATACGTCAAGGACCAGCGCCTGCGACGCCACAACCTCAGCGACGGTGACGTGGTGGTCTTGGGCTCATTCCAGGTCACGTACCTGGATGAGCGCGAGTCGGAGCCGGCGGAGTACGAGGAAGAGATCATCGAGGAGCCGCCGCCGCGCTTTCGCGAAGTGGACGGCGAAAGCACCCAGAACTAAGGCCGCGGCGGGCGGGCGCCTTCAGGGCGGCTCGTCAGCCGACTCGCCGGCCGGACGCCCGCGATTGACGTAGTCCTCGCCCGAGGCGCGATACTCGCGCCGTCGCATCCACACCATCAGGCCTGCGATCAATCCCAGCAGTCCCACCAGCGCGCAGGGCGTGCTCCACCAAGACTGGCGGAAGTAGTAACTGAGCCACAGCAGCAGCGCGCCGCCGAGCGAGTAGACCGCAGGGAGACTCTCGTAGACCGGCTCTGTCAGATGACGCATCGCTCCATGCTAACGCGAGCGCCTTCGGCAGGTCGAACGCCGGACAATTATGACAAGAAGGGCCGGCGGGGCTAGGCGGTGCCGCCCACCGTCAGGGCATCGACGCGCAGCGTCGGCTGGCCCACCCCGACAGGAACGCTCTGGCCTTCCTTACCGCAGGTGCCCACCCCCGCATCGAGCTTGAGGTCGTTGCCGATCATGGCGACCCGGGTCAGCACGTCCGGTCCGTTGCCGATCAGCGTCGCGCCCTTGATGGGCGCACCGAGCTTACCATTCTCGATCATGTAAGCCTCGCTCACCGAGAACACGAACTTTCCCGAAGTGATGTCGACCTGGCCGCCGCCGAAGTTGACGGCGTAGATGCCGCGATCAACCGAGCGGATGATCTCCTCGGGCGCGTAGGGACCGGCGAGCATGTAGGTGTTGGTCATGCGCGGAAGAGTGAGGTGCGCGAAGGACTCGCGCCGGCCATTGCCCGTTGGGGTAGCGCCCATCAGGCGGGCGTTGAGGCGGTCCTGAAGATAGCCGCGAAGGATCCCGTCCTCGATCAGCGTCGTGCACTGCGTGGGCGTACCTTCATCGTCGATGTTGAGCGAACCGCGCCGCCCCGCCAGCGTGCCATCGTCCACCACGGTGCAACCCGGGCTGGCGACGCGCTGGCCGATGCGCCCGCTGAATGCCGATGTGCCCTTGCGATTGAAGTCGCCCTCAAGCCCATGCCCGATCGCCTCGTGCAGCAATATTCCCGGCCACCCGGGGCCCAGCACCACACTCATGGCGCCGGCCGGAGCGTTCACGGCCTCGAGGTTGACCAGCGCCTGGCGGGCCGCCTCGCGGGCCAGCTCGATGGGCCGCTCGTTGCTGACGAGCTCAGCGAGCGTGTAGCGGCCGCCGGCGCCGCAGTAGCCCTGCTCGCGGCGCCCGTTCTGCTCCACGATAACCGACACGTTCATGCGCACCAGCGGCCGCACGTCGGCGGCCAGCGCGCCCTCGTTGTTGGCGATCAGCACCAGTTCGTGCACGGCGTGCACGCTGGCCATCACGCGCACGATGCGTGGATCGATCTTGCGGGCCTCGCGATCGACGCGCTCGAGCCAGGCCACCTTCTGCTCGTCGGTCAGGCTGACGGTGGGATCGACCGGCTGATACAGGCGGCGACCGTCGATGCGATGCCAGGCCTGCACCGAGCCTTGGCCGCCGCGGCCGGCGATCGCGCGCGCGGCGCGCGCGGCTTCCTCGAGGGCCTGCGGCTGGATTTCGTCGGAATAGGCAAAACCGGTGCGCTCGCCGGCCAGTGCCCGCACGCCGACTCCCTGCTCGATGCTGGAGCTCCCCTCCTTGACGATCCCGTCCTCCAGCGACCAGGACTCTTCCTGCGACACCTGGAAATACAGATCGGCCGCATCCACCTTGGCGCCGAGCATCAGATCGAGCGCTTGGCCGAGCCGCCCGGCGTCCAGGCCCGCAGGTTCCAGCAGGCTGCGCTGCGCCAGCTGCATGGCCTCGGGTGTCGGATTCTGTGCCTCGCCAGCCATTTAATTCCTCAAGCGCCCAGTTGCGCGACGCGATGCGTGAGGGCGGGAAACTTGCGGCGCGCCTCAGCTTGCGCTTCCAGATCGAGCGCTGCGGTGATGACGCCCTCGCCCTCGGGCAGCTGGGTGAGCACGCGGCCCCAGTAATCGATGATCAGGCTGTGCCCGAAGGTCTGCCGGCCGCTCGGATGCGATCCGACCTGCGCGGCAGCGACCACGTAGCACAGATTCTCGATGGCCCGCGCGCGCAGGAGCGGTTCCCAGTGCGCCGCGCCGGTCGCCGCGGTGAATGCCGCAGGCACGATCAGCCACTTGGCACCAGCGCGCTCCAGGCGCCGGTACAGTTCCGGGAAGCGCAGGTCGTAGCAGATCGAGAGCCCCAGGCGCCCGGCCGGAGTGTCGACCGTCACCACCTTGTCCCCCGGCGCCATGGTGGCCGACTCACGGTAGCTCTCGGCGCGGTCGGGCAGCTCGACGTCGAACAGGTGGATCTTGTCGTAGCGCGCGGCGCGCTTGCCGTTGGCGTCATAGACCAGGCAGGCCTGGGCGCTGCGAGCGCCGGGCGCGGCCGAGATCGGCACTGAGCCTGCGATGACCCAGAGCTTCAATCGCTCGGCGCTGCTGGCCAGAAAATCCTGCACCGGGCCGGCCCCGTCGGCTTCCGCGTGCGCTCGCCGCTCGGCATCGCGCGCCGCCATCAGCGAGAAATTCTCCGGCAGCACGGCCACGCGCGCACCGCGCTCGGCGGCTAGCTTGAGCAAGTGGCCGGCGGTGGCCAGGTTGGCCTCGCGATCATTGCCGGAGTTGAGCTGCAGGGCCGCCACCACGCAGGTGCGCTCGGTCGATTCGGCGGGCTTAGGCTCCATGCCGCTAGGCTAGCACGATGTCGTATTGCTCGACGCTGTAGAGCGCCTCGCTCTGCAGGCGAATCGGCTTACCGACCCGCAGTTCCAGGTCGGCCAGCACCAGGGCCTCCTCATCGAGCATGCGCTCTATGACTTCCGGGTGCGCGAGGATGATGAGTTCGCGTACCTTGAACTGGGCGCTTTGCCTTAAGGCCTCGCGGTATATGTCGTGGCAGATGGTCTCGACGCTGCGCACGAAGCCGCGCGCCTGGCAGGTCGGGCAGGGTTCGCACAACAAGTGTTCGAGGCTCTCGCGGGTGCGCTTGCGCGTCATGGCGACTAGCCCGAGCGGCGTGCCGGCGGCGAGCTGCGTCTGCGCCCGGTCCGCGCTTAGGGCATTTTGCAATGCGGCCAGCAGCTCCTCGCGGTGGGCATCGTCCTGCATGTCGATGAAGTCGATGACGATGATGCCCCCGAGGTTGCGCAACCGCAGCTGGCGCGCAATGGTCACGGCCGCCTCCAGGTTGGTGCGGAACACGGTGTCTTCGGGGTTGCGGCTGCCGACGAAGCCGCCAGTGTTGACATCGATGGTGGTCATCGACTCGGTCTGGTCGATGACGATGTAGCCACCCGACTGCAGCTGCACCTGCCGGTCGAGCGCCCGCGAGATTTCGTCCTCGACGCCGTGCAGCTCAAACAGCGGCCGCGCGCCGCTGTAGTGCTCGATGCGATCGACCGCCTCGGGCATGAAGGTCGCGGCAAACTGCCGCAGCCGCGCGAACTCCTCGGCGTCATCGACGGCGACCCGGCGCACCTCGGGACTGAGCTCATCGCGCAGCATGCGCGCGCCCAACGGGAAATCGGCGTGCACCAGCGTGCCGGTCGAGGTGCGCAGCAGCTCCTGGCGCACGTGCTCCCACAGCCGCGACAGGTACAGCATGTCCGCGTGCAGCGCCTCGGGCGGCGCGCGGTGCGCCGCCGTGCGCACGATGTAGCCGCCCGCAACATTGGCATCCGCCGCGGCCGGGCCCAAGCTGGCGGCCAGATCGCGCACCGTCGCGCGCAGCTGCTCGCGCGATTCGGCATCCTCGATGCGCGAGGAGATGCCGACGCCGCGCCCGAAGGGCATGTACACCAGAAAGCGCGAGGGCAACGACACCGCGGTGGACAACCGCGCGCCCTTGCTGCCCAGCGGGTCTTTCAGCACCTGCACCAGCAGGTCCTGGCCCGGCAGCACCAGCGCGCCGATTTCCACGGTTGGAGTTGCGGCCTCGGCTTCCGCGGCACCGGCGCGGGCGATATCGCCCGCGTGCAGAAACGCGGTGCGCGACAGGCCGATGTCCACGAACGCCGCCTGCATGCCGGGCAGCACCCGCGACACGCGGCCCTTGTAGAGGTTGCCGACCAGGCCGCGGCGCCCGGTGCGCTCGATGTAGAGCTCTTGCGCGTTGCCGTTCTCGATGAGCGCGGCGCGCGTTTCGCGCGGAGTGACGTTGATGAGGATCTCGCGCATCAGCCCTGCCGCCTCGCCGCCTCGCCCACAGGTTGTACGGCGTTTTGCCAGCGGGCAACGCCGGCCGCATCCAGGAGCTCTGCAGTCTCGAACAGCGGCAGGCCCATCACTCCGGAATAGCTCCCCTGCACCCGACTTATAAACGTCGCGGCCAGGCCCTGGATCGCGTAGGCGCCGGCTTTGTCGAGCGGCTCACCGCTTTGCCAGTAGCGCTCGCACTCTTCCGGGCTAAGCTCGCGGAACTGTACCTCGCTCTCGCTTAGGCGCAGCTGCCGGTCTTTTCCGGTTACCAAGGCCACCGCGGTAAGCACTCGGTGCGTGCGGCCGGAAAGGCGCGCGAGCATTGCCAGTGCGCTTTGGCGATCGCGCGGCTTGCCGAGCATCGTCCCGTCCAGCACCACGGCGGTGTCGGCTCCCAGCACCGGGAGCTCGGCGGGCCAGACCTTCATGGCCTTCGCCAGCGCCAGGCGCTGCACGCACTCGCCAACCGGCTCACCGCTGCGCGCTCGCTCGTCGATATCGGCGATGGCCACCCGATGCGGCACGCCGATCTGCCAGAGCAGCTCACGCCGCCGTGGCGAGGCCGAGGCCAGCACCAGCACCGGCGCGGAGCGGTCCTTGAGGGGCACTGATGCATTCGAGTCGCGCATGTCTTCAGGCGCGATGGTAAGGGTGCCCGGCCAGCACCGTCGAGGCTCGATACAGTTGCTCGGCAAGCAATACGCGCACCAGCGCGTGCGGGAAGGTCAGCGCCGAGAGCGACCAGCGCAACTGGGCGCGCGCGCCGATAGCCTCATCCAGTCCGTCCGGGCCGCCGATGACAAAGCTCACCCGAGCGCCCGCGCTGCGCCGCTCGGCCAGCCAGGCACTCAGCTGCATCGTGCTCAAGGATCGGCCGCGTTCCTCCAGCGCCACGACATAATCGCGCGCCTCGATGAGCGTTAGGATTCGTTCGGCCTCGATTCGTACGGCTCGCTTGCTGTCGCCGGCTCCGTGGCGACGCGCCACGGGCACTTCGATCAGCTCGATGGCATCCGCCCCGCGGAGCCGTCGCGCATAGTCATCGAAGGCCGCCTGCACCCAGGCGCTCATGCGAGTGCCCACCGCAATCACGCGCAGCCGCATGCTGATGCACCTTGAGCCAGGCGTGCCCTTATGCGCCGGAGGCGGCCCCGAGGCTGCGCCGCCGTTGCGCCTGGGGTGCTTCCCAGAGCTGCTCGAGCGCGTAGAACTCGCGCACGCGCGGCAACATGACGTGCACCAGAACGTCCTGCAGGTCCACCAGCACCCATTCGCCGTCCGGTTCGCCCTCGGTGCCCATCGGCCGCCGGCCGGCCGCCTTGGCCTTGACGATCACGCTCTCGGCGATCGCACGCACGTGCCGGTCAGAGGTTCCTGAGGCCACGATCATGGTATCGGCAACATCTGTCAGCCCGCGCACGTCCAGCACCTTGATGTTCACCGCCTTGAGGTCCTCGAGCGCGCTGAGCACCAGCTTTTCCAGCGCGATCAGTTCGCTGCTACGCGGCACGCGTTGGGGCCGATTGGTCGGCGCCGGGGAGCTTAGGGACTTAGGTTTAGATCGGGACTGGGGCGGACGGCGGGCCGGTTTGCTGCCGGAGGCAGAGCGAAGCCGGCGCGAAGGCGGGCCGCGGCGGGTTGTGGTCATGCGTTTTGGATTACCTCTGTTGCTGAGCATAGCACCCCGTGGTGAAAATCAGGTCGCGGACCGCGTCGGGCACCAGGTAGCGCAGGTCGCGATTGGCGTAAATCAGCTGGCGGAGGTCAGTGGAGGCTATCTCAAGCTGCGTGACCGCCAGCACGTACACGCGTCCGGCCTTGCTCTGGTGCAGGTCGCGAACGCTGCCGGTGCCCCGATCGACCATAACCTCGCCCAGCGGGCCGGTGATGGGCGCCTTCCAGCCGGGGCGATGGGCAACGACCACGTGAGCCAGGTCGAAGATCTCGCCCCAGCGATGCCAGTTCGGCATGCCTAAGAATGCGTCCATCCCCAGCAACAGGCACAGCGAACGATCGGCAAACTCGCGCCGCAGGTCCAGCAGCGTGTCGACGGAATAGGAAACCCCGCTCCTGCGCATCTCGCGGTCGTCCACCACGAATGCGCTCTGGCCCGCGACCGCGGCACGCACCATCTGCAGGCGCAGTTCCGCCGAGGCCTGCGTGGGCCCGCGATGCGGCGGATCGCCGGTCGGCAAAAATCGCACCTGCGCGAGCCGCAAGGCCTGCCACAGTTCGAAGGCCGTGCGCAGATGCCCGTAGTGGATCGGATCGAAGGTGCCGCCGAACAGACCGATCGGCTCGCTCATGCGCGCGCACGCTCCCAGACGCCGGCGAATCGCGGCAACGGCAGTGTACGCCGACCGCACATTTCGACGATCAGCAGCGCCAGCTCGTCCCAGGCATCACCATGGGCCTGCCCCTTGGCCACGCGATCGACACGCGCCGCGCGCGCCACCAGCCGTGCCATCGGCACACGTCGCGAACCATCGGCCTGCGAGCGCAGCGCACGCGCCAACCACCACAGCACGTGCAAGACTTCATCGCCCTCGGCACGGAGCGATGCGAGCATGCGCAGCGCCCTGCCCGGTTGCCCGTCCGCGACCGCCTCGGTCAGTTGCTTGACCTGAAAGCGGGCGCTGTCGCCGAATGCATCCTGCAGCTCCTGCCGGCCCAGGCGCGCACCGGATTGAAACCGCAGCAGGAGCTTGTCGATCTCCTGCTGGGCGGCCAGAAGGTTCCCCTCGGTCGCCTCGGCCAGGAGCCCGAGCGCTTCATCCGTCAGTTCAAGTCCGGATGCCTTGAGGCGCCTCGCGAGCCATGAGGGGAACTGCGCGCTCCCGGGCGGCCACAACGCGAGCCAGGCTCCGCGCTGCTCCACCGCGCGCACCCAGGCGCTGGATTGTGTTTCACGATCGAGCCGGCCGGTGACGATCAGCAGCAACAGCTCGTCGCCCGCCGCGGCGATGAGCTTGAGGAGCGTCGCGGCCCCGTGCCCGGGTTTGCCGCCGGGCATGCGGATCTCGAGAATGCGGCGGCTCGCGAACAGCGAGCGGGTCTGCGTGGCCGCGAAGGCGTGTTCCCACACGGCGCTGCTCCGATCGATGAACAGCTGTTCGCGATCTTCGAAGCCAAGCTCCGCGGCCCTAGCGCGAATCACGTCGAGCGCCTCGCGTGTCAGCAGCGGCTCGTCGCCCGAAATCAGGTAGACGGGCAACAAGCGCTCGGCGAGCTGGCGGGACAGGTTGTCGGTGCTGAGTTTCACGGTGCTTTCCTACAGGCCAAGCGCAGATTAACTGAATCGGCGGCCGCTGCGCGACTTGCCGCCGCCACCTTGAAGCGTCTAGGCTCTCGCCCATGCCCACGCTGTTTGAACGCATCATTTCCGGCGAGCTGCCGGCCGACATTGTTTACCGCGATGAGCGCGTGATCGCGTTTCGCGACATCCACCCGCGGGCCCCGGTGCATATCCTGATCGTGCCCAACAAGCCGATCCCCACGGCCAATGACATCACCGACGCCGACGAGGCGCTGATCGGCCACATGTGCACAGTGGCGCGCGATCTGGCCAAGAAGGAAGGCATCGCCGCTGACGGCTATCGCCTGATCATCAACTGCAACGCCCACGGCGGTCAGGAGGTGTACCACCTGCATCTGCACCTGCTCGGCGGGCGCCCACTCGGAGCAATGTTAGCCACATGACCACCCCTGCCGCGCTATACCCGCCGATTGCCTCTTTCCACCGCGGACGACTGCGCGTCTCGCCGGTGCACGAACTGTACTTCGAGGAAAGCGGCAATCCGCGCGGCAAGCCGGTGGTGTTCCTGCACGGCGGCCCGGGCGCGGGCACCGATCCTGCCATGCGCCGGTTCTTCAACCCGCGCCGTTACCGGATCGTGCTGTTTGACCAGCGCGGCTGCGGCAAGAGCCGCCCGCACGCCTCGCTAGTGGCGAACACCACCTGGGACCTGGTCGCCGACATCGAGCGATTGCGCGAGCACCTTGGGATCTCGCGCTGGCAGGTGTTCGGAGGCTCGTGGGGATCGACCCTCGCTCTGGCCTACGCGCAAACCCATCCGCGGCGCGTCACGGAGCTCGTGCTGCGCGGCATCTTCCTGCTGCGCCGCTCGGAACTTGATTGGTTCTACCAGGATGAGCTGGGTGCGGCCTCGATGTTCCCTGACCTGTGGGAAAAGTATCTGGCGGTGATCCCGCCGCGCGAGCGCGGTAACATGATGCGCGCCTATTACCGGCGGCTGACCTCGCGCAACATCAAGGTCCGCGATCGCGCCGCCTACGCCTGGTCGGTTTGGGAAGGGGCCACCAGCTACCTTAGGGTCAAGGAAAGCGACCTGGCCAAGTTCGCCGAACCCGAAATCGCCGCGGCTTTCGCACGCATCGAGTGCCACTACTTCGTGAACCGCGGGTTTCTCAAGCGCGAGGACCAGCTGCTGCGCAACGTGCGCAAGATCCGGCACATTCCGGCGGTCATCGTGCAGGGACGCTACGATGTGGTCTGCCCGGTGCGCAGCGCCTGGGACCTGCACCGCGCCTGGCCGGAAGCCGATCTGCAGATCATCGGCGATTCGGGCCACTCCGCGTTCGAAGCGGGCACGGCTCGCGCGCTGGTGGCCGCGACCGACCGCTTCGCGACCGCGCGCGGTGCGCGCCGCACTAGGCGCCGCGCAAGCTCCCGGTAAGAGCGGCACGCTCATCGATGATGCCCGCCGTTTCCAGCCACGCGCGCGCTTCCTCGGCGTCCTGCTCGAACCAGGCGCGTGCACTGCCGAGCCTGAAGCTGTAGCCCCACTCGTCCATGTCGCGCCAGGCGCTCTCGCGGCCGCAACCGCGCAGCCGCTCGGCCAGCAGCACCTGCAGGTAGCACACCGCGTTCTCCTCCGCATCATCGCCGCCGGCGTCGCGATCCAGGCCGACGCGGCGCTCCGGGCTCATGCAGATGTAGTGCGCTGTTTCGTGCAGCACCGAATGGACCGGCGTATCGAGCCGCGCCAGCAGTGTGTTGCCCTGCAGTCCGGCCTCGCTCTCGCCCCAGTAGGAACCCGGGATGTCCGCGCCCGGATCCGTCAGGCGCAGATCGAGCCCGAATCCCGCCAGCAGGGCCGACACGGCGCGCAGGTCGGCCTGCCCCAGGTGCAGCATGAGGCTATAGGGCCGCCAGCCGCTGCATGATCAGCGCGACCAGGTCATCGGCCAGCGCCTGAGTCAGGTAGTCGCTCTCGCGCCGCTTGGCGAGCAGCTCGGTCTCATCGAAGCTGTATTCGCGCGTCACGGTGTGCTCTTCGGCAGGCAGCAGCACCTTGCCCTGATAGTCCACGGCCACCTTGACGTGATAGCTGAGCAGGAAGGCGGTGGGCGTGTTGCGCGCCGAAACCGTCAGCACCCGCTCCGAGCTGCTGTCTTCGAGGATCCGGATCACGGCGGCGTTCGCCTCGGGACCGTCCAGGTTCGCTCCCGCGGTTGTCAGCGAGGAGCGCAGCGAGCTGTAGAAATCGGACTGCTGATCTGTGGCCTCGATGCGCGCATTGGCGAGCGAGCGCGGCAGTTCGACCTTCCCCTGCAGATGAAAGCCGCAAGCCACGAGCGCCAGCACGCTCAAGGCGGCGGCGAGTGCGCGAAAGCGGTGCCATGAGCCGCGCGTTAGCATCAGACCACGATGTTGATGAGCTTGCCGGGCACGTAGATCACGCGGCGCGGCTCGGCGCTGCCCACGAAGCGCTGCACCGTGGCATCGCTCAGGGCCGCGCTGCGCGCGCTGGTTGAATCGGCGCCGGCGGACACCCGCACGTGGGCGCGGAGCTTGCCGTTGACCTGCACCACCAGCTCGATGGTTTCCTGCACGAGCGCCTGCGGGTCAGGCTTGGGCCAGGTTTCCTCGATCAGCGCGCGCTCATGGCCGAGCGATAGCCAGAGCACGTGGCAGATATGCGGCACCATCGGCGAGAGGCAAATGACGGCGGTCTCGAGCGCTTCCTGGCGCACCGCGCGCGCCACATCGCCTTGTTCTTCGTAGCGCGCCACGGCGTTGAGCAGTTCCATGACCGCGGCGATCGCGGTGTTGAACACCCGCCGGCGAGCGATGTCATCGCTCACTCGCGCGAGCGCCTGGTGCGTGTGCCGCCTTAAGTCTGCCCCTGCACCGCGCAACAATGTCCAGTCGGGCCGCGGCGGAGGCGCGCCGGCCTGGGCGTGATCGTACACGGCCTTCCACAGCCGCCGCAGGAAACGGTACTGCCCTTGAGCACCTTCGTCCGACCACTCAAGGGTCTGCTCGGGGGGCGCTGCGAACAGCATGAACAGGCGCGCGGTGTCGGCGCCGTACTTTTCCACCAGGCTCTGCGGATCGACGCCGTTGTTCTTCGACTTGGACATCGTGCCCAGGCCGCCGTACTCGACCGGCTCCCCATCGCTCTGCAGGGTGGCCTTGATGCGCTTGCCGTTGGCATCATGCTGCACCAGGACGTCGGCGGGATTGAAATACGAGCGGCGCCCGGCGGCGGGCTGGCGGTAGTAGATCTGGTTTAGCACCATGCCCTGCGTGAGCAGCTTGCTGAAGGGCTCGGCCAGCTCGATCAATCCCATGTCGCGCATCGCCCGCGTCCAGAAGCGCGAGTACAGCAGATGCAGGATCGCGTGCTCGATGCCACCGATGTACTGATCGACCGGCAGCCAGTACTGCGCCCGCGCATCGATCGGCGCGCTCGCCAGCTGCGAGCTGGCGAAGCGCAGGAAATACCACGAGGAATCGACAAAGGTATCCATGGTGTCGGTCTCGCGGCGCGCATCCCCACCGCAGCCCGGGCAGCGGCAGCGCACGAACGAGTCGCACTTGGCCAGCGGATTGCCGGAACCGTCGGGCAGCAGGTCCTCGGGCAGCCGCACCGGCAATTGATCGTCAGGGACGGCCACCTCGCCGCACTTCTCGCAATGGATCAGCGGGATCGGGCAGCCCCAGTAACGCTGGCGCGAAATGCCCCAGTCGCGTAACCGCCATTGCACGCGCCGGGAGCCCAAGCCGCGCTGCTCCAGGGCCTGCGCCATGGCCGCACTCGCCGCCTTCGAATCCAGGCCCGAAAACTCGCCCGAATTGACGCACTGGCCGAAGTCGGCCAGTTCGGGCCGCCACTCATCGCTCAAAGTCGCATCGGTGAGGCCCGCCGCCTGCACCACCAGGCGCATGGCGATGCCGTGACGCCGCGCGAACTCGAAGTCGCGCTCGTCGTGGGCAGGC
>Ga0157379_10001150_pt1 | contig 21579 bp, 17 predicted proteins | sample S25metaG_FD_121802 | JGI IMG/M metagenome (GOLD analysis project Ga0157379, IMG submission 121802) | Switchgrass rhizosphere microbial communities from Kellogg Biological Station, Michigan, USA - S2-5 metaG | ecosystem: Host-associated > Plants > Roots > Rhizosphere > Soil | place: USA... | reverse complement strand
GCGGAGATGGCGGTGCTGTGATACCGCGTGCGCTCAGTCGCGCGGGTGGCTCATCGCGTCGATGCAGACCGTGATCGCCAGCACCAGCGCGTCGTCCTCTCCGGGCGCGACCTCCACGCCGTAGGTGTCGCGGACCCGGAACCACTTCTTCGACACGCTGGCCACGGTGTCGCCGTCGCGATGGATCTCGTACTCGTGGTCGACGAGGTTGCCCATGGCCTCCATGTCGGGCCCGCCCTCGACGTCGACGATGAAGCGGTCCCGGACGCCGACCATGCGCTTGCGGATCGTCGCCAGCGCATGCCCGTCGCGCTCGATGTCCATCTTGTCGCGGACGCTCAGCTTGCGCTCCTGGAGCTTGGCCACCTCGTGGCCGGCGGCGTCCTCGAGCACGAAGGTCTTGCGGACCCGCAGGGCCTTGCCGTCGACGCGGAAGGCGCGCTGCCCATCCTGCGTCTCGATCCAGTAGTCGTCGCCGATCGCCACCAGGCGCTGACGCATCTGGTAGCGCACGCTCGTGCCGGCGGCGGCGTCGTCGTCATGGCGGTGTCGCAACAGTCCCATCGTTGCTGCCTCCTGTGGCGTGGACTCCTGGCCACCGTCCCGGACGGGCGCGGCGGCGTCATCACCCGTTGCGGGTGACGTCCCTAGGAGCAGCTGAGCTGCGACGCGGTCGACTGGGCCGCCGACGCGAGCTGCTGGCCCGCCTGCTTGACGCCGTTGATCGCGTCCTGCGCCGAGCCCGCGCTCGTGACGCCCTTCACCGCCGAGGTGAAGTTCGACCACGCGCTCTGGAGCTCGCCGCTGGGCGCGCTGCGCACGTCCTGGAAGTCGCTCTGCACGGTGTTCCAGTTACTCTGGATGGTGTTGACGTCGGACTGGATCTGGTCCTTGGACGTCGTGGCCGGGTCGACCTTGACCAGATCGCCGACCGAGCTGCCCAGCGTCTTGACGCTCGAGCACAGGTTCGCGACGGCCTCGGTCTTCGACGGCTCGTTGCGCGTCCCGAGCAGGCCGACGGCCACGGCGAGGACGATGCCCGCCACGACGAAGCCGATGATCCAGCCGAGCCGGCTCATCGCCCCAGCTCCGCGCGCGGGTTGCTCGCCAGCCCGTAGATCACGAACCCCGCGAGCCCGATCATCATGAACGAGAACCAGGGCGTGAGATCGATGATCGTGAACGCCTGCACGATCACCAGGACGGCCCAGATGTAGCCGATCCAGCGCCCGAACCGGCCACCGGCCATGAGCGACAGGCCGGCGCCGATCGCCGCGGCGGCGATCAGCAGATCCCAGATCCCCCAGGCCCACAGGTGGTCGCTGAACAGCCCGCTGGTGAGGTCGTTGAGCTTGTGGCTGTTCGCGAAGTAGGCGATCGCCTCGATGATCCGGTAGAAGCCGACCGAGAGCATCACGATCGCGGCGAAGGTCAGCCACCCCGAGCGGTCTCCGGCGTAGGTTCGTTCGTCATAGCTGCCCGTCGACATGTCGGCCTCCTGGTGACGTGGAGGACGGGATCGTGGGCCAGCGCCAGAAGCGGCGCATCGTCCATTCGGGATGATCTGTCTCCTGATTGACTAGCGTGGGACGGGTGAGCACGACGGCGACGACGTTGAGCGACACGGAGAACGCGGAGCCGTTCGCGTGGTACGCGGCTGCGCGGGAGCAGGCGCCGATCGTGTGGGACGAGGCGGCCCGCTCGTGGGTCGCGGTGTCCTACGAGTCGATCCGCGAGATCTGCCGGCTGGACGGCGTCGCCTTCCGGCGCAAGGACGCCGAGGGCGGCAGCGAATACGACGTCATCTCCGCCGGCCGCCGCAACGTGAAGATCCTCACGGGCGACCAGCACGCGGCGCTGCACCGCTGGATGATGTCCGCGTTCACGCCGGCCCGGTCGTCGTCGCTGCAGGAGTCGATCGTCCGCGACATCGTCACGCGCCTGCTCGACCGGCTGGTACCCAAGGGGTCAGCCGAGCTCTCCTCGGAGCTGTTCGACCGGATCCCGATCCGTGTCATCGCCGCGGTGCTCGGCCTGCCGGCCGACGACGAGGACTGGATCGAGCAGGCCACCGACAAGGTCAACCGCATCTTCAACTTCTACAACCGGCGCGGCTTCTACACCCCGGAGCTGATCGAGGACGCGCGCGTCGCCCATGTCGAGATGCGCGCGCTGATGGACCCCATCCTGGTGGCGCGGAGCTCGGGCGAGGGGGAGGACCTCATCAGCAGGTTCTTCGCGGCCGGTCCGGAGGTCCTCGAGGACTGGAACATCGAGGACGTCTACATCAACGTGATGTCCTTCTTCCTGGGGGGCGCGCACACCTCCACGCTCGCGCTGTCCAGCGCGTTCGCGCTGCTGCTCACCGACCAGGAGCTGATGCAGCGTGTCCGCACGGCGGACGACAAGACGCTGCGGTCCTTCGTCGAGCAGGTGCTCCGGCTGCACCCGCCGGTGCACTACACCCAGCGGCGGGTGCTCCAGGACGTCGAGATCACCGGCGTCCAGCTCAAGCGCGACGACCTCGTGATCATCGCGATGGCCGCCGCCAACCGCGACGCCGACCACTACGGGTTGCCCGACGGCGTGGACCTCGACGAGCGCCGCCCGAACGACCACATCACCTTCTTCGCCGGCCCGCACGCGTGCGTCGGCCAGGGCCTCGCGCGCGCCGAGATGGTCGAGACGATCCGTCAGACGCTCGCCCGCGTGCCCGAGATGCGGCTGGACCCGTCGGCCGACCCGCCGAGCTACGGCGGGCTCGTGTTCCGCGGCTACACGCCGCTGCACGTGACCTTTTACAGGTTGTCTCGGAACCCCGAGGCGTGCTGACGCGTCCGCATCCGTGGATGCCAGGCGCCGACCGGCCGCGCGACCAATGCTGGTGTGCCTTGGTGAGCGGCCGGGCGGCGTCTGGCGCCGCGGGGCGGCCGCGTCAGCGCGGCGAAGGTTCTGAGACGGCCTCTTAGAGCGGCTCGACCGACCGCACGTGCGGCTCGGAGCGGAGGTTGACCTCCGTCTCGAGCTGCGTCGCGCAGCCCGGGCAGTGGAAGCGGCGCAGGACGAACCGGTTGGCGCCGCCGAGCGTCGCGGTCTTTGGCCAGGCCTGGGCCGCGGCCTGCTCCTGGAGCACCATGCCGGCCTTGGCGTCGGCGCCGAGGTCGGTGCCGCAGTGCCGGCAGGCGATCGTGCCGTCGCGGGCGACGAGGTTGCGGCTCAGGCGGCGCCCGGGTGCGGGCGTGCCGTTCACCGGCGCGGGCTCGCGCCCGCCGAGGCGGTCGCGCCGGATCTGCGCGCGAAGCGCCGCGGTCGCCGCGGCGTCCTCGGGCACGACCCCGTAGCTCTCGCGCGCCGCGCGCTCGGAGACCAGGCCGTCGCGGACGTCGGCCTCCACGGCGGCCGGCTCGCGGTCCAGCGGGTCGCCGAGCCCGCCGCCGCCCCCGTAGTACATGGCGAACGTGTCGCCGATGGCGATCTCGAGCCGGTCGAGCGGATCGAGGTACCGGGGTTGCCCACCCTCGGGGATGTGCGCGGCGGCGTTGGGCAGTCCGGGCTCGCCACCGCCGAGGCCGGCGGCGCCCGCCTGCTCGACGCTGTGCCCGAACACGCTGGACGCGACGGCCCCGCCGGCGTGGTGCAGGACGTAGCTGTGCTCGCCGCCGACGCCGCCGCGGAACTCGCCCGGGCCGCCGGAGTCGCACCACTCGCGGCGCCACCGGTAGAGGATCGGGTTGTAGAGCTCGTTGACCTCGACGTTGGGGATCAGCAGCTGCGCGTGCGGCGTGGTGCACGTGCTGATGCCGTCGAGGCCCTCGCGAGCACCGCCGCCGACCGCCGACGAGTCGACGAGCCACGCGCCGAACGGCTCGCCGGTGTCCCGCACCCCCGAGACGCTTTGGATCTCGACCGAGCCGATGCCCGGCGCCATGACGAACGCGGACTCGTCCTCGTCGGCGTCGAGCAGGCTCGACAGGCAGCTCGCCAGCGCGGTGCGCAGCGTCAGCGCGCCGCCGTTGCTGGCCGTCGCGCAGCCGGCGGGCCACACTGGGTCGACCAACGAGCCGGACCGCGTCCTCAGGCGCACGGAGCGCCAGACCGCGGCCGGGATCCACGGGCTGCCGTACCCGAGGTACACGCAGATCGTGGTCATGCAGTACCCGCGCGTCGCCGGCAGGGCCACGTTGACGGTCGCGGGCGCCTGGTCGCTGGACTCGGTGAAGTCGAGCTCCAGCTCGCCGCCGCGCTTGGTCATCGTCAGCCGCGCCGCGTACACCGCGTCCTCGACGCCGTCGTGCTCGCAGAAGGAGATGGCGCGCCAGCGGCCGTCGGGCAGCGCCTCGAGCCGCCGCCGGAACCGCGTGGCGGCCGCGTCGAGCAGCGTCGCGACCGCAGACTCGACCAGGTCGGCGCCGTAGCGGGCGCACAGCTCGCCGACGCGGTCGAGCTGCACGAGGTTCGCGGACACCTGGGCGCGCAGGTCCAGCGACGCGGCGCCGGGGAAGCGCGAGCGGATGGTGAACTCGCGCTCGAGGTCCGGGCGCAGCCGGCCATCCTCGACGATCCGGATCGGCGCGAGCGGGATCGACTCCTCGTAGATGGAGCGCGCCCCGACGGTCACGCCGCCCGGGACCGGGCTGCCGACGTCGATGTGGTGCAGCACCGAGCCCGACCACATGACGACGCGGCCGTCGGCGAAGATCGGGGCCGCGACCGCGAGGTCGTGCTGGTGGATCGCCGCGACGTACGGGTCGTTGGTGGCGAACATGTCGCCGGGGCGGATGCCCGGGTCGTCGGCGTAGTGCGCACGGACGAAGGCGACGAGGCCCTCGACCGCCGCGGCGTGCGCGGGGATGAACGGGCCGATCACGAACGCCTCGCCGCCCGCGGTGAGCAGCACCGTGTTGCAGTCGTAGGCCTCGTTGACGATCGGCGAGCCCGAGGCGCGCGCCATCGTCAGCGCGGCCTCCTCGTTGATCACCGTCAACCGGTGCCGGATGATCTCCAGCGTGACGGGGTCGATCGTCCGCGCCGCGGTGGTCATCGGGAGCCCCCCAGCCGGAGCCGGACGTTGCCATAGGCGTCCCCGGTCGCGGCCTGCCCCGGGTAGACGACGATCGTCGTGGTGGCGGTGTCGACGAACGCCGGACCCTTGACCGTCGCGCCGTCGGCGACGGCGTCGGCCCCGTGGACCGGGCAGTCGTGCCACGCCCCGCCGAAGCACGCACGGCGCGTCCCCCGCGTGGTGGTGCCGTCGACGGTGGCGCGCGGGGTCGGGCGGTCGAGCGGGACCTGCGCCTCGACGGTGAGGCCGACGAGCTCGATCGGCGCGTCGCCGGGCGTCGAGCCGGCGCCGAACTCGCGCTCGTAGCCCGCCACGAACCGCTCGGCCACCCCGGCGAGGTCCTCGGCGGCGAGCGTCCGGTCCGGCAGCCGCACCGCGACCTCGTGGACCTGCCGGCGGAAGCGCATCCGCAGGAAGCGGCGGACCTGCGGCTCGGCGCCGGTGCCGTCGTCGAGCTCGGTGCGCGCACGCTGCTCGAGCGCGCAGATCTCCTGCGCGAGCCACGCCGCGTCGGGTGGGAAGGGCTGCGGCGCGTCCAGCGCGGTCGAGGACGTCACGTCGCTGGCGACCGCGCCGTAGGCCGAGAACACCGAGGCGAACATGGGCACGATCACCTCGGCCGCGCCGACGCTCGCGGCGTAGCGGCCGGCGTACTGCGGGGCGGCGCCGCCGAAGGCGTACAACGCGAACTCGCGCGGGTCGTGGCCGCGCTGCACCGTCACCCGCCGGATCAGGTCGGCGATCTGCGTCTCGGCCACCGCGAGGACGCCCTCCGCGGCGGCGATGACGTCGAGCCCGAGCGGCTCGGCGATGCGGCCAATGGCCTCGCGCGCCGCATCGGGGTCGAGCTCGAGCGTGCCGCCGAGCCGGTCGAGGTAGCCGAGCGCGACCGCGGCGTCGGTCACGGTCGGCGCGACGCCGCCGCGCCCGTAGCAGGCGGGTCCCGGGTTGGCGCCCGCGCTCTGGGGCCCGACGCGCAGGGCGTGCGTGTCGGGGTCGACCCAAGCGATGCTGCCGCCGCCGGTGCCGATCGACTCGATGTCGGCCATGGTGGTCGCGATCGGGTAGCGGCCGACCATCGGCCGCCGCGCGACCTGGCGTTCGCCGCGCACGATCAGCCCGACCTCGAAGCTGGTCCCGCCGGCGTCGGTGCAGATGACGTTGGGGTGGCCGAGCAGCTCGCTGACCCGCAGCGCCGCGCTGAGGCCGCCGACCGGCCCCGACTTCAATGTGTTGATCGCGCGGGGCGCCAGCGTCTCGGCGCGCTGCACGCCGCCGCTGGAGTGCATCACCAGGAACGCCCCCCGGAACTGCGCTTCGTGCAGCTGCTGCTCGAGGTCGACGAGGTAGGTCGTGACCGTCGGCGTGACGTAGGCGTTGAGCATCACGGTGACCGCGCGCTCGTACTCGCCGATGCGCGGCGCGAGATCCGACGACAGGCTCACCGGCACGCCGGGCAGCTCCTCGCGGATGAGCTCGGCGAGACGCTGCTCGTGCGCCGGGTTGCGGATGGCCCACAGCAGGCAGACGCCGATGGACTCGACGCGCTGGTCGCGCAGCTCGCGGATGGCCGCCCGGGCCTGCGCCTCGTCGAGCGCGGTGACGACGTCGCCGTGGGCGTCGACGCGTTCGACGACCCCGCGGATCGCCGAGCGCGGCAGCAGCAGCGGCGGCTTCTCCCAGCGGGTCGGCCACAGGAGCTTCTCCATCTCCAGGCCCTGCGTCTTGTCGGCGCGGGCGATCGGGAGCGTGTCCTCGAAGCCGACGGTCGTGAGCATGCCCACCCGCGCACCCGTGCGCGTGAGCAGCGTGTTGATCCCGGCGGTCGTCCCGTGGGCGAGCAGCGTCGCCTCCCCCAGGGCGTCGCCGCCCACGTCGGCGGCGGCCGCGCGGACCGCGTCGAGGACCCCCGTGGAGCGCCGGTCCGTGGTCAGCGCCTTGCCGACCCCGACGGAGCCGTCGTCCCCGATCACGACCGCATCCGTGAAGGTTCCGCCGCTGTCGACGCCGATCACGAACCGGCGTGCGGATGCTTCGACGGGCTTGCTCATGAGCAAGTCAACCTATAGGTGTCGACAGGTGGGAGTCAACGGCTCTCTCCCACGACCGCTTCGGCTACGCTCGCGATCGTGAAGCCGCGGTTCAGCGCATGAGCAAGCTGCGTTTCGACGGCCGCGTGGCGCTCGTCACCGGCGGTGGGCGCGGCCTCGGGCGGGCGCATGCGAGGGAGCTCGCCGCCCGCGGCGCGAAGGTCGTCGTCGCCGACCTCGGCTGCGCGCTGGACGGGACGGGCGCCGACCCGGCGGTGGCGCAGGCCGTCGCGGACGAGATCGCCGCCGCGGGCGGTGAGGCGGTCGCGCACCCGGGCGACCTGGCCGAGCCCGCCGTCGCCGACGCCGCGGTCGCCCGGGCGGTCGAGGCCTACGGGCGCCTCGACGTGGTCGTCTCGAGCGCCGGCATCCTGAGCTACGGCGACCTCGAGGCGACCGCGCCCGAGGACGTGGAGCGCCACCTGCGCGTCGAGCCCACGCACTCGGTCAACGTGCTGCGCGCCGCCTGGCCGCACCTGCGCGAGCAGCGCCACGGCCGCGTCGTGCTGACCATCGCCTCGGGCCTCTTCGGCCTCCCGGGCGGCATCGCCTATGCCATGAGCAAGGGCGCGACGCTCGCCCTGGGCCGCAGCGTCGCCGTGGCGGGGGAGCCGCACGGCATCCGCGCGAACGTGATCGCCCCGTATGCGTTCACGCGCGGCACGGCCGCCTCGGACAAGCCCGGTGCGGCGCTCGCCGCCCGTCGCGCGCTGACGACCACCGACCACGTCGCGGCCTTCGTCGCCTACCTCGCGCACGAGCGCTGCACGGTGTCGGGCGAGCTGTTCGCCGTCGGCGGCGGGCGGGTGTCGCGCGTGTTCTACGCCGAGACCGACGGGATCGCCGAGCCAGGCCTGACGGCCGAGGACGCGGCGGCGCGCATCGAGGCGATCTGCGACGAGGGCGGCGCGCGCGTGGTCGGCAGCAACCCGGCGTTCGTCGCGGGCTTCTACGACCGGGTGCCGGGCTACCGCGCGCTCGAGGCGCGCGGTGAGCCGTAGCTGCCGGCCGGAGGGCTACTGGCGCAGCGCCGTGGTCTGCTGGTACTCGAGGCCCGTGCCCAGCGGGCAGTTGGCCGACGCGCCGGCGTCGACGTTGAGGCACTGCCCGGTGATCCCGCCGGAGAGGTCGCTGAGCAAGAAGAGCGCGGCGCCGGCGATCTCCTCGGGCGCGACGCGCCGGCCCAGGGGAGACTTTCGGCTCGCGCGATCGGTGATGTCGTCGAACGCCGCCGGGTAGGAGTTCTGCGCCAGCGGCGCCGGCACGCTGCCCGGGACGACGCAGTTGCAGCGCACGCCCGAGGGCCCGAGCTCGACGGCGACCGAGCGCGTCAGCGACATCACGCCGGCCTTCGCCATGCCGTAGGGGATGTGGTACGGCGCGGCGGCCAGGGCGCTCACCGAGGCGAAGTTCACGATGCTGCCACCGCGGCCCTGCCGGAGCATGATCCGCGCGGCCTCACGGCACGAGTTGAAGGCGTAGGTCATGTTCAACGTGATGAGGTCGTCGTACACGTCGTCGGGATAGTCGTCGATCCCCAGCCAGCCGCCGCCCTTCGGGGTGGATCCGCTGCGGACGCCGGTCACGGGCGTGTCGGCCGCGGTGCGCGTGACGAGCCGCATGCCGCCGACCAGGTTCACGACGCAGTCGACGCCGCCGAACTCCTGCACGGCCCGCTCGTAGACGCCGCGCAGCTCGTCGAGCTCGCGGACGTCGGCGCCGATGCCGATGCACGTCCCCCCGAGCTCGGTGACCTGGCGCTCGGTCTCCTTGACCCGCTCCTCGTTGATGTCGACGGCGACGAGCTTGGCGCCGGCGTCGACGACGGCCAGCGCCGTCTGCGTGCCCATCCCCCCTCCCGCACCACCGAAGACGACGGCGACTCGATCTTCCAGCAGCAGGCGCTCGCGGTACAAGGCTCTCTCCTTGTTGTGGATCAGTCGCGACTGTACCCGCGGCGCTTGCGCAAGGGCAAGCGCGCTACGCGTCGCCGCGAGCCTGGCGGATCGCCGTGCGGGCGACGGAGGTCAACCGATCCCAGTCGTCGGCTCCAGGGACGCCGTGCAGCTCGGGCACAATGCGCAGATAGCCCAGCAAGCCTGCGATCTCGTCGAGCAGGGTCCGGGCCCGGCTCGCGAGCAGATAGGGCGAGAGCTCGTCGAGCCCGGGTTGCTCGACCCAGCGCAGGATCCGGGTCAGCGCCCGGTACGCGGGTATCCAGTCGTAGTGCAGGGGCAGGTGCGGGGCCGACGGGAGGCGCAGCAGCGCGGCCCAGTCGTCCGTGCGGATGGCGTAGTGCCGATCGTCTGCCACGCGTACAACGTCGATGACCCCGGCCTGTTGGAGTTGTCCTAGTCCTTCGCGGACGTTGCGCTGGGCGAAGCCGGCGTCGGCGCTGATGACGCCGCTCGCAAGGCGGGGGGCGCGAATGGTCAACAGGGTCCGGACGACCTCGGCACGGACGCCGACTCCAAGGAGTCGGCGCAACCGCAGCGCGAAGCTGATCGGATCAAGCAGCCGCGGATGATGGGACTTGCCGGACGGGGTCAACCGCGACCGCGCGAAGCCGTGCGACGCGAACGCGGGGTCGACGGCTCCGGCAAGGATGGGAAGGCCGTGGAACAGCGGCTCGAGGCCGGGGTCGTCCGATGAGGAGGCCTCAGTGCGCTCGGCCGCCTGAGGACGGCGCTGGGCGGCGGCCCAGTCCAGCGCCGCGCCCGCGAGCGCCCGGTCGGTGGCGTCGCTGCAGATGTTGCGCAGCCGATGGGTGCTGATCAGCGCCGTGTTGTGGGCGAGCCAGTCGAGGACCTCGCCGAAAAGGCGCGGATCGTGACGCGCGGCGTGCAGGGTGAACAACAGCAGCGCCTCCGCATCCGCGGCTCGCTCCTCGCGTCGGGCCGGCGCCGCTCCGGAGACGCCCAGCTGCGACCACTGCTCCCAGGCCAGCTCCAGCAGGCCGGCGATGACCTCCGCCCTAAACGTCGCGGCCGTCATCTTCGGCTCCGAGCTCGGCAAGCGCTTGTGCGAGCGCGTCGTCGAACGGTCCGGGCATGTTGTGCGTTCGTGCCCATCGCGCACCAGCCCGCAGCTCGCCGGGGGTCGGGGCGAGCCGGCGCAGATCGGCGAAGTCGCGCGGCTCGTGCCGGTCGGCGGCGGCGTAGAGCTTGAAGAAGATCTGGTCGATGCGCGATGCGAAGGACACCCGGAGCCCGGGGCCATAGTGGTGCGTGATGAGGCGCTCGGCGAGGCCCGCCGGGAGCCCGAGATCGAGCAGGCTGGTCGGCCCGGGGTTCAGCCAGTCGGGTCTCAGGTCGAGATCGCGCGCGACGAGCGCAGCTGCGGCGACCAGGGGCGGCGGCAGGGGGTAGGCGGATACCAGCTCGCCGTCCCGTTCCAGGGCCAGGATGTCGACGTCGCGGGTGCTACGCGTGATGGCGTCGATTGCGAGCAGGCCGCTGCCACCGATCACGACCAGGTGGACGGTTTCGCCGGCGGCGGCGAGTTGCTCGCCGAGCGCAGCGAATACCGAGCCGAGGTGCTCTGTGTGTCGATGTCCATCATCGCACGGACGGATGATATACATCCGAGCGGGGGACGTTCTCCATCAACGGCGCAGGTCAGCCCCAGGGGACGGACAGCCGCCCGCGTCGGGGTCTCCGGGCACGACCGGCGCGACGCTGACCGGCCTTCGGTGACGACGCCGCTCAGTCGCTGAGCGTCTCCTTCAGCCGGGTGAGCATCTCCTGCTCACCCGCGCTGACGCGCTCGGCGTGGAAGCCGAGGAAGCCGCCCTCCTTCGCGGCATCGGCCGCCTCCTGCGCGGTGGCGAGCAGCCACGCGCGCACGGCCGCGGCCTCCTCGGGCGTGGCCTTGTCGGTGAGGATCCCGTTGACGGCGGCGAGCTCGCCGAGGATCTCCACGCCGGCCGTCGCGCCCCGCTCGGGCTTGAACCCCGACAGCGGATTGTGGTGCTCGCGGGCCTCCGCGGTGACGTCGCCGGCGATGGCCTGCACCAGCGGGCCGCGGTCGCCGCCGACGGCGTCCACCACGGTCTTCAGCGTCGCCTTGGTCTCCTTGAACGCCTCGATGGGACCGCCGGGGTCGGCGAGCGTGATCGCCATGCCCGCGACGAACGGCGCGCGCTTGAGCCGGGTCCACTCGTCGGCGGTGAAGTCGGCCTTCGTGGTCATGGGCGCACGATACGCCTCTGGCGTCGCGCGTTCGACACGCTGGCGGTTCGACCCCCGCGGCACCGGACCGCGGGGCGGTGGTCCTGCGTGCGGGGCGTTTCTAGGATCGCCCGGTGAGCATTCGCGTCGCGATCGAGCATCGGACGGTCTATCGCTACGACCGACCCGTGCGGCTGGGGCCGCAGGTGGTGCGCCTGCGCCCGGCGCCGCATTGCCGCACGCCGATCCTCGCCTACTCCATGACGGTCGCGCCGGCCGAGCACTTCGTCAACTGGCAGCAGGACCCGGCGGGCAACCACCTCGCGCGGCTCGTGATCCCGGAGCCGACCGACGAGCTGGCGATCACGGTCGACCTGCTTGCGGACATGACGACGATCAACCCGTTCGACTTCTTCGTCGAGGAGTCGGCCGAGGTGTGGCCGCCGCGCTACGACGACGGCCTCGCGCGGGATCTCGCGCCGTACCTGCGCGCCGACGCGCCCGGGCCGGCTCTGGCGGACTGGCTGGCGCGGCTGCCCGGCGACGCCGACGGACAGCTGACGATCGACGTCCTGGTCGACCTCAACCGCCGTGTGGCCGCCGACATCGCCTACGCCGTCCGCCTCGAGCCCGGCGTGCTCACACCCCAGGAGACGCTCGAGCGCGGCGTGGGGTCCTGCCGCGACAGCGCCTGGCTGCTCGTCTCGGCCCTCCGGCACCTCGGCATCCCGGCGCGCTTCGCGTCCGGGTACCTCATCCAGGTCGCCGAGGACGCGCCCCCGGCCGGGACGACGAGGACGCCCGGCGCCGGGGCCGGCGACGGCGTCGCGGCGCCGCTGGCCGAGGACTTCACCGACCTCCACGCGTGGGCGGAGGCCTACGTCCCGGGCGCCGGCTGGATCGGGCTCGACGCGACGTCGGGCCTGCTCGCCGGCGAGGGCCACATCCCGCTGTCGTGTACGGCCGAGCCCGCGTCCAGCGCGCCGATCTCGGGTGCGGCCGAGCCGGCGGACGTCACTTTGCAGTTCTCCAACCGCGTCACGCGCGCGGCCGAGCGGCCCCGGGCCACGCGGCCCTACGACGACGGCCAGTGGACGGCCGTCGACGCCCTCGGCCGTGCGGTCGACGAGCGCCTCGTCGACGGGGACGTGCGCCTGACGATGGGCGGTGAGCCGACGTTCGTCGCCGCGGCCGACCCCGAGGCCGACGAATGGCGCGTCGCCGCGCTGGGCCCGACCAAGCACGGACTGGCGGTGCGGCTGGCCCGGGCGCTCGCGCCCCCCGGCGCGCTGCTCCAGCACGGCCACGGCAAGTGGTACCCCGGCGAGCCGCTCCCGCGCTGGCAGATCGGCATCCACGCCCGGGCCGACGGCGAGCCGCTGTGGCAGGACCCCGAGCTCCTGGCCCACCCCACGGACGCGCCCACGACGCCGGCCGCCGACGGCGACGCCGCGGGCCTGATCGCGGCGATCGCCGCCGAGCTCGGCCTGCCCGCCGGCACCGCGGTTCCCGCCTACGAGGATTCCGTCGAGCGGCTCCTGCGCGAGGCGCGGATGCCCGGCGGCGAGCCGCCGCTCCTGCGCGATCCCGACCCGGCCGACCCGCAGCTGCGCCACGCCGACGCCCGCGCCGCGCTCATCGCCCAGCTCGACGCCGACCGGGGCACCCCCACCGGCTGGGCGCTCCCGCTGCACCGCGGTCCGGGCGACGAGGCCTGGAAGACCGGGGTCTGGCCCCTGCGCCGCGGGCACCTCTTCCTCATCCCGGGCGACTCGCCGATCGGCGCCCGCCTGCCGCTCGACGCCCTGACCTGGACGCCGCCCGACCCCGACCCCGAGGGCTCGTCGTTCGCCGACGCCGGCCCCCTCGTCCGCCGGCCGCGTCCCCGGGCGGAGCCGGCCGAGGCCCCGCCGGCCACCGCGCTCTGCGTCCAGGTGCGGGACGGGCGGCTCCACGTCTTCCTGCCGCCGCTGACCGTCTACGACGACGCGGTCGAGCTCATCGCGGTCGTGGAGCGTGCCGCCGCTGCGCAGGGCTCCGCCGTCGTGGTCGACGGCTACGCCCCGCCGCGCGACGCCCGCGGGCGGAGCTTCAGCGTCACCCCCGACCCCGGCGTCATCGAGGTCAACGTCAGCCCGTCGTCGTCGTGGGCCGAGCTCGTCGAGCGCACCGAGCAGCTCGACGCCGAGGCCCGCCGGCTCGGCCTCGTCACCGAGAAGTTCACGCTCGACGGGCTGCACACCGGCACGGGCGGCGGCTCGCACCTCACGCTCGGCGGCGTCACGCCGAAGGAGAGCCCGTTCCTACGCCGCCCCGACCTGCTGCAGAGCCTCATCACGTTCTGGCAGCACCACCCGTCGCTCAGCTACCTCTTCGCCGGCCGCTTCGTGGGCCCCACCAGTCAGGCACCGCGCGTGGACGAGGCCCGGCACGAGAACCTGTATGAGCTGGAGATCGCCTTCGCCGAGCTCGACCGCCTGGCCGCGCAGGACACCGACGGCGCGCCGGTGCCCGCGTGGCGCGTCGACCGTGCGCTGCGCGACCTGCTCTGCGACCTGACGGGCAACACCCACCGCGCCGAGTTCTGCATCGACAAGCTCTACGACCCGGCGAGCGAGAGCGGCCGGCTCGGGCTCGTCGAGCTGCGGGGCTTCGAGATGCCCCCGCACCCCAGGATGGCGCTCGTCCAGGCGCTGCTGGTCCGCGCGCTGGTCGTCCGCTGCTGGGAGCAGCCCTACCGCGGCCCGCTCGTGCGCTGGGGCACCGAGCTGCACGACCGCTTCCTCCTGCCCTGGTTCTGCGAGCGCGACGCCCACGACGTCGTCGCCGACCTGCGCCGTCACGACCTGCCCTTCGACCCGGCCTGGCTGGACCCGTTCATCGAGCTGCGCTTCCCGCTGCTGGGCACCGCGCACGTCGACGGCGTCGACCTCGAGCTGCGGCTGGCCATCGAGCCCTGGAACGTCCTGGGCGAGGAGGGCGGCGCCGGGACCGCGCGCTACGTCGACTCCTCGGTCGAGCGTCTCCAGGTCCGCGTCGACGGCCTGGTGGACGCGCGCCATCTCGTCACCTGCAACGGCCACCTCGTGCCGCTGCAGCCCACCGCGCGCGCGGGGACGTTCGTCGCCGGCGTGCGCTTCCGCGCGTGGCAGCCGTGGTCGGCGCTGCACCCGACGATCGGCGTGCACGGGCCGCTCGTGTTCGACGTCATCGACCGCTGGTCGGGGCGATCGCTGGGCGGCTGCACCTACCACGTCGTGCACCCCGGGGGTCGCGCGTACAAGACGGCGCCGGTCAACGCCGCCGAGGCGCAGGCGCGCCGCGCCGGGCGCTTCGAGGCGGCCGGGCACACGCCTGGGCCGGTCGACGTCGCGGCGCTGGAGGCGCGTGCGCAACGCAGCGGCGACTACCCTCGCACGCTCGATCTCCGTCGGGTCGGCCGGCGCTGACGCACCCGCACCTGGACCCTCGCCCTCGCCCTCGTGAACACGCCGGTCACCATCCCGCCGCTCTCCGCCTATCGCGGCGACGGCGTCTACGACGAGATGCTCGAGGCGCCGGGCACGCCACGCGAGCACTGGGCCCACCTGGCCGAGGCCGTCGACGAGCTGGGCCTGGAGGAGCTGCTGCACCGCCGCGACGAGGCCGCGCGCCTGCTCGACCAGGACGGCGTCGTCTACAACACCTACAAGAACGACGACGGCGGGCGGGCCTCGTCGCTGGCGGGGGGGTGGCGCCTCGATCCGCTGCCCACCGTGCTGTCCAGCCGCGAGTGGCAGGCCATCGAGGCTGCGGTCATCGAGCGCGCCGAGCTGCTCAACCTCGTGCTCGACGATCTCTACGGCCCGCGCGACCTCATCCGCCGCGGGCTGCTGCCCGCCGAGGTCGTCTTCGGCCATCACGGCTTCCTGCGCGCGTGCGCCGGCGTCCGGCTGCCCGGCCAGCAGCTCTTCAGCTATGCCGCCGACCTCGGCCGTGATGCCGACGGGCGCTGGTGCGTGCTGTCGGACCGCACGCAGACGCCGTCGGGCTTCGGCTATGCGCTCGAGAACCGCACCGTCGTCTCACGTGTGCTGCCCACGCTGTACCGCGACGCGCGGGTCCACCGGCTCGCCCCGTTCTTCCGCGCGCTGCGCGGCGCGCTGCAGGCGGCCGCGCCGCCCGGGGTCGACGACCCGCGGATCGTCGTGCTCACGCCCGGCCCGTTCAACGAGACCGCCTTCGAGCACGCGGTGCTGTCCAGCACCCTCGGCTACCCGCTCGTGGAGGGCCGCGACCTCGTCGTGCGCGGCGGCGGCGTCTGGATGGGCACGCTCGGCCGGCTCGAGCCCGTCCACGTGATCCTGCGCCGCGTCGACGGCTGGTACTGCGATCCGCTGGAGCTGCTGCCGGACTCGCAGCTGGGCGTCGCCGGCCTGGTCGAGGCCACGCGCCGCGGCGCCGTGTCCGTCGTCAACACGCTGGGCAGCAGCGCGCTGGAGAACCCGGCCCTGATGTGCTTCCTGCCGCGGATCGGCGAGCATCTGCTCGGACGGGCGCCGCGGCTGCCCGGGGTGACCACGTGGTGGTGCGGCGACGAGCGCGACCGCGCCACCGTCCTGGAGCGTCTGCACGAGCTGGTGATCCGGCGCATCTCGCGCGGCGCGGGCGCGCACGCGATCCGCGGCTGGGAGCTCAGCGAGCAGGAGGGCCGCGAGCTGCGCGCGCGCATCGCGGCACAGCCGACGCTGTGGGTGGGTCAGGAGCCGCTGCCGCTGGCCACGACGCCCACCCTGACCGACGGTGGCCTCGAGGCCCGGCGCGGCGTGCTGCGCACGTTCGCGGTGGCCTCTCGCGACTCCTACATCATGATGCCGGGCGGGCTGACGCGCGTGGCGCCCGACCAGGGCCTGGGGCGGATCACCAACCAGTCGGGGGCGATCAGCAAGGACACGTGGGTGCTGGCCTCCGAGCCCGAGCGGCAGGTGGGGCTGTGGCTGCAGCCCGGTCCGGCGATCGAGGGGATCGACCCCATGGCCTCGCTCTCGGCGCGCGCGGCCGAGAACCTCTGGTGGCTGGGCCGGTACGCCGAGCGCGCCGAGGCGGCCGTCCGGCTGCTGCGCGCCGTCCACGATCGGCGCAACGAGTTCCAGGGCGGTGGCGATCCGGCCGGTGAGGCGGCGCTGCGAGCGCTGCTCATGGCGCTCACGCAGGTGACGGCCACGGCACCCGGGTTCGTCGGCCCCGGGAGCGACGAGCGGCTGGCCGATCCCGGTCCGGAGCTGCGCTCGCTCATCGTCGACGAGCAGCGCGCGGGCACCGTCGCGCACGCGGTACGCGCGCTGCTGCAGTGCGCCTATGCCGTGCGCGACCAGCTCAGCGGGGACACCTGGCTGGTGGTCGGCGCGCTCGATCGCCAGATCCTCGCGCTGCGCCGGCGGGGCCGCGCCTCCGCGCCCGACGTCCAGCCGACGCTGCAGCGGCTGATGCAGGCGCTGCTCGCGCTCGGCGGCCTGGGGGAGGAGAGCATGGTGCGCGACCTCGGCTGGCGCTTCCTGGACGCCGGGCGCCGGCTGGAGCGCGCGGTGCAGCTGCTGTGGCTGCTGCGCGCGACGCTGACGGAGTCGCGCGACGTCGCCGCCGACGGCCTCGTGCTCGAGTCGACGCTGACCGCGGCGGAGAGCATCATCACCTACCGGCGGCGGTACCGCTCGCGGGCGCAGGTGGAGACGGCGCTCGAGCTGCTGCTGCTCGACGACCGCAACCCGCGGTCGCTGGCCTATCAGCTCGAGCGCCTGACGGAGGACCTCGCGTCGCTGCGCGGCGGGCCCGGCGCGCGCCTGCGCGAGGACCAGCGGTTCGTGCTGCAGGCCAGCACCGCGCTCGCGCTCGCCGACCCCGGTGCCGTGCTGGCCGAGGTCGAGGAGGGTCGCCGGCTGGCGCTCGACCAGCTGCTGGCCGACCTGCTCACGCCGCTGTTGGATGCCGCCGAGGCGGTTGACCGCGCGCACTTCGTCCACCGCCTGCCCCAGCGGCGGCTGTCGCCGCAGCCGCCCGTCTGATGGCCGCCACGTACCGGATCCTGCACCGCACCGAGTACACGTACTCGTCGGTCGTCGTGCCCAGCTACAGCCTCCTGCACCTGCTGCCGCGCGACACCGTCAACCAGCGCTGCCTGACGTCGACCCTGCACGTCGACCCCGAGCCCGACGACCGCCGCGACCACGAGGACTTCTTCGGCAACCGCGTCGCCTACGTCGCCATCCACGCGCCGCACCTGACGCTGCGCATCAGCGCGGAGAGCGTGGTCGAGGTCACCGATCAGGGACTGTCATTGTTCGGACAGCAGTCCTGGGAGCAGGCCCGCGACGGCGTGCGCGGGGTGGGCGGGGCCGCGCACGACGAGGGCGTGCAGTTCGCGCTGGACTCGCCGCGGGTGGCGGCCTCCGAGACGTTCGCCGCCTACGCGCGGCCGTCGTTCCCGCCCGGGCGCGACGTCGTCGAGGCGGCGGTCGACCTGTCGTCGCGGATCCACGCCGACTTCACCTATGCGCCGGGCGAGACGGAGGTCGACACGCCGCTGGAGGAGGTCTTCGAGCGCCGCCACGGCGTCTGCCAGGACTTCGCGCACGTCGGGATCGCGTGCCTGCGATCGCTGGGCCTGGCCGCGCGGTACGTCAGCGGCTACCTGGAGACCGACCCACCGCCCGGCCGGCCGAAGCTGACCGGCGCCGACGTGTCGCACGCCTGGCTGTCGGTGCTCGTCCCGGGCGCGGGCTGGGTCGACGTCGACCCGACGAACGACCAGCTGGCCGGCGACCGCCACGTCGTCACCGCCTACGGCCGCGACTACGCCGACGTCGCGCCGGTCGGCGGCGTCATCTTCACGCGCGGGACGACCACGGAGCTGAAGGTCGTCGTCGACGTCGCCGCGGTGCCGGCGGAGGCGTGAGGGCCCGGGCTGTGCGCTGAGCCCGTCGCGCGGGCGAGAGGGTGACCATGATGTCGAGCGCGCCGCCGCCGGCGGCGAGGATGCGGGAGTCGCCGAGCGTGCGCAGCAGCCGTCGCGCGGCCACGTTGGGTGCCCATAGAGCCGGCGGAAGGCGAGCAGGAGCGCGTGGCGGTCGGCGGGTCCGATCGGGCGTATCACCGGCTCAGGCATGCAGCATCAGCACGGCCCGCGCGGGGCTTGCGCCGACGATGAGCTGACGCGTCACGTCGGCGGGAAAGGAGGCCCAGTCTCCGGTGCTCAGCTCGGTGGGCCGTTCGACGGGACCCGCGACGAGACTGCCCTGCACGACGAGCAGCTCCTCGCGGGCTCCGGGTGGCCCAGGCTCGAGCTCCTGCTGGTGGCCGGCGGGCAGCGACAGCTCGACGACCTCGACCGGCCCCTGAGCCGTGAAGCGGTCGATCGTGCGACGACGAGCGCCCGAGCTCGCCCCGCGCGGCCGGCGGACCACGCGCAGATCGTCGGCATCGGGGTCCTCGAGCAGCTCGCCGACGGGCATGCGCAGGGCGTCAGCCAGCAGGCGGAGGGTCTCGATCGTGGGGTTGGCCTTCTGGCTTTCGATCTGCGAGAGCGTGGCCTTGCCCAGGTGGGTGGCGCGAGCCAGCTCGGAAAGCGACAGCCGGCGCGCCACCCGTGCGCGGCGCAGGTTGCGCGCGAGGAGCGCCTTGAGGTCCTCGTCCTTGGTGTACCGTTCGGCGAACAATTCGTTCATGATATCGAACCATGACCACGATCTTCGCCTTCGACCTGGGTTCCCCTTACGCGTGGCTGGCCGCTGAGCGCATCGACGCGGTCCTCGCGGGCAGCGTGCTGTGGGAGCCGGTCTCGCTCGGTGCGATCTTCAAGGCCACCGGCCGCAGCTCGTGGGCGATGGGCGACCCGGAGCGACGGGTCGCCGGCATGGCCGAGATCGAGCGCCGCGCCCACACGAGGGGTCTGGGCCCGCTCGTGTGGCCCGATCCCTGGCCCAGCCACTACCTGCTCGCCATGCGCGCCGCCACCTACGCTGACACGATGGACCGGCTGCGGCCGTTCGCGCTCGCCGCGTTCCGCCTGGCCTTCCTGGAGGGGCGCGACCTGGCCGAGCCGGCGCACCTCGCCGAGGCGGCCCGCCGCAGCGAGCTTGACCCGGACGTGGTGCTCGCCGCCGCGACCAGCGACCAGATCAAGGCCCGGCTGCGCGAGCGCACCGAAGCCGCCCTCGCGCGCGGGGTGTTCGGCGTGCCCACCTTCACCGCCGGCGACGAGCTGCTCTGGGGCGACGACCGGCTCGACGAGCTCGCCGAGCCGGAGGGGTGACGCGTCCCGGCCCACAGACAGGGGGTTGACATTCGACGATCGCGGCCTATTACCCGTAGCGGAAGTCATCAGGACATACGAAGCGGCTCATGTGAGGTGGAGCTCGGGGCCCGAACCGGCAGCGGGGTCGGTTGTGCATGACCCACCGCCTCGAGTAGAGGGCTCCAGGGTCCCGGGCTCGCCCCGGTCGGTCTTCCGACCCGTCGCATGGCCATCCCCGGAGAAGGAGGCGAAGAACTGCAGATGTCTGTCCGTCGTCGTTGGCGCATCGCGTCGGTGCGGCGCAGTCTCGGCGCTCCCACACGGCGCGCGGTGGTGCTGCCACGCGGCCTGCTCGTCACCTGAGCGAGAGCGTCCGGGCGCCCCCGCTGGCTCAGCGTTTGCGATGTCGGCCGACGGCGCTCACATCAGCAGGCACGAGAGCGAGACCCTCGAGAGGGAGTCGCGCGATGCGCGTAACCGTGACCGGCGGCTGGCGGCCGAGCTCGGGCGCGGCGGGTTCCACCGCCGGGCGAGCTCGGCCGCGCAGCTGCGGCAGCTGGGGGAACGGCCGCGTCTGCCTGTCGCGACCGAACGGGCTCTCATGCAGGCCGCCAAGGGCGGGGACCGGCGGGCACGCGAGGAGCTCATCGAGGCGTTCCTCCCGCTGATCGCGGGGATGGCGCGCGTCTATCGCGAATCCCGCGCGATCACCCGCGTGGAGCTGATACAGGAGGGGGTTGTCGGGGTGCTGCGAGCGCTGGAGCGTTACGACCCGACGATCGGCGCCCCGTTCTGGGGGTACGCGAGCTGGTGGGTGCGCCAGGCGATGCAGCAGCTGATCGCCGAGCTGACGCGGCCCATGGTGCTTTCGGACCGCTCGCTGCGGCACCTGGCGCAGCTCAGGCGCGCGCACGACGTGTACGTGCAACGACATGGCCATGAGCCGACCGCCGACGAGCTCGCGATGGACACCGGTCTCACCCGCGCGCAGGTGGCGGACCTGCTCGCGCTCGAGCGCACCCCGCAGTCCGTGGAGGAGCGGATCGAAAGCGCTGACGGCGAGCTCGGCGCGTTCGGTGACCTGCTCGCCGATCCCCTCGCCGAGGACGCGTACGAGCAGTTGCTGAACGACAGCGAGATCGAGCAGGTGCGGGCGCTGCTCGGCAGCCTCAACGACCGCGAGCGGACCGTCCTTCGCGCCCGCTACGGGCTCGACGGCCCCGAGAGATCGCTTCGAGAGATCGGCGAGGGCATCGGCCTGTCCGGCGAGCGCGTGCGCCAGATCGAGCACCGCGCACTGGGCAAGCTTCGCGCGGCCACGACGCCGGCGACCCGAGCCGCCGTCTGAGGTCGCGCCCGGTCAGGCCGCGCTGGCCCGCGACGGCGTGAACCGGGCGGGCACCTTGTCGAAGCCGAACACGCCGGACTTGCGCGGGTACTCGACGACGTCCTCCTCGACGATCGTGAAGTCGGGGATGCGGTCGAGCAACTCCTCCAACATCACCCGGAGCTCCAGCTTGGCGATGGGCGCACCGAGGCAGCGGTGCGGACCGGTGCCGAAGGCGATGTGCTCCCGGGAGTTGTCGCGGTGCAGGTCGATCGTGAGCGGGTCGGGGAACTTCCGCGGGTCGCGATTGGCCGCCGAGTTGAGCAGCAGGGCCCTCTGCCCTTCCTCGAACCGATGGCCGAAGAACTCGACGTCGTGCGCGACGGTCCGCGCGATCCCCAGCCCCGGCGTGAACAGCCGCAGGAACTCGTCGATGGCCGCGGGGATCCGGGCGGGATCCTCCCGCAGCCAGTCCCGCTGCTCGGGATGCGCGCTCAACCACCGCAGGGTGTGCAGGATGGTCGTGGCGGTGGTGTCGGTCGAGCCGAAGGTCAGCCCGTTGAGGATGGTCTGGGCCTCCTCGGGCTCGACGGGGACGTCGAAGATCGCGCCCTGCATGAGGGCGCTGGCGACGTCGTTCTGCGGCGCGTCCCTACGGTCGG
>Ga0157379_10001149_pt1 | contig 21584 bp, 30 predicted proteins | sample S25metaG_FD_121802 | JGI IMG/M metagenome (GOLD analysis project Ga0157379, IMG submission 121802) | Switchgrass rhizosphere microbial communities from Kellogg Biological Station, Michigan, USA - S2-5 metaG | ecosystem: Host-associated > Plants > Roots > Rhizosphere > Soil | place: USA... | reverse complement strand
TTTTGTGAAGAATGAAATAATGACGAATTGTCCAACAGTCGCGGTTCAAACCCGCCAAAATCTTCAAAAATGCTGTCGAACCAATCCCTTCAAGTTCATCTTCACCGCGTCGTTCTGAGCCACCACGACATATCACATCTATTGCCTTCGATGATCGAGGGGAAATGCTTATAACTGCTGGAGAGGATGAGACGTTCCGATTGTATAACTGCAAGAGTGGCAAGTGAGTGAGCTCGTGACGTGTAGCAGTCAAATTACTAACTAATGTACTTCTTTCCAAGGCCTAATAAGACACTACAATCTAAGAAATATGGTGTCGATTTACCCCGATTTACCCACAAGAATACTACCATTGTGTACGCGTCTACGAAAGAAGATGATACCATACGATACCACTCATTACACGATAACAAATATCTCCAGTATTTTAAGGGCCATAAGAAAAAGTGCGCCTCCTCGTCTAGAATGCCTATTTTCGTTCTTATTTGGATTCAGGGTTGTCTCTCTCGAGGTTTCCCCAGTAGATGACGGGTTTATGTCGGGCTCGCTTGACGCTACAGTTAGACTTTGGGATCTGCGAACACCCCAATGTCGAGTGAGTGTATTAGGTTTAATATCATATGGCTTATTTAGATATCCAAAGGGCTTGCTTAATCTTCCACCGCCTTCTGCACCAGTCGTGGCCTACGATTCGGGTGGCTTGGTGTTCGCGGTCGCCTTGAATCATTACTGCCGAATTCTACTTTACGACATGGCAAATTACGACAAGGACCCATTCTTAACCATCCATCTAGAGGACGCGTCTCTGACACTAGTCAGCTTTCCCCCACGTATTCCTTTCATGACGACACTATCCTTCAGTTCTAATGGTAAACTTTTATTGGTCGGTACATCGACAAATGCGCACTATGTCATCGATGCATACGACGGAGTACTTCTCGCAAAGTTGATAGGACATGTCGGTTTAGAACGCGGGAAGATAGGGAAAGAAATACAACCTCAGCCCATCAGAGGAATCAGCGGGAATGAGGTTTCTTGGACTCCGGATTCCAAGTATGTCGTAGGGGGTAGCCAAGATGGAAAGATACTGGTGTGGGACTGCACAGTGTTACTTGATGCGGGTGGCAATGCAAAGATCCCAGAGAAGAAGAACGAGCCAAAAATTGTGGAGCCCATCCATAAACTCGAGGGTCACCCGGGTCCCAGTCGCTGTGTGCAGTTCAATACTCGATGGGCTATGATGGCAACGGCTGGTTCGGAGCTGGTATGTATCACGTATTCCTTATCCTCGACTCGAAAGGCTGATAGGAGATGACACAGGCATTTTGGTTACCAGACCAAGCAGCAGATGGAGAAGATGGGAAGAAGAAAGCGGCTTGAAGATCATTCCGTCATTAATGTATTTGTTAGATGTAAAGAAATATCTCTTACCTATATTCTGCGAAGATCCGTAGTATGCTCAGATGGATTCGCATGCTGTGCTACATGACGCGTTTCTCGCACCGCGTCTCGTTATGAGTGGCTTGACAACTGAGATCGCAGTATGGCATGGCGCATTTCCTACATTTATATCTACCCCAGTAGCCACAGACAGAGCAAAATATCCGCGATGGTTCTCGAGGTGGAGGGGCAACTGCCGTCAGATAGGTTGGAGTGGTGGCAGAAAGACTGGCGATGCCCTGTTCAACAGATTAAAGATGGGAGATGCAATAAATAATTAAGCTTACCGATTCCTCTATGAGGTATGGAATAGTCCTTTTGTATAGCAATGCAGTACGAACGTTGTGGCTTGATTTACGTTTTCCACTAACTCCTGGACCTGGTTTGCGGTCAGAGATAATGTCGCGTGCGCGTCCTTTTGCTACTCCTGTCTTCTCTTCTTCATCGCCACCGATAGGGCCTGCCTCAGAATAGTTGGTTCGCTAATCAGGAATATAAGCATAGCAGGAAAGATGTGAAGACTAGTAGTTGACTGACCTCAAGTTCGTCCAAATGTCTTTGAGTTCTTTTTGCTATGACCTCTGCTGAAACATTGATCTGAGATATAAATTGAACTTGTCTCTCAGCTGAGGATAAGATAGCATGAGTATAGGTATTTCTGTAAAGAAAAACACTACATACGCTGTTTCTTTCGCGGCGGCATTTCTCAAGTATTGGAAGTCACGTGACTCACGTAACCGACCTCAGTGACGGAGCTCGAAATCATCTTGGTGCTGGCATATACGTGAACACTCCAACCTTTCTTGACTAAGTTAAGCATGCGGCCATTTACTTTGACTTTACTGGCCACTGCGATATTCGGAGCATTTGCTGGTATGGAGTGTGGTTTGCTGTAAATTTCGGTCACTGATTGTATTGCCTTGCCAGCCGAGGTGGTTGAACCAACTTCAGAACCAGAACTCATCATTACCGCTCATTTTCCGGAAGAGAACCCATTCCATCGTATGTTTAATTTATGGCTTCGTTGCATTCCAACTTATATGGTCTCTAGATGTCGTCAATGGCGAGAAGAACAGCTTGTATCTTATTGTTGACAACAAGTCTGCATCCAATACGTCGCTGAAGTCTGTCGCTGGTTCTTTCCATAATCCCGAGACAGGTGCTTTGGTTAAGAATGTTAGGCTGAAATCTATGGAGAAATAGATGCCCGCTCACACTGCATATTATCTCATCCAGATTACCACTATGAACCTACCAGTTTTATCGATAGCTGGTTCCAAGTTCAATATACCCTTCAACTTCCACAGCGAGTAAGTAGTTGACTCTCTTTATTGTCAACCCCCTTCTGACACGCGACCAGATTAAAGGTTTGCGAATATATTTCTTTAGGGATGACGTGTCATTTATTTCTGTTAATAGCCTGGGGATTATGCTCTTCGCGTTTGGGTTGATCATGTTATGGAGGTACGTTGTAAATATGGGTATCTGTCTGATATGCGCTAACGAACCTTTAAAGCAAAACGTTTATCGTGTTATGGCCTATGACGGAGTTGTCACCGTCGTCGAACCCGAATCTTCTCTCTTCGATCTGAAGATGTATGTGCCTTTCTTTCCGTTATCTAAGAAGCGAAGTTTATTCTCCTTCTAGGCTCATCACGTATCTTATCACTGGGACGCTTCTTGCCGCAGGAGGTTATTATGCCGCTCTTTCATTCTTCCCCACCTTGTCCAAGCCTAAGAGGAAGAGGGCCCCTAAGGTTTCCGAGGCTGAGATTACTGCTCCCGTTGGCACTGTCAAGGCAAGCGGCGTCGGCTACTCAGAGGAGTGGATCCCCGAACACCATCTCAAGCCCACCCGCAAAGGCAAGAAAGGAGACGGAGCCTTGAGCAGCGGTGATGAGAAGGCGGCCACTAGCGGTGCTGAAAGCGGAACAGAAGGACCTCGCAGGTCAAAGCGGGGTAAAAAAGCCTAAATATGTGCGAGTTGGACACCTCACATGGGGCAGTCTGGAACTAGTTCACATGCTATTAGGACGTGGTGTTTGTTTCTGGGGAGAGAAGTTGTTCTGATGAACTGATATTTCATGTTGGGAGGTCTACGGACCGTCAAGCTAAGGATTCTTCTTTGTACGTGACTCCAAAAAGAACTGCCAGCCTAATAATGTACGTGTGTATGTGACTGGTGACGGCGCGCGTGACTTGAATAGAGTCTTCCACCATATGCCTTGGAAGCCTCTCTTATTGACAGTCAGAAGTCGTTTCAGCCGATGAATTACACGGTATACACTATAAAACCTTCTAGAGCCAGCTCCAATGCCTCCACTAATACCTCCCAAGTCGTCTGCGAGACCTCCAACAAATGCTGAGGCCACCGTTTGCTCTTTTTCTCGCCTTTTATTCTGGGATAGTTCAAGCCGTCTCCATTGGTGCTGGTGCAGATCCTGCCCAGCATGTTAACCAATTCATTGGAACAGCCAACGGAGGCCATGTCTTTGCTGGAGCGACTTTACCCTATGGATCTGTGAAAGTCGTTGCGGACAGTCTTTCGAACGACAACCAGGCTGGATACGTGAGCGACGGTTCTCCAATTCAGGGTATCTCGCAGCTCCACGACGACGGTACTGGAGGAGGCGCGTCATTAGGCAATTTCCCTTTGCTTCCATTCACTAGCCAAAACTGCGCGGGGAATGACCTGACACAGTGTCCGACTGATCCATCTACTCGTGCGATTGAACATGGAGATCCAGGAGCATCCCCAGGATACTGTACGTTCGATCTTCATACTATTTGACGCGTTCTAACACGGTTATATCAGTTTTCATTCCATTGAATAATGGTGTGGCTTCGGAAATGACAGTTACCCAACATACAGTCCTCCACAGGTTGACCTATTCCAATGCCACTGCCCAAATCCTTCTCTTGGACCTTACAACTGATTTGTCTCGAAGCTTTCAGGGCAATGGTGACGTGAACGTGGCCAAAACCGCCGCTGGAACCCGTATTACAGGTGGAGGCGAATTCCTTCCATCCTTCGGGGAAGGAAACTACAAAGTATTCTTTTGCTTCGATGCACCCGCCTTCACCGAAGCGGTCTTCTATCAGCCAAGCCCTTTAACCTCAGTATCATTCCAGACAATTAATGGCACCGCATTCAATAGCACAGTTACACAGGCTGGTTCTGGTGTTATTATGAAGTTTGCCCCCCCAGCAAACGGCGTTCTCAATGTCCGAGTAGGAATTTCTTGGACCAGTGCTGCGAAGGCTTGCTCGTTTGCACAAGCTGAGATACCCAACCTAGGAGCGTTTGATGCAGTCAAAGCTGCTGCGAGGTTAGTGTTTACTTTCTGTTTCGGAATCAAACTGAAACCGAACCTATCCAGAGCTAAATGGAACGACGTACTTGGAACCATTGCTATCAACACAAATGGCGTCGCAAGTGACGTTCAAGAGATATTCTGGAGTTCTCTTTACCGGGCGCATATATCTCCTACCAATATTACTGGTGATAATCCATTATGGGTTTCTAATGAGCCATTCTATGACAGTTTCTACTGTATTTGGTACGTTAGCATTTTACAGTTATATCCCAAAATTCTTATTCCTCCATAGGGACTCATTCCGCGATGTCCACCCCCTCTGGGCCATTGTCGCGCCTAACGCTCAGGCCGAAGTCGTCCGAGCCCTCATCGACATTTTCCGGCATACAGGATTCCTTCCTGACTGCCGCATGTCTCTCGATAAAGGATTCACCCAAGGAGGGTCCAATGCGGATTCCTTGCTGTCCGATTCATTCGTGAAGGGCATTACTGCTGGGATTGATTGGAATACTGGGTTGCAAGCCGTGCTGAAGGATGCGACTGTTGAAGGAGATTTTACTCTCGAGGGTCGTGGTGGGATCCCGGCAAGGAGGAAGCTTGGATTTATTCCTGTTAATGACACGAATAATCCTCCGAACGAAGGTCCAAATACAAGGTAGGTCTTTTTTTAATAAGTACAATTAAAATCACTCATGATTATCTTTCCATAGGAGTGCATCCCGTTTATTAGAATATGCCTACAACGACTTCAGTATCGCCCTCATAGCCAAGGGATTAGGCAGACAAGATATCTTTAACCAATTTGTCAAAGCTTCGGGAGACTGGTTCAACATCTGGAATCCCAACGTCACTAATACTGGGTTTAAAGGCTTTATCCAACCAAGAAATGCGGATGGGACATTCTTCCTTGATCCCCAGCATGATACGAATGGAGTTTTTAACCCTACGCATTGTAGTCCCGTGAATGGACATAATGACTGTTTCCTGGTGAGCTCAATCCGCCGTCCTTCTTAGCAATTTTGTAAAATTTTATTTAGTTCTCGACTGGAGGCGAATTTTACGAGGCTAGTTCTTGGGAATATAGCTTCTATGTTCCCCATGATATGGCCAGATTGGTTACACTCATGGGTGGACCAGCGACATTTAGGTGCTCATTGGAGCTCTACTATTCCTACAGTCTAGTTTTAACCAGAACGTTTTAACAGTGCCCGGCTAGATACATTCTTCTCTGCGGGTTTCCATGTAAGTGCCTTTGACTCCTTCGAGATCTTATGCTAATTTTTTCTCCTACAGGACATTGGTAGCTATAATGTTTTTCATGCCTGAAAGATTTTCCCTGACGCATACCTATTTCTATCAGGTGACGAACCAGGATTTCGTAAGTCTACGAGTCTTCTTCTTTTCCAAACAGAATCCTTAAGCGGAAAATTCTCAACAGTTCCAACGTTCCTTTACAATTATGTCGGCCAACCGACGAAGACAGTCGACAGGGTCCAATCGATTCTGAACCAATTCTTCAACACTTCGTGCGTTGCCTCATGTATGATTATTTCTCTACCCTCGTTCCTGACAACATTCTACTTTAGGATCAATGGTCTGCCAGGAAACGATGATAGTGGTGCGATGGGAGGTAAATGGGCATTCATATTTCACGCATATCCCTATTAACCCGAAATTCCCAGCGTATGTCGTTTGGTCCCACCTCGGATTTTACCCTGTCGCCGGGCAGGACACCTACTTGCTCTGCAGTCCCTTCTTCCCGGAGGTGACCTTCCAAAATCAGGCCACAGGGGCGATCGCACGAATCATATCGACGAACTTCTCCCCCGCTAACAAGTACATTCAATCGGCGACGCTTAATGGACGGCCATACACCAAGAACTGGATATCCCATGACCTATTCAAGAATGGCGGGACGCTGGAGCTGGTGATGGGCCCGGGGAAGACTAGCAGGTTTGGCACGGGTCCAGGGGATTTGCCCCCGAGCTTGAGCACTGGAGGGTTCCGTTGAACCCATTAGATAGATGGGATGTTGTAACAAAGTACCTAGTGTAGAACCACAGAAATAAAGAAATTTCGGATGGCGCGGAGATGGCATGAGCGGCAACAACCCAGCTGATTCTGCAGGCGCCGTGATGTAAATGTCACATTTACTTGGCCAGCCAAATTTGTAAAAGTGAGTCACAAAGTTTCTAGTGAACCTTTATAGCCCCATACTCCTCCCACTATCTCCTCTTCATCCAAAATGTGCCCCCACGCAAACGGCGACAAGATCTCCACTGATGTTTCTGAAATGGTAGCTGTCGACAACACTCCTTCAGCCAGCACCGCCAACGGTAGCAGCAGTCACGTCAATGGAACTGTAAACAAGCCAGTTCAACATCGCAACCCCTACGCTCCTCGCTATGCAGATTTCCTCAGCAATGTTTCCAACTTCAAAATCATCGAATCTACATTACGAGGTGTGAATACTGGTTTTCCAAAGCTGTTACGTCGATTTTGACATATATATGCTGCAGAGGGCGAACAATTCGCGAATGCTTTCTTCGATACCGAGACCAAAATCGCTATTGCCAAGGAGCTCGATGCCTTTGGTGTTGAGTACATCGAACTGACATCCCCTGCTGCTTCAGAGCAGTCCCGCCGTGATTGCGAGGCGATCTGCAAGCTCGGTCTCAAGGCCAAGATCCTCACACATATTCGTTGCCATATGGATGATGCGCGGATAGCGGTTGAAACTGGTATGCAATATCAATCATAGACATTTGTTTCGCAAATATTGACCATTTTTCTGAAGGTGTTGATGGTGTTGATGTCGTCATTGGCACATCCTCCTTCCTCCGTGAATTCTCGCATGGAAAGGACATGACTTATATCACCAAGACTGCCATCGAAGTTATTGAATTCGTCAAGAGCAAGGGTATCGAAGTCCGCTTCTCGTCAGAAGACAGCTTCCGCTCCGACCTTGTCGATCTCCTCTCTATTTACCAAACGGTCGATAAGATTGGTGTTAACCGTGTGGGTGTCGCTGACACCGTGGGATGCGCCAACCCGAGACAAGTCTATGACCTCGTCCGGACATTGCGTGGTGTCGTCAGCTGTGATATTGAAATTCATTTGCACAATGATACTGGCATGGGTAAGAATACATATTGATTTAAAAGAACGATTAGATGCTTATCCTGTTGCATTCTAGCTATCGCCAATGCCTATGCTGCATTGGAAGCCGGTGCAACACATATTGATACTTGTGCGTCGCTGAACATCTTCGGATTGTCATCCGCAATGTCTTACACCACTTTTATCAGCTGTTCTTGGCATTGGTGAACGAGTCGGAATCACCCCCCTAGGTGGTCTCGTCGCCTGCTTGTACGCATCAGACCCCGAATATGTCAAGAGCAAGTATAATCTCCCAATGCTCCGTGAGATTGAGAACTTGGTCGCCTCGGCTGTTGAAATCACTGTTCCGTTCAACAACCCCGTCACGTATGTATCCTCTTTAATTGCTAGTTTGCACTTCTCCTGACTATTTGTTCAAAGTGGTTACTGTGCATTCACCCACAAGGCTGGTATTCACGCCAAGGCGATCTTGAACAACCCAAGTACGTACGAGATTCTCAAGCCTGAGGACTTCGGTCTTACTCGCTATGTCTCGATTGGGTGAGCATTGAATGAAATCCCTGTCCATATCTATTCTTACACTTTTTCAGTCACCGTCTGACTGGCTGGAATGCCGTCAAGAGCCGTGTTGAACAACTCGGCCTGCGTATGACCGACGAACAAGTATGTTTTCCTTTTTTCATACTCTGAGCAAATGTCTGATTTTCCTCCCTTTTCATAGATTAAGGATGCCACAAACAAGATTAAGGAGCTTGCCGATGTCCGAACACAAAGCATGGAAGACGTCGACACCGTCTTGCGTGTCTACCACTCCGGTATCACCTCCGGTGAATTCAGCGTCGGAGAGACCGACAAGCTCGACAAGCTGTTGCAGAGGCACCGTCAAAATTCCACCGCAGAGACATCTGCTTGAATTTAACCTCCTACTTCATATACACACTTTACCGAATCCACAAAAGCCCTTGTTGCTTTGATTTTACGCTATATACATATATAGCTTGTATTTTACACCAAAGTCCAAGGGCACAATCATTATATCTTCGGATAAAACCGCGTGTGGGCGAAGTGTAGACTGTCCCTAAGGATAGCTATGTGTGGGGTGATTAAAAGGGAACAAAAAGAAAATGATGCAATTGTGTGTCGTGATCAGAAACAGGAAGCATAAGTGGGAGGAATAGATGGAGGGAAGGAAACATGAGCATGCTGTGAATACATTGTAGGTTGGATAATGTGCGTGGAGAGGTTGAGGAATATGGAGACATAAACTACAAGCCAGGTAATAAAACAACAAACGTAGAAACCCTGCGAATGATGGGGAAGAGCGTTAAGTAATACCTAATTGTTTAAACATGGAATATAATGTTTTGAAAGAAACAGGTTTGACAAGGCTGGGAGGGGGTGGTCAGAATGGGAAATCTCAACAAATCTTAAAAATGCAACTTACTATCCATCGACACCTGCTTCGAATGCCTTTCGTTTATCCTCTCGCGATGACATGCCTGTGAGCGCAATAAGTCGACTCGTTCTAGGTTCTGGTGAGGCAGAAGTTGCTGAAACTGATCGTTGCTCTTGTTCTACATGGCGGATCGCGGTGGCAGCCCCAACACCATCTAGCACTGGCATCGACATGTCGAGTAGGACCACGCTTGAAAATCAAAGAACCACCTCAGCGATCACGGAAGCAGTAGTGAAACTTCGTGAACTCACTCGAAAACCTTCGACTTGAAGATCTCCACGCCACTTTGCCCATCTGCGGCCTCGCTGACATTGTATCCCTAAGGGAAAGATGTCAGCCATCACATCATTTGAAATATAAGAAGACACGTACTTTGCTCCGTAACCACTTTACACTGTATATGAAATGATCAACAAGAAGTTCAAGGATGCAGTTGGGTGAACTTACAGTAGCTCACGTAATATACTATTGTCCTCAACGACCAACACTGTAATTGGCTTCGCTGAGTCAAGTGTACCTATTGACGTCTTCAGCAACAGGCCTCCGGGACCAACGGGAACTGTAGTCGTAGGATTGTCGGGCGCATCTGGGGAATCTTCTCGTATATAGGCCGTGGACGGAACATACGATGATGGTTCCTTCGAGAGGTGAGATTGGGTCATGCTACGATGCAGACCGGGTCGTTGGGAAAATGAAGTTCCTGGATCTGCACCGTCGGACCGTCGACGACTCAGCGAGTTACCAAGAACCAGATCTCGAGAGATGTAACGTTCTCCCCCTGGTGAAGATATGGGCGTCTCGCCAAATGAGGATCGTGAGGCTGATGTACGGAGCTGGGGCACAGCAACGCCTTGCAGAACAGGGAGACAAGGTTTGAGAACAGCTCGAAGAGAGTTTGGTCCGATAGGTTTGAACATGATACGGGCAAATCCGCCAGATCGTTCGTATGCATCCATCGCACTGATAACATACGGATCTCCACGAGCCGACGAAATAAGAATTAACGGGCGACTACATTTCCTCCGCTCGACGAGTTGACGGACAATGTCAACTTCTTCGTTCACCATGATGATATCGCCAAGTTGAGATTCGGACGTTGAGACTCGGAAATGCCACCAGTCCTGTAGATAGTTCATGAGAACATTCTTCAGCAACCTCTGTCCGCGAGTTTCACTGAAACCGAGAAGTGAGATGAGAGGGGGCTGACTGAATCTGTCTTTGCTCCAATCTCCAAGGTCATCTCCTTCTTTGACCTCGGATACCACTTGGGCCTCGAAAGTGATTCGGATCTCTGTCCCAAAGTTTTCTGCACTCCAGACATCGATCTTCCCATTGACGCTTTCCGAACGGACAATACTGTTGACTATGGCGAGACCAAGACCAGTGCCAGGTTGAAGCGGATTCTCTTGGGAAAACGGCTGGAATAGTTGGTTCTGAGGTATTGTTAGTATAACATCAACAATAGAAGATTTACAAATTACCTTGAGGAAATCTTCGCTAATTCCCTGCAAAGATTATGAGTTTAAACAATCTACCAAATGAGGCAATTATACATACCTTGCCAGAGTCAAGAACAGCCAACTCAATCCGTACATGATCAGGACTTGTACTGGGTAATTGTCGAAGCGTCACATGAACATATCCATCCTATACAATGGGTCAATACGGAGCTAGATAGGGTTGACGACAGGAGGACGTACAGTGGTAAATTTAAGCGAATTTCCCAACAGATTCATCAGACACCGACGAATACCGCCCCTTTCACAAACAACATGCCAGCCCTTAGATGAGATCAGTACACCGCCAAAACCGGCTGATAGCTCCACAGACCTGAGGGCGATGACCGATATCAACAGCAGTCTCTACATTAGACCGTAGGCGGATGTTCTGAGCGGCTGCATCCTCGTCATCCCGAGGGGAATACACACTCCCTATTTCCGAAGCGTGACGGGCGCGGTGTCCGATCCAACAACCCTCCGTTGCTTCTTCAACCAACAGGGCTAAATCAACACTAAATGGGGAGACACCGAGTAAGGAAGATTTAGATTCATGTAGTCTTCTGTTTACTTACCGAGCTGGGCGAATTGCTGTTTCCGAGCCACCTGCCTTAGTATTACCACTCAACTTGGTAAAGTCCAACACATGGTTGACGGTTTCCACAAGAGAAGTACCACAGGCCTGCGCAGTACTAAGGAAGGAAGCTTGGGTAGGCGTAAGGTCTGTGCCTGATAGCAACTCTGCGGCAGCAAGAATCTTAATTGACAGAACCACATCAAAAAATGTTCGTCAAAGAATTCAAGCAAACTTACCCCATGTAGAGGTGTTCTGTGTAATAGGAGATAACCGGTCAGTTAATAGACGCGCACTAGAAATAAACAACCTTGTATGAGATCATACCTGAGCTCATGAGAGATACTTTAAATATGACCCCACGTGTCAGAGAGAAGGTTTGATTAGAAGGGATCGGGGTACATACTTGGAAATAAAGAGACTCTTGGATTTGTCCGCTAGGATCATTCGTCGTTTAAGCACCGCGCTCAATATAATAACGCCTGGAATGATTATACATTCAGTATCATCTTTCCCCAGAGATACGCAGATGCACGAACCAATGGCACGGAGATAGGATAATTCATGTCCCTCCAGCTGCAGGTAGGTGAGAACAACAACGGTAAGATAACAAGTGATGTTACTGACGTATGGTTTCGATGTAGCGTTGCTGTTATAAGCACATAGCATCGCGAAGGGTCGTTTATCTATGTTTAATATTGGTACAGCTGCGTAGGAAAAGACATTTAAGCATCGCTCAACACTTATCACCCCCAATAAACGCTTACTTAGGGCGTAATGAATATTCGGAGGCAAGAGTCCACGCATACAACCAGGCAGCACCGCCTCAGAGACTTTTCCATCCGGGAAATCTTTGAAAAACTGCGCCATCTGCACAAAGCCCGCAGGCGACAGCGGCTTGGTTTGCAGTCCCTGTTTGGGATCAGAGTGGTATAGCTGAACTGTAAGTTCCGTGTTTGACATTTCAAACTCCTCAAAGGTCGAGACGTCTATTAGGACTGCGCCTTCGACGTCGAGGGTGCGTTTGACGAGTTTGGCGGCGCGATCGTAGATTTTTTCCATGCTTGTACTCGAGAGAAGCTGTCCAGGATCACCCTTTTGGGCTTGTGTATCGATTTCGAGACATTCACGAGTGAATTGCTCCATCTTAATGAATAATAAGCATGATTTATGGATTGAGTCGGAATGAAAGAAAACTTACGGATATTTGGATGCGGTCCCTTATACGAAGTTGGATCTTGTCGCGCCATAGCTCGAGCTCCCGCATTACGATGGCCTATATTAATACGTTAAATTTGTTTTTACAACGTCTAGGGAGGGAAGATGGGGTTACCGCGAACTCTTTCAACGTATGTCGCTGCCGAGGTCCAAACTCCGTCCGAGGTTCGCTATCGATTATACATAAACTAAAAAAAAATAAGTATCATAAATGGCTAAACTAAACAGAATTTACCTTCCGATGTTGAGTCCCTCCGCGGTTCGCAGTGGAGCTCCAGCATAAAATCGTGTAAATGGATGTTTCGTGACCATCGGCTGCAAATGGTTCAGTTCTCACCATTTTAAGAGAGAGAATCCGCTCACATTCATGGCAAACCGCCAATCTTGGAGGGTATCGAGGACTACCAAGGGTTCTGAGCTATCTTGTAGGATAGCATGACCGCATAACGCCTCATCACGTAGCCAAGTTTCTTGGCCCAAGCCAACTATGAGCAGAAATGTTCAGATCCTGTCTAACAAAATTGTAAATTATGACGCACACTCAGCTTTGAACCACCTAAAATGAACCGTTATTACTTCTAAATTATACGAATGGTAATAAATGACGTACTGTTCGTCTGAATCAATCAAAGATATAAGGCAAATTTTTGCATTGAACACCAGTTTTGCCAGGAGAGCTATACGATCGAAATTGGCATCCTTGGAGGTATGGACGATATTAAACCTAACATTCCATGAATCTGACTGTTATTTCCCAGGAAATATTAGCCACATACTTGTACAATGCTTTCTGGCGTTCCCATTCATTAGGCGGCATGGGAGGGATGAGGTACCCCCGCTGCGAATATTCTACCTCTTCCCTCACCTTCCGAGATGTAGGTCTGAATGAATCAGAATGTGGTCTCGTAATCGTCGAATCATTCTCTGCGACTGGGTCCAATGACGACGGGTCAGGTGAGGTATTGCGGTAAAAGTTTACAGGCTCCGATGCGGTTCTGTCCAGGGGTGGTCGTGTGGCGTCTCGAGAAGATGCAGGACTCGTCTCAAAAACGGGGAAATATTGTATCGATGATCCTGAAGACGGCGCATCCAGTAGAGCCTGCCGTTGGGCAACTGGCTCCGCGAGCGGAATGGCCCCGATGCGTCTAGGGGGAGGCATCCCAAAATAATCGCCGATTGTCTGTTTTGACGACGAATCTTGTACTGCGGGAGCGGACGCAGCAGGGAAGGCGGAAAACATGCGGCCTGAATTAGGAGGGGAATGCTGGGATACGGAATCACCAACTCCAACTTCATCGGGCGTGATAAGTGGGCTAGCGGAAATTGTCGGGAGACCAGAGGGTGCGGAGGGGTGCGATGATTTTGATTCAGAACGGAATGACTCTGGTCTTGGTGGATTGACTTTTGACTCCGAACCCACTTCATCCAAACCGTTCCAGAAGCTGTTTAATCTAGTCTTACGCGTTTGTTCTGGTGGACTACTCGAAGAGGCCCGCACAGGATCTTCCTTTTCCTGCTCCCGCCATGGTATAATCGATGCAGTATGTCCGCGAAATGGATCGGTTAGCTCCACTTCTGGGCTAGGAAGGGCCAAAGGTCTAACGTCTATGCCGTCTCCTGCTAAACGCATAGCCGCGGCGGCGGCGTTCAGATCATACGCCTGTGTGCCATTCGGGCGAGGCTCGTCCACCATCACTGGTGAAAAGGTAGCTGAGGTATCTGACATACTCCGGGAAATAAAGGACCGTGATGGAGGCGGTAATGTTAATTGAGGAAGTGGCGTCTCTGGCAGCGGGGTGCTCGCGGACATATCCATCGGATGTTGAGCTTTCTGGCGACGCATCTTCAAAGAGGAGTTGATTTCCTGCCATGCGTGGGGCGGTAGCGGCGAGGCAGACGAAGCTGGAGCAGAGGTAGAATGAGCAGAAGATATCGACGTAGAAGAAGTGCTGCCAGAACCCGTGGAGCGATCGCTTCCCCCACTAGGGGCTCCTAGGGACAATTTCGAAGCTAAACTGGATGAGCTCGACGTACCAGAGACTCGTTTGCGCGGTACTACTGTACCAGCTGAAGCAGTAGTCGCCGTTCGGATAAACGGAGGAAACCGCGTGTGTTCTTCTGCACGGTCGTGTTCGTCCCAGACTGTTCCGGGAGAAGGTTGAGTTGTTCGTGGCGGGTTGGGTGTCAGCCGAGGGTCCCATTTCCCAGCAGCGTATGCCTGAATGAAAGAAACCCAGTCATAGTCATCTTCGTGTAAATTCCTAAGAAATGTTGGACGTGAGCTCTGTGTAATGGGTACAGACTCTGGAGGTATAACAGAGGTTGAAGATGAGCGAGACACAGCTTTAGAATCGTCTGAAGAGAACATGAACAAACGGGTGAACGGATAATGCGGTATAGACTCACCGAAACTCTCGTCTGAAGCCAATCTGCCCGATGTGATACTGGCACCGTGCATCTTCTCAATATTATGCTCCCCAGAACGTCGCTCTAACGAAGCAGCAGCCGTAACAGTCTCATCTGACCCCACAGAAAGCGCATGGCGTGTCGCGGGTAATAATACATCGGATGTTTGGCCCAACGTCGCTGTCGACGGCCGCTTGGTGATACCTTTGGAATGCGATTGATGAGCTGGGGCTTGTGGGAGATAAAAACGCGTGGATGAAGTCGTGGATGAAGAAGAGGTGTCGCCGAGAGCTACAGGCTGAGTAGCAGGGAGGTTCAACCGACGCTGTTCGTCAGGCGCCTGCTCCATGGCACGCAGAGGCTAGGCTCGTCCGAACTTGCTTGTGACTGATACTGTCCGTAGCTGTTAATGACGATGAGGAATATATCGCACAGACTGTGTACCTCCAGGAGGCTGCTTGGAACTGAGGCGTCTGGCTCGAGTGGAGCAGAATCTATACAGGCGATATGACGCTGGACCGCCCACAACGCTCCACATCTCCCACTATTGCTTCAAACTATTGTTTTTCGTTAACATTCTAGTAACACGAGAATACACCACATATATACAGGAAGCGTAAGATTATCGTTTTGTACTGAAACCGCCTCTAACAATGCAGATAGTGCTGCTGCAATTGTATAGCGAGCAAGCTATCGCCACCGCGTCAGGAACGGCTAGCCACTGACAGCAGAGAGAGAGCACTCACTGAAAATCCAGGCACAACACCACAGACCCTGAGCAGCCACGCGCAAAACACCACAGAGACAGTGTACGCCACGCTCCCTTCCAACGTCTTTGGAGTATTAGGAGACCATCGGTGTCTTCCAGCCCTCCTCCCAACAATCGACGCCTAAAATATCTAATGGGAAAACTCCTATCATTTGATAAACGAATTCAACTCACAAGCGCATCTCCAACACCGAGGCACAGCAACCCCGTAAAGGCGACGATACGCGAGCCGCTAACCGGATCGGCGATGTCGGTATATATTGGGGAGAGAAGAATGGCTAACGTACCCTTCCAACCACAGTGGGCCGCCACATCCTGTAAGAAGGTAAAAATGGCTCAGAATGGCAGTCCCACTGTCTTTGCTGTCCAGGAATTCGTTCAAGAACAAGTGCACCACATTATTAAATGGGTATAATGCAAAATAGCGCACATATTCCGCAAAAACAAAAAGCGAGAAAGCGGCACTCAAAGAAAAATGCAAGAATGCAGGCTACCGGGATCGGTCAGTAATTATAATCAGCCACAATCGTAAATCATGCAACGCACATCGAACGCAACTCCTGGGATCATCATCACGACCGCAAGCCCATGGAAGAACTTGCGTCTTCCATTTCGTCCCAAAGTCGGCACGCGTTTATCAGCAGCATCGAACAGTTCGGTGGCGGCATTTGCAATCCTGTCCACATTGACGTTGGGAACATTCATCCCATTGATCAAGGATGGGGTGGCCGTTGCTGCATTCGACGCTTCCGACTGTGCCTCCACCGTCGGCGTTCCCGGCACAATAACGAGACCAGTGCTGTGCGCCAAATGTCGATACTTTGGTGCTCTGGCCAGTTGACGGTTCCATCCAGCCACAGAAATGACACCAAGTAAGCCCCAATAGGCCAGGAATGCAAAGCGACTCCATTTCTTGTTCCCGTCCAATAGCCAAAAGACTACCCATGTAAAAGGATTTCGCTTGCCTAAACACCAGCGTGTCCATGTCCCGATGAGACCTCCGACGATGAGCGCAGCCAATCCGTAGAAAGATAATGCGAGAAGTCGACGATGCCTGAGTTTATCTTCTGGAAAACGGAGGCGCTTGAGAGGCCGCTGAGCAATATGCCGCGAAAGAACCAACAATGGGCTCAAGAGGAATCCAGTAAGAAGGGATCCCGGTATCAGAGCCAGCTGGAAGATAATCAGCGGTGTAGGAAGCCTATAAGTCTTGATGAAGGGGGTAGTAATGGGCCAAATCTACACAATATGAGATAGAAGAGCAGCAAAACAATGATACGACTTGCCTTTGCAATAGTAAGGTTTATGACCTCCATAAACAATGCAGTAGCTCCTTGGGCAACTAACCCCAATTCTCCGAGCGTGAATCCTTGCCTTGCCAACCGCAGCGACACATACAGCGTAAACTGATAAAACAGCGAAATCACACCAACATCAAAGTAGTCCAAATCTGTTTATATAATTCATTAATAGTCCACAGCTCGGAAAGAGGAATCCCGACCTGGCCAAAAGGCAATCTTAGTTTCCACGACGGCCGCCTTGAGAAGGAGTGCCCCAGCCGTAAGAATCGCCGTGAATCCGATATATGACATGGCTTTACTGCCTTCGCTCTTCGGAAGAGATGCCTCAGAATTGTGCACTTCCTTTCGATGCCTATGATGTGACGCGAAGAGATGCACTAACAAGATTCCAGAAGAGAGGGACATTGATTGTACCAGATTCCTTCTTGACCGAACGAGAGCCTCGAGTGGAGTGAGAGGATTGCGACCTTGAGTTAGTTCAAGGGGGTCTTCGATTAACCATCCTTCTGGGATGGGATTCGAGGGTGGCGATGGAGAGCTTGCTATATTTTCAGACCAGGTAAGCATCGCAGTTGATACCAGAGGCGCAAGAAGCAGAGCTGTTAATACCCCGTCATCGGGCGTATCTCTAATTTACTATGAGCGTTGTTCTTGTTTCCGAAGGTCAGTAAGAAGGCACCTATAATTCCGGATGTCTGACATCCATATTCGAGCAAAATTTTCTTTATTCACTTGGGACTGTGGGGTTTGATGGTTACGACGAGAGGAAGAGCTCAGTAGAGGTGAAGAACTTGAGGGGTTGCGGGGAGATAACGGTGTGATTGCGAAAAGTGATGAATAAATGCAATAAGTAATTGAAAGGATGATGAGTATGGGAATTTCTGAGGGCTTAATGAGAGTTCGTCACATAGGCATGCCAAACTACATACCGAGAAACATCCACGGGTCTTTCTCTTTCGGAATTTCATTATATTTCAGTGCTGCAACGGCTAAAGTTGCAGAAAGAAGGATATTTTCTATAAGTGTCTTGGCATCCAGTATGACATGGAAGTACTGTCGAATCAAGCCCATCCTGACAGATATATGAAGCGTATCCGGCAATAGGGTCGACTGCGAAGGCTTTGGCGATAATGAACCAGGTACTCTAGCATGTCGTGACGGCGACGTTGCGCGCTGCGCAGTAAAGGTTACGTGTCTTGCGCCGTTCAACTCAACTTCATGTTCTGAAGAGCCCACAGATCTGTCGCCATTGACCGACATAGGCCGCCCAGTGCCACGGAGACCAGATACACTTGGACTGGCCGTACGCTTTTCGCTAATACTCACGCGGTCCCGACCCCTACGTATGATGGTTGTTTCTTGGCTACTTGTGCTACCTCCATCGGAGCTTTCCTCCGTTGGCCCGGCACTGTAAGAATAAGACGAGCTCTAGCGATCACCAGCACATTTAACGAAATTATCACCTTGAACTAGCCTGGTAACTACTGCTCCAATATAAAGGTGGTGTGTTAGTTGTCTGTTTTGAGGCCTTTGTAGACTGTACACGTAGACTATCCGTCCTCGACGACGAAGGTGGTGGAGGAGAGGGCGTAGACCTGGTTGAACGAGGCACGATGGGCAGTCTGTATCAAAACTGAATTTGAGAGCCGAATGAACGTGGATGTGTTGTGGGCTAAAGTGGACGATGTGACTAGTGATGTGACAGACGCGTTTATAAATGTGTTCCTATTCAATGCTTAGGTCGTCGACCCAACTGCAAGCCATGATCCCCAAGAACATCGTATACCTCGAAGATGTCGAACCTCCACGTAAAACGCCCGCGGACGCGTCAGCGAGCACAGAGAGCGCGACGCAAACAAAGGCAGGCTCCACCACGGCGATCATCAAGGCGGCTTCATTGCCTGGAACAGCTAAAGCCAGCTCAGGCCAGAAAACGGCAAGCAAACGTCAACTTAGTATCTCAGACATGTTCACGAAAGAGTCCGGAAACGAACGCGCGAAAAGGCAGAAATTGGGAGGAGCGAATGACACTGCGTCTGGTTCGAATGGAGCAATGATCAAGAAGTCGTACTCTCTCGGCGCAATCCCCCCGCTAAATTCTATTCCGCTGAATCTCGATGCTTTCCGCGCCTCGCTCACTGAAGAAGAACGTATACTGCTGCACCTGGAGCTGGAGACGATGGGAAAGAGTTGGTGCGTCCTGTTCCTTTCCCGGCTTTGTTCGCATTTATCGATTGTCCGACGCGTTTTAGGCTCAAAGTGTTGATGGACGAAATCAAGAAGCCTTATTTCCTGACCTTGAAAGGGTGGCTGCGTACAGAGGGCTTGACCGATGGGTCAAACTCGACTTCCGGACAGCCTAAAATATACCCCCCAGGTAAACTCTAGGTAATTGTGTTCCTTTGTTACTCCTAACGCTGCCCCAGCGCAGGAGATCTATTCTTGGTCACATACGCCGTTGGGGAGAGTACGGGTTGTGATTATTGGACAGGATCCTTATCATGGGTATGGCGCTATTGTTCGGGGTCACGCCCATCGTTTACTAACCGGCCGTGCCTCCCCATAGTCCCGGTCAGGCTCATGGTGAGTCGTCGTTTCGATTCGAGGGTGAGATCGCTTGCAATATTTATTTACTAACACTGCCCTTGCAGGGTTGTGCTTCTCTGTACCAAAGGGCGTGCCGCCACCTCCTTCATTGAAGAATGTGAGTAAGAACAGCCTTGCGTGCGGGGAATGCTGACATTATCAACGGACAGATCTATGCGGAATTGAGGAGTGAGTATCCAGGATTTGAGCCTCCGTCGCACGGGTAAGTATGCAGGTTGTGTACTCTGGCTTACAGATGTTAGACTACTTCTGTCTCAGAAGCCTGCTGAGCTGGGCGACGAACGGGGTACTTTTGCTGAACACTTGCCTTACTGTTCGCGCAAACGCGGCAGGTTCACATTCAAACAAAGGCTGGGAGCAATTTACAGACCGCGTAGTGGATGCCATCGACCGTTATGGAGGAGCGAATCTCGGCCGGGGTGAGGAGGACTCGTCGTCGACTACCCAGAAAACAGGAGTTAGCAGGGGTGTCGTGTTCCTGGCGTGGGGTTCGTGGGCGCAAAAACGTGTAGCGCGATTGGACAAGGCACGTGTTCACGATTGTTCCGCGCAGAGAGGATCTTCATCTGACCATACATCGCCACTCCAAAGAAGAAGCACCTTATCCTAACGAGCGCTGTGAGTTGCTATGCCGAGAACTATGTCTTGTAGAACGGAACTGACGGGAAATGGGTCTTCAGCATCCCTCGCCTCTGAGCGCGTACCGTGGATTCTTAGGGAATGGACACTTTAAGAAGGCGAATGACTGGTTGGAGGACAAATATGGAAAGGATGGAGTGGTTGATTGGTGTAAGCTGGATTGAGGGGGCAAACAGAATTCGGGCAGTCTAGATTTTCTACAAAATTCTACTTCTTCACCACTTCATGTACAATAACATTTGGGGTTTAATCTCGCCTGGTTACAGTAGGATTCTCGTCCGGTGATGTTGATGGTGCGGGGGGCGCCAGAGGGATTGGGACAGGATCTAGTGCCAAAAGCGATTATTACGTCAAATGCTTGTTCGGCATTCGCCGCATCCGAGTCGTCTACCATGGTCGCTATGAGCCTCTCTTCGCAGCCGCCCTACCTTGAACCTTGACTGTCATCCAAATCCTTTTTCTACCCTGTATTACTTCCTTCTTGTAATTCTCTCTTTCTCCTCCTCCTCGTCTCTTCTCCATACTGTACTATCCTCCACCGTCCGGACGGTCTTTTGAGTCTTCCTGTCGTCGTCGATGTCTTCCAAGCGTGGTCGCAAGGTTAACAAGGATCTCCCCCCCTCCAGAGCCAGAGATGTCCAGCGCGCATTTAGGGCGAGACGTGCTGCACACCTTGAGGTGAGTAAAGAGAACTTTGTGCCTCGCTGTACGCTCAATGTATGCACCAACAACAGGCTCTCGAAGAGCGGGTGGCGGTGTTAGAGCAAGAAAATAGCCTTCTCCGCGCTGCCCTCAAACTCCCCCCGTCAGACAGGCCCATCTTAGGACGTGGCCCGACGGGCAAAGAGAAACCCAAGAACTTGTTCTCAGGAGAGCATTCCAACTCCAACCACATCATGGACACCATTCGTCGATCCAGCGTTTCGACTGTTTCTACAGACACTTCAACTGTGTCTCATACGAGGTCCCCCAACTCTTCGACTTTGGCTCCGTTCATGCACGGTGACCAGTCGTTTCAGTTTCCCCACTGGGATAACAACGCCCTCATGATTCACCAGTCGGACATGGCAGACAGTGATAGCTCCCCGCCGGTCGAGGGGCACGCCCCGCCCCCTCTCAAGCTTTCTCCTGTATCATATTTTCCACAACACTCCCTTTCCCTTAGACAGTCGGACAACAACAGCGGAGGTGTCAGTCCAGGACCGGTTCATTCGAGATCCAACTCCTATTCCCATTCATCT
>Ga0157379_10001145_pt1 | contig 21658 bp, 17 predicted proteins | sample S25metaG_FD_121802 | JGI IMG/M metagenome (GOLD analysis project Ga0157379, IMG submission 121802) | Switchgrass rhizosphere microbial communities from Kellogg Biological Station, Michigan, USA - S2-5 metaG | ecosystem: Host-associated > Plants > Roots > Rhizosphere > Soil | place: USA... | reverse complement strand
GCGCCACGCCCTGGCCGACGCGCTCGAGCACGGGCTCTTCGTCCCGGGCATCGAGTTCCTCGCGCCCTACGTCTACGGCGCGCTCGAGACGCTCTTCGACTATCTGCCGCCCGCGACCCGTCTCTGGGTCGATGAGCCGGCGCAGGTCGAGGCGGCGCTCGAATCGACGTGGTCCGCCGCGGTCGCGGGTGCGGCCGAGGCCGAGAGCGCGCGGCGCTTCTTCTCACCCGCCGGCCAGCTCTTCCTCGAGCCCGCGGCGGTGCGGGCGGCGACGGCGACGCTCGCGACCGTCGAGCTCGACGCGCTGATCGGCATCGGCGGCGCGACGGGCCATGCGCGCCTCACCTGCTACGTCCTCGGGGATCTCGTCGCGCCGCGCACGGCGGCAACCCTCACGCCGGCGGCGCCGAGCTTCCGTCCGCTCGCCGATCGCATCCGCGAGTGGACGGCGGAGGGCCGGCGCGTGCTCCTCGCCGTCCCCAGCGCCTCGCAACGCACGCGCCTCCACAAGCTGCTCGAGCAGCACGAGGTGCACGCCACGCTCTCGACTGATCCCGTGCCGGCGCTCCTCGCCGCACGCGACCGGGCGCCGGTGATCGTCGACGGCGCGCTCTCGCAGGGCTTCCGCATGCCGGGCGAGCGCTGGGTGTTCGTCGGCGAGGAGGACATCTTCGGCGAGCGGCGCCAGCAACGGCGCACGCGCAAGGTCAGCGCGGCCGACGTCCTGTCGAGCCTCGCCGAGCTCAAGGCCGACGACTACGTCGTGCACGTCGATCACGGCATCGGCCTGTACCATGGCCTCAAGCACCTGGCGGTCGCGGGTACCGAGGGCGACTACCTGTTCCTCGAGTATCAGGGCGGCGACCGGCTCTACCTGCCCGTCGACCGCATCAATCTCGTGCAGAAGTACGTCGGCGGCGGCGGCGACGCGCATCCGGCGCTCGACAAGCTCGGCGGCACCGCGTGGGCGCGCGTCAAGGCCAAGACCAAGGAAGCGCTCCTCTCGATGGCGCGCGAGCTGGTCGACGTCGGCGCCAAGCGCCAGGTGCTGTCCGGCCAGCGCTTCGAGAGCGGCGATCCCCTCTATCAGGAGTTCGAGGCGCGCTTCCCCTTCGATGAGACGCCCGATCAGCAGCGCGCGATCGACGAGGTCCTGGAGGATCTGGGGAGCGAGCGGCCGATGGACCGGCTGGTCTGCGGCGACGTCGGCTTCGGCAAGCCCGAGGTCGCGATGCGGGCGGCGTTCGTCGTGGTGATGGCGGGGCGGCAGGCCGCCGTCCTGGTCCCGACGACCGTCCTGGCGCAGCAGCACTTCGACACCTTCAAGGCGCGCTTCGCCGGCTACCCGATGCGCATCGAGATGCTCTCGCGCTTCCGCTCCAAGGAGGAGAACGCCGAGACCGTGGCCGGCCTCGCGAACGGCACGATCGACGTCGTGGTCGCGACGCATCGCCTGCTGCAGAAGGACGTGCAGTTCCAGCGCCTCGGCCTCCTGGTCATCGACGAGGAGCACCGCTTCGGCGTGCGCGACAAGGAGAAGATCAAGGCGCTGAAGGCGCTGGTGCACGTCCTCACCCTCACGGCGACGCCCATCCCGCGGACGCTGCAGATGGCCCTCTCCGGCATCCGCGACCTCTCCGTGATCGAGAGCCCGCCGCAGGATCGCCTCGCCGTGCGCACCTACGTGACCCGCGCCGAGGATCACGTCGTGCGCGACGCGATCCTGCGCGAGATCCGCCGCGGCGGGCAGGTGTTCTTCGTGCACAACCGGGTCGACTCGATCGACCGGCAGGCGGCGCACCTGCGCGAGCTGGTGCCGGAGGCGAAGATCGTCGTGGGCCACGGCCAGATGGGCGAACGCGACCTCGAGCAGGTGATGGACGATTTCCAGCACGCGCGCGCCAACGTGCTGGTGTGCTCGGCGATCATCGAGTCGGGGCTCGACATCCCACGCGCCAACACCATCGTCATCAACCGGGCCGACACGTTCGGCCTGGCGCAGCTCTACCAGCTGCGCGGCCGGGTCGGGCGCTCGAACGTGCGTGCGTATGCCTACCTGCTCATTCCGGGCGAGCACCTGATCGGCAAGGACGCCCACAAGCGGCTGCAGGCGTTGCAGGAGCTCGACGAGCTGGGCGGCGGCTTCCGCCTCGCGGCGCACGACCTCGAGATCCGCGGCGCCGGCAACATGCTCGGCAAGCAGCAGTCGGGCCACATCACCGCCGTCGGCTTCGAGCTCTACACCCAGATGATGGAGGACGCCGTGCGCGAGGTGCGCGGCGAGACGGTGACGGCCGACGTCGAGCCGGAGATCCAGCTCGGTATCCCCGCCTACATCCCGGAGACCTACGTCACCGACGTCAACCAGCGGCTCATCCTCTACAAGCGCCTCGCCGGCGCCCGTCGCGCCGACGATCTCGCCGCGATCGCCGACGAGATGCAGGATCGCTTCGGACCGCTTCCGCCCCTCGTCGACACCCTGCTGCGGGTCATGGACCTGCGCCGGGCGTTCAAAGACCTCCTCATCACCGCGGCGCGTACCCGCGGCGACATGGTCGTCCTCGAGTTCCACCCCGAAACGCCCGTGCACGCCGATGTCCTGCTCGGTCTGGTCAAGAAGGAGAAAGGTCGCGTCCAGCTTTTCCCCGATTCCCGGCTCGGCTATCGTCCGGTGGAGCGCGACGCCGACGGGTTGATCGGCGAGCTGAAGGCGCTGTGCGGGAGACTCACATGAGGCATCGGAGGGGAATTGGCGCGCTCGGCCTGGTGCTCGGCGTGTTGTTGCTGGTGGGGGGCTCGGCCGCGGAGGCGCGCGCGACGCCGCGGCCGCGCGCGGCGGCCTTGAAGGCGAGCGAGGAGGTGCCGGCGGCGCCCGAGGTGGTCGATCGCATCGTGGCCACGATCGACGGCGAGCCCGTCACCCTGGTCGAGCTGCGGACGTTTTCCGAGCAGATGCACAAGCGCGGTGGGCCCGACACCCCGACGACGGATCGCGCCATGCTCGACGAGTTGGTGCTGGAGAAGATCCTGCACAAGCAGATCGAGGCACAGGGCGTCGCCGCCAGCGATCAGCAGGTGGACGCCTACATCGCGTCGATCAAGGAGCGGAACAAGCTCGACGACGCGGCGCTGAAGCAGGCGTTGGCGGCGCAGGGCCTCACCTGGGAGCAGTACCGCGCGCAAGTGAAGACCGACATCGAGCGCGCGGCCCTCATCAACAAGGAGATCCGCAACAAGGTGAACGTCTCGCCCGAGGAGATCGAGCGCTACTACAAGGAGCACATCGCCGACTACGGCGCGCCCGGCAAGGCCAAGGTGCGCTTGATCTCGCTCCTGTTTCCACCCGACGCCAGCGACGAGCAGAAGGCGACCCTGCGCTCCGAGGCCGAGAAGATCCGCAAGGACGCGGCGAGCGGCAAGGACTTCGCGGCGCTCGCCAAGGAGCACTCGCAGGGGCCCGGCGCCGCCGACGGCGGCGACATCGGCGAGGTCACGAGCGGCACGATGCAGCCGGAGTTCGACAAGGCCGTCTTCGCGCTCAAGGCGGGCGAGGTGAGCGAGGTCATCGCGACCGACACCGGCTTCCACATCTTCAAGCTCGAGAAGATGGTCGGCGAGGGCCATCAGTCGCTCGCCGACGTCTCGGACGACATCAAGGAGAAGCTCTACCGGGAGAGCATGGAGTCCCGGTACGACCGCTGGCTGAAGGAAGATCTGCGGTCGAAGTACAACGTCGAGATCTTCTTGTGATCCCTCGGCTCGGCATCACGCTCGGCGATCCGGCCGGCATCGGGCCGGAGGTGATCGTGCGGGCATTGGCGCGCCGAGACGTGCGCGCCGCTTGCCGTCCGGTCGTGATCGGCGACCGGGGGAGCCTCGAGGCGGCCGCCGCGCGCGTGGGCGAGCGCCTGGCGCTTCGCATCGTCGACGAGCGCACGCTCGACGCCGACGTGCCGCGCGGCGCGGCCCGTCCCGGCGTCGCGCTCCTGCCCGTCTCGACCCTGAGCGCGCGGGCCTGCCGGCCGGGCCGGTCGAGCATCGAGGGCGGGCGAGCGTCGTACCGCTACATCGAGACCGCGACGCGCCTCGCGCAACGCGGCGCGATCGACGCGATCGTCACCGCCCCCATCAACAAGGCCGCCGTTACGCGCGCCGGCTTCCCCATCAGCGGCCACACGGAGCTGCTGCGCGAGCTGACCGGCGCCCGCGAGGTGCGGATGATGCTGGCGGGCGACAAGCTCCGCGTCGTGCTGGTCACCATGCACGTCGCGCTCGCCGACGTGTCGCGCGCGCTCAACGTGCGCGACGTCACGCGCACGATCCTGATCGCGGACGAGCATCTGCGCCGATACCACGGCCTGGCGCGGCCGCGCATCGCCGTCGCCGGGCTGAACCCGCACGCCGGCGAGCACGGACTCTTCGGCGACGAGGAGGCGACGCGCATCGCGCCGGCGGTGCGTCGCGCCTGTCAGGCGGGGGCGCGCGCCAGCGGGCCGTACGCCGCCGACTCGCTCTTCTTCCGCGCCGTCCAGGGCGAGTTCGACGCCGTGGTCGCGATGTACCACGACCAGGGGCTCATCCCGCTCAAGCTGCTGCACTTCCACGATGGCGTGAACGTCACCATGGGCCTGCCGATCCTGCGGACGTCGCCGGACCACGGCACGGCGTACGACATCGCAGGGCGCAGCACCGCCGACCCCGGCAGCATGACGGCGGCGATCCTCCTCGCGGCGCGCATGGCGCACGCTCGTGCCAAACGCCCCGCCGCACGTTCACCCCGGAGCACGCACCTCACCGGCGCACCACGGAGACAAGCCAGATGAATCCAGCGATCTTTCGAGAGTACGACATCCGCGGGGTCGCCGATAAAGACTACGACGTCGAGTTCGCCCGTCAGCTCGGCTTCGCCTACGCCGCGTTCGTCGCCGACAAGGGCGCGCGCCGCGTCGCCGTCGGGCGCGACTGCCGTCTCACGTCCGACAAGTACGCCGACGCCCTGAAAGACGGCCTCCGCACCGCCGGCTTGAACGTCGTGGACGTGGGCATGTGCCCGACCCCGCTCGTGTACTTCTCGCTCTTCCACCTGCAGATCGACGGTGCACTCCAGGTGACCGGCAGCCACAATCCGCCCGATCAGAACGGCTTCAAGATCTGCGTCGGCAAGACGACGATCCACGGCGACGACATCCAGAAGCTGCGCGTCCTCATCGAGAAGGGCACGGCGCCGAAGGCCGCGACGCGGGGCACCGAGGAACAGTACGCGATCATCCCGGCGTACCAGGACGAGCTGATCAAGCAGTTCGGCACTCTGCCCCGGCGCCTGAAGATCGTCGTCGACTCCGGCAACGGCACCGCCGGCCCGGTGGCGCCGCGCATCGTCGAGGCGATGGGTTGCGACACGCACGCCATCTTCAGCGAGCCGGACGGCCGCTTCCCCAACCACCACCCCGATCCCACCATGCCCGAGAACGTGAAGGACCTGATCGCGACGGTGGCGAAGGACAAGGCCGACATGGGCATCGCGTTCGACGGCGACGCCGATCGCGTCGGCATCGTCGACCACAAGGGCCGGATCTACTGGGGCGACGAGATGCTGATCATCTTCGAGCGCGACATCCTCGCCCGTCAGCCCGGCGCGACCATCGTCTCCGAGGTGAAGTGCTCGCAGCGTCTCTACGACGACATCGCCAAGCGCGGTGGCGTGGGCATCATGTGGAAGGCGGGCCATTCCCTGCTGAAGGCCAAGATGAGGGAGACGCACGCCTTGCTCGGCGGCGAGATGAGCGGCCACATCTTCTTCGCCGACCGCTACTACGGCTACGACGACGCCATCTACGCCGCCTGCCGCATGCTCGAGATCGTCGCCCGCTCGGGCAAGCCGCTTGCCGACATGCTGTCCGACCTGCCGCCGGCCGTCAGCACGCCCGAGATCCGCGTCGACTGCCCCGACGCCGTCAAGTTCACGATCGCCGAGAAGGCGAAGGAAGCCTTCCGCAAGGCCGGATACGACATCATCGACGTCGACGGCGTGCGGGTGAAGTTCCCCGAGGGCTGGGGCCTGATCCGCGCCTCGAACACCCAGCCGGTGCTGGTGATGCGCTTCGAGGCGACCACCCAAGAGAAACTCGACGAGTACCGAGCGATCGTCGAGCGCACGCTCGACGAGGTGAAGCGTCAGGTGGCATAGCCGCCTCTAGCGGGCGGAATCGTTGAAGGTGCGCGGCCCGGCGACGCGGGCTCCCGGGAGGTTGAGCGTGAGGTGGGCAACCGGCTCGCCGAGCTGCTCCCACGTCGAGCCGGTCCAGCGCAGGTGGAAGTCGAGCAGCCAGCCGCGCGTCCCCTGCTTCCAGGGGGCCTTGGCGAAAGCCGTCTGGAGATCGTCGGTGCTGACGCGGGTCGCCCGGCGCTCCATCTCCGCAGTGCGGACCCGGATCGTCACGGTCGGCGTCGCACCCGGCTCGAAGGCGGCGATCGCGTGCTCGGCCCCGGCGCGCCGGTAGGTGGCGCGTAGCATGTACGGGGCGTCGGCGGGGCCGACCGTTTCGACCCGGGGATCCTCACGCAGCCGATCCTCGGCGGCGTTGAACCGCTCGATGGTCGCGGCGATCGCCGGCTCGAGGGTGGTACGCGCGGTGTCGGGGAGCTCGCTCAGATCGATCGCCGCCGCGACTGACACCATCAATAGAAGAAGGATGCTGATGACACGAATCATCGACTATCGGGAATGACATTATGTCGGGCCGCGCACAAGCTATTGCATCCGCTATCGCAGACCTCTTGTGTGATGCGCCATCACCGTACGTGAACCAGAAAAATCCACTTCTTCCAAATCCTGCACGGCGGCAAGCTTTCGGCAGCTTTGCGTTGTGACTCACGCAAAAACATGAGGCCAGCCACGCGACTTTTCGAAGCATGTGAGGCACGGTTGTTGCACGAAAAACGCCGCCGATGCGGCAGTTTTTTTCATCTTCGACGACGGATTCCGCGCCTCGCTCGCGACCTGTCAATCCCCTGCGCTCGGCGCGCGGCCAGGCGTTCGTCGAGACGGCCATTTCCATCATCGTTCTCCTCGGTTTCGTGTTCTCGGTGATCGACGCCGGGATGCTGTTCTTCACCTATGTGACCCTGGAGAACGCGGTCAGCGAGGCGACGCGCTTCGCCGCGACCGGGCAGACCCTCACCGATCCCGGTAGCGGCAGCCAGCTCTCGCGGATCGACTCGATCAAGCTCAAGGCGCGGACGGAAGCGAACGGCATCCAGATTCCCGACGGCGAGTTCGTCTTCAGGAACCTGACCGACGGGACGGCGGACGCGGGCGGCCCGAACGACGTGATCCAGGTGACGATCAACCACGCCTACACGCCGCTCTTTCCGATCCTCTTTCTCGTCTCCCACAGCCCCTTCGACATCCACCTCAGCTCGACGATGCTGAATGAGCCCCCGTGATGCCCGTGCACACACCCAACCATCGTAGCGTATCGTTCACCCCCCAGCGCTGGGGCACGCGCGGGCAGACGCTCGCCGAGGTAGCCATCACGCTGCCGCTGCTGATCCTCATGCTCGTCGGCACGCTGCAGGTCGGGTGGGCGCTGTATCAGGATCACGTCGTCAAAAAGGTCGCACGTGAGGCCGCCAACATGATCTCGCGCCAGGTGACGATGGACTCGGTCGCGACCGCCATCCAGAACTCCCAACTGTATCCCGGGGGCAGCTTCGACTCCAACGCCAAGCTCATCCTGTCGGTCGTGAGATTGGGGACGGGCGGCTCGAACCTCAACCAGCCGATCATTTCGCAACGCCGCAGTATCGGCAGCCTCGGCGGCACCAGCTCCATCGGCAACCCCGGCGCGGGCTCCTACACCGGGGGGCCGAACTACGTCGCCACCGCTCCGGACGCCGACACCGGCATTCGCGCGTCGATGCCAACGGGGCTGACGCTCGTGTCGGGCCAGATCGTCTACGTCGCCGAGCTCTACATGCGGCGGAGCGACATGGCCGACCTGTCGCAGTGGGGCATTACAATGCCGAGCACGTACTACACGAGAGTGTTCTTTTGAGCGGAAGGGGAGCTGACGGCATGAGGATCCAACGACGACGCCTGGGTGAGAAGGGGGTGGCGACGGTCCTCGTCGGCATGCTGCTGGTCCTCTTCATGACCTGCATAGGGCTGGCGGTCGATCTCGGCCGCGTCTACATCGTGCGGGCCGCGCTCTCGGCCGCGGTGGATGGCGCTTCGCTTGCCGCCGCGCGCCAGATCTCCCAGGGAACCAGCGCCGCAAGGACCGCCGCGACGAAGGTCTTCAACGCCAACTTCCCCTCGGGATTCCTCGGCACCACCGCCGCGAACTTGAACATCAACGTCGGCGTCGCGTCCGACGGCTCGGATCTGATCACGCTCACCGCCACTGCGACGCTGCCGACCCTGTTCATGCAGCTCGGGGGCATCAGCAACCTCGACCTCGGCAGCCGCGGCCAGGCGACCCGCCGCCTGATCGACATGGCGTTCGTGATCGACCGATCGGGTTCCATAGGCAACGTGCAGTTTCCAGTGGTCAAGACCGCCTCCCAGAACTTCGTCGACCTCTTCGACGGGGTGAACGACCGCATCGCGCTGCTCTCGTTCTCCACCAACGTCCGTGTGCTCAACGCGATCAGCACCCCGGGGCGCGGCTTCAACAAGGGGGCGGTCGAGAGCAACATCGCGGGTATTCCGCTCGGCGGCACCACGGCGACGGCGGAAGCCCTCTATCAGGCGTGGGACCAGCTCCGCCTCGTGCCCACGAACAACCAATCGGGCCTCCGCGTCGTGGTGCTCTTCACCGACGGCGTGCCGAACACGTGGTCGGGAGTGTTCCCGAAGGTTGCGACCAATTGCGTCTCCGGTGGTGGCAACAACCCGTGTGTCCCGAGCGGCGCCTGGATGGCCTTCCCCCCGGGCGTCACGGGCATGCTCACGACGAGCGACTATCCCGCCCCGGCCGGCCAGAACAACCCGGAGGTGGTGGGGCTTCGTGATCCGTACAATATCTCCGAGAACGTCTGGGTGGCTCCGACGAACGCGGGGGGCGGAGGGCGGTACACCTCCGGAACCAACGTCATCAAGACGACCGTGAATCCCGGCATCCCCGAGCTGCCGGCGTTGAGCACTTCGACCCCACTCTACGGGTCGGTGGGGATCCCGACGACCTTCTCGATCTTCGACAACACGCTGCCGCATCAGCGTCCGATGATCGGGCCACCGCCGATCCAGAACCACGTCCAGAACGCGAACAACGCCGCGCGCAACCTGATGGAGAATGTGGCCAACGCGATCCGCTCCGATACGAGCGGCAAGGCGCGCATCCACATCTTCACGCTCGGCCTCGGCCCCGATCTCAACATCGGCAGCGGCAGCGATCTCGAAACCGGCAGCTCGATGCTGCGCCGGATCGCGAACGACCCCTCGTCGGGGGACTACAACGCGAATCAGCCCGATGGCGGCTACTTCTTTGCGGGAAGCACGTCCGAGCTCCAGGCCGCCTTCGATGCGATCCGGGATCGCATCATCCGCATCAGCCAGTAAACGTCCCCGCCACTACTCCCCGGCGACCCCCAACGTCGGAAACTCGGTGGGATCTCCCATTGGCTCCCAAGTCTTGCCCGTCCAACGAAAGCGGAAATCGAGTACCCAACCTCGCGGCGTCTCCCTCCAGGGAGCGCGGGAGAATTCCGCCCGGATGTCGCCCGCATTCACGTTGGTGACGCGCTTCTCCAGCTCGATGGCGCGTACCCGGACTGCCGCGACCGGGGCCGCCCCCGCCTCGATGCCGGTCACCTGGTACCCGCTGTTGGCACGCCGGTACGTCGCCCGCAGCATGGAGGGATCCTTCGGCGAGCCCGCGCTCTCGACGCGTGGGTCCGTGCGGAGCTGGTCCTGGACCTTGTTGAAGTGGGAGATCGCCTCCTTGACGGCCGGATCGAGCGCCCCCGCCGCCTCCTTCGGGAGCTGGCTGGTGTCTGCCCCCGCGGCGAGGGTCGCGAGCAGGAGCGTCAGAACGAGCGTCGACATGCCCGCGCCTTGTAGCCGGAAGCGCAGCACGGTTCCAGCCACGGCGATGCTGCCCCCTGGGGCGCCGTTGGCGTCCGCGCGAGCACAGCGCAACTCGGATGCCGCGGGTCGCCAGATCGCGATGGACCGTCGGCAACCTCGCGAAATGCCGATTGCCGCGGCAGCACCTATAGGAACGCCGCGACCTTGCAATCCTCCAAGAGAGTCGTGCAGGGGTGCCCTCGACGCCATCCGCCAAACATATGGAACGACGACGAGATTATGTGCAGTTCCGCCGGCATTCCTCTTGCTTGATAGGCGAATCGCATGATGACCGTTTCCCAAATCAATACGAAGCATGCAGAGCGAACACTATATCGTGTGGCATTGCATGCGCCGCAGCGAGCTGGGAACCACTTTCGAACGTTCAGAACGTCCGAAGCCAATGCTTCACGTTCGGAAAGGAGGGACACATACATGTTGGCACTTCTCAAGCGATTGGTAGCAGAGGAGAGCGCGCAGGATCTGGCCGAGTACGGTATTGCTCTGGCCGTGATCGGCACGGTGGCTGGCCTGGCGGCGGTGGCTATCAGCACCGACGTGGGCACGCTGTGGACGAACGCGCAGACGATCATCCACGACGCGCTGTAATCACAACACGACGTAGGGAGGATGGATCGGTGAAGAGGCTAATAGCACGACTGATCCGAGACGAAGGCGGACAAGACTTTGCCGAATATGGCATTGCACTGGCCATCGTTGGCACTGTTGCTGGTCTCGTCGCCCTCGCCATCCATACCGACGTCAACACGTTGTGGACGAACGCTCAAACGATCATCCACGACGCGCTGTAGGTCAACACGGTGTCGAACGGGTACCTAGGGGCAGGGGAAGTGCGACGGCGCACGACCCCTGCCCCGATCCCCGCTCCGCACTGAAACTCCCTCGGTCGCAGTAAACGCATCGACCTCGAAATGCCTCTCCCAGTGACCATCACTCTATTCACATTCATGCTGGCGTGCTGCGCTATCGATCTGCGCACGCGCCGCATTCCCAACGCCCTGTCGGGCGTCGCGGCCCTCACCGGCCTGGGACTGAACGCCGCGTACTACGGCGCCGCCGGCCTGGCGTGGAGCCTCTGCGGTGTCCTCGTGATGGTCGCGGTGCTGCTCGCGCCCTTCGCTCTCGGCGGCCTCGGCGCCGGCGACGTCAAGATGATGGCGGCCGTCGGGGCGTTCCTCGGTCCGCGGCTCGCGATCCTCTGCTTGATCGCAGGCATGGCGCTGGGAGGCGTCGTGATGGCGATGCACCTCGTACGCGTCGGTCGGCTGGGCGAAAAGCTCGCCGCGCTGAAGGCGATGATCTTCGTTGCCACCGTCTCGCGCTCGGTGGCGCCGCTGCGGATGACTGCGGATGACGCGGGCGCGATCAGCTTGCCGTACAGCATTCCCCTCGGACTCGGCACGGCCGGCGTCGTAGTGGCGACGGCTCTGCACCACTCAACGTCATTGTCGTTCTAAGAAAGGGCATCCCATGAGGCGGCCTGGAATCATTTTCCTCTTCGCGATCGTGATCGGCGCTCTGCTTTCCGCGCTCATCTACGGTAATCTGAAAAGTCAGCGTGCAGAGCTCGAGGCTGCGAGACGCGCCATGGAGCTCGGCACGACCGACGTCCTCGTCGCCAACGAGGAAATTCCGATCGGCACGCGCGTCACCGCGAGCCAGGTCCACACCGTGCGCTGGCCGGCCGACATCCAACCCGAAGGCGCCGTCCGTGAGGCCTCGGTGGTGGTCGGGCGCATCGCGCGCACCGGTATCGATAAGAATCAGCCGGTCGTCGAGTCGCAGCTCGTCAACGAGGGCACTGGACTGCTGCCGCTCCTCATCACCGCGGGTATGCGCGGCATCTCGGTGAAGGTCGACGACGTGACGGGCGTGAGCGGTTTCATCACCCCGAACAGCCGCGTCGACGTGCTCGTCGCCGGCAACGACGGCGGTCCGACCGGCGAGCAGAAGAGCAAGGTCATTCTGCAGAACGTCAAGGTGCTCGCCACCGGCAAGAGCATCGAGCAGAAGGACGACAAGCCGGTCGAAGTGCCGACCGTGACCCTGCTCGTCACCCCCGCGGACGCGGAGCGCCTGACGCTCGCGACCCGTACGGATCCCGTGCGGCTGGCGTTGCGCAGCTTCCGTGACGACGAGCTCGTAGGCACGCCGGGCATCTCGACGCGCGGCCTCTACGGGTACCAGCCGGAGATCCCGCTGGTGGCCGAGGCGAAGGCCCCGCGCAGGCCGGTCGCGCCGCCCCTCATCGTCGACGTGCTGCTCGGCTCGAAGGTCGTGCGTCAGGAGTTCGATCAGAACGGCCACGAGCGCGTGCGCGAGCCGGACGCGATGCCGGCCGGCTTGCCCGGGATGAACGAGTCGAGAAACCACGGCCCGAACATGACGGTCGGCGGCTGATTCAGGGACCCGCGAGAATCCCACGAGATCGGTGAGGGGCATGAGCGCGACAAAAGAACGGGAAAGCGGGAAACGGTTGCTGTGGGCGACGGCCTCCGGCACGGTCGAGCGAGGCGTCCTCGATTCGGCCGCCGAGTTCGATCTCCATGTCCAGGTATGCGCACCGCAGGAGGTCGCCGGTCTTCTTCGCTCTGGGGGCGATCTGGTCGGAATCGAGCTCGCCGCCGACCCGAGTAACGGCATCGCGGCCATCCGGGAGCTCCACACCCGCTCTCCGGGCATCGCGATCATCGCGGCGTCGGCGAATGCCGACGTCGAGCTCATGCGCGCCGCCATGCAGGCGGGCGCGTGCGATCTGCTGACACTACCGCTCTCCGCTCAAGAGTTGCACAAGGCGCTATTGCGGCTGACGCAAACCGTGAGCCGCGCGCCGGCGGCCGCCGCCAGCGGCGAAGTCATCACGGTGTACGGCGTCCGTGGTGGTCTCGGGGCGACGACCCTTGCCGTCAATCTGGGCTTCAAGATCGGCACCGTGACAGGCGCCGATACCGCGGTGGTCGATCTCGACGTTCAGCGCGGCGACGTCGCGGCCTTCGTCAATCTCGTGCCAGCGCATTCCATCGCGACTCTCGCCTCGGCGCCGGGAGAGGTCGACGACGTGTTCCTCGGCAGCGCCCTCACGCGCCACCCGAGCGGTGTCGTGATCCTCGCGGCACCGCAAACCATCGAGGAGGCCGAGCTCGTCACCGAGCGCGAGGTCGAGGTCGCCCTGCGTCTGCTCCGCGCGCGCTGCGCTTATACGGTCGTCGATACACCGCGCGCCATCACGAGCGCCGTCGTGGAGGCCTTCGAGGACTCGGACCGCATCCTCGTCCTGACCGACCTCTCGGTACCGAGCGTGCGTGCCGCACGCCGTGCATTCGACCTGTTGGGACGTCTCGGGAACGCTCTCGACCATGCCGAGCTTCTCGTCACCGAGGCCGTCCCGGGGCCAATCGAGTTGAAGAAGGCCGTCCAGGTGATCGGCCGCGAGCCGTTTGCCGTGATCCCCCGCGACGAGTCGGCGGGCAGCGCGATGAACGACGGCGTGCCGTTGAACGGCCGCCCGACCCGTCTCGCCCTCGCGCTCGATGCGCTCGCGTGCCGTCTCGCCGGCGTCGAAGGGAGCTCGAAGAGCTCGCGCGGTCTGCTGAGTCGCATCTTTCCGAAAGGGGCCCGTCCGTGATGAACCTCAAACTTCGCTCACGTCGCAAGGATGACGAGGTCGCCGCTCCGGCCGTGACCACGCCGCGTCCGGGGATGCGTAGCCAACGCACCCCCGCCGAGATCGCGTACCAGAATCTCAAGCTGCGTGTGCATCGGCTGCTGATCGAGCGCATCGATCTCGGCAATCTCGCGCGCCTCGACATCGTCACCGCGAACGCGGAGCTGAAGGTCGTCATCCGACAGCTGATCGAAGAGCAGCCGATGCCGCTCAGCCAGCGTGACAAGCTGCAGCTCACCGACGAGGTCCTGAACGAGGTCCACGGGCTCGGGCCGATCGAGCCGTTGATGCGCGACCCCGAGATCTCCGACATCCTCGTGAACTCGTCGCGTCAGGTCTACGTCGAGCGCTTCGGCAAGCTCGAGATCACGCCGGTCGTCTTTCGCGACGACCAGCATCTCCTGCAGATCATCGACCGCATCGTGTCGCGCGTCGGCCGCCGCATCGATGAGAGCTCGCCGATGGTCGACGCCCGTCTGCAGGACGGGTCACGCGTGAATGCGATCATTCCGCCGCTCGCGCTCGACGGGCCGTCGCTCTCGATCCGGCGTTTCGGCACCCATCGCATCACGGTCGAGGATCTCGTGCGGCTCGGCTCGCTGCCGGCGCAGATCGTCGCTCTGATCCAAGCGATGGTGCGCGCGCGCCTGAACATCCTGATCTCCGGCGGGACGGGCTCGGGCAAGACGACGCTGCTCAACTGCATCTCGTCCTTCATCCCCGAGGAAGAGCGCATCGTCACGATCGAGGACTCCGCCGAGCTCCATCTGCAGCAGCCACACGTGGTGCGGTTGGAGACCCGCCCGGAGAACGTCGAGCGCCGCGGCGAAGTGACGCAGCGCGATCTGCTGCGGAACAGCCTGCGTATGCGTCCCGACCGTATCGTCATCGGCGAGGTACGCGGCGGCGAATCGCTGGACATGCTCCAGGCGATGAACACCGGCCACGACGGCTCGATCTCGACCATCCACGCCAACTCTGCCCGCGACTCGGTGAACCGCCTCGAGATGATGATGCAGATGGCCGGCTTCAACCTGCCGACCCGCGCCATGCGGCAGCAGATCGCGCTGGCGATCGACATCGTGATCCAGACCGCGCGCTTCAGCGACGGCACGCGCAAGGTGACCAGCATCTACGAGGTCACGGGCATGGAGGGCGACACGATCAACATGCAGGAGCTCTTCACCTTCCGGCGCGAGGGGGTGGACCCCGACGGCAACATCCTCGGAACCTTCATGTCGACGGGCATCCGGCCGCGCTTCGCCGACAGCATCAAGGCGTCGAGCCACGCCATCGACCCCGCCGTTTTCGAATACCTCAACCCCGACCGAGGCAAATGATGCTGATAATTCTGGCGCTGTCGCTGTTCGTCGCGATCGTGATGGCGGGGTACGCCCTCGCCGGATGGGCGCGCACGCGCGAAGAGGCCGATCGCACGATGGAACAGCGGTTGGATCTGGCCGCCGGTGCGTCCGCCAAGGAGCGGGATGCCGCGCCGGTGCTCAAGGACCAGCGCCTCTCGACCATCCAGGCCTTCAACAACTTCCTCACCCGGGTGCCCTTCACTGCGGGCGTCGAGCGGGCCATCAAGCAGGCCGGGTTGCGCCGGCGCGCCGGCGAGATCCTGCTCTACGTGCCGCTGTTGGGTTGCATCGGCATCCTCGCCGGCCTCCTGGTGAGCGGCAGCTTCTTGATCTCCATGATCCTCGGCTGCCTCATCGGCGCCATTCCGCTGATGATGGTCTATCGGCGGAAGCGCTTGCGCGCCGTCGCGTTCGCCGAGCAACTTCCGGATGCGCTCGACCTCATCCGCGCCGCGATCCAGGCCGGTCACGGGTTTGCGACTGCGTTGATGGTCGTCGCGAGCGAGTTTCCCGATCCGATCGCGTCGGAGTTCCGCGAGGTGAGCGAGGAGACGCGGCTCGGTCTCTCGCTGCGCGAAGCGCTGAACAATCTCCACGAGCGCATCGACGACCCGGACTTGCCGATGCTCATCATCGGCGTCCTGATCGCCGAGGACAGTGGCGGCAATCTCGCCGAGGTGCTGGAGAACATCGGCCACACCATCCGTGAGCGCTTCAAGATGTCGCGCGACGTCCGCACGATGACGGCGCAGGGCCGGCTCTCCGGCATGGTGCTCACCGCGCTGCCGTTCATCGTCGGAACGGCAACGTACTTCCTGAATCCCGGATACTTCAAGCCGATGCTCACGAACCCGCTCGGCCACTACATGCTGGCGTACGCGCTGATCAGCATCGTGCTGGGGCACTTCGTCGTACAGCGCATCGCCCGCATCCAGGTCTGAGGACGAACATGGATCCAATGCTCATGACCCTGACGGCGTTCGTCGCCGTCACCGGGATCCTCATCACGGGCTACTACGCGTTGACCGCGAAGGCGCCCGTGACCCGCCGCCTGGAGGAGATCGCCCGCGGCGATCTCGCCCAGCCGGAGCGCCCGGCCAAGCCGAGCCGAGGACCGGTGAAAAGCGCGCTCATGGCGCTCGCCCCGTACGGCTTCGGCGGCGGCGACAGCTCGCTCGCCGACACGCTCTCCTTCGCTGGGCTGCGTGGCCCGAGCACGATGACGCTCTTCGTCGGCGCCCGTACCCTCATCAGCCTTGGACCGGCGCTCTTCGTCCTGGTCATGGCGCTCATCGCGGGTAAGCCGCTCGGCGCGACCATGCTGCGCGCGGTGCTCATCTGGGTGGTTCTGCACGTGATCGTCACGCAGCAGCTGAAGGCGCGAGCGAAGCGCCGCATCGGCAGCATCACGCGCGGGATGCCGGACAGCCTCGATCTGATGGTGGTGTGCCTCGAAGCGGGTCTTGGTCTGAATGCGACCATCGCGCGCGTCGGCGACGAACGCTCGAACATGAAGGACGCGCTCGGCCAGGAGTTCGCGCAGGTCTCGATGGAGATGCGGGGCGGCCGGAGTCGTGAGGAGGCGCTCCGAGCCCTCGGCTCGCGCAACGGCGCCGACGATCTGAAGGCGCTTGCGGCGCTGATCATCCAGAGCGACCGCCTGGGTGCCAGCATGGCGCAGACCCTGCGCTCGCACGCCGATCTCCTGCGTACCAAGCGCCGCCAGCGCGCGGAGGAGGCGGCGCGCAAGCTGCCGATCAAGATGCTGCTGCCGCTCGCGATGTTCATCCTGCCGGCCCTGTTCGTCGTCACCGCCGGTCCGGCGATCATCATCCTGCGCGACTTCATGACAGTGATGACCCACCGTTGAGCGATGACGTGGCCCACCGTCGCGTACGGAACCTCGCGAGCGGTGCCGTGCTCGCCGAGCGGCTGCGTCCCGCTCTGACGCACTGGACACGGCTCCGCGGCCTGCTCGGTACGCGCTCGCTCGAGGCCGGCGACGGTCTCTGGCTCGCCCCGTGCAACCAAGTGCACATGTTCGGCATGCGCTACGCGATCGACGTCGTCTTCCTGGACGATGCGATGCGCGTGCTGCGGACGGTGGCGGCGCTGCAGCCGTGGAGGATCTCACCCAAGGTCCCCGCCGCTACGAGCGTACTCGAGCTGCCGGCGGGGACGCTGACCAGGGTTCCGTTGGAGGACGGCGCGCGGCTCGCCATCGACGGCCACGTTTCGCATCCAGCCGGCGGCGCGCATGCGACCCCGAGCGCGCGACCGCGGCGCCTCCCGCTGCGGATGATCGCCTGGATCGTGGGATTCCTCGCGGTTACGGCGATGCTCGTGCCTCTCGCCCAGCGCGTCGTCACCTGGCCACAGCCGGCGCCGGGGTTCGTGTGCTACTGGTCGGCCGCCACCTTGCTGGCGCGCGGTGAGAGTCCCTACGATCTCGAGCGGCTGAGGAAGGTGCAGCTCGAGCACGGCTGGGACAAACGGGCGGACGGCTTCGGCTTCTTCGAGTTTCTGCCCAACTACTATCCGCCGTCGCTTCTGGGGGCGCTGACGCTCCTGCTCGTACCGCTGGGATTCGCGACCGCTCGCATTACTTGGCTTGTGGTCAACGCCGAGTTGCTCGTCCTCTCCGCGTACCTTGTGCGTTCCCTGCTGCCGCGCGTCTCGGGACGGGTGGTGATGGTGCTGATCCCCGCCTTCTGCCTTTCGGTCATGTCCGTTCTCGTGGGTCAGGTGACCGCTTTGATTCTTTTCTCCATCGTCGCGGTCTGGAAGCTGCTCGATAAGCGCTGGGACGCCGCGGCCGGATGTCTCCTAGCCTGGGCGATGATCAAGCCGCCGCTGACCGTGATGCTTGCAGCGGCCATCCTTCTCTGGTCGGTCACCAACCGCCGTTGGCGCGTCGTCGGCGGCTTCGCGGCGGGCGCCGCCGCGCTGCTGGTGATCAGCAGCGTCCTCGTTCCCGGGTGGCCGTCCCAGCTGGCGCACGCGGCCGCCACCACGCCCTTCGTGACGGCGAGCTTCCCTTGGCTCGGCACCACCTGGCTGTTGGCGCTGCGCGCGCTCGGCATCAGCGGGCCAGCCTTGTGGCTCGCCTACAGTGTCGTCGCGCTGCCGTTCGCGGTGACGGTGCTGCGCTACGCCACGACATTCCATCGTCCGCTCGTCGACGTGATCGCGATCAGCCTGCTCGCGGTATTCTTCGTCTCACCGACTGCCAGGCCGTACGACGAGCCCCTTTTGCTCGTACCCCTCCTGATCCTCATCGACAAGCGCGGATCGGACGCCGTCGCAGGCGTCTTGCTCTTCCTCTTCCTGCTCGTCCCCTACGTGGAATTCCTCACCACTTCGGTTCCGGATCACGTGTGGTTCTTCTGGATGCCGGCGGTCGCGACCGTCGCGTGGTTCGGATCAGAAGGCCCGCTCACGCGCCGCACCCTGAGCTCCCGGGTACTCGCGCGCGACAACGCGCTCGCGCCCTCATAGACAGTCGACGGTCCTGCGCATCTGCTGACGAATCCACGACAAGAGGACCCGCGGCACGAGCCGCATCTGCGGAGTGACCAGATACACTCGCCGCCGGTCGCCCCTCAATCGTCCCGCGTGCGGGATCCGCTGCGGCCGCTGCTCCTCGCGTTGCTGTTGGCGACGGCGCTCGTGCTCTCGGTCGCCGACCGCGCTGACCCCGATCTTTGGGGGCACGTCCGCTATGGCGCCGATGCGATCGCCGCCGGCCGGCTGCCGGTGATGACGACGTACTCCTACACCGCCCCCGACTTTCGCTGGATCAATCACGAGTGGGTGAGCGAGGTCGTGTTCGGCGCGATCGCGGGCGTCGCGGGGGGAACGGGTCTCGTCGCGTTCAAAATGCTCCTCGGGCTCGCCTTCTTCGCCGTTACCATCGCCCTCGCTCGCCGCCGCGGCGCCGGTCTGACCCCGACCGCGCTCCCCATCCTGCTGGCGGCGGTGAGCCTCTCGCCCGGCTGGTCGGTGCGCCCGCAGATCTTCAGCTACGCCTTCTTCGCGGTGATGATCATCCTGCTCGACGGCGGTGTGCTCTGGCCGATCCCCCTCCTCTTCGTCGTGTGGGCGAACACCCACGCCGGATTCGTCGCCGGATTGGCGGTGCTCGGCCTCTACCTGGGATGCCGGACGCTCGCCGCCTTGCTGCGGGACGGCGCTGGAGCCGTTCGCGACGCCGCGTATGCCACGACCGTGCTGGTCGCTTCCGTGCTGACGGTTCTCTGCACCCCGTATGGTCGGTCGTTCGTTCCCTGGCTGGTGCACGCGGTGACATTGCACCGTCCGGCGATCAGCGAGTGGCAGCCATTCGCCATGTCGGACCCGCAGTTCCCGCCGTTCGTGGCGTTGGCGCTGCTCGTTGCCCTCGCCTGGATCGGCAGCCGTAGGCCGCGACCGCTCGCGCAGACCGTCGTGCTGGCCGTGGTGGCGTGGCAGTCCTACCTGCACGCGCGCCACGCTCCCTTCCTCGCGATCCTCGCGGCGCTGTGGATTCCGCCGCATCTGCAGTCCCTCGCCGAGCGTTGGGTGCCCGCTCCCTCCGATGGAGCAGTGCCAGGTCCGAGCCGGGTAGTGCATGGCGCCGCGTGGGGAGTGTGCGCGCTCCTGGCCGTGGCCGTCGGCCTGCGCGTGCGGCCGCCCTGGGTCGACAAAGGTGCCTTCCCCGTCGATGCCTTCGCGTACATGCGGAACGAGGGCCTCTCAGGGCGCCTCGTCGCGCACTTCGACTGGGCGCAGTACGCGCTCTACGCTTTCTCGCCGCCGACGACGGTACAGTTCGACGGCCGCTTCGAGACCGCCTATCCGGAGGACGTTGCCGACATGCACTTCGACTTCCTCCTGGGTGATCAAGGCGGCAGGCAGCCGACGGGAGATCCGGCGCGCATCCTCGAGTTCCACGATCCCGAGCTCGTCCTCGTCAGCCGGCGCTACCTGCAGCCGGTAACCACGATGAGAAGTCGGCAGGATGCGTGGGTGCTGCTTTACCAGGACGAGCTCGCGCAGATCTGGGGTCGTCGCACGCGCTATGACGATCCGGCAAGCGCGGCCTACGTTCCGAGCACTCACCGCTCGATCTCGGAGCGGGCGGAGCAAGGTCGCGTCGCGTGGCCCGCATTGCCGTGACGCGGGAGAACCGCAGCTTCGGTGGTGCGGCCGACGCCAGCTAGTGCATCGGAAGCGCTATAGGGCACGAGCCACCGCTCGCCCTAGTGTGCTCTATGCGGCTCTCCCGGCGCAGGCGAATGTCCAATCATGGCAACTAGATGCATCAATATCAGATGACGTGCTAATGTGATCATAATGCACGATCAGAACAAACCGAAGTTTCAGATACATCAATAACTTCGACGCCGCCGCGTCGGCATGTCCCTTGCGCTGCGACACGCGCCCGTCGCTCGCGCGTGCTCATCCGCTCGCGCCCCGGGGAATCAATACCCAAGGGAGCTCCACCATGCGGCTGCTCGACACTCGTTCCATTCCCCTCCGTGTCCGGCGAGGATCGGTCGCGATCCTCACAGCGCTTGCGCTGTCCGTCATCCTCGGGGTTCCCGAAGGCGCGGCTGCCATCACGTTCGTGAAGAACGTCGGCACGGCTTCGAGCTCGACGGCGGGCACGACGACGACGATCACACTGGCAGCGGGCGCCGTCACGGGCGGCAACAGCATTCTCGTTTCCGTCACCATGGACGACGTGGCGGGTGCGGTGAGCGTGGCGGACTCGGCAGGGAACGCCTACGGCGCGGCGGTGACCGACCTGACGAACGCCGGCGACGTCCGCACCCTCATCTTTGCGGTGCATGGGGCCCTCTCGGTGGCCAACGGCGGCACGATCACGGTGACCCATCCGAGCGTCACCCGACGCGCTGTCAGCGCGGCCGAGTTCGCGGGCATCGACGCGTCCGGGCCGCTCGACGCGAGCGACGCCACCCTGACCGGCAGCAGTACCGCGCCGGCGAGCGGCAACGTCACGACCACCGCCTTCAACGACCTGCTCTACGGCGTGGTCGGCGCGACGCCTTTCAACACTTTTACGGTAGGTGCCAACTACAACGCCCTCTCCGCGGCGACCGCGGCATCGACCATCGGGGTCCGCACCAACGGGACAGCCGCCAACAGCACAACCACGGGATCCGCCACGACGCTCGTCATCACGAAGCCCTCGGGTGTCGTCGCCGGCGACGTCATGATCGCGGCGATCACCGCCGACGACGCCGCGGACGCCGCCGCGCCGGCGATCAACACGGTCCCCGGCGGATGGACTGCCATCCGGACGAATTCGGACGGCACCAACCACGAGGTCATGGTGACGTACTCCAAGGTGGCCACCGGTGCGGAGCCGGCCAGCTACACCTGGGGGCTCGACCGGACCTGTCGGATCGCCGGCGGCATCACCACCTATACCAACGTCGACAACGTCTCGCCCGTCAACGTCTCCAGCCAAGGCGCGGCGAACGTCGCCACGGCCCCGGCGGTCACCACGACGGTGGCGAACACGATGCTGGTCGC
>Ga0157379_10001141_pt1 | contig 21750 bp, 18 predicted proteins | sample S25metaG_FD_121802 | JGI IMG/M metagenome (GOLD analysis project Ga0157379, IMG submission 121802) | Switchgrass rhizosphere microbial communities from Kellogg Biological Station, Michigan, USA - S2-5 metaG | ecosystem: Host-associated > Plants > Roots > Rhizosphere > Soil | place: USA... | reverse complement strand
CTTACCTTAACCATTCCTCTAAAGAGGCGGGGGAGGTGAAATTGCGCAAAAACATTGAGCCCAACAAAACCCGAAAAGGGGGGGGGGGGAGAGAAAACACAGCAAGCTCAAAAAACGTCAATAGGAGTGTAAGCCAAAACACAACAACTCTATGGTTTGACGCCAGGTAATCGTACTCATGATCTGTTATACTACTCGTCTGGGCCCAACCAGATCCCGTTAGATTGGCTAATTCACTAATGTGGATCCGGAATCCCTATCAGATAGAAATAGGAACTGTCACTTGGAGAAAGGGACAGACTAGCAAAGTTAAAGAGTAAAGATCTAAAAGTAAATAAAGGGTAAGGCTGATAAACTTGGGATTGCCTAAGGGAGGTAACTCCTATGGGGAAGGAGCTCCCCTAGCGAGGAAAGATGGCGATAATTAGGAGTCGTTTGGAGGAATCCTTTCTCGCAGAGTAGTGCAGGGAATCGAACAAGGGGAGGGGTAGAGTATCTGTGTCGAAGGGGAGCAGCGGGTGAATTTGTAATTAATCAGAATAGGGAAGTTAAAACCTAATGCTAGTTGAGTGAATAACTCGGCAGTGTGTGGTAACTTACTCGACCCTGGGTGGTTGGTGTTAGATCATCATGGGAAGGGGGTACCTAAACAGGGCTGGATTCTACCGTGGAGAGCTGTATGCAGTGAAAATCGCATGTTCAGTTCGGTGGGAGCGTTCTGGTGGCCAATAAGACGGTCGAATTGTAGGGAATCACGAACATCTAGGATAACCCCTCTAGAAGGGATAGTTAGTTGACAAAACCTCGGGCGGCCTTCGGCTGCGAAAATATAAATATTTATATTTACTAGTCCTCCCCGACCCTTAAAGGGCAAGCGTAGTTTTTAACACAAACCGGGGGGGGGGGGGGAAATTAGGAGGGGATTACGAAGGAAATCACACTACGTTGTAGCAAGCTAGGGGTCCGGATGAAGCTACCAGATACGAAACGTGCGATAGCCTCGCTCTCGACAAACCTTGCAGCGGCCTACCCCCTTTAATGAAGGGGCTAACGAAGTGTGGTTTGTTACTTCGTCTCGAAGCTAATAAACTACGCTCCGCTAGTTTCGAGCGAAGCACGTTTTGTGTTCATATTCCCCCTCTATGTAAGGGAAAGGGGGGGGGTAAATTAGGGATGGTTGTCCCTAGCGCTAGCTTACATTCTTAGCGAAGCATGCGCAGGATATATATACATTAAACACCTTCGGACAGCGTTTTTGTAGGCGAAGTAGTGGAACGTACTCCTGCCTTCGGACTACGCGAAGCTAGTTTATAATATACACCAGTCCCCCAACCCCCCCCTAAAAATATATATATTTTTAGGGGGGGGGGGGGTGGGGGGGGGGGGGAGACAGGTTTGTTAGGCGGAGCCTACAAAAACTAGAGCTTGCACCCTAGCTTGCAAAAGGTACACACAAGGTCAATCTTATATACGTATAAAATATATATATATTTTATTAGGAGGCACGATCAAAATTTATTAGAGCTAGCGCCAGCACCAAAAAAGTTAGCATATAGGGTTATTTTTACTTAGGGATTCTTTTTTCTTATTTAAGAATATGTAGACGTACATATTATAAAAATAAGCATAAAGGTTCAAAAAAAAAATTAAAAAAAATGTTAAATTTCCCAATTACTATAGTATCAGTTTTAGAGGTTGTATTATTGCTGGTTCCTGCTTTAGTATCTGTAGCTTTTGTAACTCTAGCGGAAAGAAAAACCATGGCTAGCATGCAGAGAAGATTAGGGCCCAATTCTGTAGGTTAAAAAAAAATGAAATTTTTCCTTTAAAAAATTTTATCATAATTCGGGCGCCTGCGGGTCAACATCCTCTCTAGAGAGGGGAGGTTATATTTATGATAAAGCGATAGAAGCATTGTATAAAAACAGAATAGCCCCTGTAAAACCTTTTAAAAGAAAAGTAGTTAATGTTTGTAAAGATTTATTATCTTCAACTGCTCTAAATGCTTTTTTAAAGAATTAAAAGGTTTTCCCTTTAGTCGTATTTCTTCATTAGTCAGATTAGCGAACGTTAGATACTTTAATACTTTTAACCAAAATGGGGAGGAGTTTATATAGTGACTATGTGGATTCATAGACAGTGAAGGAAATTTTTATATTGAACCCAACAATAAGGGTCGTTCTTATAGATTTAATTTCCAAATTGGGTTGCATATAGACGACCTAGAAGTACTACATTTTATTAAGAATAAGTTAGGTATAGGAGAAGTTAGAGATAGAGGTACGAATGCTATTTTTAATATAAGGGCTCAACAAGATATAGTCAAATTAATAGATATTTTATCTAAATATCCATTAAACTCCAGCCCGCCGGAGGCGGCAGGAAAAATACTCCAGCACGTAGCTACGCTACTGCACAGGATAAAAAATATCTAGATTTACCGAATTTAAAAAAGCATTTGAACTACATACTAGCTCTAAATTAAAATCTCCTGAGTTAATTTTATAAATTACCCGAATTAAGGTTGGTATAAACAGAGATAGAACCAATTTTTTTATACCTATCGAGCATAATTATCGAATTACTCCTTACTGGTTGCTTGGGTTTGTAGAAGGTGACGGTTCATTTTTTATTCGGAGAAAAAATTATCAATTGTACTTTTCTATTGTTCAACATTCTAGGGATTATGAATTAATAAATAAAATAGCGGATTTTTTATATGATTTACCTTTTATTAATAAACAAACAATGCGGAAAAGTAGTATAAGAATAAGTGAGTCTTCCGTTCCAACCGAGCTACCCTCAAAATCATCACCGTTAGATGGTAACAACAATAATAACTCTGTTACTTATCTAGTAATTGACCATTCTGATTTAATAAAATTCGTAATTATTCTTTTTTTTAGCTCTATGACATGACGTAGTAAAAAATTATTCGATTTTGAAGATTTCTCTTTAGTGTTTAAGTTGAAAGAACAAGGTCACCATCATTCTTATAAGAAAAAAATTTTAATAGATTCCTTTATAGAACAGATGAATAACAATAGACTTTCAACGTTAGGGGTAAACTTTGCTAAAGACAGGAAGTCTTTAATTTCGCAAGCCAAAATAATTTTTCAAGGCCTTTCTAATTACAAAAAAGAGAAAGGGAAAACTTATATTATATCTGAAAATAAATTACTAACTACTAGGAAAGGGGTATTCTATGAAATTATTGATCTTAATGGTAATGTTGTTATTACATGTATGTCAATAACTGCAGTTAAGGATTTTCTAGGTGTGTCTCGTTATATAGTTTTAAAAAGATTAGAGGAAGGTAAGTCAATTTTAGGGGTAAAGGAAAATCGCTTAGTAACGATCCGAGAATTAGAAATGTAGACTATTTACAATAATGCGGTTCTTTATAATATACGGAGGGAAAGTCCCTTTATACGGCGGGTAGAATTTCTGTTTACGGTCTTGCGCTGTTTTCACCCTCGACCCTTATAAGGGTCGAGGGCGGAAACTTTAAAAAACAATCCTAATATTTTTTATATATCTTGCGCAGTGCGGAGCACGTGTAGGAGAATTTTCCAGCCGCACCCGACGCAGGTAAAGCTAAATATTTCCAAAAAAGATTTTAAAGTCATTTTAATATTAAATTGAACGACAGGTTCCATGCTTTTGCTAATACTATCGGTTGAGATAAATTTTAATTTTCTGTAATAGAAATTTGTAATTTAGATACGCAACAAGAAAGGGAAAATTATTACTTGCAAAACTACTTACTTTTATTAAATACTATCTTTAAAAGTAATCTAAATGACGCTCAAACTTATGATTCTTTATACAAGATATTAAAACTTAGACAATTACAATCATATTTTGAGAATAAATATCAAGGTATTAACATTTATCTCTACGAGTATGTTAATGGACAACTAGGTACTAGTTGTAACACATTCAGTAGTATTAATAAGTTATCTAATTACTTGGGTATTGCTAGAGAAACTTTGAGTGTTTATTTAAATTCATATGTTCCTTATAAAAATAATTTGTTTTTAACTAATAAAATAAAATCTGCTCCTTCGGGCCTTTCGGAATCTTTTAAATTAGTAGAAAAACTAATTAGCGATGCTACGCAAGGATTAGAATTAGACCGTAGTACAGCTAAAAAAGTATGAATGTATTATATAGAGGTTGATGGTACTATAGTTAAAACTACATATGAATCTAAAGGTGCAGCAGCTAAATTCTTAAATGTACAACACGGAACTATAACTGATCACCTAGATAAATGAATTAAAGGAGGTATTAAAGGTAATTATATATTTAGTTATGAATTAGATAATTTAGAGTTAGAAAAATTAATGGAGTTATCATCATTAAGTTTCGCGTGAACCCGCTTTGCGGGTGGATGCGAAACGTGCGAAGCTCTAAAATTTAATAACTGTAGAGTGTGAGTTTAGAATGCTTCGACTTTAGAGTTATTGTTAGACTCATTTAAAAGTATGCAAAAAGCTGCTGACTATTTTAATGTAGATTACAGATCCGACCTCCTTTTTTTTTTAAGGAGGTTGGATCCACCCCGTTTTCCCCATCACACGAAGTTGATGGGGTAGCGGGTTGGATCTATTTTAAATCACTTGGATACTGAGTTAGCCACTATAATAGGTGGAAAATTAGTATTATTATTTAGCCATGAATTAACCAAATTAAATTTTCCGTGTTAACCCCGACAGGGGGGGGGGGTTAACATGAAAATCGTGTTTCACTCGAAAAAGAATCATTATTAAATAATGTCCAAAAAGCTGTGAATGTAACTGTTTGTATGGGTATATAAAAAAGTTAATGAGAAATTAAAATTATTAAACGATAACAAACCTACTTATAGTTCTAGATTACAAGCATCTAAAGAATTAAAAATAAGTACTAAAACAATTAGGAAATATTTAGATACTCATAAAGAATATAAAGGATTATATTTTTAGTGTTTCTCTTTAAAAGAAAAGGTTCTAAGTAAGGTATAAGAAACTTTACTTGGCCTCAGCAAAAGTGAACTTTTTGCTAAAAATCATCAAATTGCGGGAACGTCTTAAAGCTATTTTAACTAAATATATTAGGTAACTAATATATGGCTCAGGTAATGACTCGAGATATAGTAATATCAAAATAGATGTACGAAAGAAAATAGGTTATCCGCAGCCAACCACCTAATACTTTTATTTTTCTGCGCAATGGTTCGCTAGACCCCACTTTTTTAATAAATGAAAAAAGGGGGGGGGGTTTAAGTAAAGGTGGGCAAGTTCATCGACTAAACGGTGATTGGCACCACCCCGGTCGGGGTTGTGATTAAAATATAGTCAGACCTTACTTGAAAAAGTACAGGGTATAAATATTATACCTGTTAAATGGATAATTAGTATTTAATGTTACAATTATTTAGGGAGAAAGTCCTATAACTTTTCCTGTATTATGTCGACTTACCGCCATAAATGGATAAAATAGGATATTCGTATCTTGGCCTACTTCAAGCATTTGTAAAAAAAGCGAGTTCAGTAAGGTATTACCATACTACTACGACACTAAATAAATTAAAAACAAATATAAGTGACCTCAACAAACAAAAAGCCAAAAATAGTATAGCTGATAGTGCTATTGAAGAAATATTGAAGTATAGAAAGACTCGATTTGATATTCCTTTAATAAAATTTACAGATAAAAAGATTATTACCTGTACTAATATTTCCGATAAATTTAAGAGATTAGCTTTTATAAAAGAGTTAGGTAGCAAATGTGGAATTTACAGACCTAGCTTTTATAAAGTTAATAGATTGACTTCATTACCCTTCATTCTAATCAGTCTAGTGAGAGGGTTCAAAAGAGGCAATCTAGTTTTTTCTGACCCTTTTGAGTGTAGCAGCTTCAGGAGGGCGCTGGCTTAAACAAGTCCGTTCTTGTTAATTTAAGGAGCCCCTGTATTCAAAGAACCAGAACCTCCCATTTTACCAACCTAAACCGCCGTATGGAAAGGGAAAATGGGTGGCTCTTGAAAGTATTAGAGAGTTTAGTACTTTGGGCGAGGATAAGTTGTTTATGGAATGGCTTGTGGGATTCATAGACTGAAGGGACTTTTTATATTGAATCTGTAAAGGGCGGCTGTTCTTATAAATTTAACTTTTAAATCGGTTTACATCTAGATGATAGTAAGGTTCTACATTTTATTAATAGAAAACTCGGCATAGGTCAAGTAAGAAATAAAGGTAATGTGGTTATATTTACGGTAAGAAATCTGAAAGAGGTAGTTATATTAATAGATATTTTATCTAAGTATACCTTAAATACGAAAAAATACTTTGAGTTTGAGGATTTTAAAAGGGCATTTAAACTATACACTAACTCTGAAAAAACTCCTGAGTTAAAACTAGCTATTAAACAAATTAAGGACGGTATGAACAAGAATAGGACCAATTTTAATAGACCTGCAAAGTATGAATATCGTATAACTCCTAATTGGTTACAGGGATTTGTCAAAGGGGACGGTTCATTCTTTATTCGTAGAAAAGATTATATGCCAATTTTTGCTATTATGCAACATTCTATAGATTCAGAATTAATGTATAAAATTGCAGACTTTTTATACGATTTGTTACCCTTGTGTAATAAAGAAAAAATAAGTAAATCCAGTATAAGAATAAGTGAATCTATTACTTCGAAGGAGATTCCTTCACCAAATAAGGAATCATCAACACCTAAAGGAACCATACCCTAAGAAATATTTTGCTAATTTACTTATAACTCGTTCTGATATAATAAAATACCTAATTATTCCTTTTTTTAGCTCTCTAACATGGTATACTAAAAATTTACTAGATTTCGAGGATTTCATTTGAGTATTTAAGTTGAAAGATCAAGGTCACCACCATTCCGATAAAGGAAAAATTTTGATAGATTCATTCTTAGAACAAATGAATAATAATAGACTTTCAACATCCGGCAAGTCCAAGATAAATAGGGAGCTTTTAATAGAGCAGGCCAAGCTAATGATAGATAGTTCTTCTAACTATAGAATAGAGGAAGGTAAAATTTTTATTGTATCCGAAAATAAATGACTTCCAAATAGAAAACCTAAATCTATTGTAATTATAGATATTCAGGATAATTTTATAGAGAGATCTCCTTCAACTATTGCAGCTATGAATTTTTTAGGTCTGTCACGTTATATAATTAACGGAAGATTAGCGGACGGGTAAGCCATTTTTCTGGGCTAAGGAAAATAAATGAGTATATGTTAAAGAAGAGGAATTATAGTATATTTGTGATAAAGGTTATTGGTTATGGAGCTACAATAAGGTTCGATTCCATCCCATTGGACCAGTTTAATAGCTGTTTAATCTTAGTTTACATTATTCAATACAAGGAAAATCCGCTAATATATTATATAGGACGATCGGCTTTGCTTAAGTATAGACTTAGATCACATCGACGACCTAGTCATGTTTATTTAAAAGATAAGTTCCATATTTTTGCAAATTTAGTCGGGTGGGATAAATTCACTGTAAGTATTGTGGAATTTTGTGAAAATGATCAACAAGAAATTAGAGAGAAATTTTACTTAAATAAGTATTTACCTTGTTTAAACACTGTTTTTCAGTCTAAAGTAATGGCCAAATCTGTTAACCGATCTTTATATAAGACAAAAACTTTATAAAAAGCCCCAGAGTAGAATAGGGGTTTTAATCTGGGTATATAAAATATTGCAGACTCATATAAAAAAAACTTATGAAAAATATTCCTGCATTGCTAAGGCCTCCAAAGCAACCGGACGTGATAGAAGAACAATTCGTACCTTCCTTGATACAAATATTCCAATAAAAGGATATTTATTTTTTTACTCGGCCTATATTAGATTTTGATAAGAGCTTTATTAAAGCTAAAGGTTATTTAAGCGAGATTAATATCGATCCTAGTTTACCTGTAGAGGTTTGAGTTTATACCATTAAAGAGGGAAAAATCATCTTGGTAAATAATCAACCTTTTCCTTCAATAGCTACCACAGCTAAATTTCTTAACACTAGTTATCATTATATCCGACTTCACCTTAATGATCTAAAACCTCAAGGTTTTAAGGGTTACTTTATATTTAATAAACCTTTAGATAATAAAGAACTTAATATTTTATTTCAGCTCCCTAAAGAAAGAGAAACGACCAAGACCTGGGAGAACCGACCATGGAATTAGTGTTTGAGCATATGATTTAGAAAATCTTAAGTTAATAAACAATTTACCTTTTACTAATAAGTCGAAAGCTAGTCAATATTTTCGTGTAACGGTGCCTACGATAACTAATCATTTAGACACTGAGATTCCTAGGCAATTTATAGATTACCCCGGAGGGTTTATTTATCTATTTTCTAAGGAACTCGATAAAGATTATAAGCTTAAATCAAAAAATCTTAATTTCACTAAAGGTAACATTAGGAATAACATTAAGAATGCTAGAAAAAAGACGCTTCCCAAAATATGGGTTTATGAGAAAAACGTCAAAGGTAAATTATTATTGGTAAATAAATTTTTTTCACTTAGGCAAGCAATAAAGGATTTAAAAATGCACAATAAAACACTTAATCCCCCCCTTTTTTTTTATTATAAAAAAAAGGCGATATATAGACACTTCGAACCCTCCGGTACCTTCCACCTCCGGTGGAAGTCTTGAATTCAAAGGTTTATATTTTTTTAGGCAAGAAAAATAAATATAAAAATTTTTTTATTATCGATACAAATAATATTAGTCTAGCTTGCGCACTGAATATTTAATTAGTGGTACGCAAGCATAAAGCTATAGGTACGCAATTCAATTATGTTTTATTTGCAACTTTAGACCCCGGGGGTTATAAATGGTAATTGTAATCACGAAGCGCAGCTATATTTCCACAATTTATAGGTGTAGGTCATCTTATATTAATTTCGTTTTTTTTTATTTAGTGTACATAACCGCATTAATAAAACTTAACTTTAGGCGAGTGCCTTGGTATTAAACTTATTATTTGGATATTAATTTTTTGTAACATTCTTATTTTGCATACATTATAAGATATTTACGTAAACATCCCAAAAGAGAGTCTAACTTTTTTCTTATCGATAATTTGTAGAAAGGAAAAAGCTACTTAGTTTGGAATAAGTTTGGGTGTTATTGAGACTACAATGTGGAGCGTATAGCTAGTCTTCAATAAATTATGGATGGACTGCGCTGGTCTCCTCCGGTGGCCTCGTAATTATGGCAGGGGTGATTATCTAGTCTTTATATTGAAGGTGATATGCTCTACTAAGGTTAGTATACTTTTTTTTAAGCACCCCCCCAAATTTCATTAATAATATGCTCTATTAGGAGTTTATAACTTAGGGTACTAATAAAAATATAATTTTATACGTTAATAACCTTAGCGCTAAGGTTATCAACTAGTGCCAATCTACCACATACAAGATTAATGTTATAGACGTATTTAAAATTCTATATGTTGGTGTGGCACTTCCTTAGGCGTGATGCCGGCCTTGTTTGGTACTCAAAGCGCTAGGTCTTCTTTAATACCTATTATTATATTTCGTAATAATACGGGTGCAGTAAGAAGGTTTTGTTACTAAAGAAAAGAATAATAATTTATTAACCTCGAAAATAAAACCAAATTGCTGGGAAACCCTATGTTAAGTAGTACTAGCAACTAATCTTTTAAATTACTACAACAAAACCGACATTAGGGTAATCAGCAGGAAACTTATTCTATAAAACTTTTACCCTTAAGGTGTAAATTTATGCCTTTTCAATGTTTTAATTAAAAGATACGACCCCTACGGGTTATATCCCCTGTAGGGCGATACTTAATAGAATATGATCTTCAACGACTAAACGTTTTACCACGTCGTCTAGACGACGTGGATGATATAGTCTAACCCGTATAGAAATATACGTATATGTAATATTTAAATAAATACAGTAGCATATGCTACTAAATGGTTAAAGTCGCAGATGCCATTAAACTTTTATTGAAAGAGTATGTAGCACCTACACAAGCTGATATTATATTATTCTTTTTAGGTCCCGTAATAACCTTAATTTTTGGACTGTTAGGTTTCGGTGTCTTACCTACAATCCGTATAGAGGGATTAACAATTGCGGAAATGTTAATAACAATTAACTTATTTTTTTGAACTTACAGTAGCTTTTATTTATATTATTTATACTGTAATTTCGTATTTTTATCTATTATTACCATTAGAGTTGGTTGAGAAACTTTTAGAAATAATAAATATTATCAATACCTAGTTGCGCCAGAATGTATTGCTGCTTTCGCTACTCCTATAAGTAATCTGAGTGCCATATTATTTATAATCCCCTATGATAAGGGAAATAGAGAAATAATTAGCCAGGTAAACCCGGAACGCAGCTCCGGAAAATTAGGAGCTTACGCGAATAAAGTTACCCAAACTATTAGAGTTTGCGAGATGAGGAAGGCTTTATTTCATAAGAGGGTAGAACCTGAAAAAAATGTCTGATTTTGAATTTAGTCAATGATTTTCAGGGTTTACTGACGGTGAGGGAAGCTTTTATATATATTCTACTAAAACTACATTTAATTTTAGATTTGTTATTAAACTACATATTGATGACATAGCAGCTTTAGAGTTTATTAAATCTAAATTAAATAGCGGAAATGTTTTTATTCGTAAGGACAATTCAGCGAGTTTTGAATTGAATAGAATTAGCGATATTCACAGTATTTTAATTCCTCAATTTTAAAAATTTCCGCTAAATGGAACTAAATACTTAGACTACTTGGCCTTTAAAAAAGCCGTGGAGACAAAGTTGGATTCGTCATTATCGGAAACCCAAAAGTTAGAAATAATTACTGCATTGAAGAATAGCATGAATTCTAATAGAGTCGAATTTGAAATGCCTTCTACCCACACAATTAGAATAACACCTTACTATTTATTAGGTCTTTTTGAAGGAGAGGGATCTTTCAGTTTGAATAATACTAAGCCCCTCCCCGGGATGACCCTTTATTTCAGCATTAGTCTTACGGCATCTCAATTACCTCTTATGAATGCGGTGAAATATTACCTTATTTCTAACTATCTTGAGATTGCTCACCTTAAATCACGATTGCCGGATGATTACGAAAACATGATTATTAATCGTATAGTATTAATGTATTTTAAAAAGGCAAGAGGAAAAGAAGATAAACCTCTGCTACAGCTTTTTATTATTCAGGTTAAATTCATTGTTGAAAAATTCATCCCAATGCTATCAGATCTTTGCTTTGTAACCAAAAAGTTTAAGGATTTCCAAGATTGAGCTTTTATTGCTTCTTTAATTTACACAGGAAAGCATACTACGGAAGCAGGTAAAGAGCTCATCATCAAGATTAGTAAAGGTATGAATAATTCTCGATTATCTACTTTTGAGGGTAAGGATAAAATCGAAGAGATCCCTCAAAAATTAATAGATGAAGTAATCAGCATGAAAGATGTTTACGTTAAAAGAAGTGATGGTTTGCGAGTAAAAGCTTCGGACGGTACACTTTTCAGTGGACAATTATTCTATATTTTAGCATCGGGGTCGAATGGTGAAAATCTAGTGTTTAAAAATTCTGAGTTGTGTGCCAACTATTTTGGAGTTACTTCGGCAACTATTAATAATAGAATAGTAAAAGAATTACCTATTGTAAACGATAAAAAGATAGAGTTTATGTTATTTCGTAAACCAATCTAGCGTGCGGTTTGTAGCAACGTTAACCTACTATATTTAGGGCAGCCATATTAGGGTAATGGCTAATGTAGGGTGAAACAGCCAAATTCCGGGGAAGCCCTAAAGCTTATATTACCAAGCTGTAGCTGAAAAGCTATCAGTGACTAAGTTAATAGCGAACCTCCTTTGCGGAGGGGTACCTCGAATTGATTAATTGCATTCGAGGTTAGGAAGGGTAACAATATATAAGACAATCGGAAAGAGCAATGGGTGATCGCGGATCTAAGCCAGTAATATGTAATAATATTGCTGTAAAAGAGCAACGAGTATACGGCTGTTAACTCATTATTTTTACTTTGTCCCTCTAAAAAAAATTTGTTTTCGAGGCCTGGCCCGCGTTTTGGTATGAACTTATACCCAGTAGACGCAACTGGGTGCCCTACATCCTTTGGACAGGTTCCAGCCAAAATGCCCTGAGCTTCGCTACGTTACTAGGTTCTGTACAAAACTTTTTTAAATTGGAAGTCTGAGAGACAAAGAAGATTAATGCATTTAAGATGTATTCTAAGAGGTTTCTAAAGAAATTCTCCTGTCAAAACCCTTTCAAAACAATTTAATATAAAAAATTCTTCAGGTTTATTGGTGAACTTTTTAATCGACCGAAAAGCTCAAATAATTCACCCTTGATTCATCACAGGTTTCACAGATGCGAAGCTAGCCTATAAGAAAAAATTATTAAATTGCAAGATAAATTTGATTAAAATTGTACGGTCCCGGATTATCGATTAACGATATGGACTTAGGAATATTCTATATTTTAGCTGTTTCTTCTTTAGCAACCTACGGGATTTTATTGGCTGGGTTTTTTTACTTCGAGGGCTACCGGCCCACCCCGGAGCCGCTTCGCGGCGCCCGGGGGTCCTATTTTACTAACTATAAAAACTCTTTATCGTATGTATCAAAGATTTATTATAAGATTAATAAAACACTGGCTGTAGCTAGCGCAGGAACCCTATCCAACAGCAGTCCTTCCTTTAAAAATGTTTTTTTTACTGGACGGGGGGGGGCGTTAGCTCATCACAATATTTTAATATATCTACTACTAAACGTTTTCTTCATACTTCTAAACACAATAATAGTAGTGACTAATAAGAATAATCAGGACAATAACTCCTTGACCTTTATAAGCGTTTCTTACTTAGATTCTTTACACTCTGAACATATCTTAGCTTTATATAAAGATAGAAATGTGCCAGGCTATACCTATCGATAAAAACTTAACTCTAGCTTCTTGTTTAAACTTTACTAATAAGATTGTTAAGGATAAGTTCCTTAATGAATGAGGTACAAAAGCCGGAATTTATCTTATAGAGTACAAATATGATCCAAAAGTATTCTAGTGGGAAGAACAAATCTCTTCAAAAAAAGATTATATGAACACATAAAAGCAGAGTCCAACACTAAATTTCACCTATTCATTCGGCTAATAGGTATAGAACATTTTAATATTCATATCATAGAAGTCTGCCTGTATCTAAATTAGGGACACGGTAAACTTTTTATTTACAAAAATATGTGCCTATACTGAATTCTGTTTTCTCTTCTTCATTAACTGAACAAAAAATTAAAAAAACTTTATTCTTAAAACTTAAGGCTCTTGGAGAGGCTAATAAGGGAAAAGACTCAAAAGTTACACTCGTTTATGTTTACGATTTAACCGAAAAAGGAATAAGTAAAAAAGTCATTATTTATAACAGTAGTAATGAGGCAAGCCGGTCCTTAGCTTTTCCAATTTCTGGGATCTTGAGATATAAAAACACATTTATACCTTACAGAGGTAAATTGTTCTTTAATTACCCTATTACTGACTTTAACAAAGTATTAGAAGAAAGCCAAAAACTTACGCCTAAAGGTCCGACCCGCCAGGGGAGGACCCACCCCCCCCCCCTCGAGCTCTGCTACTTTTATATATATATATATAAAATAAAGAGGCGGTCTATTAAATCGAGTTATTAGTATTCAAGTTTGAGCGTATGATGCAACTACTTTAAACCTGTTAAAAGGTAGTCCCTTCCAAAATCCAAGCGGCTAAAGCTTTAGGTATTCCTAGACAAACTCTAGACATAGTTATAGACAAAGAAAGGACTGCAGGATCGAAAGCTATTTATGTCTACTCTAGACCTCTAATTGACACAGAGATTAAAGCTCTTATAGTTAAAGCTGGAGATTTGCAACTTGGTCTTAAAGTACCAGTCTACGTTTATGATGCTAATACTTTAGAATTAGTAAAGAATGAACCTTTTGATTCACTTTTAAATGCAGCAAAATATTTTGATATCGAATATCGCGCAATTGCTTGTCATTTAGACACTAAGAAAGCTGTTAAACGGAATGGTAGATTAGTTTACTTATTAAAAAAAAAATTTGATGCGCACTTAATCAAAGAATTACTTATAGCCAATCCGATAATGGCTGATAGTCGTAATGCTCGAACAAAAGTCTGAGTTTATAAAGCAGATAATTTTGAATTAATAAACAACACACCCTTTGACTCAATTTTATCTGTGGTTAATTATTTTAGTTCGAATAAATCGACAGTTTATAGAAATTTGGATAATAAGAAAGCAGTATCTTTAAAAAATAAAAATATTACTGTATATTTTTTTAGTAGAGAACTAAGTTCTGAGTTAAAAGAGGAACTTAAAAATTAATATATATAAACGAAGACTAGTTCAAATTAAATTAGTTTTAATATTTAACAAAAATATGTAAAACTACGCTGAATTTTCATCTAGGAAGGTGTCTAACGAGCGCCTGCGTCGTTTTATATCTAACCCCTGTCCTTTTGGGCCTTTGGCCCTAGTAGCTTGCAAGGACCAAAGGGTCGGGGTTATATATAAAACTATTTTCTTAATCTTAGTAATTTAGTATGTATTATAGATTCACCTCGCTACGTCAAAAAAAAACAATATTTTCGGCGTAACAGGGGTGAAAGCAAGCCCCTTAATTTCTAATCTCTTCGTTATAAACATATTTTATGTGTAACTTCGCTAAAGAGCCTTGCGAAGAGGAGCCTTTCGGGACCACCACGTTTCATAGTGGACCTTTGTCTGCTAAGCGCGGTCCACATATGAAACTCCTAAAATATATCTCTTTCAACAAATACTTTGGGTATTTGCCGGGGGGGGGTGTAGAGGAGTAATTTATTGTGGCGAGGGTGCGCGCCCCTCTTAACTCCATGCAAGCTACAACAAGTGTGTACCTTTTGCAAACTAGGGGTAACTAGGATGGGCTCGAAAATACGGGAACTTGTTCCTGCGAAACTCGAATATACCCTACCAGCAGCGAAGGGAGGGACTAGAGCAATTAAGAAAACCGAATGAATTTCAAGAATAACTTGAAATAAGTTAACTTGAAGCGAAACAGATTATATTACTAGACATCCACCCGCGAAGCGGGAGGACGGGACCGATAGGGTTCGATAATTGTGGTATGTTGATATCGTGTGCGACATTCTTCTAACTGAGTCATCGCGCTCGATAGAGGCATTTAATTACGATTAACTCTATAATTTATAATCTGAACGTTCAACGACTAGGAGGGCGCTAATTTATTGGCTCCAAGATATAATTATGCCTCCATAGTATTCGGGGTCTATATTAGTGTTTTAGTTTATTTAATGAGGCAATTGTAGTTTGTTTTAGAGCGGGAACGTTTAACCGCTTTTCGTATAACCGGCTGGCACGTTTTTTATGAACCCTTGTCAGGGATGTGTTCCGAGCTTGCGCCTCGCAGGCTATAAGTGCGGCAAAAACTACAGGGTAATAAATTTAAATTACCGGTATCCTGTGCGGGCGGGTGCGCGCGTGCCTATCTGGGAGTTGAAAAAATTATCTATATTTTTATAATGGATGGGGTACCACTTCGAGCTAAAAAGCATAATATATAGACTATAACATAGTCTGAGCCATGTCGTAAGATGTGGAAGCATAATTTTAATATATCTGCGATAACAAAAATGGAAGTGCCAATAGTAAATATGCCTTTTTAGGTTCTCTAAGAGGATCAGCTCAATTAATTAGCTATGAGTTAGTAATAACTTCTGCTGTATTAGTGCTTGTTTTTTTAACAAGTAGTTTTAATTTAATTATAAATCTAGAATATCAAAGAGGTGTATGATTTATATTACCTTTAATTCCTGTATTCATGACTTTTTACGTTGCATCCATCGCTGAAACAAATCGACCTAAGAGGCCCTCCTGAGAAGGGGGCCTAAGGGTCTAAACCGTTAAATTGTCGGGAAAGCCCTAAGAGCTATCACAACCAAACGAAAAAGGTAACTTATTTCGTGGCACAAGTAATGACTAACCCTTAGGATACCTCAATACAAAACGTATAAAAAAATATATTTTTTATAGCGACGTACCTCGCGCAGTATAAAAATCGAAACGATACATACACTACCTTCGGCGTGTATGTATTTTTTCGATAATAAAAAAACATATTTTTTATTTTCGATTTTTGGAGCGACGTACCACGCGCAGTAGCTTGCGCAGGTAAAATTATCCAAGGTCGTGGTATGGTAAAATCGTGAAAGATAAATGAAAATTTTATGGGTAATCCGCAGCCAACCACCTAGTGTTTGAAGCTTATATTTCAATAACGGTGTGCAGTTCATCGACTAAACAGTGGTTAGCTTTTTATTATAATATAAAGGAAAGCTTAAGATATAGTCATACCTCACCTGAAAAGGTGCAGGATAATAAACATGGATCGAACCCACCGGGGTACCATCCAGCCTCAGGGGCCGGAAGTTTAGTTTATTATTCGTTAAATGGGTAGTTTTTTATAACTATTTAGGGAGAAGGACCTCAACTCAGCCTTAATTGAGTTATATTCAAAGGCTAAAGAGGTAGAAAAGCCCTTCGATCTAGCAGAGGCTAAACAACAAATCATATTATTAGTTTTATCATTAACAGCACATCTTAATTATTTTATTACTACTAAGCTAAGTTGGTTTAATGTCCAACGTGTATTTATTCATCAAATGAATATTTTATTTAGTACGAGCTGCGCACGTTTCGTATCCAAACCTTTGTATAAGGAGCTTGCGCCAGCATACGAAACTAAAAAATTAGTAGTTTTATAGGTGGGGCCTACAACAATCTTATTGCTCAGAGGCGAATTTTCCTCGTAATTCTTCACTTCATCCGAATTGAATCACCGGCTTTACAGATGGAAAAGGTTCTTTTATAATATCCTTAGCTAAATATAAAAGCAACCCAGTCGGATACAGAATTAACCCTTTATTTCAAATAAAATTAAATATTCGAGATTTAGAGCTATTGAAAAGAATTCAGGACTATTTTGGAGGATGTGGGAAAATCTATATTGAGAAGAACAAAGCTAAATTTGTTGTATTTCAACATAAGGAGTTAGTAGAAATAATAATACCACATTTTTTAAAATATCCGAGGTCGGCACAGCGACCACCTTCAGCCGCTAGGCGTCCTAAGTTTATTAACTCAAAAGTGATCAGATTTTGAATTATTTAGACAAATTTTGCTAATTATGAGAGGGAAACGGGTATCATTATACTAAGGAAGGATTCTCAAAGATTCTCCAACTCAGGTATAACTTGAATAAAGGAATATCTGAAGAATTAAAAGGATTGTATCCTAATCTCATACCCGTGGATAGACCTTTTGTACCCGAAAGGGATATATCTCCAGAATGGTTAGCAGGGTTCGTAGATGGAGAAGGTAGTTTTAATGTAATAGCGACAGAGACAAAAATCAGTTCGCCAACTACACCAGTTAGTAGAAAAGTATGATTATATTTTCAAATAACTCAACACGGTCGAGACATTTTACTGATGGAAAGAATAGTTAGCTTTTTTAGGATGTGGTAGCATTAAAAAAAGAAACACACCTACTTTTAATACTGTTGATTACAAGTTAGTTGAATTTTATAAAATGGACCCGCGGGCGCCGTTAAGCGGCTGCGGGTGGGCTCCCTTCGGAGAGCCCTCGAATATAATTATACCTTTTTTTAAAAGATACCCCTTACAAAGTGCTAAATTATTTGACTTGCAATGTTTTATAGATGCCGTCGGCATAATAAAACAAAAATCAGTCGCCTAGCGCAGGAGTTGAACACTTGAACAATTTAATAAGATTAAAAGTATTCAGAGTGTAATGAATAAATACACCAAAGAGTCCAACCCGCAACCCCGTCAACTTCGTGTGATGGGTGGTGGACACCCGGGTGTCTTTAGATGTCGAAAATAGTGATAAATAATAGTACCCTAATACTATAATATTTAATACTCTGTTTCTATTTTGTTAACAGTAAGTACCTTATCTACGATATTAAGCTTTTAAAAAGTGCTAATATAAAAAAATCCCTTCGATTTTGCAGAGGCTAAGGGCCCATGACTAATAAAATATGATTCGGTCTCTTTAAATATCACTAATTGCTGGAAACTCCTTCGAAGGACAATCAGCAGGAAACCTTATAAGGTATCTTCAGAGACTACACGTGATACATCTACCCCCTTTTTTTTTAATTAAAAAAAAAGGGGGGGGGGTTTTTAATAAAATGGGTGAAGATATAGTCCAACCTTATATGTGAATATAAGCTAATAAAATTTTTAATTAATTTAGAAATCAGAGTTAGAAGAATTAGTTTTTGCTAATTCTAACCTGGTGATTCCGCGTTGAAGAACCTCAGGTTCTTCACTATTTTATAGTTGTAGATCTTACTCTACATCAATTTCCATGCGGAGCAAGCATACTTCTGGAAGATCAAGCCTCCAAAAAATGCAGCACACAACCAACCAGATGAGTCAGACATAACACCTAAGCCTATTTTAACGCTAGATTTAGATAACACTGGTTGTATAAAATCATATGAAAGTATATTAAAGGGTAAAGGTGGTATTTATTCTTTGGTCAACACAATTAATGGCAAGCGGTATATTGGAAGCGCTAAAGACTTTTTTGTAAGACTTAATCAGCATCTAAAACATAATAGACTTAGCAACATTGCCCTACAAAAAGCATTTGCTAAGTATGGATATGAAAACTTTAAAATTTGCATTTTTGAATATTTCACATATGAAAGCAGAATCGTTAGCCATAAATCTTTATCTATGCTAGAGACTAGTTATCTCTCAAAATTCTCCCTTAAAACTCCAGCCCGCGGCTGCGGGCAGGAAAAATTCTCCAGCACGTACCTTCGGTACTGCGCAGGATGTATAATTTTAGTGTTATTGCCCATAATAATTTAGGGTATAAACATACAGAGGAAACTAAGTTAAAGATTAGTAAACTAGGGAAGAAAAATCCTATGTTTGGTAAAAGTCATAATGAGAATACAAAGGCTATGATGAGTGAAAAAAAGAATAAATATCCTTTAGGTGTTGGAATTTTTGACTTGAAAGGTAATTTGATCTCTAAGTTTAAAAATAATGTAGAATTGGCTAAACATTTAGGTATATCAAAACAAACTGTGGGTAAATATTTAAATTCTAAGCTCGTTTATCAAAATACTTATTATTTTAAGCCTATAACCTAGCGCAGCTACCTAAGAGCTTGCTGCTTAAAGGTCCGTATATTACATGGTTGTTAAGTTATAAATTGGTCTGGCTAAGGCCGCCCCCCGTAGGATTAGAAAATAAATTAGAATTAGTAAAAATACTGGAATCAGAATTAGTCAGTGGTTTTATGACAGAACATTCATCGGTAATATTTGTATTCTTTTTTCTCGCTGAGTGAAGAGCCTTTAAGCAAGGCTCAAAATACTCTAAAGTAGCCAAACTCCGGGTAAATCCTAAAAGCTCAGAATACTAACCTACCCTAGGGTGGTGGACAGAGTAATTACCTGTGTATAGTAACAAGTTCTGAAATTTACGAAAGTAAGAATGGTGATTCGCGGATCTAAAATACCTTTTAATCGTCTGTAGCAGGCTAGGTTAAAGTGTAAAAGAGCAACGAGTAGACGGTTACTCGCTATCTATTAGCTAAAACCTCTAATACCTCTTGAATATAGAGGATAGATAGATAGTGTAAGGTGTACTCTAGTAACCAAAGAAATGAGGTGTTATGTATTCAGCTTATACCTAAATTCTTTAAAAGTTATTTTTTATTTATGCACATATTAGCAAAGCTATACCTTTTTTGCTAAAAAAAATAATTTTTTTACGCGTTTTTAACACAAACCGTACTTCGAACGGAATAACCCCACAACAGGCCCCTTTTTTTATTTTAAATTACAAAATAAAAAAGGGGGTATAGGAGGGGTCAGGTTTGTTAGGCGGAGCCTACAAAAACTAATCCTCTCTACATCCTTAAATATAATAATCAACCCTTAACGTAATTTGTTGGGGTGGCGAAGCCTCCCCACTACACGCTGTGATAATCAATTACTGTTTTGCTAGCCTTAATTTATTACATTTTTTTTATTTATCCCCTTCCCTCGGCATCCTCAGCCACTTTGAGGCGGCCTAGGTTATTCGTTTTGTGTGCGAAAAATCCTCGAGGCTTCCCCCCCCCCCACCCCCGCACCGGCTAGGCGGCCCGCGGGTACTCGACAAAGGTTAGCGACGCGAGCAAAGCGTCGCACTACGCAAACTAGCCCAAGGCCAAAACGTATAAGAATATATTTTTATTAGACACCCCTTAAGGCCAGCTCAGCTAGAAAAATATATATATATAATTTTTACGGTAATCCCTCCACCACCAGGTCCCCGGTAGAGAGGATTACGAGTGCGAAGCTATAGCGCAGGGACGCAGCATAGGTTAAAAACTAACTTGGGTAGGAAAAAGCTAGTTTCCGAGGGCCCAGCCCACGTTTTTGGTGTGGACCTAGGTCTGCGGGGCGGTCCACACACACAAAACTCAATGAATTCTGGAAGGGTCCAGCCCACCAGGCAGTAGCAGTCGTCTTGACGACGCCCGCTACTAGGTTTAATAACCAAATTTAGATCCAACCTAATTTATTAGGGTGGATCTGCCTTACGGCCGGATTTAGCGGAGGGCTTTGCCTAATCTAAGATTAAAGAATAAGGTAAAAGAATATTAAGACATGTACGCTAGCATGGTGTTAATGTGTATACTAATAAGTATATTGTTCTTAGGTGGTTATTTAGCTCCTGATTTTACAAATTTAATAAATGATCTACTAAATGTATTAGATAGATTATTAGATTTTAAAAATGGATTACAAAAAAATGTTTTATTAATCATCAATCTATTCACATTCAATGGTTTTACAATATTGTTTGGTTTTTTAGCAATTAATGAGCCATTATTAAAAAATATTAGCTGATTTATTACCCTTATAAATGATACTCTTGGATCAGAACTGCAATATAGTTTGATTATAGGCTTAAAAAGTTCTCTATTTATATTCACATTTATATGGGCAAGAGCCTCATTTCCTAGGATTCGTTTCGACGTGCTTATGACATTCTGTTGAACTGCAGTATTACCTATACTATTTGGAATTATAATATTAGTTCCATGTATAATAGGTAGTTACGACATCTTCCCTGTTAATCCTTTTGTTTTATCGACTCTTCCTTTAGTTAGAGCAAACCTATCTTCTTCTCTTACTCCTACTCTTTCTTCTTCTTCTTTTTTGCCCTCCCCTCGGATGAAAAATTTAAGCAGTGATTTGTAGGGTTTTCATACGCTTTCAAGTTTTTAGGGATTAAACAATTTAGCACTAAGCGAAGTACTACTAATAATAATAATAATTTAAGCTTAGTAGTATGGGGGGGGGACAAACTTAACGTTTTTGGTAGGAATGGGACGAATGACTAAACAAGAAACCTCGGCCGTCCGTAGGGCGGACTGAGGGTGGAGCAGCGCTCCTCGTAATATGATTAGATTCCCTTAATATCAAAAGAGCATAATAATAGGATTGCTTTTGTCTGACGGATGACTAATCATCGCAGGGCTCCCGCCCTACAAAAACACATAAAAATACACGTTTAGGCTTTAAACAATCTTTAGATCGCT
>Ga0157379_10001140_pt1 | contig 21760 bp, 19 predicted proteins | sample S25metaG_FD_121802 | JGI IMG/M metagenome (GOLD analysis project Ga0157379, IMG submission 121802) | Switchgrass rhizosphere microbial communities from Kellogg Biological Station, Michigan, USA - S2-5 metaG | ecosystem: Host-associated > Plants > Roots > Rhizosphere > Soil | place: USA... | reverse complement strand
CCTCGGCGCGGCTTTTCTCGTAGAGGTCGGTGATGTCGGTCGCACCCTTGGCGCGATGGCCGAATCTTACCCCGTCATAGCGGGCCAGGTTCGACGATGCCTCGGCCGGCGCGACTATATAATAAGTGGGTAGCGCGTATTTGGTGTGCGGCAGCGAGACCTCGACGATCTCCGCCCCCTGCGCTTTCAGCCACTCCGCGCCCTTGTTCCACAGCGCATTGATCTCCTGCGGCGCACCATCGATGCGATATTCCTTGGGTATGCCGACCCGCAAACCTTTGACGCCGAAATCCAACCCCTCCTCATAATCGGGGACGGCCATGTCGACGCTGGTCGAGTCCCTGGGATCAACGCTGGCCATGTACTTCAGAAGAAGCGCCGCATCGCGAACCGTTCGGGCCATGGGGCCGGCTTGATCGAGGGACGAGGCAAACGCCACGATGCCCCAGCGTGAACAGCGGCCATAGGTCGGCTTCAGGCCGACTGTTCCGGTGACGGCGGCCGGCTGGCGGATCGAACCACCCGTATCGGTGCCCGTCGCGGCGAGGCAAAGATTGGCCGCCACTGCCGCCGCCGAACCGCCCGACGAGCCGCCCGGGACCAGATTGGCGTTCGAGTTGCGTGCGCGCCAGGGATTAAACACCGGACCGAAGCGGCTGGTTTCGTTCGACGAACCCATCGCGAACTCATCCATGTTGGTCTTGCCGAGCAGCACCGCACCAGCATCCCACAAATTCTGCGAGACGGTGGACTCATATGGCGGAATGAAATTCGAAAGGATGTTGCTGCCCGCCGTGGTCTTGACCCCTTTGGTGCAGAACAGATCCTTGATTGCGAGCGGCAGGCCCTCGAGTGGGCGCGCCTGACCATGCGCTATGCGAATATCCGAGGCGATGGACATCTCGAGCGCACGCTCGGGCGTTTCGGTGACGAAGGCGTTGAGCGGCCGCGCATCCGCCACAGCCTTGACGAAAGCGGTCGTCAATTCCTTGGAAGACACCTTTTTCTTCAGTACCGCGTCGCGTGCGTCCGACAGGGTGAAGTCGGTCAAGTTCGCCGGCAAAGACATCACTCAACCACCTTGGGCACGACGAAGAAATGGTCTTCGCCTTGGGGCGCATTGGCCATCAGTTCATTGGCGTTGCCGCCGTCGTTCACCTTGTCTTCGCGCATCTTCAGGCGCTGCTCGACCACGCTGGTCATTGCCGGCACGCCTTCGACGTTCACTTCGTTCAACTGTTGCACCCAGGTGAAGATGCCGTTGAGCTCGTCAACCATCGTCCCGACCCGCGCCTCGTCGAGCGCCAATCTGGCGAGTTTTGCGATGCGTCGAACGGTGTCCTTGTCGACGGACATGGCGCGGCCTATAGGCTGAGAAATCAATGGTCTTGCTAGCAACCAGGGGCGGTGCTGGCAAGCGATCCGACGCCCCCTGGAGGTGGGTCCATGTCGCTAGGCATTACCCGCATTGATCATGTCCAGATCGCGGTGCCCAGGGCACTGGAAGGACAGTGCCTGAAATTTTATCGCGAGATATTCGCTTTCCCGGAACTGGAAAAGCCGGCTGACTTGCGTGCGCGCGGCGGCGCCTGGTTCCAGGTGGGGCCGATCCAAATGCATATCGGGGTTGATCCTGACGCCAGTCCGAAGAGCAAGCGGCACATCTGTTTTCTGACGAACGACCTGGCGCAGGCCAAAGCAACGGTCCTCGCCCATGGCGTGGCCATCGAGGAAGAAGGAGTTGCCGAAGGTCTGGCACGCTTTTTCGTGCGCGACCCGGCGGGAAACAGAATTGAGATCGGACAGCGCTGACACACGCGTTCCGAGGCTTCTGGTATACTTTAAAAGAAGCTAAGGTCGGCGCATTGCGTTGGTCTGCAAAATGATCCTCGATCTTTCGTTCTTCAAGTCTGCAGTCGCGCCGAACATGCGACTGCTTGGTCTCGACCTTGGCGAGAAAACGATCGGGCTGGCGCTGTCGGATACATCCTTGTCTATCGCGACACCGATGGAGACCCTGGAACGCGGCAAATTCACCACCGATGCGCTGAAACTCGACGCGATTATTTTCGCGCAACATGTTGGCGGACTTGTCGTCGGATTGCCGCTCAACATGGACGGCAGCGACGGACCCTCGGCGCAATCGGCGCGCGCCTTTGCACGCAACTTCGCGGCGCGCTCGCAACTTCCGATCCTGATGTGGGACGAGAGGCTCTCGACCGCGGCAGTGACGCGTACGTTGCTCGAAGCCGACGCCTCGCGCCGGCGTCGGGCCGAGGTCGTGGACAAGATGGCGGCGGGATACATCTTGCAGGGCGCGCTCGACCGCCTGCGTCTGTCAGGCTGAGGCGATGCTGTCCACAGTCGAACCGAGCGACATCGCCTTCGTGCACTGCGCGGCCGCCTCTGAGCCGTCCGCTCGGTCGGTTCACGCTGCCGCCTCGCTCGCCAGCGTCAGGTCCGCCGCCGGACGTGACTTTCGCATCATCGACATGCATGCCCATTGCGCCATTCCCCAAGCAATGGCCCTCATGGGGTTGAACGTTTCCAGCATCGGCGGCAACCAGTTCCCGCTCACTTTGGCGCCGGACCCAACTGAGGTCCGCCTCGCGGCGATGGATGCCCAGCACATCGATATGGCCGTGTTGAGCATCAATCCGTTCTGGTACGCCGCCGATCTCGACTTATCGCGCCAGATCATCACGCTGCAGAACGATGCGCTTGCGAACTTCACCGCGCGGCACGCTGAGCGGTTCGTGGCGCTGGCCAGCATTGCCCTGCAGCATCCCGAACTCGCAGCCGAGCAGCTGGAACATGCGGTCAGCAGGCTCGGCCTGCGCGGTGCGCTCGTGGGCGGCAGCGTAGAAGGCAAGGAACTGTCCGATCCGTTCTTTCACCCTTTCTGGGCCAAGGCGGAGTCGCTGGACGCGCTGATCTTCATTCATCCGCAAGGCATGAGCGAAGCTTCGAGCCGGTTCGGCGGCAGCGGCGGTCTCGGCAACGTCATCGGCAATCCACTCGAAACGACGATCGCGCTCTCGCATTTAATTTTCGAAGGCACACTCGATCAATTCCCGCGCCTCAAGATTTGTGCGGCACATGGCGGCGGTTACCTACCGTCCTATGCCGGACGGTTTGATGCCGGCATCAAGACGTTTCCGCAAACCTATACGGTCAAGCTGAAGAAGGAACCGACCGCCTATCTGCGCGAGCTGTACTATGACTCGCTGGTGTTCACGCCGGAGGGCTTGCGCCACCTGGTGGCAGAGGTTGGAGTCGACCGCGTTCTGCTCGGCACCGACTATCCCTATCCGTGGACGGCGAGTGCCGCCGAACATGTCCTTGCGACGCCGGAGCTAACCGATGCCGATCGCGCCGCAATCCTCGGCGAAACGGCAGCACGGCTTCTCGGGATTAAGGGCTCTTCACCAAGTTCCCACAACTAATTCTTTACAAGACTTGCCCGGTCGGGTCGCCTTGCCTATAAGCCGGGCTTTGATGACCCCGGCCCGCGCCGACACGCTCCTCAAATCCAGCCACTTGCTCGGCATCGAAGCGCTTTCGGTGGGCGAAATCACCGCGCTGCTCGATCTCGCCGACACCTATGTCGCGCTCAGCCGCAGCGCCAGCAAGAAGACAGACCTGCTCAAGGGCCGCACGCTCATCAATCTGTTCTTCGAACCTTCCACGCGCACGCAAAGCTCGTTCGAGCTGGCCGGCAAGCGGCTTGGCGCAGACGTCCTGAACATGGCGGTGCGGACATCTTCCGTGTCCAAGGGCGAAACGCTGATCGACACAGCGACGACCTTGAACGCGATGCGGCCCGACATTCTTGTCGTGCGGCACCAGGACTCGGGCGCCGCCGAGCTGTTGTCGCGCAAGCTCGACTGCTGCGTCGTCAATGCGGGCGATGGCAGTCACGAACACCCGACCCAGGCCTTGCTCGATGCGCTCACGATCCGGCGCAGAGGACGAAAATTCGAGGGTCTGGTGGTTGCGATTTGCGGCGATGTCCTGCATAGCCGCGTCGCGCGTTCCAACCTGCACCTGCTGCTGAAGATGGGCGCGCGGGTTCGCTTGGTCGCGCCGCGCACGCTGTTGCCGGGCGACGCCGAGCGGTTCGGCGTCGAAGTCTTTCACGACATGAAAAAGGGATTGGAAGGCGTCGATGTCGTCATGATGTTGCGCCTGCAGCTCGAGCGCATGACAGGGGCCTTCGTGCCCTCCACGCGGGAATATTTCCGCTTCTATGGCCTCGATGCCGACAAGCTGAAGGCTGCCAAGCCCGGCGCACTCGTGATGCATCCGGGTCCGATGAACCGTGGCGTCGAAATCGACTCCGCGGTGGCCGACGACATCGAGGTCAGCGTCATCCAGGAACAGGTCGAGATGGGTGTCGCCATCCGCATGGCAGTTCTGGACGCATTGTCTCGCGGACTGGCGCGCGAAGGACGCAACGCGCCATGACAAAACGGGTCGCATTCCGCAATGCGCGTCTGATCGACCCAGCCGCCAAATTGGATGTGAAGGGCGGTCTTTTGGTCGAGAATGGCAGGATTGCTGATGTCGGCGCTCGCCTATTCAACGATGCCGACGCCAACGATCCCGAGATCATCGACTGCAAAGGCATGGTGCTGGCGCCCGGTCTGATCGACATGCGCGTCTTCACAGGTGAACCGGGCAGCGAGCATCGCGAAACGCTGGAATCGGCAAGCCTGGCCGCCGCAGCGGGCGGCGTCACCACCATCGTCGTCATGCCCAACACCGATCCGGTGATCGACGAACCGTCGCTGGTCGATTTCATCCGCCGCCGGGCGCAGGCAACGGCGAAGGTGCGAGTCCTGCCGATGGCCGCACTGACGAAGAACCTGGGCGGCGAAGTGATGACTGAGATCGGCCTGCTGACCGAAGCGGGCGCGGTTGCGTTCGGCGACGGCGACCGGACGATCTCAAATACCCGCGTGCTGCGCCGCGCCCTGTCCTACGCCGCTACCTTCGGCGTGCTCGTCATCGGTCATGCGGAAGACCCCGATCTGTCGCAGGGCGCCTCGGTGACCGAGGGTGAATTTGCGATGCGCCTGGGGCTTCCTGCCGCACCCGCCGCGGCCGAGGCCATTATCGTGGAGCGTGACATCCGTCTCGTGGAAATGACGGGCGTGCGATATCACTTCGGGCAGATTTCGACGCGGGCATCGCTCGACGCGATCGCCGCCGCCAAGCAGCGTGGCCTGCCGATCACCTGCGGTGTTGCTGCGCACAACCTGGCACTGAACGAACTCGACGTCGGCGCTTATCTCACCTTCATGAAGGTCAAGCCGCCATTGCGTTCGGAGGCCGACCGTGCCGCCATGCTCGAAGGCGTCGGATCCGGGCTGATCGACGTCATCGTGTCGGGCCACGATCCGCAAGCTGCCGACACCAAGCGGCAGCCCTTCGCGCAGGCCGCGTTCGGCGCTGTCGGGCTAGAGACATTGTTGCCGGTGGCGCTCGGGCTTGTGCATGACGGTGGCGCCAGTCTCAGCCATGTTCTGCAGACACTGACGGCCGCGCCAGCGCGAATCCTGCAACGCAATTCAGGCACGTTGGCAAAGGGCGCGCCCGCCGATCTTGTGCTGATCGACACGAATGATGCCTTCACCGTGCGCGAAGGCGACCTGCGTTCGCGCGCGCGCAACACGCCGTTCGAAGGACGCAGTTTCCATGGTAGGGCGCACAAGACCTTTGTCGGCGGCGAATGCGTCTTCGAGCGCAGGGCCAAACGTTAAGAGTTCACTCCCGCGCAGCACGTCACGAGGCCTCTGTCGCGCATGCCGATGGTAGTGGTGCTTAAACTGCGCTACTCTCTAAGGAGAAGTAATTTGTGCCGCGATCTATTGCTTTGAACAAACACCGTACGCGATGCCCATTCCTCACCTTATGACAAGTTGGACGGCCGCCGCCGAGGCGTTGGCGATCGGCTACCTGCTCGGATCGATTCCGTTCGGCCTGATCCTCAGCTTTGCGTTCGGCGAAGGCGACGTGCGCAAGATTGGTTCGCACAGCATAGGCATGACCAATGTCCTGCGCACGGGCAACATGGCGGCGGCGGGACTGACGCTGCTATTCGACACGGCCAAAGGCGCGGCTTCCGTGTGGATCGCCGCCTATTTCTGGGGCCCGGATGCGGCGCTGTTCGCCGCGCTCGGAGCCTTTTTGGGTCACCTGTTTCCGATCTGGCTCGGCTTTAAGGGCGGCAAGGGTGTCGCGGTGTCGCTTGGCATTCTTCTGATGCTGTACTGGCCGGCGGCGTTGGCGGCGTTGGCAACTTGGGTCACCGTGCTGGCGCTGTTTCGCATTTCCTCCCTGTCGGCGCTGGTCGCTTCAGTGTTCGCCCCGATCTATATGTTCCTGTTCGGCCGCGAACACGCGGCGGTGCTTACCCTCGCCCTTGCAGTGCTTGTGCTTCTGTCTCACCGCAAAAACATTCGCCGCCTGTTGAGCGGCGAGGAGCCGCGTATTGGCAGCAAAAGCCCAACGGCGTGAGCGGCGGCCGCACGCTGTCGGACGCCGAGCGGCGCGCGTGGCTTAGGCTGGCGCGCACGCAAAATGTCGGGCCTGTTACATTCGCACAGCTCATCGCGCGCTTTGGCACCGCACCGGCGGCGCTCGATGCTTTGCCGCGGCTCGTTCGTCGCGGTGGCGGCGACAAGGTCCGCATGCCGTCGCTCGACGAAGTAAGTCGAGAGATGGCGGCGCTCGCCAAACTCGGCGGGAGGTTGCTTGCATCATGCGAGCCCGAATTTCCGCGCGGCTTGGCGGTGGCCGACCCTGCGCCACCGATCATTTCCGTTCTCGGCCATGCGAGTCTCCTGCAGCGCGACATGGTCGCGATCGTCGGCGCGCGCAACGCGTCCGCGCTGGGGCGCAAGCTCGCCACAACCTTGGCGATGAACCTGTCGCAAGCCGGGCTCGTCATCGCATCCGGTCTGGCGCGCGGCATCGACGCGGCAGCACACGAAGGCTCGCTCGCGAACGGCACCGTCGCGGTGGTTGCGGGCGGCGTCGACAATGTCTATCCGCCCGAGAACGCGACTCTCTACGAGCGCATCCGTGCGCAAGGTTGCGTCGTCTCGGAGATGCCGCTTGGCCAGACACCGCAGGCGCGCCACTTTCCCCGGCGCAACCGCATTATCTCAGGCCTGTCGCGCGGCATTGTGATCGTCGAAGCCGCGGAGGGATCCGGTTCTCTGATCACGGCGAACTATGCGCTGGAGCAGGGACGTGAGATCTTCGCCGTCCCCGGCTCCCCACTCGATCCACGAACCAAGGGCACCAACCGGTTAATCCGCGAGGGCGCGACCCTGACCGAAAGTGCCGACGATGTTCTGGCAGGCCTGCGCCCCATCATTGGACGCGACTTCGACGAGCCGACAACGACGCGGCCCGAAGGACCCGTCGACCCGGCTGCGGTGGAAGCCGACGCCGACCAAGTGCGTGCTGCCGTCGAAGAGGCGCTGGGCCCGGCTCCGGTGGAGGTCGACGAACTTGTTCGGCTGAGCAAGGCTCCAACGCCGGCCGTGCTGGCGGTGCTCTTGGAGTTGGAATTGGCCGGGCGCGTTGCACGTCACTCCGGCAATCGGGTCTCCTGGCTATAATTGCCGTCTGCTAGTGCTTTCGCCTCCATCGCGGCCAAACCAAGCAGGTGGGCAAGCAGGGACTGGCCCTGTCTTACGGCGATTTTCCGAAGTGATTCAATGAGATCGCGGGTGTAGCGAGCGGTTTCCGTTGGGCTGAGGGCAATGTCGGGAATCGTGCGGGTTGATCTGGACAAGGTGTTGGGCGCGGTCATGAACCAAGGCGAGTGTGTTGCACCGCCAAGCTAGTGCAAGTGCAGCAAGTATTCAACTATAAGTTACAAATCGCGCCAATGATGAGAGAATTGCAATTTGTAGTATAGAAAACCCCGCAGGGGAGACGTTGACACTTGTCGCTGCGTTCGATCAGTGTCCCGCCCGCCCGAGAGCCATTTCCCGATTTGGCGCGTTTTTTAAGGCTCAGAGGGTTATGACGCCGCGCGCGGAACCCTTTGAGTGCCCAACACCCGATGAATGTTGTCGTTGTCGAATCGCCCGCCAAGGCCAAAACAATCAATAAGTATCTGGGATCTGGCTACAAGGTCCTGGCCAGTTTTGGGCATATCCGGGACCTGCCGTCGAAGGACGGCTCGGTAAAGCCCGACGACGATTTCGCCATGACCTGGGAGGTTGACGAGCGCGCTGCCAAGCGAATCAAGGACATCGCCGATGCTTTGAAGGGCGCGAGCAAGCTCATCCTGGCAACCGACCCCGACCGCGAAGGCGAGGCCATCTCGTGGCATGTCCTGGAAGTGCTCCGGCAGAGGAAGGCGCTGGGCAAGGCGGCCGTGGAGCGCGTCGCCTTCAACGCCGTGACGAAGTCCTCCATTCTCGATGCCATCGCCCACCCCCGTGAAATCAATGCGGAGTTGGTCGACGCCTATCTGGCCAGACGTGCGCTCGACTACCTGGTGGGGTTCACGCTCTCGCCCGTGCTGTGGCGCAAGCTGCCGGGCGCCCGCTCGGCGGGACGGGTGCAATCCGTCGCTTTGCGCCTGGTATGCGAACGCGAACAGGAAATCGAGGCGTTCAAGGCACAGGAATACTGGTCGATCGACGCCGATCTGATCTGCCCCAGTGGCAACTTCAATGCGCGACTGACGCATCTGGGGGGACAGAAGCTCGAAAAGTTGTCGCTCAAGGCCGAAGCCGACGCCAACGCGGCCGTGGCAGCGATCAAGGCGCAGACATTCAAGATCGACAGTGTCGAGAGCAAGCCACAGAAACGACACCCGGCACCGCCCTTCATCACTTCCACGCTACAGCAGGAAGCCTCGCGCAAGCTTGGCTTCGGCGCCAAGCGCACGATGCAGATCGCGCAGCAACTTTACGAAGGCGTCGACGTCGAAGGCGAAACCGTCGGCCTCATCACCTACATGCGGACCGATGGCGTCACGATGGAGGGAGAGGCTGTCAAGGAGGCGCGCTCGGTAATCGGCGCGCGTTATGGTCAAAGATATGTGCCGAGCGTTCCGCGTGTTTATACTAGCAAAGCGAAAAACGCCCAGGAAGCGCATGAGGCGATCCGCCCCACCAGCTTCGACCGCATACCAGAGGTCGCGGCACGGTCGCTCGATTCCGATCAGGCCAAGCTTTACGAGCTGATCTGGAAGCGCGCCGTCGCGAGTCAAATGGAGAGTGCCGAGCTCGAGCGCACCACGGTCGACGTCATCTCGGCTGATGGCCAAGTCACCTTGCGCGCCACTGGCACGGTCACCTTGTTTGACGGCTTCCTGACACTCTACCAGGAAGGCAAGGACGATGAGAGCGAAGAGGATGGCGCCAAGCTCCCACGCCTTGCGGTTGGCGAGGCGACAACGGTCGAAAAGATCAATTCCGCGCAGCACTTCACCGAGCCGCCGCCGCGCTACTCCGAAGCGAGCCTGGTGCGCAAGCTCGAGGAGCTCGGCATCGGCCGGCCCTCGACTTACGCCACCATACTTTCGGTACTGCGCGACCGCGCCTATGTGAAGATGGACCGTGGCCGCTTCGTGCCCGAGGACAAGGGCCGTCTGGTGACTGCGTTCCTTTCCACCTTCTTTCGCCGCTACGTCGAATATGGCTTCACCGCGGACCTCGAGGAAAAGCTCGACGAAGTGGCCGAAGGTACGCTCGCCTGGAAACAGTTGCTGCGCAATTTCTGGGCGGATTTTTCCGCCGCGGTCGGCGATACGAAAGATTTGAAGATCTCGCAGGTCATCACGGAGATGAACGAGATTCTGGGCGCGCACATCTTCCCGCCGGGCGAAGCCGGCAGCGACCCGCGCAAGTGTCCCAATTGCGGCAAGGGCGAGTTGAGCCTGAAGCTCGGCCGCTTTGGTGCTTTTGTCGGCTGTTCCAACTATCCCGAGTGTCGGTTCACCCGCCAGCTCGGACAAAGCAACGAGCACGCCTCCGCCAGCCAGCCGCGCGAGCTCGGAATCGATCCTGCGACCGAGGAAAAGATTTCCCTGCGCAACGGGCGCTTTGGACCCTATGTCCAGCTCGGCGAGGGCGACAAACCCAAACGGGCCGGAATTCCCAAAGGCACCGACATCGAGAATGTCGATCTCGCGCTTGGCATCAAGCTCCTGTCACTGCCGCGTGATGTCGGACTGCATCCCGAAACCGGCAAGATGATCACGGCGAATTTCGGCCGCTTCGGTCCCTACATTGCGCATGACGGCAAATATGCCTCGCTCGATTCACCCGACGAGGTATTCAACGTCGGCCTCAATCGCGCGGTGACGGTGATTGCCGAAAAGAAAGCCAATCCGCGCGGCCGCCGTGGTTCCGAGCCGCTGAAGGAGCTCGGCAATGATGCGACCGGCACGCCAATCAAGTTGATGAAGGGACGCTACGGACCATACGTCACCGACGGCACGACCAATGCCACCGTGCCCAACAGCGAAGATCCGACCGCGACCACCCTGGAACAAGCCATTGCCCTGCTCGCAGAGCGCGCGGCCAAGGGTGGCGGCAAAAAGAAGAAGGCGCCCAAGCCAAAAAAAGAAGCGAAGCTTGCAAAAGCCAAGACCGCAATCGTGTCAGCCAAGAAGAAACCGGCAAAGGCAGCGAAGAAAAAGCCAGAGCCGGTGGCCGGCGAGTAGACGTTGGCGCGCCGCACAAGGGCGGACCACGCACCGCCGCTCGACAAAGCACGCGTTCTTGAACTTCTGGCAGAACAGCCCAATGCCACCAAGCGCGATCTGGCGCGCCTACTGGGTATCAAAGGTTCAGACCGCATCGCGCTCAAACGCATTCTGAAAGAGCTGGCGACGGAAGGTGAAATTGCGGGTAATCGCCGCCACGGCTATGCCAAGCCCGGCGTGCTTCCCGATGTTACTGTGTTGGAAATCACCGGTCAGGATACCGATGGCGAGTTGCTCGCCAGACCGCAGACCTGGGAATCCAACACCGAGCCGCCCTCGATCATCATCGTGCCGGGACAACGCGATGCCGGTCCTCCGCTTGGGCGCGGTGAGCGTGTGTTGGCACGCCTGACCAAAGTTGCCGACGGCTACGAAGCCCGCGTCGTCAAGCAACTGGGTGCAAGCGCGCACAAAGTGCTCGGCGTGTTGCACGAAAGTCCGCAGGGTCTGCGCATTGCGCCGATCGACCGCAAGAGCCGCACCGAGTTCAGCGTCGACAATCGCGATCGCGGCGGAGCCTCGCACAACGAACTAGTGCTCGCCGAACCGATTGCCGGCCGGGCGGCCGGGTTTCCGCGCGCCCGTGTCATCGAGAAGCTGGGCAGCATGAACACGCCCAAGACAATCAGCCTGATCGCCATCCACGCGCACGGCATTCCAACCGAATTTCCGCCCGAAGTGATCGCGCAAGCCAGCGCGGCCACTCCACCCGAGCCGCGCGGGCGCAGTGACCTGCGCGCAATACCGTTTGTCACCATCGATCCCGACGATGCGCGCGACCACGACGATGCGGTCTGGGCCGGACCCGACGACGATCCGAAAAACCCCGGTGGTTTTATCGCGCTCGTCGCCATCGCCGACGTCGCGCATTACGTGACCCCGGGTTCGGCTCTGGATCGCGAAGCCTATAAGCGCGGCAATTCGGCCTACTTTCCCGATCGCGTCGTGCCGATGCTGCCCGAACATCTCTCCGCGGATCTCTGCTCGTTGAAAGAGGGTGTCGACCGCGCCTGTCTCGCCGTACGCATGGTGTTCGACCGCAATGGCAAGAAGCGGCGCCACGAATTCCTCCGCGGCACAATGCGTTCCGCCGCCCGACTCACCTATTCGCGCGCCCAACAGGCTTTCGATGGCAAGCCGGACACGGCCATGTCCGCTGTCGCAAAATCAACGCTGGCAGCCGTTTGGGCCTGCTACCAGGTGCTGACGCGCGAGCGCAAAGCGCGCGATCCGCTCGACCTCGACCTGCCTGAACGCCGCATCATCCTGGGCGAGGATGGCAAGGTGAAGTCGATCGCCTATCGCGAACGGCTCGAGTCCATGAAACTCATCGAGGAGTTCATGGTGCTCGCCAATGTCGCTGCCGCCGAGGTGTTGGAACAGAAAAAGTCGCCGCTGGTCTATCGCATCCACGAACATCCTTCCAAGGAAAAGCTGTTCGGGTTTTCCGACTATCTGCGCACCATCGGCGTCACCTTCGCCAAGGGCCAGGTACTAAAGCCCGCTCTGTTCAATAAAATTCTGATACAGGTCAAAGGTGGACCGCACGAGAATGTCATGAACGATGTCGTGCTGCGGACGCAGGCCCAAGCGGTCTATGCGCCGGAGAATGTCGGCCACTTTGGGTTGAACCTCAATCGTTACGCACATTTCACTTCGCCAATCCGGCGTTATGCCGACCTGATCGTGCACCGCGCGCTTGTGCGTGCCCACGGTTTCGGTCGCGACGGACTGAGCGACCGCGAAGCCGGGCGCCTCGGTGAGATCGCCGAACACATCTCCATGACCGAACGGCGCGCCATGGCCGCGGAACGCGATTCCACTGACCGCTATGTCGCCGCCTTCATGGAAGATCGCGTGGGCGCCACCTTCGATGCGCGCATCACGGGCGTGACGCGCTTCGGTCTGTTCGTGCGGCTGCGCGAAACAGGCGCCGAGGGTCTGCTTCCGGCCCGCGCGCTTGGCAGCGAATACTTCCGGCACGATGAGCGCAAGCATGCGCTGATCGGCGACAGAACCGGCACCGCCTACAAGCTTGGTGACATCGTGCCCGTGCGCCTTGTCGAGGCCGCGCCGTTGACGGGCGGGTTGCGTTTCGATCTTGCCGAAGCGTCAAGTCCCGTGCGCAAACAAGGCGGCCGCCCGACATTCAAGCCGCCCTCGCATTCGCGCCGGCGAAAACGCTAGACTTCGGCGATGGCGGCGTTTGATTCCGACAATGAGAAAATCGTGGGCGGCGCGCTGCGCCCGAAAGATGCCGCCACGCTGGTGCTGGTGAAGCGCGAAGCGGGCGCGGCGCGAGTTCTGATGGGCCAGCGCCATGGCAATATGGCCTTCATGGCGAACAAGTATGTCTTCCCGGGTGGACGAATCGATCCGGGCGACATGCGCATCCCGGTTGCGACCGAATTGCGCGCCCACGTGGCGGCGCGCGCCGGATATGGCAGCACACCGGCACGCGCACGCGGTCTCGCGCTTGCTGCAATTCGAGAGACCTTCGAGGAAACCGGTGTGCTGGTTGGCGAGCCCAGCGACACGATTCCGCGTACCCGCGCGCCGGCCTGGCAGAAATATTTCGCACACAAGATCGTACCGCATCTCGATAGGTTGGAGATCATTGCGCGCGCCGTCACGCCGCCCAACCGCACCCGCCGCTTCGATGCCCGTTTTTTCATGGCGGATGCCAGCGCCATAGCGCATGAGCTGGAAGACGCCGAGAATGAAGAACTGCTGACGCCGGCATGGTTGACGTTGAGCGAGGCGCGCGCGCTCGATCTGCCCAGTATCACGCGTACCGTGCTCGATGAGGTCGAAGTTCGGATGAGCGATGGCGGCGATCCATCGCGCCCGATCCCCTTTTATCGCTTCACCCGCGGCAAACCCGGACTAACGCACATCTGACGGGTCTGACAGGGTGGTATGCTTGACAACCGGCCCTTGCTGACTAGATTTCCGGCCCTTCCAACGGTCTGAGGAGTTCCGCCCATGGCAAAGCCGACGACGGCCAAGATCAAGCTCAACAGCGAGGGCGGCACCGGATTCTATTACGTGGCCAAGAAAAACACGCGCACGATGACCGAGAAGTTCACGGTAAAGAAGTACGATCCGATCCTGCGCAAGCACGTTGTCTTCAAGGAAGGCAAGATCAAGTAAAACTGCGCCGAGTAACCCCTGGCGCGCTCCGCTTCTGAACGCATCCCATTCGCTGAAGCTTGCTTGACAAGCCGCCAGTCGGGCCGGAGCTTACCAGCCCATTTCGCTGGATGCCATGCGCCGCGCCCTCGACAGACTCGCCAACGAAACTTTTGATCTCCTGATCGTCGGTGGCGGCGTAACGGGCGCCTGTGTGGCGCGCGACGCGGCGATGCGCGGGCTTAAAGTGGCGCTGGTCGAGAAAAACGATTTCGCCGGCGCCACCAGCGCGCACAATTCCAAGCTCGTCCATGGCGGATTGCGCTACCTGCGCAACTTCGAGCTCGGACTGGTGCGGGAATCGTTGAAAGAGCGCCGCATCTGGCAGCGCATCGCACCGCACCTTGTGCATCCCCTGCCCTTTCTCGTGCCAAGCTATAGTGGCGGCTGGAGGGCGCGTGCGATCCTCAACGCCGGTCTGACGCTCTATGACATCCTCTCGTTCGACAAAGGCTGGCTCGACGACCCCGCGCAAAAACTGCCCAACCACTCCTGGCTGAATCGCAAGAAGGCCCTCGAGCTCGAGCCAGTACTTGACGCTCCCGGACTCGAAGGCGCGCTCCAATATTACGATGCGCAAATGTATTCGCCTGAAAGGCTGGCGCTCGAATGCTTGCTGGACGCGGATGCCAATGGCGCGGCGATCGCGAACTATGTCGAAGGCGGGAAGTTGCTCAATCACGACGGTCGCATCGAAGGCTGCAACGTGCGCGATGTGGAATCCGGCGCGATGTTCGATGTGCGCGCCAAGCTGACGCTAGTTGCAACCGGTCCATGGGCGGACATCTTCCTGGAGCAGGCCCTCTCAAAGCCGACCTCACACAAATTGATGCGCTCAAAGGGCATCCATGTGCTCGTACCTGCGCTGACACGCCAGGCGGCACTCACGGTGGCGACGGGCACCGGCCACTTCTTTGTCCTGCCGTGGCACGGCCACACGCTGCTCGGAACGACGGATACCCCGTTCAAGGATAATCCCGATCAAGTCGCGGTGAGCGAGAAGGAGATCGACGCCTTCTTCGCTCTCATCAACAAGCATCTCCCGCGCGCCCAGCTGACGCGCGAGAAAGCGGAATATTTCTACGCCGGCCTGCGGCCGCTGGTCGATGACGGCTCCGGCGATACCTATGGCGCCAGCCGCCGCTCCGAACTGGTCGACCATGCGCAAGGTGATGGCCTGGACGGTTTGTTCTCTGCCATCGGCGGAAAATGGACGACCTCGCGCGATTTGGCACAGTGCGCGGTCGATGCGATCGTCGAAAAACTGAAGCTTCCGGCGGCCGAGTGTGAAACCGATGAAGATCCGACCGCGGGCGGCGACGTGGGGCGCATCGGTGGGTTCATTGCCCTGCAACGGGCTGAGCATCCCGATCTTCCAACCATCGAGCATCTGGCCCACATGTATGGCGCGCGCCTGCCGGACATGCTCTCACAGTGCAACAATCGCCCCGAGTTGCGCGCGGCTATAGGCAATGCCGGCGACATCGGCGCGCAGATCGTATTTGCCGTCCGAGAGGAAATGGCCCTGCACCTGAGTGACGTCGTCATGCGGCGCACCAGCATGGGCCAACTCGGCGCGCCATCGCGCGAAGCCTTGGATACCGCGTCGCGCATCATGGCGGCCGAACTTGGTTGGAACGAGGAACACCGCCAAAGCGAGATCGCAGCACTCGCACCCTGGTTTGCAACCCGCGAGGCCGCATGAGCGCCTTTGTCGTGGTCAATCCCAAGTCCGGCAACGGCCGCACCGGGCGCGAGTGGAACGCCATCGAACGCGCGCTCGGCACTGTGTATCCGAGCATGTCGGTCGGCTTTACCCGCCGGCAAGGCGACGCCGCCCAACTGGTGCGCTATGCGCTGCGCGAAGGGCACCTCGAAATCGTTGCCGTCGGCGGCGACGGTACGATCAACGAGGCGGTCAACGGCATGTTTGCGGAGGGCGCCGCGCCACCGGACTCGGTGTTCGCCTTCGTCACCAGCGGAACAGGTGGCGACTTTCGCAAAACCTTCGGCATTGAGCCTGGCATTAATGCGGCGATCACGCATCTGAAGCGGGCTGGCGTGCATCGCACCGACGTTGGACGGGTTACCTGCCTGACAAAATCCGGCGAACCGACATCGCGCTATTTTATCAACATCGCCTCCTTCGGCCTTTCCGGCGTGATTGTCGACGCGGTCAATCGCGCGCGCATCGCCAAATTGTTTGGCGGGTCCTTCGCCTTCGCGTTTCACAGCGCCGCCGGCATGCTGCGTTATCGCAATCGCGCGGTGCGGATCATCGTGGACGGCGTGGAGGATGAGATCGCGACGATATCGACGGTAGCAGTCGCCAACGGAAAATATTTCGGCGGCGGCATGAAGGTCGCGCCGGGCGCAGTGAGCGATGACGGGTTGTTCGATATCGTCGTCATGGGCGGCGCGCCCAAGGGTAAGGCGCTGGCCGAGATGAAGCTCATCTATACTGGCGAGCACATCAGGCAACCGCATGTACGAGTAGTGCGGGGCCAGCACGTGGTCGTGGCGCCCGTAGCCGAAACGCGCGGTAAGCCCGTACTGATCGAAACCGACGGCGAAGCGGCCGGCAGACTGCCTGCAACATTCGAGATTTTGCCGCGCGCACTCAATCTGCGATGCTGAACGCGCTTGGGGGAGCCGGATGAGCATCGATCGCAGCAAAATCCGCTGGAACGGTTGGGGCTGGAGCGCGCATGAGGATCGCCTAGCCGGTCAGGAAGAAGTGTGGAGCTGGCTTGCGTCGGAACTTGGCATGCCGGCGTTGCTCGCAACTCCGGCGCGGCCGCTTGAAAGCATCGTGCTCGCGCCATCGCGCCTTACCGTCGAGGATCGCGCGCGGTTCGTGCAAATCCTGGGAGCCGAGCGCGTTCGCGACGACCAGTATGAACGCGCCTTCCATGCACGCGGCCGCAGTTATCACGACCTGCTCCATTTGCGGGCCGGTGACTTGTCGACCGCACCCGATGCGGTGTTGTTTCCACGCAGCACGGACGACGTTGTCGCCACATTGGCCGCGGCCATCGAAGGCAGGATCGCTGTCGTTCCGTATGGCGGCGGTACGAGCGTGGTGGGTGGCGTGACGGGCCATCGCGGCACCTTCAAGACCGTTGTATCGATGGACTTGTCAGGCATGGACCGCGTGATCGAGCTCGATGCCCAGTCGATGACTGCGACGGTCGAAGCCGGGATCACCGGCCCAGGTCTTGAGAAGGCGCTGGCTGCGAATGGCTTCACTCTTGGGCACCATCCACAGTCGTTCGAGTTCTCGACTCTCGGCGGTTGGATTGCACATCGCGGTGCCGGACAAGGCTCGAACCGCTATGGCCGTGCCGACGACTGGCTGGTCGGCGCCAAACTCGCCACGCCGCGCGGCGTGTTGCGCACGGGCGGATTTCCGGCGTCATCGAGCGGACCGCGTCTCAACGATTTGGTGCTGGGCTCCGAGGGCATATTCGGCATCATCACCGAGGCAACGGTCCGGCTGCATCCCTTGCCAGCGGCCAGCGACTATCGCGGCTATCTGTTTCGCGACTTCGCCGACGGCATTGCAACCCTGCACGATGCCGCGCATTCGGAGATCGCCGTCACGATGTTGCGGCTCTCGGATCCCGTGGAAACCAAGTTTTACCGCGCCTTCGGTGCGCTCGGTAAAAAACGCGGCGTCGCCGACCGCGTGGCGCAATTCTACCTCGACACCCGCGGATATGACGACAAGGCCTGCGCGCTCATCGCAGGCTTCGAAGGTGACAGCGCAGCCGTCGCCGCGGCGCGGGTGCAGTTTGACGCGTTGGCCAAAAAGCACGGCGCACTGGCGCTTGGCGAAGGTCAAGGTCGGCGTTGGAAGGAGGGTCGTTTTCACGGCCCCTATCTGCGCGATCCGATGCTGGATCGCGGCGTTGGCGTCGACACGTTGGAGACGGCGACGAGTTGGTCTCGGCTCGAGACGCTCTATGTGGCTGTCCGCGAAACGCTCGAAGGCGCGATCCGCGAGAATGCTCCGCGCGCCGGAGCGCGCGGTGTCGTAACTTGCCATGTCAGCCATTCCTACCGCGACGGCGCGAGCTTGTATTTTACCTACATCTTTCCGCGCGCACTGGACGGCGAAATCGAGCAGTGGCGGACGATCAAGAAGGCCGCGTCCGACGCGATCGTCGCAAACGGCGGAACGATCAGCCATCATCACGGCATCGGCGAGGATCACCTGCCCTGGATGGCAGCGGAAAAAGGCTCACTCGGCATCGACGTTCTGCGCGCCGTGAAGATGGCGCTCGATCCCAATGGAATCCTCAACCCGGGGAAGCTGATTCCGGATTGACGCCCTCGCGCAGAGCCGCCGCAGCCGCGGCGATCGCCTCGCGGGCCTTGGGAATGAAACTTCGCATGCTGAAGAAACCATGCACCACGCCGGGATAGTTCACATAGGTGACCGGTACACCGGCCTTGTCGAGCGCGTCGGCATAAGCTCTGCCTTCATCACGCAACGGATCGAAGCCGGCGGTAATCACATAGGCCGGCGGCAAACCCGACAAGTCCTTGCACAAAAGCGGCGAAAGTCGCGGATCATGGCGATGATCCTTGTCCGGCGCATACAGGCGCGTGAACCAGTCCATGCCTTCTTTTTCGAGGAAGTAGCCCTTGGCATTCTCACGCATGGAAGCGGTGTCGGGCGCGCCCAATTGCGCCACCGGATAGATCAAGAGCTGAAACGCCAGTCGCGGTCCCCCTGTGCATGCGAGCTGCGCGACGACTGCGGCAAGATTGCCACCGGCCGAGTCGCCGCCGACAGCGAGACGGGCCGGATCGATGCCCAGTTGCGCGGCGTTGGCAGCCACCCACTTGGTGGCGGCCACACAATCTTCAACCGCTGCCGGAAAGCGATGTTCCGGCGCCAGCCGATAGGCGACCGACACCACGCGGCAGCCACTTTCGTTGGTCAGAACGCGACACAGATCATCGTGCGAATCCAGATCGCCGAGCACAAACCCACCGCCGTGAAAAAACACCAAGCCGGAAAGCACGGCACTGCTGGTTGCGACCGGGGTGTAGATGCGCACATCAAGTTCGCCCGCCGGACCCGGAATGGAGCGGTTCTCCACCTTGCCGATCGGCGTGTCGTTCTTGCGGAAAATGCTCATCTTCATCGCGGCGCGTGCTGCTTGTGGCCCGAGTTCCCAGAGCTTGGGCGCCTTCAGTGCGGCCATCTGGTCGAGCAGGTCTTTGACATGCCTATCAAGGGCCATGAACTTCTCCTGCTAGCCGGCGGTGAGAATGCTGCCGACGGCTTTCGAGGCATTTGCCAGTGCCTCATGCGCCTGCGGAAGAAAGGACTGCATATAAACGAAACAGTGCACCATGCTCGGATAGTCTGCGACTGTGACCTTCACACCCGCCGCGCGCAACTTCTCGGCATATTGCGCACCTTCATCATGCAAGGGGTCATAGCCGCCCAGCATCACAAAAGCCGGCGGCAGTCCGGCGAGATCCTTGGCGCGCAGCGGCGAGATCTTCGGATCGGATTTGTCCGCGTCGTCCGGTAGATACGAAGCATAGAACCAGTCGAGCGTTTCTCTTTCCAGGAAGTAGCCGACCGCAAACTCGCGCAGCGAAGACGTCTCCTCGCCGACTTGCGTCACCGGAAACAACAGCATCTGGCATGCCAGTGGCATACCGCCCTTCGCCTTGGCCAGTTGCGCAACCTGAGCGGCGAGTGCTCCACCAGCAGAATCGCCGCCCACCGCGATGCGATTGGCGTCGACGCCGATATGGGCGGCATTGGCTTGCACCCACGCCAACGCGGCGAAGGCGTCATCGATTGCGGCAGGATATTTGCATTCCGGTGCGAGACGATAATCGACCGATATCACTCGGAAGCCGCCTTCATTCGCCATCATGCGGCACAAGCCGTCATGCGTTTCGATGTTGCCGATGACGAAGCCGCCACCATGATAGTAGATGAGTGCCGGCATCGGATCGTGTCCGGCGGCGACCGGTGTGTACAGCCGGATCGCGATGGGGCCGCCCGGACCCGGAACTGTCAGATTTTCGGTCTTGCCGACGGGCACATCCTTGGGCCCGACAAGCTGCATGAGGGCCACAAAAATATCCCGAGCGACCGCGGGCCCCGCCTCGGACATCTTCGGTCCGGGCGCAGCCTGCATCTGGTCAAGAAAGCCCTTTACCAATGGATCGAGCGGCATGGCGGGTCACAATTCTGGCGTGGTTGACCGCGAGTTGGCCAGAACGGCCAAGCGAGCGCAAGATCAGTGAATCGTGACCTGCGCGGAAGGATCAAGTCCGCGTACGACGATATCGTCCAGGAAAACGCACACTGTCAGCCAAAAGCGCGCGCGATCCATCGCGCCCTCCGCCTCGAACGAGACGACGGCCCGGCGCGCATAGTCCATCGCAGAAGCGCCGTGCTCCTCGGCAAGATCGGCAGCAATGCGATACAGGTCGTCGGCGCCCAATTGCATGAACGTGTCCCCAAGAGCGGCACTGGACCACATCCTGGTATGCGGGCGGTTAACGCCGGGAAAACGCGCGATCAGCCCAGAGATACGGCGTCGCCGACGCGGATGTCGCCGCCTGTGACGACCTTGCAACAAACGCCGCCCCGCCAGTTCGGCGTCAGCGCGGCCTTGAGGCCGGCATGGGACTGCTCCATCAGCCAGCAAGGATCGGTCTCAAGCCGTACCTCGAGAACAACCTCGCCGATGCGAATTTGACCGCCAGGCTGCTGCGGCGCGGGCACGCCGGACACCAGCAGGTTGGCGCGACGTGTCGTCCAGGGAAGCACAACACCAAGCTCGCGGCAGGCATCCTGCCAGCTCTAGTGAAATAGCACGGTGACCTGCCGGTCGGACTTGGCGCCGCGCGCGTCACCGGCGATGCCGGTTGCGACGCTCACACGCGCCGACTGCATCTCTTCGAGTGGCGCGCGCAGTTCGCTCGCCTTCGCAATCCCTACCAACTTGCCCGTCATGGAATTTCAATGACCTCGGATGTTGTCGCCGATCCATCGCGACGCTTGATTAACATAACCACTATAGGTGAGCTCGTGACCAACCACCGATGCGGTTCAGCCATGAGGATTACGCGATCAGCGTAGCACCCCAGCGTTGTTTGGCGTGGAATTGGCCCACGGGATCATCAGCAGCGTATCAGCGGAGAATCCACGCGACAGCAGCGCCAGCGCGATCGAACGACGCGTGACGCCGGACTTGTGATCGACTCGATGTAAACGATTCCATCCAGCATCTTGCGCACGCTGATCGTGGCGGGTTCTGCGGCAGTGGCCGGGACGGTGGCAGATCGGACTTTTTATCCGTAGATTCAAAGCCTTACTCGACGAACGGAAGAACTACACTTCGTCCCCGTTATTCAATATATTTCCCTGGACTTTCCGGTATAATTTCGCAATTCGGCGAGGATGTCCCGCATGCGCGGCAAGAGCGTGTTGCTTATCATCGGCGGCGGCATTGCCGCCTACAAATCCCTCGAACTCATCCGACGCCTTAAGGAGCGCGGCGCCGCCGTGCGGGTGATCCTGACCAAGGCGGGTGGCGAATTTGTGACACCGCTTTCGGTGGCGTCGCTGTCGGCCGAGAGAGTTTTCCAAGACTTGTTCAGCCTGACAGACGAATCCCAGATGGGACACATCCAGCTCTCGCGCTCGGCCGACCTTGTCGTCGTGGCGCCGGCCACCGCCGATCTCATCGCCAAGCTCGCCACCGGACAGGCGAACGATCTCGCATCCACCGCACTTCTTGCGACTGACAAGTGCGTATTGCTCGCGCCCGCGATGAATGT
>Ga0157379_10001138_pt1 | contig 21779 bp, 21 predicted proteins | sample S25metaG_FD_121802 | JGI IMG/M metagenome (GOLD analysis project Ga0157379, IMG submission 121802) | Switchgrass rhizosphere microbial communities from Kellogg Biological Station, Michigan, USA - S2-5 metaG | ecosystem: Host-associated > Plants > Roots > Rhizosphere > Soil | place: USA... | reverse complement strand
GACGTTCAGTTCTCCGACGCAATCGCAGGCGGCGGTATCGCCAATCGCCTTCTCGAGGTTGCCCGTACAAGCAATTGTGACACGGTGGTCGTTGGGCGCGAGTCGCTCTCGTGGTTTCGCGAGGTTGTACAAGGTGATCTGGCGGAAGAACTCGTTCGCCGCGGACAAGGATTGACCATCTGGGTAGTGGAGTAGCTCGGAACAGTCCCAATGCCGTAGAGGGTCTGCACTTATGACCTGTCAATCCCAGCGAGATCCTGGAGACCAAGAATGCCATTCGATCGATCAGTATCCAGCAGGACGAGGATCTGGTCGACGAGAGTCTCCCCCTTGGGACAGTTCAGGAGATCAAAACCTGCCGCCGTGCTCATCAGCACGACGTGGTCTGAACACGGTTGACTTTGCACTTATGCTGGGTTCGCCGTTTCGGCTTGATTTAACAGCTCATTGAAAAAGGCCGTTGGGCGCGCGTAATGCGGACACGCGGGAGGGGTGGCGCGCTGGGGGACGCGGGGAGCAAGAGCCGGCGACGTGGGTGGCGACGACGAGCTTGCCGCGCTCGGCGGGGCATCTCTTCTACACGCGGGTGAACGCGCTCTTGGTCCAGGCGGAGTTCGACACGTTCGCTGAAGCGCCGTGTGCCCCGTACTACGCAGAGAAACTGGGGCGTCCGTCGATTCCGCCGGGGATCTACTTCCGCATGTTGCCGGTCGGGTACTTCGAGGCGCTCGATGCGCAGCGCGCGATCGCGTGGCTGTAGCGATAGCATGGCCCTGCGCGAGTTTCTCGGGCTGGATATGAGCAAGCCGGTGCCGGAGCATTCGCCGCTGACGATGATACGGCAGCGATTGCCGCTCGCGGTGCACGAGGCGGTGTTCGCACGGATCTTGGAGCTCGCGGCCACCAAGGCTTGCTGGGGGGCAAGACGGTCGCGGTAGACGCGACGACCTTGGAAGCGAATGCGGCGATGAGTCGATCGTGCGGCGCGACACGGGCGAGACGTGGCGGCAGTATATTCGCCGGCTCGCGACAGAGGACGGCGTCGCGGCGCAGACCGACGAAGACGCGCGGCGGCTGGATCGGCGGCGGAAAAAGCGCGTGTCGGACGCCGACTGGCAGTCGGGGAGCGATCCCGAGAGCCGCATCACGAAGATGAAAGATGGGCGGACCCACTTGGCCTACAAGGCCGAGCACGTGATCGATCTCGAGAGCGAAGTGATTGTCGCCGCGCAGATCTATCCGGGGGATGCCGGCGATGCGGTCACGTTGAACGCGAGCGTGCAGCAGGCCGAAGCGTATGGCGACCAGCTGGCGGTGCCGCTCGTGATCGAGGACGTGGTGGGGGACAAGGGCTATCACGCGGCGGCGACCATGGGGCCTGTGCAGCGATCGGCCTGCGGACCTACATCCCCCGAGCGCGACTGTGATCGGCGCCGTTGGCACGACAAGCCCGTCGCGTGGAGCTCGCGGTACGCGACAATCGGCGGCGCGTGCGCGACGCGCCGAGTCGGCGGCTCCAACGGTTGCGATCGGAGCGGAGCGAACGGAGCTTCGCGCACACCTGCGAAGCGGGAACCAACGGCGCACGTGGCTGCGCGGCCGCGAGAACGTCGCAAAGCGCTACATGCTGACGGCCGCCGCGCGCAATCTTGGGCTCCTCATTGCGGCATCTCTTCGGGATCGGCACGCCGCGGAGCCTGCAGGGGCTCGCCGGGTGACTCTCGACGCTTGTGCATGTCGTTGTCGCGCTCGCGCGGGCGGTCCTACCTTCCAGGTTGCGTCGGTCACCATCGCGGGTCACGCACTCGATTGCACTGCCGGCAACGGCGTCCTGCTTGCGGGAAGAATGTCGGCCTTCTTCAACGGGCTAATAGCAGCGGGCGGGACACCAGAGCGAGCGCGACTGCACGTCGGGTCGTAGTTCGCGGTTGAAGGCAGTGACGAGGTCATCGGTGACTGTCATCCTCCTCCACATGCCGGGTCCGCTGGCCGATCGAGCTCCTCTCAACGAGCTGACGGCACACGATCCGACGGTGGCCCATATCGCCGCAACTGGTCGCCTGGCGCGAATCGGAACGGATTCCAGAAGTTGCTTGCGATAGCGCAAAGAAGCTGACTGACACCGTCAGTGACGACGTGCGACATTGCCGCAATGATGGTCCTGCAGCGCATCGTCAGCAAATCTCCAATTGGCCGCACGGGCCGTCTACCTCTGCGCCAACGGGGCGCCCGCGTGCTGCTGCTCTCCACTGCCATCCTGTGCGCCACGGTGAGCGGCGTGTGGGCGTTCACCGAAGCGCAGGCGCGCAGTGGGGAGAGCCTCTACAAGCACCAATGCGCGCGCTGCCACGGGGACCACGGAGAAGGCAAGGACGACTCGTTCCGCGGGCTTCGGGCGCCGGAGCTGATCGGCCCTAGCGCGATCCCCTGCAAGCCGCGTCCTTTCGAGAAGATCCGGCAACACGACTTTCGTACAGCCAAGGACGTGTACGATTTCGTCTCAGCGACCATGCCTGCCGATCAGCCGGCGAGCCTGGAGAGCGAACAATACTGGAACATCCTTGCCTACACCTTGCAGGCCAATGGCAAGGCTCCCGATGGTGGCCGACTAGACGCATCGTCGAGCGTGCAGATGGTCCTGCACCCTGACTGTCCACCCGTGGCGGCGCAGAGGGCGCATCCGTGAACCACGTCGTCCTGCCGGCCGCGGTGCTGCTGCTGATTGTAGGTGCCGGCGTGGCGATGTTTTCCCAGCATCCCTGGTCTCCGCGCCCCGACGTCATCCAGCCGATTGCCTTCAGCCATCGAGTGCATGCCGGAGTGCGTAAGATCCCGTGCCAGTATTGCCACGAGTATACACGCCGCTCGCAGACGGCGGGGGTACCGTCCGTACAGCGTTGCACGGGCTGTCACATGAAGGTGGGTGTCGAGAGCCCCATGCTCGCAGGCGTCACCCAGCCCTGGACTGACACGCGGCAGCCAGCCGGGGAGATCGTGTGGAATCGAGTCTATACGCTGCCTGATTTCGTGCGCTTCGCGCATCGACCTCATGTCCTTGCCGATGTCGCGTGCCAGGAGTGTCACGGATCGGTGGAGACGATGGATCGCGTCGTGCCCGTCCACGATATCAACATGGGCTTCTGCATTTCGTGTCACACACAGCGCCGGGTGAGCACGGACTGCGCGATCTGCCACTACTGAGGAAGACAATGCCGAACGAGCTATCCAGACGGGCATTTCTGAAGATCGTCGCGGCAACCAGTGCGGCGGCGGCGGGCTGCCGGGGCCCCGCCGCACGCGAGTTGATTCCTTACGTTATTCCCGACGAGGATATCATTCCTGGCGTCCCGGCCTTTTATGCCACCCTGTGCAGAGAATGCCCGGCTGGATGTGGCGTGGTAGCGCGCGTACGCGAAGGGCGGGTCATCAAGCTGGAAGGCAATTCGAAGGATCCGATCAGTGCCGGAGCCCTCTGTGCACGCGGCCAAGCTGCCTTGCAGAGCCTCTACAGCCCCGACCGACTTGCTACGCCACAGCAGCGCGGCCCGGACGGCGAGCTCGCGCCGATCGCGTGGGAGCTAGGTTTGCAGACGTTTGCGCAGCATCTGCAGGCCGCTGCGTCGGCCGGCGCGAACCGGGTCGCGTACATCGGTCCCACTTCGGGTCCGACGCTCGATCGCATCGTCGATCGTTGGCTTCAGGTGTGGGGATCAACCCGCCGCGTGCGCTACGAGGCGCTCGAAGAAGATGCCGCGTATGCCGCCGCAGAGCTGTGCTTCGGCCGAAGCGACCTTCCCCTCCATCAACTCGATGCGGCGGAAGTGGTGCTGACGTTCGGTGCGGATTTTCTGGAGACGTGGCGCTCGCCGGTCGAGCTGACGCGCCAGTATGCGGCGTTTCGGGCCCCTCGTCCGGGCAGCGAGGGCGTCATGGTCGGGCGTGCGGTCTATGTCGGGCCGCACTTCGGTCTTACGGCAGCCAAATGCGATGAATGGATAGCGGTACGCCCGGGCGCCGAGGCCTTCGTCGCGCTCGGCGTGTTGCGCGCGGTTGTACACGGCGGTCTCACCAACGGCGAGCTCGATATTGAGGGTCTGAAGCGTCTCACGGATGAGTACGAGCCTGCGATGGTTGAACAAGCGACGGGTGTCTCCGGCGCGAGGATTCAACGTATGGCGGAGTGGTTCGGGCGGGCGAACGGCGCCGTGGCACTCGCCGGGACAGCGGACCAGACGACGCATGTGGCAACGTCGCTCCTGAACGCCGTGACCGGCAATCTCGGCAAGACGGTGCGCTTTCTTGACGGGACTCCGTCCCCGCGGGGGAGTCGTCCGGAAGAGATCACGATGCTCTTGGACTCCATGCGCCACGGGATGGTGGACGTGCTCGTCATCCACGGCGCAAATCCCGCATTCACACTGCCCGGCTTCAGCGATGCGATCAGCCGTGTGCCGTTCGTCGTCTGGTCCGACGGCGTGCCGGACGAGACTGCTGCGCGCGCGCATCTCCTCTTGCCGTGCCATCACACGCTCGAGACGTGGAGCGACGCGGCGCCGCGCCCCGGTGTGACGCTCCTGGGTCAGCCCGTGATGCAGCCGGTCTTTCCGACCCTGCCACTCGGTGAGATCCTCCTCGCCTCCGCGCATGCCGCGGGTGTGCCGGCCGATGCACTACCATGGGGGGACACGCATGCCGCCGTCCAGGCGACGTGGCGGGAGCTGCATGTGCTGCGCGGCGAAGCCGTGAGCTTCGACGAATTCTGGCGGCGGGCACGCGAGGCCGGCGGCGTTATCGATCCGGCGCCGGCGGCGACGGTCGCGCTGCGTACTGCCGCATTGAGCACGGCACTTCATCCGCCGATCCAGGTCACCGGCCTGACGCTCGCCGCGTTTCCTCACATCTTCCTCTACGACGGTCGGGGCGCCGACAAGCCGTGGCTGCAGGAAATCCCGGAGCCGGTATCGCAGCTGGTATGGGACACGTGGGCGGAAATTCACCCGACGACCGCGCAACACCTCGGGGCGACCGAAGGAGATATTCTGGAGATTCGGTCGCCGCAGGGTCGCGTCGAAGTGCCTGCCCATCTCAGCGAGCACGCGCTACCCGAGATCGTCAGCGTTCCCTTTGGTCAGGGCCATAGCGCGTACGGTCGTTACGCCACGAATCGTGGAGCCAATCCATGGCAGGTGCTGCCTTTCGGTACGCGTGCCGTCGGGGTGAAGGTCCGGAGAACCGGCCAGCAGCGGACGCTGGTCAGCCCGCTCGGTCTGCCCAACATGCTGGGACGACCGATCGTCGAGGCGATCAGTCTTGACGACTTGCGACGAGGCCTCGCTCCGCTCGAGCACCGCCCGTCCGTACCCGAGCCGTACGAGATGCGCGCCGAGCACGTGTATCCAAAGCATCAGTGGGGGATGACCATTGATCTCAACTCTTGCACCGGCTGCAGTGCCTGCGTGGCTGCGTGTTACGCCGAGAACAACCTGCCCGTGGTCGGCAGGGAAGAGGTGTCGCGCGGGCACGTCATGTCGTGGATTCGCATCGAGCGCTTCAAGCCCACGGGGCCGGACGCCCCGTCGCTCTATGTGATGCCCATGCTCTGCCAGCAGTGCGACCACGCGCCGTGCGAATCGGTCTGTCCCGTGTACGCCTCGTCGCACACCGAGGAGGGGCTGAACGCGCAGGTGTATAACCGCTGCGTCGGCACGCGCTACTGTAGCAACAACTGCCCGTACAAAGTCCGGCGCTTCAACTGGTTCAAACCGGAGTGGCCGGCGCCACCGCACCTGCAGCTCAACCCCGACGTCACCGTCCGCGGCGCCGGCGTCATGGAGAAGTGTACGTTCTGCGTGCAGCGCATCCGCGCTGCCGAGATGGATGCCAATGCCGATGGCCGCTCGTTACGCGACGGGGAGATCGTGCCGGCGTGCGCGCAGGCGTGTCCGGCGCGGGCCATCACATTCGGTGACATGAAGGACAACGAGAGCGCGACGATGCAGCGTCGCGCTGACCACCGCCCGCGCGGTTACCGCGCACTGGAGGAGCTGAACACTCAGCCGGCCATCGTGTACCTTCGCGATATCTACCGCCGGCCTGAAGAGACGTGACCATGGCGGCAGGGGAGCTGCAATACGCCGACGTCAATCGGTGGGTGCTGCGGACGCTTGCGCCGCCCGGTCGCCGGTACTGGCTCGGAATTGGCTTCCTGGCGACGGTTGTCGCGGTGGGAATCGCGACATGGACGTATCAAATCTATACCGGCCTCGGCGTCACCGGGTTGCGCCAGCCGAACATGTGGGCGATCTACATCACCAACTTCGTGTTCTGGGTTGGGATCGCGCACTCGGGCACGTTGATCTCGGCCATCCTGTTTCTGTTCCGTACGCGCTGGCGTACGCCGGTATACCGCGCCGCGGAAACCATGACCGGCTTTGCGGTGCTGACGGCCGGCCTCTTCCCGCTCATCCATCTGGGGCGCTCGTGGTTCTTCTACTGGCTGCTGCCGTATCCGAACGAGCGCGGGCTCCAACCCAACTTTCGTTCGCCACTGGTGTGGGACGCGTTTGCGGTAGGCACGTACTTCATCGTGAGCTGGGTGTTCCTGCTCATGGGTCTCATTCCCGACGTGGCAGCGGCGCGGGATGCCGCGATTGGCTGGCGACGGACATTCTACCGCCTACTGTCACTCGGCTGGCAGGGCACCGGCGAGCAATGGCGACACTTCTCGACGGCGTACCTGCTGCTCGCCGGGTTGGCGACGCCGCTGGTGATCTCCGTGCACAGCGTCGTCTCGTGGGATTTCGCCATGACCCAGCTGCCCGGATGGCACAGCACCATTTTCGCGCCCTACTTCGTTGCCGGCGCGATCTTCTCGGGATGCGCCCTCGTGCTCACATTGCTCATTCCGCTGCGCCGGCTCATGGGGCTCGAAGAGGCCATCACCCCGTGGCACCTCGACAATCTGGCTAAGGTCATTCTGTTGATGTCGCTGATTGTTACATACTCGTACGTCACGGAAGCATTCATGGCGTGGTACAGCGCGAATCCCTTCGAACAGACGACGTTTCAGATGCGCTACTGGGGACCCTACGCGCCTCTCTTCTGGCTCATGATCTTCTGCAACTGCCTCGTGCCGCTCGTGCTGTTCGCTCCGCGCATCCGGCGAAGCGTACGTGGGCTATTCCTCATTTCGATTGTCATCAACATCGGCATGTGGACGGAGCGCTTCGTCATTATCGCGGGGTCGCTGGCTACCAACTTCATGCCGTCGCAATGGGCGTTCTACAAACCAACGTGGGTCGAGATCACGATCACCACAGCCAGTTTCGCGTGGTTCCTGATGTGGTTCACGCTATTCGCCAAGTTCTTACCAATCGTGTCGATGACCGAGGTGAAGGAGGGCCTTTCGTGGCAGAAGCAGGCGCTGGGGCAGTAGCATCGGGAAGAGTCGGGAGCGAGACGTCGCGCGTCACCGGCTTCTTCGCCGACGAGGAGACCTGCGCGCGCGGGATTCGGGCCGTCCGCGAAGCCGGCGTCAACCAGCCTCGTGTGTTCTCGCCATTTGCCAGCGAGCGCGTACTCGAGGCGTTGGATGCCACCCGCAGTCCGGTGCGGCGCTGGGTGCTGCTCGGTGGTATCGCCGGCTGTGCCGGTGGGTTTGCGCTCACCATCGGGTTGTCGACAGGGTATCCGCATGTCACCGCCGGTATGCCGATCGTGTCGATCCCGCCGTTCGTGGTCATCGCTTTCGAGTTGACGATTCTACTCGGCGCGTTGTCCGGCCTCGTCGGCTTTTTGATCCACGCCAGAATCCCGCGGCGCGAGTCGATACCCGGGTATGAGCCAGACTTCAGCAACGACCGTTTCGGGGTGGTGATCGCGTGCGATGCCGCCGAGTGTCCGCGCCTAGAGGCATTGCTACTTGCCGCCGGCGCCACAAAGGTCACAGCCCTTGGACGTGCTTCCGCCCCCGGACGGGGTCCGGGCGAAGAATGAGATGACCACTCGCCAAATGCTGACGCTCGTGACTCCGCTCCTCGTTCTGTGTCCGCAGCGCGCGACCGCCTTCCCATGGAGTATCGACATGTTCCGCGGCCCCGCCGTGCAACCACTGGCGGTCCCACCGCGCAACATGCCGTCGGGTACGCTCCCCGTGGATGGCGGGGAACCCACGATGACACGAGAGGACGCGGACGGCAGTCTGCGCAACCCTCTGACCGCGACTGCCGCGCACTTGCGCTCGGGAGCGGCTCTGTTCGTGATTCACTGCGCACCGTGCCATGGCGATGCCGGCAAGGGAAACGGTCCTGTCGCCTTTCAGATGATCGTGCCGCCGCCGGATCTGACGACCGCTCAGCCGGCAGAGCGCACCGACGGCTACCTCTACGCCACCATCCGCAATGGTAGCGTCGTAATGCCCGCCTATCGGGACGCCATGTCGGCGCAAGAACGGTGGAAGGTCGTGCTATACCTGCGCCAGTTGCAGGGGAGACTGGGGACGGAATGATCCACTCCTCCCAGCGCATTCTCGCGGGTGGTCTCCTGGTTCTGGCGGTCGTCGGCGTCGCCGCTTTCGGCGTCGCGCTGATGCGTGGGGCGGAGCTGCGCGCCTGGGAGGCGTTCCTGGTGAACCTGCTTTTCTGGATCGGCCTCGCACAAGGTGGCGTCGTGGTGTCTGCCTCGCTGTACCTGGCGCAAGCGCGCTGGGGCGGCGCTAGCGTGTACCGACTGGCAGAAAGTTTCGCCGGCTTCCTGCCGCTGGGGTTTCTGCTCTTTTGGTTCTTGCTCGCAGGCCGGCAATTGATCTTTCCGTGGGTGCTTCATCCTTTGCCACAAAAGGTCGCGTGGTTGAATGTGCCGTTTCTCTTCGGACGCGACGGTGGCGGCCTGTTGGTGCTGACCGTGCTGAGTGGGTGGTTCGTGTATGGCTCACGGCGTGCTGATGTCGTGGAATGGGCTGAATCGGCCGACATCGAGTTGCCTCCTGCCATCATCCGAAGGCTCGCGCCGACGGTGATCATCATCTACGCGATCGTCTACTCCGTGATCGCGTTCGACCTGGTGATGTCACTTTCGCCGGTTTGGTACAGCACACTTTTCGGCGCCTACTTCTTTGCGGGGGCGTATTGGAGCGCCATAGCCGCAATGGGCGTATTCGCCAGTGCCGGGTGGCGACCGACGTCGCGGAATCGGAATGCCGAGCATGGCACTGGCCTGCACGACATCGGCAAGCTGGTATTCGCGTTCTCGATCTTTTGGGCGTACCTGTTGTGGTCCCAGTACCTGCCGATTTGGTACGCGGACATTCCAGAAGAGACCTTTTTCCTGGTCCGACGCATTCACACGCTGCCGTGGGGCATCGTGGCGTGGGTGACACTTTTGCTGGTCTGGTTGATCCCGTTCGTTACGCTGTTGGGAAAGAAGGGGAAGCGGACGCCGGCGATTCTCGGTGTGGTGTGTGGACTCGGTCTCATCGGCATGTGGATCGAGCGCTATGTCCTGGTCGCGCCGTCGCTGTCTCCCACTTCCATTCCGTTTGGATGGGTCGAGATACTGATTACCGCCGGGTTCCTCGGCGCATTCGGTTTGTGCACGCTTCCCGGGCTGCGGCTGGTATCGCCGAACATCGCGAGAGATGGGCAATGAAGGTATCACCGGGCATCGCGCTGTTACTGCTATCCGCTCGCTGTACGGGTGCGCCACCACCGATGACCACCTTTGCCCCCAAGTCGGACTTCGCAGAATGGACTCGGACGCTGTACCTGCAGGTGATCGCATGGGACACCCTGATCCTCGTCATAGTAGCGGTCGCGACGCTGCTCGCGATCTTTCGTTACTCGACGCGAGTGCGCGCGCAGCATGAGGCGCCGCCGGCGAGTCCGGAGTCACTCGCGCTCGAGGTAACATGGACCGTCGGTCCTGCGCTGGTGCTGCTGGCCATCGCCATCCCCACCATTCGTACGACGTTTCGTTTCCAGCCGGCCGTCGCGCTGGCGAACGCGCTAACGGTGAAGGTCACCGCACATCAGTGGTGGTGGGAGGTCCAGTATCCGGACTTGGAGATTAGGACGGCAAACGAGATCCATCTACCGATGGGGCAACCGGTGCAGCTCGAGCTACAATCGGCCGACATCATCCACAGCTTTTGGGTGCCGGCGCTCGGAGGCAAGCGCGACGTCATTCCCGGTCACATGAACACGATGACGCTGGTCGCGAGTGTCCCAGGCGTCTATCTCGGGCAGTGCGCCGAGTTCTGCGGATTGTCACACGCCAACATGCGGTTTCGCGTGTTCGTCGATACGCCGGCGGAGTTCACCACCTGGAGCACGCACCAGGCGGCGCCGGCTGCGGTGCCCGGACGCCCTCTCGAGACGGCGGGCGCGGTTGCGGCGGGCGCACAACTATACGCCACGAGCCTCTGTGTGACGTGCCACACCATCAACGGCGTCTCCACACAGACGGTCGGCCCTGACCTTACCCACTTTGCGAGCCGGACCACGCTGGCTGGGGGCATCGCGGACAACACGCCAGACAACCTCGCGGCGTGGCTACGCGATCCGGAAGCCGTTAAGCCCGGCGCGCAGATGCCGAACCTCGGTCTCTCCTCGCAGGAAGTGTCGCAACTCGTCGCCTATCTCGAGAGCCTCACATAGGCGCCCGATGAAAGCCGCAGCGCGAATCGACGAGGTGGTTGAGGACACCAACTATCTCCAGGGCGGTCTATGGAGCTGGGTTACCACGGTGGACCACAAGCGCATCGCGGTCTTGTACGGCCTGACCGCGCTCGCGTTCTTCCTCGTCGGCGGCATCGAGGCCTTACTTATCCGCGTGCAGCTGGCGCAGCCGAACAACACCTTCCTGACCGCCGCGTCGTACAACGCACTGTTCACGATGCACGGCACCACGATGATCTTTCTGGTGGTGATGCCGCTGGAGATCGGCTTCTTCACCAATTTCTCGCTACCACTGCTCATCGGCGCACGCGACGTGGCATTTCCGCGACTCAACGCGCTCAGCTATTGGCTGTTCCTCTTCGGTGCGCTCTTCCTCCATGTAAGCTTTGTCTTCGACGGTGGACCCAACGCCGGCTGGTTCGCCTACGCCAACCTGACGGAGCGTTACTTCTCGCCCGGTACCAACTTGGACTTCTGGGTGGTCGGTCTACTGATCCTGGGGGTCTCGACCTTGCTGACCGGCATCAACTTTCTCGTCACCATCATCAACATGCAAGCGCCGGGCATGACGTTCATGCGGATGCCGATGTTCGTATGGACGATGCTGGTGACGGTGGTGCTCATTCTGTTGGCATTCCCCGCGCTTACCGTAGCATTGATCCTCCTGCTTATGGATCGGTTCTACGACACCCACTTCTACGTTGCGACGGTCGGCGCCAGCCCCTTGCTGTGGCAGCATCTCTTCTGGCTCTTCGGGCACCCCGAGGTCTACATCATGGCGTTGCCGGCCTTCGGGATCGTCTCCGAGGTCGTACCCGTCTTTTCGCGCAAGCCGCTGTACGGCTACCCTATGATGGCCTACTCGACGGCCCTGATCGGTTTCTTGTCGTACGGCGTATGGGGTCACCATATGTTCGCGGTCGGCATGGGGCCGGCGGCGGACAGTGCCTTTGCGGTGACCTCGATGCTGATCGCGATTCCGACGGGCATCAAGATCTTCACCTGGATCGCCACCATGTGGGGCGGCGCGTTGCGCCTGACGACGGCATTCCTGTTCTCCATCGGGCTCATCTTCGAATTCACCATCGGCGGTCTCAGTGGCATCATGCACGCCGCTGTCCCGATCGACTTGCAGCAGACGGATTCGTACTTTGTTGTCGCTCACCTGCACTACGTGCTGTTCGGTGGCTCCGCCTTCGGGATCTTCTCGGGACTATACTATTGGTGGCCGAAGATCACCGGCACGTTGCTCGACGAGCGGCTCGGCAAGTTTCACTTCTGGCTCACCATCATCGGCTTCAACGGCACGTTCTTCCCGATGCACTTCCTCGGCGCGCAGGGTATGCCGCGGCGGATCTACCGCTACGCGCCCGGCATGGGCTGGGATACGTGGAACCTGGTCGCGACCATCAGCGCCTTCATCCTTGGTGTGTCGGTGGCCGTCCTCCTAGCCAACATCTGCATCAGCCTGTGGCGCCGCGTGCCGGCCGGCGACGATCCGTGGGACGCGCGCACGCTGGAGTGGTGGACCACGTCGCCGCCACCGGCATACAACTTCGCCCGCATTCCGCTCGTGCACGCGCGTGACCCATTCTGGGCGCTGAAGTATGGGCGGCCACGCCCATCGAGGGCCGCTGATGCAGATCTTCCCGGCTTAGAGGCGTCGTCCCCGGAGGCGCTCCACATGCCGGCTCCCTCGATCTACCCGCTCCTACTGGCCGCCGGGGTCCTCCTGGCCGCAGTCGGTGCCACCACCCGGTTGGAGATTGTTGTCATAGGCGGGATCGTCGTTCTGCTGAGCATCCTCGGCATGGGCTTCGAGTACTCGACCTTCGGCGAAGTCGCGCAGCCGGAGGCGACGGGCGCCGTACCCACGGCGCTCGACAACCGCAAGGCGGGTATGTGGGCCTTCATCGGCTCGGAAACGATCTTCTTCGCGTCATTGCTCTCGACGTACCTGATCTACAAGGGACGCAACGTTGCCGGTCCGGGCGCCGCCGACATCCTCGAGGTGCCCCTAACGTCGGTGAGCACGTTCGTGCTGCTCATGAGCAGCTTGCTGATGGTGCTGGCGCTCGCCGCCACGCAGCGCGGCGACGTGCGGGCGAGTCGCGGCTGGCTCCTGGGGACGGCCGGACTCGGTGTGATCTTCCTGCTCGGGCAGGTGTACGAGTTCACCCACTTTTATCACGAAGGCCTGGCGCTGCAGACGAACCTGTTCGGCCAGACCTTCTACACACTGGTCGGATTCCACGGCGCGCACGTCACCGTCGGGGTAGTGTGGCTGTTGGCCCTGGCGACCGCGTCGTTGTTGGGTCGGCTGCCGCAGCGGCGCTGTCTGGCGGTCGAGCTGTGCGGCCTCTACTGGCACTTCGTCGACGTGGTGTGGATCGTCATCTTCACGCTTGTGTACTTGCTCCAGGGAGTGAAGGGCGCATGAGCGAATCGCCGGAGAATACGGGCGACCACCCGGGAACGAATGTCTACCTGATCGTCGCCGCGTTCCTTACCGTATTGACAGCGATGGAGGTGACGGTCTTCTACGTGCGGGCGCTCAAGCCGGCGCTGCCGCCGGTCCTGTTGCTGCTCTCCGGGGCCAAGTTCGCGCTGGTGGTGATGTTCTACATGCACTTGAAGTTCGATAGCGTGGCATACAGCGCCATCTTTTTATTTCAGCTGTTCTTTGCAGTCGTCATCATTATTTCCCTTGTGATGCTCTTCGCAACCTTTTTGGGAAGCGCGTAGGCGTCGATGAAGGATCTTCACCCCAGTGTGATGGCGGGGCTTCTGGGATTGGCTCTGCTCTATTGCATGACATGGGCCCGTGCGCGCCAGCGTGTGCATTGGTCGCAGGTCTTTGCCTTCGCCGGCTCCTTGGCAACGATCTTCATTGCGCTCAACGGGCCGGTCGATTCGCTCGCGGATGACCGGATGTTCACCGCGCACATGTTGCAACATCTCTTGCTGGCGCTGGTGGTACCGCCGCTGCTACTACTTGGTACGCCGGAGTGGATGCTGCGCCCGCTCCTGCGGCGACCAGCGGTGCGGCGCCTCACCAGGGTGATCACCTACCCATTGGTAGCCTTCGCTATCTACAATTCGTTTCTTGCCATCATTCATACGCAGCTGGTGTTCGAGCGTATGGTTCGCGACGAAGGTGTGCACATCTCCGTGCATGTACTACTGATGGTCACGGGCACGATCATGTGGTGGCCTCTGCTCAGCCCAATACCGGCGTTGCCGCGCCTCAGCTATCCGGCGCAGACGCTCTACCTGTTCTTGCTACTGATCCCCATGGCCGCCGTGTCGGCACCGATCACGCTGGCGCAGGATGTCATCTATCCTTGGTACCTCGAAGGTCCGCACCCGTGGGGGCTCACTCCGCTCGCGGATCAGGTGCTAGGGGGCCTTTTGATGTGGGTCGGCGCCGGGCTCTACTTCATGAGTGTGTTCAGCCTGATGTTTGTCCGCTGGGCGCAGCGAGAAGACCGCGACGACCCAGGGATGGCACGCCAGGTGGTCGGCAATGGCTCCCTGCAGGTTCTGCAATGGTAGGCAAGGCGCGCATCGCACGGAACGGTCTCACCGCCGGGACGCTCGGAGCTGTCGTGGTAGGTCTATGGTTTCTGCTCTTCGACACCGTGCGCGGCCGACCATTCGAGACGCCGGCCCTGCTCGCCGCCGTGTTCTTGCACGGCGCGTCAGGAGCCGATGTCCCGCCCATTACGTGGTCGCTGGTGCTGCAATACAGTGTGCTGCACTTCGTCGCGTTCATGCTCTTCGGCGTCGCAGCGGCAGCCCTGATCGTCGCGGCGGAGCGCGAAGCAGGCCTGGTGGGCGCACTCGTCATTTTTGTCGCCGGCTTCGAGAGCTTCTTCATCGCGCTGGTCATGTTTCATGGTCCGGCGCTCCTGGCCGCCATTTCGTGGTGGAGTATCCTGGCCGGCAATCTGCTCGCCAGCGGCGCAATGCTGGCCTACTTCTTCTTTCCGCATCGGGCGCTGGGGCGTTCTCTACTGGGTCCGTGGACCGCCATTGCCCGCGAGGGAGTGATCGGAGGGCTCATCGGCTCTGCCACCGTCGCCGTCTGGTTCATCGTCTACGACACCTTTATGGGCCGTCCCTTCTACACACCGGCGCTCCTCGGCGCGACGATGCTTCGAGGGCTACACGATCCTGGGACGGTGCACATATCGGCCATGGTGGTTCTTGGATATACAGTATTACATTGCACGGCCTTCATCGCGTTCGGTGTGTTGGCCGCGGTGTTGCTCGCAATGAGCGAACGGGATCCGATGGTCCTTCTCGGCGTCTTTGTCCTGTTCACCTGTTTCGAGGTCTTCTTTTTCAGTGTGGCGATGTTGATCGATGAGGCCTTGGTCGGTGCACTGGGGTGGTGGACGATCTTTGTCGGCAACATTCTCGCGACGACGACGATGCTCGCGTACTTCCTCGCCCGGCATCGCGGATTGCATGGCCGCTTGATCGAACGTTGGGCGGCGCACGACTGACAGCATGTCGGAGGGACCTGCCCCGTACGCTCGATATGGACCACGGCGCGAGCGGCTCGCTACGTGGTCGACAAAGTGAAGCAGCTCTGGCTCACGCCGGTCGTGCTCGAGAGGTCCGACCTTGCTCGGATCGAAGGGCCGGTTCTCGTCTCGGGCAACCGCGATGTGATCCACCTCAAGCACACGAGCGAGATATTCGAGTCGCTACCGAGCGCGCCCGCTGTGCATCCTGCCCGGGACAGGCCACGATACCTTCCAGACGACGGCGGGTGCGCTAGGCGGCATGATCCTGAGCTTCCTGGACGCATCCTGAGCACGCCGCCCGTCCCCTTGACGCGATATTCGGAGTTGAATAGCGCATGAGAGTGACTGTGTCCGAACGCTTCATCAGGAGCTCGATCGGCCAGAAAATCCTGCTGGCGCTCACGGGGTTGCTCCTAATCGGCTTCCTGATCGTGCACCTCGCCGGGAACCTGCTCATCTTCTCGGGGCCGGACGCCTACAACGCTTACAGCGAGAAGCTCGTCACCAATCCGCTCATCTACGTGGCGGAGGCGGCACTGCTCATGCTCTTCGTGGCCCATTTCGTGACGGGTTTCGTCGTGACGCGCAGGAACCGCGCGGCCCGCCCCATCCTCTACTACCGGCAGAAGTGGGTGAGACGCTCGAGCCACAAGACCCTCGCGTCGACGACCATGATCCTGAGCGGGCTCGTCGTCCTCGTGTTCGTACCGATCCATCTTCATACGTTCAAGTTCGGACCCCGGTATCCCTCGGCCGCAGATTCACGCGTGCGCGATCTCCACCGCCTCGTCGTCGAGGTCTTCGAGGATCCCCGCTACGTCGCCTGGTACGTTTTCGCCCTGATCGTCATCGGCCTCCATCTCTGGCATGGCTTCGGAAGCGCGTTCCAGTCGCTCGGCGTCACGAACCGCGGAGCGCTCTATCGGTGCGGCCAGATGCTGGCGGTGGTCCTCGCCGGCGGCTTCCTCGCAATCCCTGTGATCATCTTCCTCACGGGAGCGCGCCCGTGATTCTCGACGGCCGGTACCCTGGGGGACCACTGGAGGCGAAATGGGATCACCAGAAGTTCGCCATGAAGCTCGTGAGCCCGGCCAATCGCCGGAAGTTCACGGTGATCGTCGTCGGCACGGGCCTGGCCGGAGCCTCCGCCGCCGCGACGCTCGGCGAGCTCGGCTACCGGGTTCTGAACTTCACCATCCTCGACAGCCCACGGCGGTCGCACAGCATCGCCGCCCAGGGCGGAATCAATGCGGCCAAGAACTACAAGAACGACGGCGACTCCGTCTATCGGCTCTTCTACGACACGATCAAGGGCGGGGACTTTCGCTCGCGCGAGGCGAACGTGTACCGGCTCGCCCAGGTGAGCGTCGACATCATCGACCAGTGCGTCGCCCAAGGCGTACCGTTTGCACGCGAGTATGGCGGACTCCTCGACAACCGGTCCTTCGGCGGCGCGCAGGTCTCCCGCACCTTCTACGCGCGCGGCCAGACGGGTCAGCAGCTTCTCCTCGGCGCCTATGGAGCGCTCATGTGTCAGGTCGACCGCGGGCAGGTGGAGATACTCGCGCGACGGGAGATGCTCGATCTCGTCGTGGTGAACGGCAGAGCGCGCGGGATCGTATGCCGCAACCTCGTGACGGGCGAACTCGAGCGCTATGCGGGGGACGCGATCCTTCTCTGTACGGGCGGGTACGGCAATCTCTACTTCCTCTCCACGAACGCCGGCAATAGCAACGTGACCGCGACCTGGCGCTGTGCGCGCCGCGGCGCCTTCTTCGCCAATCCGTGCTTCGTGCAGATCCATCCGACATGCGTTCCGATAACGGGCCACCACCAGGCGAAGCTGACGCTCATGAGCGAGAGCCTGCGAAACGACGGCCGGGTCTGGGTGCCGAAGCAGGCCCGCGACACCCGCAAGGCAAACGACATCCCCGAGGATGCGCGCGACTACTTCCTCGAGCGAAGGTACCCGAGCTTCGGCGACTTGGTCCCGCGAGACGTCGCGTCGCGGGCCGTCAAAGCCGTCTGTGACGAGGGACGTGGCGTCGGCCCGAGCGGACTCGCGGTCTATCTCGACTTCGCCGATGCCCTCGTCCGCCTGGGCGAGCAGACCATCCGCGATCGCTATGGGAACCTCTTCGATATGTACCAGAAGATCACGAACGAGGATCCGTACGAGGTTCCCATGCGCATCTTCCCCGCGGTCCACTACACGATGGGCGGACTCTGGGTGGACTATGGCCTCATGAGCAACGTGCCGGGGCTCTTCGTCCTCGGCGAGGCCAACTTCTCCGATCACGGGGCGAACCGGCTGGGCGCGAGCGCCCTGATGCAGGGGCTCGCGGACGGGTACTTCATCATTCCGTACACTCTCGCCGACTACCTCGCGGGCGCGCGGCTCGAGCCGGTCTCGGACGAGCATGACGATCTCAAGGCGGCGGCGGCCGAGGTGCAGGCACGCATCGATCGGGTGCTCGCCGTCAGGGGAACGCGGACAGTGCTGCAGTTCCACCGGGAGCTCGGGCACCTCATGTGGGATAAGGTCGGGATGGAGCGGAACGACGCAGGGCTCCGCGCGGCGCTCGCGCGCGTGCACGCCCTCCGGGATGAGTTCTGGCAGAACGTGCGGGTGGCCGGACGCAAGGACAACCTGAACAAGAACCTCGAGATGGCCCTGCGGGTCGCCGACTACCTGGAGTTTGCGGCGGTGGTCACGTTCGACGCGCTCCAGCGCACCGAGTCTTCTGGGTGTCACTTCCGCGAGGAGAGCCAGACTTCCGACGGCGAGGCCAGGCGCGACGACGAACACTTCGCGTACGTGGCGGCGTGGGAATTCGCGGGGCTCGGGAAGGATCCCGTCCTGCACAAGGAGCCACTCGACTTCGAGTCCGTGCACCCGAGCCAGCGGAGCTACCAGTAAGGAGAGATCACGCCGTGGCGGAGACGACGATGACGCTCCACCTCCTCGTATGGCGACAGGCCGGACGGGACGCGCCCGGGAAGATGGTTCCCTACACGGTGCGGAGCCTCTCGCCAGACATGTCCCTCCTCGAGCTGCTCGATGTACTGAATGAGGACCTGATCGCTCGAAGCGAGGACCCGATCGCGTTCGACTACGACTGCCGCGAGGGTATCTGCGGCTCGTGCGGAATCATGATCAACGGGGTGCCACACGGGCCTGTCCCCAGCACGACGGCGTGCCAGCTGTTTCTCCGGCACTTCAAGGATGGCGAGACGATTACGCTCGAGCCGTGGCGAGCGCGGGCGTTCCCGGTCATCAAGGACCTCGTCGTCAACCGGAGCGCCTTCGACCGCATCATGGCAGCAGGTGGCTACATCTCGGTCGACGCCGGTAGCGCGCCCGAGGCGAACGTCATCGCGATTCCGAAGGGAGTCGCCGATGCCGCCATGGACGCCGCCGCGTGCATTGGGTGCGGCGCCTGCGTCGCGGTCTGCAAGAACGCTTCGGCCGTGCTTTTCGTCGGTGCGAAGATCGCGCATCTCGCGCTCCTGCCCCAGGGAGCGCCCGAGCGCGCGCAGCGCGTCGTCGCTATGGTGGAGCAGATGGAGAAGGAGGCCTTCGGTACGTGCTCGAACGAGGACCAGTGCCAGGCCGTCTGTCCGAAGGACATTTCCGTGGCACACATCGCGTTGCTCAACCGAGAGTATGCGCGAGCGATCCTCAAGCGAGTCGGACGCGGACGACCCAGGCCGCACCCGCTGGCCGCCCCATACGTCTGATTGTCGTCTGCGACCTCTCGTGCGGCACGCTTTGCTCGCACTACGGGTACAGCCCGCGCAGGCGAGTCGCCTCCATGACACGCTTGAGAGCGACGACGTAGGCCGCCTCTCGCAGACGCAGGCCGCGAGACTGGGCGACCGCGCTCACTTCGGAAAAGGCTTTGGTCATAATGCGCTGCAAGCGTTGGTTGACCTCGGTCTCGTCCCAGAAGAACGACTGCATGTCCTGCACCCACTCGAAGTACGAGACAACGACGCCGCCCGCGTTGGCCAGGATGTCGGGCACCAGGTAGATGTCGCGCTCTGCCAGGATGGCGTCGGCGCCCGCGGTTACGGGGCCGTTGGCCGCCTCCACGATCATGCCGGCGCGTATGCGCGACGCGTTCTGTTCGGTTATCTGTCCCTCCAGCGCAGCCGGGATCAGGATATCGACCGGCAGCTCGAGCAACTCAGCATTGCTGATCTCTCGGTGGCCAGGCCCGAGGTCGGTTCGGTCGAGGAAGCCGCCCGCCAGTCGCTTGGAGTACAGCGACTCGACGTCGAGTCCGGTGTCGCGATAAACGACGCCGCGCGAATCGCTCACTGCCACGACTTTGGCGCCCGCCTGCGCCAGCATTCGGGCCACCACACCGCCGACGTTGCCAAAGCCCTGTACGGCGCCGGTCGCGCCCTGCAGCGACAAGCCACGCAGGTGACAGGCTTCCTGCGTGATGTAGAGGGCGCCGCGACCGGTCGCCTCGAAGCGTCCCTGGCTGCCGCCGATGTCCACCGGCTTACCCGTCACGACCCCGGGTATGGAGAAGCCGTGGTGCATGCTGAAGGTGTCCATCATCCAGGCCATGACGCGCGCGTCGGTGCCCATGTCCGGCGCCGGGATGTCGCGCTCCGGGCCGATGACGATGGCCATTTCGGTTGTGTAACGACGCGTCAAGCGCTCGAGCTCGCCGTCCGACAACAACCGTGGGTCGACGACTACGCCGCCCTTGGCGCCGCCGTACGGTAGGTTGACGACAGCGCATTTCCAGGTCATCCACATCGCCAGCGCCCGTATCTCGTCCAGGGTGACCCGAGAGCTATAACGCAGCCCCCCCTTTAGCGGCCCACGGGCGTCGTTGTGCTGCACGCGGTAGCCGGTGAAGATGCGCGTAGAGCCATCGTCCATGCGCACTGGGAAGTGCACCGTGAGCTCGCGCTTGGGATGGGCGAGCACGCCGATCATGCCTGCATCGAGCTCAAGGATCTCCGCGACCTTGCGCAGCTGGGCTTGGGCCGTCTCGAAGGCGCTCTCCGGCGCCGCTGTCGTCGTTTGCGTCATTACGTACCTCCAGACCCGAATCCTAGACCCTGGTGCCCATCGGCAACCGCAAATGCCGCCTCCGCCGAGCTCCTCTCGCCCGGCAGCGTGGCGTAACGGCCGACGCCGATGATGCGCTCCTCGCCGCGCTCGCGGAGCGTGGCAACCAGCGCCGCCCGCTCGACGAAGTCGAGCCGCGTGAAGCGGTCGAGCTCATTGTCGGTGAGTCGTCGCTTTACGCCGAAGAAGCGAAAGTAGACCGAACGGGCGCTCAGCGCGTGGAAGTGCTCGACCAGGCGCTCGCGGTCATCCGGCCGGATGGCGCGGATGTGGATCGAAGCACCATCGCGGAGGAGCTCTTCGACCGAGTAGAGGCGCGAATTGTCGATGCGGCTCTCTACTACGGGCTGCCAGGGGTATTCACGGTGCGGTGCTCACGTGGTGTCGAAGCGACCGTCACCTCGTTCTCTGCTTTCATGCCGCTCCCACCGCCTTTCTTGGTCTGCAACGAGAGCCTCAAGCCACCAATTCGCCGACCGTAGAATCGGCGCCGGGCACTTGCGAGTACTAGCCAAACATATATAAGAAGTAGATGTTCGCGTCAACCGCGCTCGTCGGGAGAGAAGCGGAACGGTCGCCGAAGGTGAGGAATGAGAGAAAGTACTGGCGCCAGGAGTGTCAAGGGCGCAACACAAACAATTCGGAAGCGAGGCGTAGCAGGCACTCCACAATCTTTTACACATGTTCAACTATTCAAGGAGGTACCATGAAAGCGCAGGTCATCGTCATTGCAGGTCTGTTGTTTGTATCGGTAGCAGCGGCGTCCGCTCAGGTCCCCACTGATGCGCAGATCGCGCACATCGTTGTCACGGCTAACCAGGTCGACATCGATGCCGGCAAACTCGCCACGTCCAAGGGCAGCACTACGGACGTCAAGAAGTTCGGACAACAGATGGTAACCGATCACACCGGAGTCAACAAACAGGCGACCGAGCTCGTCACCAAGCTCAAGGTTAAACCCGAGGACAACCCGACCAGCCAGAGCCTGAAGGCAGGCGGCGAGAAGAATGTCGCCCACCTCAAGACTCTGAAGGGTGCTGCGTTCGACAAGGCATATATCGACAACGAAGTCGCGTACCACCAGGAGGTGATCGACGCGATCGATAAGAGTCTGATTCCCAGCGCTCAGAACGCAGAGTTGAAGGCATTGTTGGTGAAAGTGCGGCCCGCCTTCGTCGCGCATCTCGAGCACGCCAAGAAGATTCAGTCGTCACTGAAGTAGAACTGACTGAAGTGACCGTGAACAGAAACATCTCGTACTCTGTTGTGTCAGTCGTCGTCGTGGCGCTGGGCCTGCTCTCGTGGAGCTGTAGCCCAGTCGCTGCGGCGGATGTTCCGAGACCCGTGACGCATACGGTGACGATGGAGGGCACCAGTTTCCAGCCTCCAATGCTTACCGTAAAAGCCGGCGACTCGGTTGTGTGGGTCAACAGGGACCCGTTTCCACATACCGCGACCTCAGGAACAGGAGGGTTC
>Ga0157379_10001134_pt1 | contig 21793 bp, 21 predicted proteins | sample S25metaG_FD_121802 | JGI IMG/M metagenome (GOLD analysis project Ga0157379, IMG submission 121802) | Switchgrass rhizosphere microbial communities from Kellogg Biological Station, Michigan, USA - S2-5 metaG | ecosystem: Host-associated > Plants > Roots > Rhizosphere > Soil | place: USA... | reverse complement strand
GGGAAATGCACTGATAATGTTTTTGTTAGGCATGGTACTTCAACCACGTGGTCGGGACACCCCAAACTGGAGAGTTCGTCCATATTGACTCGGTGACACCATCTACTTGTACGCCGACGGGTCAGATTCAGTTTTTGGCGAGGTCGCCCGGGTCTGTTGCACATAAGTGATGCACAGATGGTGTTGTATCCATCCATCTAAAATGTACCGTATGTGTGGAGCGGTTGTGTACAGTATACAATATGACTTTGGGAATTCAAGGAGATTCGGCTGGGTGACATTTGTGGATATTGAGTGAATATCTTGGAACACCAAGCACACCCTAATCTTCTCTCTTCGGCGTACCTTCTTCATCAACGCATCTCCTCCCTGGCCTCTCAAGTACTACATCAAGGCAAAACTCCAAAGTATCTTCAGGATGAGTACCTAGTCAATTGTTACCATTAGACAAAGCTGATCTTTAGTGCCTGACCCGTTTCCGACTTCCCGTTATCAGTGCCATCGAGGAGCGCTTCAAGTAAGAGGACCCCAGCTCAATGGTCGTTGTGTCATGGAATGACAGACGTTGCGGTTTTATGCAGGATGGAAGAACTATGTCAAAGAAAGCTACGAACCTCACTGCTTCAAGACAAGTGATGACGCTCAAGCTACGTTAGACAGCAAGGAGCTCAGTTATGCTCGATCGTTGCTTGGTGCATCATACTGATAGAGGCACTGGCGTAGATCCTTGGGTCGTCAGTGCGGTGCGACCCACAACGTCGGGACAGGTCGTAATGGATTTAATTACAAATCATCACAATCACCTCGCTGGCAATGTTTTCCAAGTCACCACTCGCCCAGATTAATTAATCACCAAAGTAGGTAAAGATTCACCTCTTCCATTACTGACCACGAGGAAATACCTCCTCTCAATTATGGCCACCTCCGCTAACGACATTATAGCAACTTAAACCCATGTGCGTACATAAACTGGTAGGCAAGGATATATAGCTGTATATCATTAAGGTATTCTTTGTCCGTTTCTAATAACGTCGCCAACCATCCCCATCATGTTCGGTCTTGTTGCGACGGGCCTCGTTGCTGCAAATGTCGTTGCTGGAGTTTGATGCTTCCTGCATTCCCTGGTGCACCTACTTTCCAGTCTAATCGTGAGTCTGTCTATGAAACTCTATTCTGTTTTAATTTTCGTCCTTTTTATTTAGTGAAATGCCTGCTTCAGAAGCCCATCCTGTCATGCAACAACCGGGCAGAGATTAGCATCAGTAAGTTGGTAAAAAAAATAGCTAGTCTATATAGCAACAATATCGTCCATAGTTGCTAAGCGCTCGCCCTAAGGGAACTATTGATGGGGAACATAAAATATGGAGAGGTATGGAGTGCTATAGGAATTAGGTACCCTATATAGTCTCCATATTTTATGTCCCCCAGCACACTTTCCTGATGAACTCCAAGCGCGCATTTTACATAAAGTAACCAGCCAAAAAGTACATTATAAGAGCTCGGAATGACATTTTGAAACTTAGGCATTATTTAAAATTAGGAATATGAAGAGATTTACCGTCTTAATTTCTGTTGAAGTTGTTTTTCAAGCAAAAAATACCAGCCGCTGAATGAAAAAAGGAACGCCTGTGTCACTTTTCGTCACTGAATACTTTATCGAACCCCGCTATCCTTTCCACTTTGCTCCACTATCTTTTTCTTTTTCTTTTCCTTCGATCTTCAAATGTGAACCACCTCGATATTGTTCCCCTCCAAATCAAGGACATAAGCAGCGTAGTAACCTGGGAGATAGTTTCTCTCTCCAGGAGGTCCATTATCCTTCGCTCCCGCTTTCCTATGATTGAATAATATGATTGAATCTCAACCCTTCAAAGGAACCACGGTACACGTACAAGGCCGCTTCATAGAACTGGTCTACCGCCTCCCTGCTCTCAGCTGTGAACGCTAGATGGAACCCCTTGGTAGGTGAATCGTCCGGGCCCTTTACAGAGCCCAGCCAAAAATCGGGAATGCCGTTGGCGCCCAGACCAGCAACCACGCCTTCGATGGTGTAAATTTCTTTATATCCCAACGGAGTGAGTGCAGCCAGATAGAATTTCTTAGCTTCCGAAAGGGAAGAGACGACGAATTGGACGTGGTGGAGGACCATTGGAGTAAAAGAAGTTTTTTAAATGATTAAGTGAGAGATCGATGTAACTGGGGATAAAGTATCGATTTCGGATCTGCATATCATAATTCTTTTATGTGAGCGATAGACGCTTTGATGATAAAAAGGAAACTCCGATCTTTACTCGCCAACTAGCGGTACCCGTAGCCTGGCTGAGCCGAGGCTGAGCGGACATATAATAGAGTGTATGAGGCTTCAGTCGATAAAAGGAAAAGTATGTCACTAATATCCCATTTAAACCCCCAAGACGTGAGCACATGTTTTGCATTGAAGCGGGGCTCACAAGGGCGATTTTCCCTTTCGACGCAGAAAATCACCTTATTTAGCTGAACCGACCTATATTTGAACAACCTGACCCTGTGTTGTGCCCATAACTGAAGGGGTATATGGCGAACGAAACTTCGGCTGATTAATGAATTGTTGTATCCTTGTTTCGACAAGCTAGATTCCCGTTATTCGTTCAGCGGTGAGGTCATCTGTCTGCTTGTCACAAAAAAATAAGTACAGTATCCCCTCGAATATCGAAACGAAGTTTCGGAAAATCGAATATTATATCTCTTCCAATTTTTTTGGGGTGACTTCTGTGGTATTCAATTTGCCTGGAAATACACCATTAGCAATTCCCTGAATAATAAACGCGATAAATCTGAGCCGTGCTGATCAAGAAGCGATATCCCTGGCTGAGTCAGTGTAGGATTCGGGTATCCTTACAGTGTCACAGGCTCCCAGGGTGTGACTTGACCTGTAACGAGCAAAGGGTCAGTTGTCAGCGAGAGTGCTCATGCATCATGTTCCATATTTGGTATTTTTCCACGCTCCGTTACAGTCAGCCACATTACAAACCATACGCGTCAGTACCAGCAACTTCTTCCTCATTCGAGTACTTGCCATATTCGTTAGCTGACGCGTCCTACATCCCATCCTTCAAATACCCTCAACTTTTGTTTGGCATATACCTCTTTTCATTCTAGACTGATCTACAAACGAAACCACCTGATCACCTTCAATGACTTCAAGAACGGAATCACCTCAGAATGCACAACTTCTTTTCGTTGGACAGCAATGCCACAAGGAGCAATGTTACATAGTCGATTTTTTGCCGTTCAAATGCGATCATTGTCAACACCAGTTTTGTGCGGACCATTATAAGCCTGACGACCATGCATGTGAGCAGTATGATGCGTTGAAGCATGATAGGATTGCACCCCCTTGTATGTGTTTCTCTTCTTTATTCTGTGAATACTCAAATTGACTTGAATTCAGGTCCATTCTGCAATACGCCAATTGCTATACCCCTTGGACAGGATCCGAACCTCCGCATGGAACGCCATATCGAGACGGAATGTAAAGTGACGACCGGTCGTACGAAGGCAGGAACTATGCCTGTCTGTGCACGGGGAAGATGCGGAAAGAAGCTTTATGCTCCTATTAAATGTAACGTAAGTATTGGATTGCGACTCGTTCGGTAGATGATATCCTGACCGTTCTATTATCCAGAGCTGTAACAAGGAGTTCTGCCCAGAACATCGATACCCCTCCTCCCACTCCTGCAACACCGCCTCTAACTCATCCTCTTCATCGCCAAAAGGCGCCGGCCCAACAATTGGGGCCAGAACATCCGCCGCAGGTTCAGCAGCAATGGCCGCTATCAAGCGAAGCATGCCAAATTCAATTACCAGCTCTCCAGCATCGGCATCAAATCCATCACCTCAAAGTCCAGTTCGTGCCAATAATGCTTCAAAATCCGACGCAAGTTCAAATTCTCCAAGACATAACCCGTTCTCCAGGGCCGACCGGTGCGACTCTTCTTTACTTGTGCTCGAGACACGAACGCCCACCAGTCTTTCTCTTTCTCCTTCTATGAACCCTGCCAATGATGTGTTCCAATCCACGCTACTGCGCCCCTTCCCAATATTACGGACCACAAATGGCCAACGATGCGAATCTGCGGATCCGACACTCACAAATTCTGAACTCCCGCGTTCAATAACTGGTTCTGCATGATGACCGGCCACATGTAGACGGGCCAAGGCCGAACAAGAGTCACGCCTGAAAGGTATGCGGGAGCGAGCGAAGAAGGGTGTAAGTTCTCTTCCGCTATTTCCTGCGCCATTTTTATGCCGAGCGATCTCAATATTTGCAGTTATTATCGGACGCGGAGAAGGTCCAGCTTGCTCAAATGGAGGCTGCGATAGCATCTGGGAAGAAGGATAGCGATTGTGCGGTCATGTAGCCCTTAATCCACCTCTATTAATTATTTTTCTTGTTGGTCTTTTTCGGTGTATTTACCATTTCGAAGGCGGTTTCATATGTTATTAATCTTATTTGATTCTGTATAGCACTATTTTGCCAATACGCAGATGACCCACAGTCCTACTGACCAGAATTGGTCAGAAGTATTTCTCTCAAAACCTTAATCCATGCTCCGGCAAGTTCAATGCCGGTCACGTGTAAACCACTCTTTAAAAGGCCCTTCCTCTAACTTGACTTTGATACCCCTAATCTTTTGGATACCATTACCAGCATGTCAAAGAAGATAACTAGATATTATATTCCTCATCCGAATGATGCGCCCTGTAAGATTGCAGGGGATTTGGAACAGTTGGAGCCAGATTTGCCGACGGAGGGAAGGGAGGTTGCTTTGGTGGGTGGTTTACCGTTTTAGGGTTATTTTATGTTTAATACGTTGAATAAATAGATTTTGCATGGAGTTATGGGGTAGGCATCTATTCTATGACGTCCCTTCGTTTACACTCATATGTAGCGATCATAGACACAAGGATTATTTATTCCAGAAACGACTTGCGAAGAAACTCCCTATGGATTCCTTCCGATTTGATTTCCGGTATACACATACAAATTTATCCTCGCTTTTGTGCCCTAATAACTTACTTAGCGGAAACCACGAAACCCCAGGTCCATGGAACATGTCCGCATTCGAGAATGATATCGAAGACCTCACTGCTGTCGCCAGCTTTTTAAATAAAGAATTAGGATATACTGTTACGATGGTAATTGGACACTCGAGAGGTTCAATCGTGGCGTTTAAATGGGTATGTACACAACCTGAAGCTCGAGGGATTAAATATTTTGTAAATTGCTCTGGGCGGTATCGGATGTGGGTGAGCACCCTGATACCATTCCCCTCCTTAACATTTATATATAAATTACCACTTCAATTCTCAAAGCGCATGCGAAGTAAGCCATCCCCCCCATCTCCGCACCCTAATCACCTCGCTCGCTCAAGTCCTCAATTTAACTGACTGTCATAAACCTCCAGAAAGAAACGAAGAATACGACCCAGTTATCAAAGCACGAGGCTACTACGAATGGAAAGTCAAAGTAGCAGGGAAAGAAATGATAGGGAAGATCTTCCCTGGGGATGTCGAGAAATTCGCTACGTGGGATACGAATTACGTGTGGGACCAGTTCCCTCAACATGTCCAAGCGTTGACGGTGCATGGGCTTGCTGATGATATCGTTCCACCGTAAGGACACTTGACAACCCACTCAATTTTCGGATGAGCTGACGATTTGGTTAGATACGACGCCATCCTCTACACCCGTGCCCTATCAACACGATCCCCTGGCACACACACCTTACATTTCGTTGAAGACGCAAATCACAACTTCATCGGTGTAAGTGAAGAAACAAATTCTATATCCTTCTAAAAAATAGCCACCTGCCAGAAATACGACGAAATCAACGATACAATCGTCGAGTGGCTAGAACAAGCCCGAAGCGGCCAAGTAAAAGGTGGAATATGGCAGATAGGAGTTAAACCTAAACTCTAGACGTAGAACGAGTAGAACTAAATCCTTATACCCACGAGATAATATTTTAGGGTATTATTGCGATTTGATTTGATGTTTGGTAGGTTTGGATGCCATCGCCCCAGCTGCTACGGCGTCTGGGTTGATGGCCATCTCGTTCGTAACCGGTTGGTCGTCGGGGATGGTTAAAGTCCCTCGGATCATTTGAAGTTCTTCCATGAGGGTTTCGTGACGGAATTTTAAGCGGATGTCAGGGACGTTTGTCTGTGGGATTCATTAGAAATTGAAAAGGCAGGGGTTGGAGGGGAGCGGCATACTTTGTTGATATCATTACCTGTGGCACCTGGCAAGTACCACTGTTGTCCAAGCCAGCGACGTTTAATTTCCATTTCGAAGCCGCTTTGGATCACGGAGTTTCTGGCGAGTTCGGCTAGGGAGCTCTGGGAAAGCTTGTAAATCTACGAAATCAAGAGGCGGTGAGCTGACTGAGAGGGTTGGATGGAGAGAGTACCCACATGAGCAGCGACGCTGTATTCTTCAAGAAGCGGTTCCTTAACGCAAGGTCAGTCAGGGACTAGAAATCCAACCAAGATCTTACCTTTGTAAAGTGGAATTGCAAAGGATCATCGGTGCTGAGACTGACATTCAAACCCGCTTTGAAGAAATCTAAGAGAGGGTTCCTCTCGTAGGTAAGGAATAAGGCATTATTACTCAGAGGACTCATCGCAAGACCGATTTGCTTGAGATAGAACAAGTATTGCAGAGCTGGAACTTTGCGGAGAAGGATTCCGTGAGAGATAGAATGAGAGGTGAGGAAAGCGGAGGTGAGCTGTCATGGGATTGTTCAGTCGAAGCGAAGGGAGAAGGTCACGAAGAGCCGAAAGCTTACATGGTCAGGGTCTCCGGCTTCCCCCGAATGAGGTCGTAAAACGAATGTATCTGAAAGGAAAGGTCAATACCGTAGACTATTGAGTATATTCAGAGATCACTTACTAAATCCACGAGTCCGTCTCCAGTTGTTCAAGCTGGTCATGTTGGCATACATATAATAAACCCTTGGAAACAGGATTAAGAAGAAATGATAATAATAATTGAATTTTGTAATAATAATTACCAGTAGGAATAGGGAGGCGACTGAGGCGCATCCCAAAGCCTGGGATAAGGGAACTTGCGGTGGAACCGCCTCTCCGTTTTTGATTCGTCGTCAACAGTATCAAACCCAATAACGCGTTGCAAGAAAATGTGGAGTTCAGGGTGCGAAGCGGGATGTTTGGTGACTTCAAACAAAGGACCGAAAACATCTCGAATGTAGGGTGAATAAAAGGCCATAAGAATCAGAGTGTCCGAACTCACTCCGAACGACATCTTCGAATGTTTTGATAGACCCACTGGCCTTGTAAACATCGTATAATCGAGGGACCTGAATTAGCCAGCGGATATTATGGGAATAGAGTTTGTTGTCGATAACCCATTTAGCGAGTTTGTCCCATTCATTCGGAGACCGGCCATAGATGCTGAGGCGCCATTCACAGTTCTAGTAAACAGTAAAAAGAGTTTGAAAGGCCCAAGAATTGCTACGTACTTGGTATTTGCTTTGCTCTAAATCTGTCATGACCTCTGCAGATTTATTAGGGAAGAAAGAACAAAAGCCCGAGCGAAAGGTTTACCTCTAGTCAATTCAGCAAGGTAACGACCCTTGATGAAATTGTCCGTCTTTAAGAATATCTCTCGAAGCCGAGATTCTCCAATCGGGTTATACTTCAAATTGAACTTGTCAAAGCGGTGGAATGAGTCTTGATGGGCGTGCATATCCAGTGTATCGATAGACAAATCGTAGGCCGTGAGGTTAAGTGATTCGAACACTTGAGCCAAGGTTAGCTCGGCGCCATCTCGGAATATAACAATGTCCTGAGATGAATGAGCCTCTGTGGGAGGAGAAAACAGAATAAAAATACATCGGGAGACCTCTTCATTTTGGATTTGATAAATCGAAGGAGATGCTTCTGGTTCATGCTGCTTGAGTGATGGACATGGGTATCAACCTTCCGGACGTTATAAAAATCTCTGCGGTGAAATGTTGAGAAATAGAAAATATTGCGTAAAACAAGCCAACCTATGGGGAACTCTCTATCACACGAAGTCAATAAGAGTCACGACAGAAGGAGAAAATACCATACTTTCATGTCAGTCATTTCTTGAAATTCATTCAATAAATTGTACATAGTAAACTTGCTGATGAGGTATTTGATTCGGCGATAAGCAAAGCTTTTCGTGGGGCCATCCCCAATAACACCCAAGACATATTCCAGGTCCATGAAATATTCACGGATGGTAGGGATATCAAAGACAGGCATTTTGGAATTGTCTACTAAATGTCGGTGGTCGAATTTAATTATTCTCGTAAATAAGCACATACCCTCGGGTGCCGTAGAGTCATAAACTTGAAAGACACCTTTTTCATCGAGTTTAAAATCCCATGAATGGCCTTCAGGAATGGGACATGTCGAAAAGTCGAAGCTTTCATCTTCTTTTTCCTGTGTCGTGGGATGCTGTTTATAATGCCAATGAGGAGGCGGAGGTTTAGGGTATATCCTCCATTTAGGAAAAGAGTTCTCCGACGGAGGTAAAGCCGCCGAGGCGGGGGCGTCAGGTTTGATCCCGGAGACATCACCTGCATCGCCCTTGAAGCCGGTAAAGGTGCCGTCATGATCTTTTGGATTATCCCCGAGTCGCTGTTGAGAAACCTTAATATATTTGTCTCGAAGCTCCAGGCATTTGTTCAACGATTCAAACATGGCTTTGAGCTCTGCGGATAAGACGGCATCTAATGATCGTGGTCGCATGATCAGTGTCCATAAATTAATAGCGGTGGTATCTTACGAGCAACTTCGGAGGGTTTATCAGCATCCTTTTCGATAGCTTCCTCTTGGACTTCTATGGTTACACGGGCAGGAAGAAGATGGGGCACAGTCGGTGAGGTAGCTGGATGGGGAGAAGGGACTATGGGAGACAACATCAATGACGAAGGCAAAGTTGATTTCGGGAGAGATGAAGGACCAAATGCTGGAGATACAGAGGTAGAAGCATCGGAATTACGCCGATGAGCCCAAAATTTCTCTTCAATCTGAAAAAACATTCAGTCATGCAGAAAGATAGTAGTAGCGTTCCACCTCCATACACTCTGCATTGTCTTCTCCTCATTGTACGGAAAGAAGCTATCCTTGGCGATGATATTCTCGTCCATGATTGAAGAAAAAATACCGTCGTCTGGAGTGGGTGTCCTTGGACTGCCAGGCCCCCGTTCCTTGTTGGCTGAACCGTCGTGGTTGCGATTATTAGGTATTGCGGAGGCCATGGTTGAGTTATAGTAGCTTCGGATAAGTAAATCTGTGCTTCAGGAGCTTAGATAGGTTGTGTGTATTCTGCAGTGATGATAGCTGGAAATGATATAATGAACTATGGCTAATTGACGTTCAAACTCCGACCGGCTTCCTGAAAGCAGCTTTCATCTCCATGCTCAGCGAAAAGGCCAAAGGAAAGCAACGAGCTAATGATTTAGGAGGATCAGACGACGAACTTTCAACATCTCAGTTGGTACACATGCAGCGAGAGCTGACTATTCGATTTACGGAGGGGATGCAGGACTTAGTCGTGTATGTCGGGGAGAAAGATTCCGTGAAGGATCTTAAAGCGAAGGTGAGTAAACATCCTGGAATAAAAATGTGCATTCTGAATTCATGATTTAGCTACCAGATTAGGGCCCAGAGATCGGAGGTTCAGAACAGACGGCTGCGCCTTATCCACTCTGGACGACTATTAACTGATAGCACGCTACTGTATCCCTTATTACGATCTTTGGAGGAGCGACAGCAGATAATACAAGAAAGAGAAGAATCTTCAGCAACAACGCCCCTGCTGAAAGAGCCAGAAACTGTATGGTTGCACTGTTCTGTAGGACTAGCGCTGGACATGGGAGAAACGGACGACGGAGAGACACAACAGGTGAACTTTGTTTACCATATACCGCTTGTTTGTTTGGTTAACATAATTCTACAGACGGCCCAAATACGAGCATTACGTGGACTCGACCGATTACAAGATGCGGGATTTACTGAAGAAGAGATTGCCGGGATTCGAAGACAATTTCACAGTCGAGAATCTTATCAACAAACAGCTGACCCAGACATGAGTATCGAAGAACGTCCGTCATATTCCTTTCTAAAGATTTTTTTCACGGTTCTTATTAAACAGTAACAGTGGAAGAACACACTCGAAATCTAGAAGAGCAGTGGATAGACGCAATAGACAATATGGGTGCCGCCGCTCTTACTCGATCATCAGTTACGCATTCTTCAACAATATTACAAGGACTTCTACTTGGATTTTTCTTTCCTATAATACCCTTTTTCCTTTTTCGAGAACCATATGCACCAGTATTCTGGGAGGATGGGCGGCAGACCGAACGACTTCCTAGTGTAGCCTTTGGGTACGTTCTCTCTTCTATCAGGCTGACCAGAAAGCTAATTTGGTAATAGGCAACGTATGCAGATGTCTATTATCGTCGGTTTTGTTCTTAATATGCTATTCGGACTCTGGCGTTACTTGTTGTCTACTTAATTATACGAACGATATTTTTTATCTGTCATTGTTATCCCGACTCTATTTGCTATAGACAGTGTCTTGCAATATTCAATCGCAATTTATTTTTGTAATCGTATTCGGATATTCGGATACCTGATACAGTGCTGTTAATGTTTGTTTGGCATAATCGCCTATCGCGATAAGTTAATCATCGTCCCCATTTCACTTCATGATAGCCAATAATACTCCCAATGTGACAGTAACAAATGCAGTCAAACCGCAGGTAAGTAGAGTGATGGATATTTTTGCCACAGGGAACATGCCATTTATAAGTGCCTTCTGGATAATGAAATACCTTGCGAGACCTAGATTTCTCAGTCAACTCTGATTAGATGTCTCCGATTTTTAGCTGTACTCGCCAACGAATAGGATAACAGTGCCCAAAAATACGGCGGAGAAACCCAGCCAGCGGAAGACCCGTATTGCGGCCAACTCTAATCCCATGAAATTCCCCGTAGCTTGAAGGTTAATAATGTCTAGAGTTGCAATGGAGAATAATTGTATAAAGGCTGAAATATCAATTAATCGTCAGTAAGGATATTCGTAAGAGAGAACAAACGTGTACGTACCAACACCCATACCAGCAACAGTCATACTAGTGCGAATGTATGCTAACCATGTTCGCTCAGAAGCAAGGTGATCCCGTGCAACAGATCCGGTATTCTCAAGGATCACCGATGAGGAAAACCATGCTTTCACAGCATTATTCTGCGTGTTGATTATCGCCGGTTGGGGAATACCATTGGGACCTCGAAAGGCCTCCATGCCCAACAACGAAGATTTCTGAGAGTCATGCATAGGAGAAGCTGACTCGTCTTTAGCCTCATCTCCGGTGTTTAGTTGTGATTTTCTTTCTGGGGGTGCCATATTTGGGAATGAAGTTGGGAAGAAGAGGCATCGCCAAAACATACCTTATCAGATGAAGCCCTGGGTGTGGCGCGAGCACGAGGCCGCTTTCTTCCGCCTCGTTGAGGGGTAGGAGCTTGGCCAAAATTTTATTGGTTCCCCTGCTGGTGTGAGTGGCCGTTCCAAACACACAGATTTTCAGCAAATTATATTCAGTGCGTTTCGGCCAGGATGCAGACTCAACCTTACTTGCTCCCCGATGCACTGCAACCATGAATGCATGGCACATTAATAATAATAAAAGCTAAGATGGCACGTATTAACGATACCATATAAAATATACCGAAAGATCTCATTAAACCACCCTAAGTATCCAACTACCTAAACGGCTTCAACTGATTTCCACTCTTCACCTCACTCAAATTCTGAGGTGCCGGTCCGAAGTTCCTATATTTAATTCCTGATTCCGACACTACGAATGGGGGAATACCGCGCATGGTCGGAACCTAGGGAGATAGATTCTTAATGGAATTTTCGGACAATAAGACCGGTGTTGTACGTTTAGCGGGGACCTGGGCCGGAATCATGGCCAAGGGAGAGGGGTATGGAGCCCGACAGGTCGAAACAAGAAGAAAAGAGATACCGCAGTAAATTTTTTTTTTTGAGCCCTTCACTTCTGTCGTTAGCTAGTATTCTGTCATTTCTAGCAGATTTGGCGCACCGCAGAATAAATGGAAGGTAGAAAGAGGGTCTTTGATGTTGTGGAGAGAAGACAGAAGCAGAGCACATGATGTCAGGAAGCTATCAAGAGGGCAAGATGAGGCTGTATTCAGAGTACAGATGTGAATCCGTTGAGTGCCACTACGATGTCCTACGGGAAAAAGTTAAAAAAGAATCAATGTAAAAGACCCAAGAAACCACAGAGGAAGCACTCACGGCAACGCCGATTAGCCATCCACACTCCAGTCCAGACCAAAGTTACCAGGAATAATGAGAAGAACGGTATGATCTATCGAACTTCTGTTACCCCCATCACCACCACCAAGTCAAGTGATAAAAATCACAAACCTCGCACAAACTAAGACGTTCAACTTTGAAATTACGTTGCTGAGCAGGGTCCCAGATAGAAAGTCTACAGTCAACAACCATATATATATCAATGAGCACCATAACCTGGTCCTTTAGATCAAAAGAGGACTTACCTTACCATATATCACTTAGTCGATTCTTGTAATAAGCTCAGATTTTACTGTAGCAAGGAAGTCAACACATGCAGCTTACTAGGTTATGAACGTCAGATTTGTGTTATCACGCATTATGGCTTGTAATGTTGAACTACACTTGAGAACGGATGGAAGTATCATGCGATTGAAGGGGTTATTGGATGTGATTGAGGAGGGTTCGAGGGGAGGGCTGTGAAAAGGTTGATTTTGTCAATAGGCAACGTATGGAGATGTCTATTAGCGTCGGCTTTGTTCTTAATATGTTATTCGGACTTTGGTGTTACTTGCTCTCTTTCCGCTTAATTATTCAAGGGTTGTTTTTCATTTGGCATTGTTATCCCTCACTCTGTTTGTTATAGACAAGGTCTTTCAAACATTCACTTGCAATTTCTTTTGTAATGGTACTCGTATATCCTGATATCACGTTAATGTATATTTGGCACAGCGGTCTATCGAGATAAGTTAATTATTCCCCCCACTTTAGTTCACGAGGGCCAATAATACTCCCAATGAAGCAGCAACAAATGCGGTCAGAATACAGGTGAGTAAAGTGATGGATATTTTAGCCACAGGGAACATGCCATTTATAAGTGCCTTCTGGATAACGAAATACCTTGCAAGACCTGGATTTCTCAGTCAACACTCATTGGACCTCTCCGACTTTTGGCTACACTCACCAATGAATAGAATAACGATGCCCAAAAATACGGCAGAGGAACCCACCCAACGGAAAGCCCGTATTATGCCCAGCTCTAATTGAATGAAATTCCCCATGGCTTGAAGATTGACAAGGTCAAGAGTTGCCGTATAGAATAATTGTATGAAGGCTGAAATGTCAATTAATCGTCAGTAAAGATATTCGTAAGAAAGAACAACGTGCACGCACCAATACCCATACCAGCAACAGTCATACTAGTGCGAATATATGCTAACCACGTTCGCTCACAAGCAAGGTGATCCCGTGCAACAGATCCAGTATTCTCAAGGACGACCGACGGAGAAAACCATGAGTTCATAGCATTATTCTGAATGTTGGTTATCGCCGGCGCAGGAATACCATTGGGATCTCGAAATGGTGCGGTAGACAACGAGGATTTTTGAGAGTCATGCATGGGTGAAACTGACTGGTCCTTAGGCTCATCTTCGGTGTTTAATTGTGATTTTATTTCTGGGGGTACCATGTCTGGAAATGAGGTTGGAAAGAATAGGGTCACCAAACATACTTTATTGGATGAAACCCTCAGTGTGGCACGAGCACGAGGCCGCTCTCCTCCGCCTCGCTGAACTGCAGCCAAATTATATTGGTTCCGTTGCAGCCCGTTCCCACATCGAGAATACCAGCAAATATCTTCAGTGAATCTTTGAAGTGAGAAGCCTGCTGGGTTGTAGATTCAACTTCATTCGCTCCTTCATGCACTGCAATCACAATATATGACTAATTAATAAACAAAGCTATGATAGCAGGGTATTAACAACACGATGTAAAATATACCGAAAGATCTCAACATCACATCACCCCAAGTATCCAGCTACCCAAACGTCTTGGACTGGTTCCCACTCTTCATCTCACTTAGGTTCCGAGGTGCTGGCCCAAAGTTCCCATATTTAATCCCAGATTCCGAAACTAAAGAGAGGGAGAAACGCTTAAGTAATCTTATTGCAACGCAGAATGAAGTTTCTGACCTTTCTCCCGTTTCTTCTTTGCAGGAGCAGGAGCATTCGTCGTACTCGGATTATCCAAAATATTAGGCGCACTCGCAAAGTCAAAGGGCACAACCTCGACCTTAACCATTTCGTTCCCTTCCTTTTCCACGCTTTTACGTTTCTTGCTCCGTTCGCCACTATCGGACGCAGCGGGGGAATCCACTGCATCTTCCTTTCTCTTATCCTTGCGTTTTCGTTTCTTTTGACGTTGGCCGACCACGACGATTCCGTCATTAATTTCGACTTCGGATTTAATGGTGGTTTGGCGTTGGTCAGCTGGGATATAGGGGATTTCAGCGACCACTGGTGAATCGGAGGATAGCTGAGGGAAGATTTTGACATCGTCAGTGGGGGATGTGCTGGCTTGGGGTTGGGAGACCTGAAATTTTCTTTCAGTATTTTTCTATTAAAGAAAATGTATTACGCACAACTTTTGGAAGGGTAGGTGCAAGGACAAGACTGCTGTGAATTCTGGAAGCAATTTCTTGATAACGTTTCTCATCAACGGTGCTCTATTAAATATTCGTCAGTAATTGAAAATCGTAGTATTTAATAATACAAACTGAAGAATAATACGAGTATCCGAGCAATGAACTTTTGTGTGTTGAATAAGAAGCGGCGATAGAAGGTCCTGCAGGAGGAACGGAACCAAATAGTGAACTTGATGTTGCAATATTAGTCGATAATGCTGTATCGGAGTCAAAATCAGCATGTAATACAACAAGCCAGAACCAAATAAACTCACGCCTTAACCGATCCCATAGTTCCATCTTCGCAACTTGTGTCCCGGGACCTACCACACGCACTTGTTCCTTCATCTCATCGACGTTCATCTCAATATCTTTCGTCTCAGGTTGATTTGACGACTGATATGCCTCAGCCTTCTTCACAGCTTCCTTTATAACATCCAACAATTCCAAAGATCGTACCCTGACAAGTGGTGGAACAGGTTGGAACATTGCTAATAAACCTGGCAGATTGGATGGTGGTCTATCGGCGAGGTTGAAGATGTAGTGGTTTGGTAGGACGTATCTGTCCGAATGCGTTAGAATCATGAAGGGAAAGAACCAGCAAGATATACCTCGTACTCTCATCTTCCTCCCTGGCGGTTTCATCCCGCCATTTATGCACCGCCCTAAACACGATCCCTTTCACCCCACCCCCTCCCAAATTTTTATTCCACTTCCGACCCAAGGCCTCCCATCCTCCAGGCCCACTCCCATTCTCACTATCATAAACCTCCCTAATATACGTTCTCAACGCTGTATCACTTGAGCGTTTTATCACCTCCAATAATGGTGATGCAGCTTGCATTTGAAGGCCGGGAGGTGGTGTACGGGGTGCATTCAGTGCGTTGCGGAGATTATCGTAGATGTAGAGCAGGAAGTGGGTGTCAGAGCGAGCGTATAAAAGCATTTCGGTGGGTAGGGGTCGGATACGCCAGTCGGCGAGCTGGTATCGTTTGTCGGGAGTAAAGTCGCAGAACATTTCGAGGAGTGCGGCGAGAGAGTGTCTTGGAAAGTCTGTGGTCGATGTCAGGCTGTGGTATTTTTGAGGCCCGCGAACACGTACCTAATACTTTGGTGGCATGATAAGTGTCGAAGAGATTGACGACGTAGATGTTGAAATTTTGTTGGAGCCAAACGATGTCACTCTCTGCACCATGAAACACCTAGGCGAATAGTTCGATGATAGTCCAGTAAACAAACAATGATACGCACCTTGACGATACTTGGGTTTGCAAAAACTTCATTCAAGGTCTCCAATTCAACTCTAATCGCAGGATCCAAACAGTCAATGATCCAGTCTTGCGACCGTGTTGATATCTGCATTAAACATACAAATCCAACAAATGACCTATATGAGTGGTGTTCCAAGTCAACAGCAACCTCCATAGCTTTCTTTAGCGCTTCTAGTAGTTCTGGAAGCTGAGAGACATGAGAGATGTACGTCACTGGAGGGGAAGACTCGAGTGGCTCGGGTGATGTAGGTGAGGGTGGCGGGTTAAGAAGATGGGAAGGTGGAATAAGGTGAGAGATTTCGTGTTGATATGGATGTGGGCTACATGGAAAAATAAGTAAGGTTACGAATATGATATAAATGAACGTACGTTGTTAGAGGGTCGCCTACGCCCAAAGACTCCTCCAATGGCTTAATGGCATGAGGTTTAGACCTCAATGTTGGTTTCCAAGCAACTGTGGTACCCGTATTGTCAGCTGGTGTGCGGAATAGTGCCTGAGGTTTAGGAAGGTGGGAGGCATGAGTTACTGATGGGTCCAGACGGCCGCTCTGACCCTTAGCAATCTGAAGAAGGATATCGAGACAAAATAGAGTATATGAATCACGTATAATTTACCTTTACTCGCGCTTTTGCTTCGGGCTGCGGCTTAATAGGTATGGCTGGGGCTTTTGTGCGTCCTAAGAATTGGTCTAGACAAGTGTCCTGATTATAAAATAAACTAGCTTGAATTGCCATAATTTTCAGCAATATAAGACGCACAGTTTTCTCCAAGAGTTGGTCTAAAACATCAACCACTTTAAAATGAAAACTATCCACTATGTCGTCTTCCGTTTCCAACCTCCTCTTGCCCTTGCCCTTGCTGCTCGTTTTATTCGTGACTCCTTCAACATCATTCGCAGCTTCCGCATAATCCAATAATTTCGATGTTAAATCCAAGATCCTATCCGATACTGCGTCGAGCTGCTTTCCAAACTTGCGGTCTAGAGATCGGTGGTAGGAAATATCTTTTGGTAAGGCGACTGAGCTTCTGACTGCTGATACCGCGGCAGATTGAAGTGCAACTTGATATGCATTGAACGACGTGGAAGGAGAAGGTATATCAGCTTGTTCAGCGTCAGAAGACATTAGAGTCTGGAGAGCAAAAATGTAGTCACAGTTGTGTAAGCATCAGGTGAGCAGTCACATGCATCACGCGTCACGTTTCTCTGTTCTTTGATATTTATTTCTTCCAACTCCTTCGGAGAAAATGGTACAATAAACAGGGTATATATATTACATTTAACATTCAATAACGAGGGTGCACTCTTGAATTTCCAGTATACAGTGCGAGGATGAGTAAATGGCACAGGTAAAATACAATACGAATGTCAGCAGTTGGAGTGGATGCGTAATTGTTAACCGGCTCGAAAATTCAGCTAAAAGGAGGTCACATTCAATGACTCGTATATTGAGATTCCTCGTCTCTCGGTGGACGACGGACCTGAATCGGACTATCTACCATAAAAGTAGGCAATTCGATGCCATCGTCATTGGTATACGGCGTCGTCTCTGGATTTCCTTTCGAATCCCAAGTGGTAATCGATATCTCCGGAAGAGCCACCGAGTCCAACATATTCAGCAAGAGGCGTTTTGTCAAGACTGAATGAAGCATTCCTTGGATCCTGTAGGAGCGGATAATGAGCTTGACCCCCACTACAGTGTGTTGATGGATGACTTACAAATTAAGGGATGGTACGCGTGGAGGCTGACATCAGATAGTTAGAGAGATGGTGAAGAGTTTTACGACGAAACATACATGGGTAACTGTGAAAAAGACGTTCAAGCCCGAGATACCTATTAATTATCAATATAGACTGAGGAAAGAGATTAAATTTTCAAACCTACCCAAAACCAATACATAGTAGAAGATTCCTTCAAAGAATCATATGAGGCGCTTAACAATGTTGGCATAAGGTTGCGTAATTACCATCGCGAAAGATTTTCGTGACGAATTTAGTACGAGTTCTCATTCGTACTGTATATAAAAGCAACCTAAGTAAACATGTCGTAAAATAAATCAACGGTTTACTGACAGTCGACGTTTGCCTTCATCAAAATCAAGACAAAATTGACTATGATGAAGGAAGTCAGCGAAGGTTATGTTTTTCAATCATGCACGAATGCTCACCGAGTTCAAATAACATAATAATTATGTATTCCTTGTAAATTGTCTCGTCTACAAACGAGAAAAACATACAATATCCGTTTTTAAGCTGAACAACTAGAGGAGGTAATAGTTAGTGGGTCACAAGATCGTGTGGAAAAGGTATTACCATCCATGCCACCCTGTGCTCGTGTCAAAAGGACTGCCGTCACTCCACCAAGACCTAGGAGAAGAGCTAGAAGCCCCAGAAGTATTCTTCTGCTGCCCCTCCAAATTGCCCATGTTCTGAAGACCAAAGTGACTGTAGGCATAAAAGTTAGATGGTGCGTTTCCACTTTGAGAATCCACGAACGTTCTGCGATAACAATGAGGGCCACCATTGACCCTATAGGGGCCAGGACGGATTAGCCAATATATCAGTTGTTTGGAATTACTCACATGTCGCCGCCTTGAAGAGGGTTTCACACATAGGGATCTCTGAACCCCACGGCGCTTTTTCATGGTTAGGGATATGTCTGAGGAAAAGAGGCGTAGCCGTACCAGTTAAGAATTGTACCGCGGTCGCAAAGCCTATGTATGTTGTGCTAAAATACAGTATTTTACCGACATTCCACTGGGTGGGCCAAACGAGTTTTATTTCGTCCGGGAGTGTAAGGAAATAATCATAGGTCTGAGCGCATGGAATGTGTCAGTCAAAATTCTAGACTCTCCAATAACAGTATACTCACAACGAGAACCAGTGCAGCTACTGCAAGATTTGGATGAGCGAGGGAAAGGAAAGGGATTAATGAATAACCTGAGACTCACAGTTAGATGACTACATGCGTGTTCAATAGCGAAAATTTAGGAAGAGTTATAGTAATACTCACAAGAACATTACGATCGTGCCAGAATCCTTCTACCCAATCCACAGCAGATGGCTCTAATGACATCCGCCAAATTGCACTTCCCAGTTAACAGTCCCTCGATGGGCTTGCAAGTGCGGAGGAAGCCCAAGACAGAGTAGCGGAATAACTCACTCTGGAGAGAGCCTCTTACTTAACCGTCGAAAAGATGGTACCTTCAAGCATTGGTAAGTAAGTTGTGCCACAGATTGTGCCGTTACTGCGCTGATCATGCCAAAGATGAAACAAACAAACGATGCCTGGATAACTTTGCGTGCTGCTTCAGGGTTGCATATACTTTCACTGGTCCAGATAGCGGCCATATATGATTGGTCGCTGGAATGCGTGAATGATGGGATCGTAGCAACATAGACATTTTCGAGCCAAACGGCATCAGAACGTGCACAGCAGGTGAGTGTGTCAACGAAGGGGTCCTCCTTCAACCTTATTTCGGAAAGCACGTTTTCTCCACGAATACATCGGCTGGAGGCTTGAATTGGTGGATGGAGGGTGCGGCTTGAATAACCTCCGGATGCCGTCTTTGGTTAACGCAGGTATATCGTTCGTTCCGAGCGATTGTGTCAGGGGAATGAGCTTGATTCATAGCTGATCATCCAAAGCTTCCCAGATATGGAAAGGATACACTGGATGGAAAATCCAGCCATTTGCAGGAAAGACCCGACTTTCGAGCTCAGGAGGATGAAACCGCCGGAAGCTATGCGACGGCTCTTTGGATGTCACTCATTCTAGAATGAATGAAACTGTACTACTGGAAACACGGTGAAACGGGCCTTCTTATTGAAGGTATATAACTCACATATTTTTAAACCCTCGTTTCCTCTCGGAACTCATCTTTGATGTCCACCCCAAGGTAGAGGATCCGAACCTCGATTAAGCAGGTTGCAAAAAAAAATAGGCGGCAGCGAGAAATGCCTCATATGGTGGAAGTAAACCATAACATCTATACGGGTGAAGTGGCTTTGTGAAAGGAAGCTTGGCAGGTCAGGTTTTCCTTTTCTAGAAGATATTAACGACAACACAGTGGATCATCATCAACTTCAGGAATGCCGTAATCTCTGTTGAAAATAGCCGTAGAACTCTACTGTATAGACGCAGGTCATCCTGGCGGAATTAGAGGCGAGCAATTGTCATATACTCTTTACTCGTCCCCAATAGCCGTCAATGTGAAAGCTCTCATATTAAATTTAGAGAATTCGAAGTGACAATGAAATTTCTCAAACGCTAGTCGCCAGAAGCAATTAACCCCATTAGGTGATTATGCCATCAACAGCCTGTGTTAGTTTAGCTTATTGTGTCTGTGATTAGACCAGCCTAATAAAGATAAGATAACGGGCGAAGGCGGTGGAGAGGTCAAGAAATGATCGAGCCTGACGGTTTCCGTGGTACACTAGCAGAGCCCTCCAGTGCAGCAGAATCAAACATGGTTTACCAGCCAGTCAGAATGTCGAAGAAGTCTCAAGGGCTCAGTGGTTAAACGGACGATCCACTTTATCACAGGAATCCTCCTCATCGATCCTTTTCCGACTCACTAAAGACACCATTGACAGGAGCATCTAGGCACTACTTTCTGTGCATTCGGACAATATATTTGAGCTACGTAATCGGATGTTCTCTAGACTGCCATTTCTACGGGCCTTGATGCCACGTCGGTGACGATTCAAGCTCGAGTCACACTCTATTTTCATTCTCAGCCCTATCCTGTCTAAAATACCTCTTGAAAGTCCAGGAAGACAGATTAAGACTCCCTTGAAGCCGTCGAGCACGAAGCGGAGAGAACCAAAGTTGAGGTATTTGGTCTGAGTAGTTTCGTCAATATATTTCGTCAGTCAGACGCTCCTAGGAAAGCAATATTTTCGAAAGGCCGGGTTTATAGGATCTAGATCGTGCAACAGCCTGGAAAACGGTTAGATCGAGTTGGTATGGAACCCATAACCTGACGCGTACGGGCGGGGATTGGGCAAATTCATTTTGACGGGATATTGCTCAGGATTCTTACTTCTTGTTGGCAACTTGCTTCAGCCAGCGGCCCAGTGAGTTCAATAGACTGTAGATTCGAGCTTGTAAAGTGGCCTTACATATTAAAGAGACAAGGGAATATTACTAAGAGAATAAGAGAAAATATGAGTAAAATGATTAGTAAAGGACTCTTGAATGTTCTCCTAAATTCCAGGTCTCCGGCATAAGGTATACTCGGGATGACTCATCCCCACACTTTCTAACCTCTAGAGCCTCAAATTTTGGTTAATAATCCATTTAGAAACTCTCACTGAACTACCAATGTAGCTTAATCACCCTTCAGGGATCGTCGCACATTTGAAACATGCTATGTACTATGTAATGGCTACATCGCATGACTACGCCAACTTCCTGGTCAATTGATGTCATCCTGGAGCTTCCAGTGACAGTACAAAATATAACAAGTTTTCGAGGAGCAATTGATGGGCTAATGCAGATTTTGATGCTTTATCCTCCAGTCTTAAGTTCTCTAAAATACGACCCTGTGGGAGAAGTGAATACACCAGTGGCAATTCGACTTGTGCTCCCTCAAGAGACACTTGTACAGATGCCTGAGAGTAGGATACCTGTCTCTAAAGAAGATTGAGAGCTAGAAGAGAACATAATATCTAAATGGGTGGGGCAGGGGGAGTC
>Ga0157379_10001133_pt1 | contig 21796 bp, 25 predicted proteins | sample S25metaG_FD_121802 | JGI IMG/M metagenome (GOLD analysis project Ga0157379, IMG submission 121802) | Switchgrass rhizosphere microbial communities from Kellogg Biological Station, Michigan, USA - S2-5 metaG | ecosystem: Host-associated > Plants > Roots > Rhizosphere > Soil | place: USA... | reverse complement strand
TTCGGTCGTCAGCGGATCCCTTGTCATTCCGCACCGGCTTCAGCCGGTGAGCAATCCGCTCTTGTCATCAGCTCAGAACTGTCCCCATCGCAAAGCAGATTCCATCACTCGCCGCGGCGTTCTTCGCAGCTGACCTACGGGCCGGCTAGTCGCCCGCGAGGGTGTCTTCGAGCCTCCGGGTTGGTCAGTGTTTCGACCGAAGTCGCCTCACTAAAGTCTCTGACCTCTTTATCGTCCGCGATCTGGTTGAGTCCCACGGGCTCACAAATTTTGGATTGCCGGGAGACCCGGATCAGCAGTCGCGGGCGTAACATTGCCATCCGGATCCCTGATTGGGGTTGGGAGTGTAAACGCCCTGAGTACACCACCTATCGTCCGTTATAATCACGCCGATGGCCAGCGACGCCTTTCTCTCGTGGGCGAACCGGACTGTGCTTCGCCCGGGCCGCGAAGAACCCTACCTGTCAATCCAGGACATCGTCGTTTTCGTCCGCGATCTGGAAGTGAGTAAGGCATTCTACCTGCAACAATTGGGCTTCGAACTCATTACAGAACAACGTCTTCCCACCGGCGAACGTTGGATCGAAGTGGCGCCTCCCGACGGTAGCGCGAATCTCGCGCTAGTTGAACCAAAGCCCGACCAGCCGGAATACAAACTGATTGGCGGCTACCGCTGGGTCCTATTCATGACCGAAGATGTCCACGCCAAGTACAAAGAATGGAGCGAACGTGGCGTTCGTTTCTTAACTGCTCCGGAGACGCCGGGTTGGGGCGGCACCTATGCGCGTTTCGAGGATCCGGACGGGAATGCGTTTGGCCTGGAAGGCTTCGATGAGGTGAGGCAAAGCCTGGAGTTGCGCCGGCAGGCGCACGCCGAGAAACTCGAAGCCGAACGCCGTACCGCCCAGGAACTGGAAATAGCGCGGCAGGTGCAGGCGCGGTTGTTTCCGCAGATTCAGCCGGAGTTGAAAACAGTCGAGTACGCGGGTATCTGCCTGCAGGCGCGCCAGGTGGGAGGGGATTATTTCGATTTCCTGAATCTCGGACCGCAGCGACTCGGGTTGATCATCGGCGATGTTTCCGGCAAGGGGATCGCCGCAGCTCTGCTGATGGCGAATTTGCAGGCCAGCCTGCGGAGCCAGTCGGCTATGGCCATGGATCAGCCCGAGGCGTTGCTCCGGTCTGTAAATCGCCTGTTCTATGACAACACCGGCGACAGTGCCTATGCCTCACTTTTGTTTGCCGATTACGACGAGGCAGCGCGGCGACTGCGCTACGTCAATTGCGGCCATTTATCAGGTCTCTTGGTAAGAAGCGACGGCAAGGTGGATCGGCTCGAGTCCACCAGCACGCTGCTCGGGCTGTTCCGAGAGTGGAATTGCTCGATGCGGGAGCTGGAACTCTCTTCCGGGGACGTGCTTGCCCTTTATACTGATGGCATTACTGAAGCCAGTAACGAGCGAGGAGAGGAATTTGGCGAGCGGTGCCTGATTGAATCGCTTCAGCAACATCGGGAGCTGCCGTGCCAGGCTTTGTTGAGCGCAATCGTGGATGGTGTTCGGCGATTCAGTTTTCAGGAACAACACGACGACATCACGGCGATCGTCGCGAAGTTCAAGGCTACTAGCTGACGTGTCGTCGGGTGGATTTCCTACTGGGCGTCGTTGCGAGCTTGCTAGGGAACGTGGGCTGGATTTCATCGTGGGGAGTAATGAGCCGTGGCTACTACTGATCGGCTTGGCATATGCTTGGGAGCGGCACCATGAAATACCGAATTGCTATGTGGGCGAGTGCAGGCTTTCTAGTTGCGGGCTTCTGGGCACTGTTTGCCTTCGCAACCTTCCCATCTACAAACGAACGCATGCGGGATGTCTGGGCTCTCGTCAGTTTAACCTGCCCGGTTACGATGGCTGGCAGGCATTACGCCATTAGTCTTTGCGAGGCTCTGGCGATAAATACCATTACGTATGCGCTGGTGGGTCTACTTGTGGAAACACTGCGGTGGCAATTAAATCACTCGAAAGAGTGACTCATCGTCCCACCGGAGCAAATAACTCGTGCTCAATCGTTGCTCTAGCAACACACCGCCCGCTTCATCCCGCGCGCAATACCAGATCGAGCGACCGCCAGGTCTAGTCCGACGGTTAACTTCTGCTCTGAGATTTTTCTGCTTTGCTTTGCCGTTTCGGTGCTAACCTTCTTCATTGCCGGTCTCCTTTTTATCTGTGCTTCGAGCACCTCGATAACTTGGGAGCGTAGAGCATCCCGTCCGGAGACCGGCCTTCTCATACCACTCGTTTACGAAAGTGATCCTTCCGGCCCCGGTTCCTGCCTGGGATATGCCGCCTGTCATGCTAGATTGTGCCTGTGAACTTAGCTTTACTAATTCTTCTCCAGGGCAGCCTCTATCTGGCTGCAAACGCACAATCGCCGGCGGGGGGCCCGAAGTCTATCGAACGGGTTCGGCAGATTATTCTCCACAGCCGAACTCTAGGCGCGCACGGAATGGGCTATAGCAGCCATTCACTAGACACGCTTTCTCGGAAACTCACTGCGACCGATATTCCGACTTTGATTGGTCTTGCGGCTGACCATGATCTCCACGTCGGGGTACAGTTTGCCTTGGCCTCACAATGCGAGGCGGCGCTCATTCCTGTTCGGGAAGCCGTAATGCAACACAGGGTGCCATTCCTCGAAGCCGAGGATGTCATGGGTTTGATAGGGGACTTCGGTGCCTGCACGCAGGAGGCACAACAAAGGTCGTCTGCGATGCGCTCCGAAATTCATTCGCTGGGTGAGGCAGAGCAGAGGCGGTCGGAGGAAGAAGCGAGGGAGAAGGCGGCCGAAGATGCCCGCATCCAGCGAAACGCTCTCAAAATGCTGGACTCGGAGCAGGCCAAGGATCTGACGCTTAAGGAACGTGAAGAAGTGTACAGGCGTTCTCTGAAGCAGATGGGTCTGAAAGAAGATGGCACGATGACGCCGGCACAGAAAGATATGGTCCAGAGAATGTACCGAACCATGGTCTTGGGTGAATCTGGCAAGAGACCACCAAACTAGGACGCAAGTGGCACAACATGTATGGTCCTCTGCACGACTCCAATGTGGCTCGGGTGGAGAAGGGGGATGCGGCCGACCATGGCGCGTCTGACCCTGGCACGGAAGATAGCCGCCATCACCTTAACGATATGGATGAAAGAGAGTGGTTTCGACCTCAAACATTTGCAGCGGCAAGCAGCTTGAGCATCTCCGGTGAAGAAGGCTTTCCGTCCCTGGGATTCTCTCCGGTGGTGGTCGGGCGGGTTCGGGAGATGCTCGATTCGAGGGTGAGAATCAGTCAATGAGATCGGGCGGTTTGGAGAATCCGCATGTCCGGTGATCGATGCTCTCTGACGTGCCCTCCGTACTCTTCCCTTCCGGCCTTGCCTGAACAACAATAAAACGGCCATGGCTACCGCCGGCAAACTTCATTCCGCGACGCTTTCGTTTCCGGGAGCTCTCCAGCGCCACTTTGAGGTCGCCCTCTATCTCATGGTGTTTACGGGCTTCGGCACACTGGCCTCCACCGGGGGTCTAGGCGTTGGTACTGTGCTGCTGGTCAGCTCGGGGCTTCTGTTACGCGGATACTTGTTAATCCAGGGTCGCGCCTGGCTAATTCCCGAGCGCTGGACTGCTTTTCTGACCCTGGGCTACGTGGCGTTTTACCTCGCCGACTACTTCCTGATCTCGGGCGGATTCCTCAACGCGACGGTCCACCTGGTTTTGTTCGTCATGGTGGTGCGCTTGTTTTCCGCGCAGCACGATCGCGATTTCTATTTTCTCTCGGTCATCGCGTTTCTCATGGTGCTTGCTTCCGCACTGCTCACCGTGGACAGTGCTTTCCTGCTGGCCTTCGCGGCCTTCATGCTCATAGCCGTGGTCTGTTTCATCCTGATGGAGATGCGCCAAATCTCCGCCAAGGCTGGCGCCCACGCGCGGCCGTCAGGCGTGGGGCCGACGTACAAAAACATGGCGACCTCTCTGGCTGTGGTTTCGCCTGTGCTGGTGCTCTGCATTCTGCTGGGCGCGACCGCGATTTTCTTTCTCTTGCCTCGCGCCTCTGCCGGTTACCTGGGTGCGTATGCTCCCGGGGGAGAAATCAGCACCGGGTTCGGCGACACGGTTGAACTGGGACGCATCGGTGAGATCCAGCAGTCTGGTGCGGTGGTCATGCATATTCAGATTGATGGCGATGAGCAGGGCAGCTTCGATCTGAAATGGCGCGGAGTGGCGCTGGGCAAGTTCGACGGCCGTGTCTGGTCAAACAACCGGGCGCAGCACCAGCTCTTCCGGGAGATCGACGGACGTTTCGTCTTCCCGCCACCTGCCGGAGTCCAGAAGACCACTCCCCGCCTCATTTCGTATCGCGTGTTGATGGAGCCGGTGGGCATGAATGTTTTCTTCCTGGCGGGCGCTCCGAAGAGTCTGGAAGGCTTTTACGGACACCTAGCCATGGACGACGGAGGCTCGGTTTTCGACCTGGATCCGGAGCATCCCGTCAACCGCTACCGGATGTCTTCCGACGTCGAGCAAGCGGCAACCAGCGATCTCCGTACAGCGGGCGAGACCTATCCGCCCGACGTAGTCTCCAGCTACCTGCAATTGCCTGAGCTTGACCGTCGTATTCCGCAGCTCGCGCAACAGATTACAGCTTCGGCCGACAACAACTACGACCGGGCCCGTGCCGTGGAAACCTATCTTCGCGCTCACTTCGGCTACACCCTGCAACTGTCGCGCACGGTGCCCCATGATCCCCTGGCCAATTTTCTCTTCGAGCGCAAACAGGGACACTGCGAATACTTCGCCTCTTCGATGGCGGTTATGCTGCGCACATTGGGAATTCCATCGCGCGTGGTGAACGGATTTCGTACCGGCGAGTTCAACGACGTGACGGCGCAATATGTCGTGCGGGCGAGCAATGCCCACTCCTGGGTGGAGGCGTACTTCCCGAACCAGGGCTGGGTGGCGTTCGATCCCACGCCAGGCGCCTCGTTTCCGGCGCGCACGGGGTGGAGCCGGGTGTCGTTGTACGTGGACGCCATGGCATCGTTCTGGCGGGAGTGGGTTGTGAATTACGACGTGGGCCACCAGCAATCCCTGGCCGTCAGCGCGGGCAATCGCAGCCGCCAGGTTTTCGCGGCTTTGCGGCATTGGTGGCGTAGCCAGTATAGGCACCTGCTGGCGGCGGCCCGTCAAACCGGAGGCGCCATCGCACGGTCGCCACTGCGTTCGAGTCTCGGAGGAGGGTTGGTCGCAGTCCTGCTCCTGTTTGTGGTGAACGCGCAAGGGCTTCTGCAGTCCCTGGGCAAATTACGGTTGGCGGCGCGACCGCAGAGGTCTCCCCGGCGGGCGGCCACGATCTGGTACGAGCGGATGACCAAGCGTATGGCCCGGCGCGGCTGGCGTAAGTCGCCGACCCAGACCCCCGACGAGTTCGTCTCTGCGATTGATGATGCCGGCGTCCGCGAGAGAGTGGCGGAATTTACCCGGCACTATGAGAGAGCGCGCTTCGACGACTCCGTCGCAGACGTGCTGCGCCTGCCCGAATTGTACGAGGAGATTTCAGGGAGCCGTCGGCGTTGAAGTTGACCTGATCTCTCTCAGAAGTGCCAGACTACTCCGCCACCCACAAAGAAGTTATGCTGGCGGCTCTTCCCTGTGTCCACGTTCAGCTGGGGTATGCCGCTGAAAAAGTCACGCGCTTCTCCCCGCACGCTTAAGCGGTTGAACAATTTGACGTCAAGTCCGACGCCTGCCTGGAAGACTCCGGTTGTGGTTCCGGTTTTGCCGGGGTTGGGCCCGCCGAACTCCAGCGCGGAATTCTCTTTGAAATACCCGAAACCTCCACCTGCACTAACCCATGGTGAAAGCCCATTATTGGGGAAAAGGTTGGCGCGTATCGAGGGCGTAACGAAAAATGATTTGTAATCCTTGGGGACAACGTTAACGTCGAAATGCACATTTTCGTGGAAGTTGACCACGAAAGGCACCTCACCGGTCAGCCCCACCAGGCCGAAGTCCAGCAACCGCCGTCCGTAGTTGCCTTCGACGCTGATACCACCTCCTGAGGTGAGAAGAGCGCCGGGCGGGGTGGCGCCAGTAACACCCTGATCGCTGACGAAAGTACGCCCGATCAATCCCGATAGCTCGTTCCTCTCCTGAGCGCTCGCACCCGAAACCAGAGTCACCAGCGATCCCAGCATCGCAGCCAAGAAAATTTTGCGCTTCATTACACCTCCCCGCGATGTTCCCCTGACCAAGCCTGTCCCAAGGTTAGCACGCGCAACCTGTGCCGGATTCGCCAAACCGATACTCGCTTGGTCCGCTCTGGCGCCGAGGTAACAATCCAGCAACAATGTTAAAATCAATAGATTGCATGCCCACGAAAACCTTATCTGAACCGCTCCCGGACGCGACTCAAACCACGACCCCCGTGCTCGCCGGTCCTACCCGGGTGGGATTCGTGAGCCTGGGTTGTCCCAAGAATCTCGTGGACAGCGAAGTGATGATGGGCATGCTGCAGCAGGCCGGGGCGCAGCTGGTCTCAGGCGCCGAAGACGCCGATGTAATCGTGGTCAACACCTGCTCGTTCATCGCCAGCGCCCAGCAGGAGTCGGTCAACACGATCCTGGAAATGGCGAGGTTCAAAACTAATGGCCGGGCCCGGAAGCTGGTGGTCGCGGGCTGCCTGGTGGAGCGCTTCCGCAACGATATTCGTCAGAACATTCCCGAAGTGGACGCGGTGGTCGGAACGGGAGAACTGGAATCCATCCTGGCTGCAGCCGGAGTGGCTCCCGCGCCGAAAGTCGAATCTCCGTTCAGGATTCTGCAATCGCGGGCCGAAGGCGATGCCCGCGCCGCGCAGGGCCGCTTTTCGCGTGAAACCTGGGACGGCGCCATGGCCGACTTACCCAACTATCTGTACGACGAAGCCACGCCCCGCGTGCTGACGACTCCTCGACATACTGCTTACATCAAGATTGCCGAGGGGTGCGATCATCCCTGCACCTTCTGCATCATTCCTCAACTGCGCGGCCAGTTCCGGTCGCGGCGCTTTGAGTCGGTCATTGCCGAGGCGGAACGCCTGGCACAGTCGGGCGTGCGTGAGATCACTCTTATCGGCCAGGACACGACCTGCTATGGCGAGGATTTCGGCCTGAAGGATGGCCTGGCACTTCTTCTGGAAAAACTCGCGGGAATTGAAGACCTGCGCTGGATCCGTTTTCTTTATGCCTATCCCAACAAGATCACCGGCCGGTTGCTTGACACCATCGCGTCCCATGAAAAGATTTGCTCGTACATTGATGTGCCCCTGCAGCATGCGTCGCCGAGCGTTCTGAAACGCATGAAGCGGGGTGCGGGTGCCGATATCTTCCTGCGCTCGATCGAGAAAATGCGGCACTCGATTCCCGGGGTCACCCTGCGCACATCGTTCATCGTCGGCTTTCCTGGCGAGAATGAAAAAGAGTTTGAAGAACTCTGTCAGTTCGTGCGCGACTCGGAGTTTGATTGGATGGGTGCCTTCGGTTATTCCGATCAGGAAGGTGCAGGCGCATTCTCCGAGGAGAAGAAGTTATCCGAGCGCGAGATCGAACGCCGCCGCAAACACCTGATGGGAATCCAGCGCAGGATCAGCAAACGAAAAAAGAAGGCCTTGGTGGGCAAGGAACTTGATCTGATCCTCGAAGGCATCTCCGATGAAACTGACCTGCTGCTCGAGGGTCGCACCCCGATGCACGCTCCGGAAATTGACGGCAAAGTGTTCGTCAACGACGTTCCTGAAGGGGTGGAACCGAAGACTGGCGAGTTCTATCGCTGCCAGATCACCGAAGCCCACGATTACGATCTGGTCGCCAGGATTGTCTGAAAACAGGCTGGTGTAGGAAGTTCCATGGCTCGCAAGCTCAAGCTGAAGTGCCCCATCTGCAAGAAAGTCGTGACCAGCAAGGACGCGGAGTTCCCTTTCTGCAGCGACCGTTGCCGCCTGATTGACCTGGGCAAATGGGCCAGCGGCGCGTATGTGATCTCGTCTCCCGTGCAGGACACAGGCGACCGGATTGCAGATCTGTCGCGAGACGCTGATGAAGACTCCTGAGGGTGGGCGCGCCCCGCGGTGGGCCACGCTGGTCGCCACCTTCTTCGGTGTGGGTCATCTGCGCCCAGGACCGGGGACTTGGGGTTCGGCAGTAACCGTCATTCTGTGGTGGCTTCTGGATCGCTGGATAACGCCCACCTGGCAGCCCTGGGCGGCGGCTCTACTGGCTCTCGCGGCGGTTCTGGTTGGAATTCCCGCCGCCACCCAAGTGGCGCGAGCCAGCGGTGGCAAAGATCCGCAATTTGTGGTGATCGACGAAGTCGCCGGACAGCTCATCACTCTGATTGCGGTGCCGATCGCATGGCAATCTCTGCTGCTGGGCTTTATACTTTTTAGAGCATTCGATATCGTCAAGCCGCCACCGTTGCGCCAACTCGAACGCCTCCGCGAGGGAGTGGGCATTGTGGCGGATGACGTAGGGGCCGGCCTTTACGGTCTGGCTGTGATGCAGGTCGTGCTTCAATTCGACCTGTTGCCGCGGTAGGAGGATCCTCAGGAATCTGGAGTCCATGGGAATTTCCGAGCGATTGCTGGGCAAGAAGAACGTTAATGGACACCCGCACATCGAGGGCGTGCATCCTAGCGCCGCTCTGCCCGGCGGTGAAGTCCGCATCGTGGGTAAGAGCCTTCGACCTCACGAATTACGACGGCCTGAAGTCCGCTTTGGGGATGTCGAGGGCGCGGTGGTCATCAGCTCCGACGATTTTTTGGTGGCGCGCGTTCCACCTGGCGCGTCTTCTGGACCCGTGGTCGTATCGACCAATGGCACCGTGAGCAATCCTCATCAGATCACGGTCGCCGCCCCGATTGCGGAGAACCTGCATCCGGTGACCAATCCGGCGCTTGACGCTGACGGCAACATCTACGTCACGTTCTCCGGATCACGTGGGCAGAAAGTTCCGGTCGCCATTTTCAAGATCGACACCAATTACAACGTCAAGCCATTCCTGGCGGAGATGACCAACGCCACGGCCATTGCTTTTGATCGCGTCGGCCAGATGTACGTCTCCTCGCGTTTCGACGGGACGGTGTATAGGGTAGCGCCGAACGGCACCATGTCCACTTATGCCGAGGGCATGGGGGTTGCGACTGGAATCGCGTTTGATCCCAACGAGAATCTTTACGTCGGCGATCGCAGCGGAACAGTTTTCAAGATCGGTAAAGACCGACAGATTTTTGTTTTCGCCACACTCGAGCCTAGTGTTTCGGCCTACCACATGGCCTTCGGTCCAAACGGAGATCTCTTTGTCGCTGGACCTACGACTTCGAGTTTTGACTCCGTGCACAGGATTGATTCTCACGGCAGCGTTTCAACTTTCTACCGTGGTCTGGGACGCCCGCAGGGCCTCGCATTTGATATCGACGGCAATCTTTATGTGGCGGCTTCGCTTTCCGGGAAGCGCGGCATCGTCAAAATCACACCCGACGCCAAGGCTTCGCTCGAAGTCGCGGGCCCGGGGCTGGTGGGTCTGGCCTTCGCGCCGGGGAAGTCCGCGGTGCTGGCTACGACCGGCGCAGTGCATCATCTCGCGTGGGGAGTGCAGGGCTCGCCGCTGGTGCCGGAGTTGGTTTGAGAACAGCTATCAGCTCTCAGCTTTCAATTGGGGAGTCTTCTCGTCAGACTTGAGTGTCCTCGGTGGTTCGTTTTCACTCGTCAGCTTGGCGGTCATGGCTGACGACTGACGGCTGATTTCGTTTACACTCTTAGCCGTGAACGCTGAGATTGTTGCTATCGGCTCGGAGCTGCTAACTCCCTTCCGCCAGGATACGAACTCCCTCTACCTCACGGAAAAGCTTAACCTGCTCGGCGTCGATGTGATCTTCAAAACCATTGTGGGTGACAACCGCGAACACCTGACGGGCGCCGCGAGCCTCGCCCTTTCTCGCGCCGAGATCGTGATCTTCATGGGCGGGCTGGGACCGACCGAAGACGATCTCACTCGTGAAGCAGTGGCCGACGCCTTGGGACTCGGACTGCGCCGCGATCCCGAGATTGTCACCGGTCTGGAGCGCCGCTTCGCGGCACGCGGCTGGAAGAACATGTCGCCGAACAATCTCAAGCAGGCGGACGTGATCGCCGGTGCCGTAGTCCTGCCCAATGCCAATGGCAGCGCGCCCGGCCAGTGGATCAGCGGCAAGTATGAGGGGGAGGAAAAGATCATCATGCTGCTGCCCGGACCTCCTCATGAACTGAAGGCCCTGTTCGACGAGCAGTGCATGGAACGCCTGCGGTCCAAGCTGCCGCCGCAATTCATGGCCACCCGAGTCCTGAAGATCGCGATGATGCCGGAGTCGCAGTGCGACGCACGGGTTGCGCCCATCTACAAGCGCTATACGGACGTTCAAACCACGATCTTGGCCGGAGCTGGGGAAATTCAATTTCATTTGAAAACCCGAGCGGCGTCGCTTGCGGCGGCACAGCAACGAGTGGACAAACTGGCCGAGGAAATCGAAGAAGAACTCGACGACAATGTGTTCTCCGACAATGGAGACTCGCTAGAGCAAATCGTCGGCTATTACCTGCAAATGCGCAACGCCAAGCTGGCGGTGGCAGAGTCCTGTACCGGCGGTCTTCTGGCAGAGCGCATCACATCGATCAGCGGCAGCTCGCGTTACTTCCTGGGCGGGGCGGTGGTTTACTCCAACCAGTTGAAAACCGACTTCGCCGACGTTCCCGCTGGGTTGATCGAAAAGCACGGTGCGGTCAGCAGCGAAGTTGCGGTCGCACTCGCCGAGGGCATTCGCCTGCGCTGCGGCTCGACCCTAGGAATTGGCATTACGGGTGTGGCAGGACCGGCGGGCGGCACGCCAGAAAAACCTGTCGGCCTTGTCTTCATCGCTCTGACGGGCGAAAAGGGGACCGAAGTGCAGGAGCGGAATTTTCCGGGCGATCGCAAGCGCATCCGTTTTTTCGCCAGCCAGCTGGCGCTGGACATGATCAGAAGAAAACTTATGTGAACCAGTCGTCAGTCGTCGGCCTTCCGTCGTCAGCAAAACCTCTGGCTGAAGACTGACGACTGACGACTGGTTATGCGAGTCTTTGTCGCTCTCGATATCGACGACACCATTCGCGCTCGCCTGGAAGTGTTTCTTGACGGCGTGCGCGGATTCGCGTCTGACGCGCGGTGGGTGCGTCCCGAGTCGATGCATGTGACTCTGAAGTTTATCGGTGAAAAGCCTTCGGCCTCGGTCAACGAAATCAAACGGGCCCTGGGCGGGATCCGGGCTGGTGCATTCGAGATTTCATTTCGTGGTTACGGATTCTTTCCTACTCCTAAGGCTCCTCGTGTCTTCTGGGTTGGCATTGCAGCCGGCCCGGAGCTGGCCGCTCTGGCCAAGTCGGTGGATGAGGCTATGGCAGGGCTTGGCGTTCCAAGAGAAGAGCATGGATTCAGTCCGCATCTCACTCTGGCCCGTCGAGGCGCCTCCGGCGCGCCCCGCTGGCGTCAGGGGGACGCCCCCAACCCGGGGTTTCAGCACTTGCGGGAGAAATTGACCGCGATGCCGGCGCTCGAGTTTGGTACGATGACCGCCCGCGAGTTCTTCCTGTACCAGAGCCAGCGGATGCAGGGCGGTGCGCGGTACACGAAGATTGCCGGCTTTGAGTTGCGGTAGCGCCGGGAGTGCGGGCGCTGGCGACTCGCCCAGGGTCTCGGCTCTGGCGAGGCGGACCATCGGTGCCTATTGCGTTTAACTCGGTACTGATTCTTTAGGAGCGGTAGGAGCGGTGGCAGCAGCTCGCGGGCTCCTCTCCCGCGGCCACAAGCAGGCCGCGACGAAAATCGATGAGTATTTTTCTCACCGCCGCTGTCAGCTATCTGCTGGGATCAATTCCCTTCGGCCTAATTCTGGTGCGGATTTTTCGCGGACAGGATGTTCGGCTCACCGGCAGCGGCAACATCGGCGCCACGAACGTGGCGCGATCTTCGCCCGCCCTGGGCATCGTTACGCTCGTTTTGGATGCGCTCAAGGGACTTACAGCGGTAGCGCTCACTCGCGCCTTCTTTCCCGGCGACAACCAGCTCGCCGGCTTGGCCGCGCTTTGCGCAATCATGGGACACATGTTTCCCATCTGGCTAAAATTTTATGGAGGCAAAGGGGTGGCCACGGCCTTGGGGTCGTTCGCCCTGATCGCGCCCAAACCTCTGCTGATTTCGGTGGGGCTCTTCATCGCGGCGGTGCTGGCGTTTCGCCGTGTCTCTCTCGGCTCAATCGTCGCCATCGCGCTGTTCCCTCTTTTCGCGTGGCTGCTGCACGGTTACGGCGATATGCCTGTAATGCTGCTATTGATGGCGAGTGCGTCGGTACTTATCATCGCCAGGCATCACCAGAATATCCGGCGGCTTCTCGCGGGAACAGAACCTCGCTTTCAGTGGAGGCGCGGATGAGCCGGATTGCTGTCATTGGGGCAGGGGCGTGGGGCACGGGTCTGGCCATCGTGATGGGACGCAGCGGCAATCATCAGGTCCGGCTCTGGGCGCATGAAAAAGAAGTTCGCGATTCGATCGTGTCCCGTCGTGTGAACGAATTGTTCCTTCCCGGTCAGTCCATACCGACAACGGTCTCGCCCACGGGCAGCCTGCAGGAAGCATTGGATGGCGCTGAGATTGTGGTCAGCGTCATGCCTTCGCAACATTGTCGTCCGCTGTTTCAGCAGATGCTCCCCCACCTCGCGCCTGCGATGCTGTTTGTCAGTGCAACCAAGGGTCTGGAAGAAACCACGCTGTTGCGGATGACCGAAGTTGCCGCTCAGATTACCGAATCGGGCAGGGGTTTCGCGCCGCGCATCGGAGCGCTCAGTGGACCGTCCTTCGCCAAGGAAGTCGCGCGCGGCGATCCCACAGCCATCACCATTGCCTCGCAGGATCGCGGCCTGGCAGAAACTGTCCAGCGCGAATTCAGCGACCCCGGGTTGCGGGTGTACACCAACGACGATGTTGTCGGAGTAGAACTCGGAGGGGCGCTGAAAAATATCATCGCGATCGCGGCCGGAGTGTGCGACGGACTGGGACTCGGCCACAATTCCATCGCCGCTCTCATCACCCGCGGCCTGGCTGAAATCACACGCCTGGCAGTGGCCTGCGGAGGGCGCCATGAAACCATGTCCGGTCTCGCCGGCCTGGGAGATCTGGTACTCACTTGTACGGGCGGTCTCTCACGCAATCGCAGCGTGGGCGTCGAGTTGGGCCGTGGCCGCAAACTGCCGGACATTATTGCCGGCATGCACGGAGCGGTCGCCGAAGGCGTGTTCACCACCCAGGCCGCGGTCGGACTCGCTCGCGCCCGCGGAGTTGAGATGCCCATCACCGAACAGATGGATGACATTCTGCATCGTGACAAATCTCCCGCGGAAGCGATTCGCGATCTGATGAACCGCAGCGTGAAGAGTGAAAAAGCTCTTAGCTCTTAGCTATCAGACATCAGACATCGTTGGCACTTAAGACCTAGGTCTTTCGAAACGTTACTCCCCTTCGCTTCCTCAGTGACAATGCGGTTATGAATCGTTTCCGACCTCTGACCGTCGTTCTGTCGCTCTCTTTTCTCGGACTTTCCGCTACCGCCGAAGCGCAGTCTTGCCCGCACGTCTTCTATACGACCACTGCTGCTACTACAAAGAGCATGGTGGCGAGTGTGAACTGCCTGGTGGCCAAGAGCGCAGCAAGCCATAGCGAGGTGAACAAAGCTGGCCTGATGGTTGAGAGTTTCCCGGTGGTCGGGCCGCAGCACACACGCCGTTACGGGAAAATTGTGCTGGCCATGATTTCGGTGCCTGTGGGCAACGAAACCAAGACCGCTCTCGCCACTTCTGACAACCCGAACGCGACCGTGAGCGCGACTGCCGGGGCGGAATGCAAGCTCAAGATCAACCCGGACAACACGGTGGACGGCCAGTGCAACCAAACCGGTGGCAGTCTCTTCGCTGTATATAACCACTAGCGTTTGCAATCACCAGCATCGCGCGCCGCCACGGCCCGGGTGGCGGACGATCCTGGACTTTAGTAATAGGCATTGGCCTTCAGTCTTGAGCCCGTGGACAGCTTCCCAAAGTAAAATTTAGACGGAAGACTATTGCCTCCAGCCGTGGCTAAGGCGGGGCCTGGCCCACTTTGTCTTGAAATTACCCCTTCCATCTCGCGTCCCAATCTTGTACGTCATCCTGGGTGTGCTGGCGCTCATCAGCGTCGTGCCGATGTATTTTTATTCGGAGCAGGTGGAAGCGATTAACCGCGAGCGGCTGATCACCAACGAACGCCTGCTGCAAAATACCGTCACGCGCTCTCTGGCAGACGACATCTCGCAGCACCAGGAATCGTTGCGCATGATGCTGGCCAACCTCTCATCGGCTCTGCAAGTCGCGAGCGGTGGAGACATTACCGACGAGCATGTGGAAGCGCCCGAGTTGCGTGCCCTGCTCGAGCATTTCGTTTCTTCCTCGGGAGACCTGGCTTACGCCACTTTGCTGAACTCGGAATCCAAGGGAATTTCGGCAGGCCGCATCGCTCCCGACGCATTTCTGCAACGCGACCTGGTAAGGGCCTATGAAGCCGCCCGCGAAGGCCGCGCCTACAGCGGCCAGGCTCTGGTTGTCGGCAGTGGAACGTCAGCTCGCACCGTCATGCTGGTCAGTACGCCGGTGATGTATGGCGGCCGCTTTCTTGGAATGATCGGCGCGGTCGAGGACCTGGCGTTCCTGATCCGCCGTCTGCAGGAAGTCAACCGCGGAGGGCTCACGCCCTACGTAGTAGATAGCGAGGGCCGCCTGGTTGCCGGCGCCACCCCTGACTACGCCACCGGCCAGGATTTGACCAATTCAGAGATCGTACGAAATTTCCTCGAACAGGGCGGCCAGTCTCAACTGGTCGCGGCCACACGTGAGTTCAGCGTCACCCAGGGCAAGAAAAGTACGAAGATGCTCGGCACCTACAGTCCGGTGGGCAATCTGGACTGGGCCGTGATCGTGCAGAAGCCGCGGGACGAAGCCTACCGCGGTGTGTTCGAGATGCAGCGCAGCGCCCGCCTGCTAGCGCTGATGGCCATTCTGCTAAGTGTCGGCATCAGCATTTTCGCCGCGCGCGTCATTACCAATCCGCTGGAAGTTCTCACCGCTTCGAGCCGCGCCATCGCGCGCGGGGATTTCTCGCAGCGGGTCAAGCTGAAGAGCCGCACCGAAATCGGGGAACTGGCCGCCACCTTCAACACCATGTCCGATGAACTCGAGCAGTTTGTGCTCGATCTCAAGCGCGCCGCCACGGAAAATCGCGACCTGTTTATGAGCTCCATTCAGATGCTGGCCGGCGCGGTCGACGAAAAGGACCCCTACACCCGTGGCCACTCCGACCGCGTGACGCGCTATTCGATGCTGATCGCGAAAGAGATGGGGCATCCCGAGGAGTTTCTAGAAATCGTGCGCGTGTCCGCCCAGCTGCACGACGTGGGCAAGATCGGCATTGAAGATCGCATTCTTAAAAAACCGGGAGCGCTTACCCCCGAGGAATTCGAAATCATGAAGACCCACACCACCAAGGGGGCGAACATTCTGCGCCCGGTGGCCCAATTGAAGGACATGATTCCCGGAATCGAACTGCACCACGAATCGCTCGACGGACGCGGCTATCCCCGGGGCCTGCAGGACGCGGACATTCCCTTGCTGCCGCGTATTATCGCGGTGGCCGACACCTTCGATGCGCTGACCACGAATCGTCCTTATCAGCAAGCGCACGATCCGGAAAGTGCACTGCGGATCATCCACAACCTTTCCGGCAAGCGGCTGGACCCAAATGCTGTCGCTGCCCTGACCGCGATCTACCAGCGGGGGGAGATTCTGATCCAGCAACCCAACGTCTCAATTCTTGCTGCGCCCGCGTCCAAGCTGCCGGCTCCAGCTTCGGTCACGCCTTCGTCCGCTCCCGAGGCACGGGCGGCGGTGGCCGCTGCGGAGGTTTCGGGGCGGTAGCTGAAACGGCAATCGGCAATTTAGCGGTCAGCATTTGGCTGAGTGCCATGCCAATTGCTAATTGCCCGTCTTGCACTCTCGCCCCGTGCCCGCCACGCAGTCAACGCTCTGCCCGCTATAATTGGTTCAGTACTCCCGGGTCCCGAAATTCCATGATTCAGACTCTTTTTGGCAGCCTCGACGAAGAGCAGAAACCCAGTTTCCTCGATCGCATGAAGGAAGCGGTAACCCGCACGCGGGAAAATCTGACTGAGCGGATCGAAGCAGTAGTTTCGATCGGCAAAGAAATTGACCGGGATACTCTGGACGACCTTGAGGCTACGCTCCTCGGGGCTGACCTGGGCACGACGACGACGCATGAAGTACTGGAAAAGCTCCGTGAGAAAGCCGACCGCAAGCAGATCGGGAATGTGGACGAACTCAAGCGGTTGCTCAAGGAAGAAATTCTTGCCATCCTCACTGCCACCGATTCCCAACCAGTAACCAGAGTGGACGGAACGCCCGAAGTTATTCTGGTGGTCGGCGTAAACGGTACGGGCAAAACAACCACCATCGGCAAGCTGGCACAAGTCCTGCGTTCGGACGGTAAAACGGTGTTGCTCTGTGCCGCCGACACTTTCCGGGCCGCCGCCATCGAGCAACTTGAAATCTGGGGACATCGCACCGGCACCGAAGTCATTCGCACCAAGGCGGGAGGAGATCCGGCGGCCGTTCTCTACGACGCCCTGCAGGCGGCGACGGCCCGGCACACCGACTACGTCATTGTGGACACCGCGGGACGCCTGCACACGAAAACCAATTTGATGGCCGAACTGGAAAAAATGCGACGCACCGCCCAGCGCATCATTCCGGGCGCACCCCACGAAACCCTGCTGGTCATGGACGCCACCACCGGGCAGAATGGCTTGCAACAGGCGCGGCAGTTCACCCAATCGGCAGGCGTGACCGGCATCGTCCTGACCAAGCTCGACGGCACGGCCAAGGGTGGGGTGGTGGTCGCGATATCGCGCGAGCTCGGGGTTCCGGTGCGCTATGTCGGGGTAGGCGAAAAGGTCGGAGACCTGTTGCCCTTCGATCCGAGGGATTTCGTCGATTCGCTTTTCATTTAGCCTGCAGCGCGGCATCAAACCTTACTGGGCCCAAGAATTCTCGATGACATCCAAGAAATCGGTTAAGCGCGAAAGCCTAAAAACGCCGCAAAAATCCGCGGCTCCGGTCCGGCCGAGTTCGTCGAGCCGTGAAAACGATGAATACATTCTCCAACGGGCACTTGAGCTGGCCCGTAAAAGTATTGGTTTAACTTCGCCCAATCCGTGTGTGGGTGCCGTGGTTGTGGACCGCGAAGGCCGGATCGTCGGTGAAGGCTCGCACACTTTTGAAGGCGTCAAGCACGCGGAAATTCTTGCCCTCGAGCGGGCCGGCGACAAGGCCCGCGGCTCGACAATTTACGTCAATTTCGAACCTTGCTCGCATCTGGGCCGCACCGGGGCTTGTGCCGATGCCCTCATCGCCGCTGGCGTCCGCCGCGTGGTCGCGTGCATGCAGGACCCCAACCCGCTGGTCGCCGGCAAAGGCTTCGAAAGGCTGCGCAACGCTGGTGTCTCGGTAGCCTCAGGCATTTTGGAAGATGAAGCTAGAGTGCTGAATGAATCCTTTGCCAAATACATTCGCCACCACACGCCTTTGATTACGCTCAAGTCGGCCATGACGCTTGACGGTAAGATCGCTCCCCCTCCCGGCGAGTTGCATCATACGGCGGCTCTGGGCGGAGGAGGAGCCAGCGGGGGATGGATTACCAGCGATTCCGCCCGCGGCCACGTGCAGGAGCTTCGTCACCTCAACGACGCCATCATGGTCGGGGTGGGGACGATCATTGCCGACGATCCGTTGCTCACCGATCGCAGCGGCCTTCCGCGACGCCGGTCGCTGCTGCGGGTAATCGTGGACTCGCGGCTGCGCCTTCCGCCTGAATCGCGCGTGGTCAAGACAGCAAAAGACGATGTGCTCGTACTTTGCTCGTTCGCCGAAGAGAAACGAAAGCGCGAGCTGCAAGACCAGGGAATCAGGGTTGAACAAGTACCAGTGGGCGTAGGAGACGGCCGTCCCGATATGGTGCAAATCGCCCGCCGCCTCGGGACCATGGAGATTACCAGCCTGCTGGTTGAAGGCGGAGCCATGATCAATGGCGCAGCGCTGGCCTCGGGTATTGTGGACAAGGTATTCCTCTACTACGCTCCTAAGATTCTGGCCGGCACCGGTTCGGTGCCGTTCGCCACCGGCCCCGGCTTCGCCCACATGAGCGAAGCGGCTTACGTAAAGGGGATCAAGGTGCACCGCTTCGGCGAAGATTTTGCGGTGGAGGGATATTTGCGGGATCCGTACGGGGAGAGCTAGCAATGAGCAATTGGCAGTGAGCGAAATGCCAATTGCTCATTGCCAAGTGCTTTCTAACGCCGGCGCTACAATACAAAACTATGTTCACCGGCATCATCGAAGAAGTCGGACGCGTCACCGACATCGCCCATAAGAACGGCAACCGCCGGCTTACTGTGGCTGCCGCGCGCCTGCACCAGGAACTCAAGACGGGTGACAGCATCGCCGTCAGCGGCGTCTGCCTTACTGCGATCGAGATCACGCCGAGGTCTTTCGCGGCAGACCTGGCGGCTGAAACCTGGAAGCGCACCTCATTCTCGCGCATCAAGAAAAATGCGCTGGTAAATCTTGAGCTGCCCATGCGGGCCGACGGGCGCTTCGGCGGGCACATCGTTCAAGGCCACGTGGATGGCACCGGCAAGTTCCTCGCGCTGGACCGGGTTGGAGGCGCCGACGATTACTGGCTGCGAATTGAAATACCGGCGGAACTGGCGCGTTACGTGATCTTCAAGGGCTCGCTCTGTATCGAAGGCATCAGCCTGACCGTGGCGGAAATTGAAGGGACGAAGGTGACTGCGGCGATTATACCGCACACGGTGAAGATGACCAACCTGCGGTCGCTCAAGCCGGGAGACCCCGTGAACCTCGAAGTGGATATGGTCGCGAAATACGTGGAAAAGATGATCAAAGGGGAATCCGAGAACTCATCGCTCACGGTGGAGCGTTTGGTGCGTGAAGGATTCTAGAGAAATTGTAGTGCTGAGACATCAGTCCTCGGGGCGATCCGCCACGGCGGCGGCACTACGGTAGGGCGGCTTGGGCTTCCTCGGGGCGCTGACGTAGGCGTAGGGATCTCCAGGGGTATCGGGTTTTCGCCCAAAAAAGCGCACGACCCGATCCACCCATTCCCGGATACGACTATTCTGAGAGCGCCGCATGATCGTACTCCTTCCTGTCATCGAATGATTTTCCGCTCACGGCATCGGGCAATCTTCGTCCGCAGGCCTGCTGTCGGAGGCAGCGTTCACTTCAATCGAAGCCGCTATTCCTGGCTCATCCAGCCTAAGAAACTCCTGCACGATCGGCTCATCGTTGCGTTCCATTTCGCTGTACGATCCAACGAAGATCGCTTTCGCTTCGTGGAGAAACACGATCCGGTCGGCCAGCTTCTTGGCGAGGCGCATATCGTGAGTCACGACCACACTGGTCAAATGCAACTGAATCTTAAGCCGCTTGATGAGGTCGCCGAGCAGTTGGGCCATCAGCGGATCCACCATGGTGGTGGGCTCGTCATAGAGGACGCACTCTGGTTGGGCAGCGAGGGCGCGCGCGATCGCCACCGAACGCTTCATGCCGGTGGATAGATCTGAGGGCAACTGATCGCGCATCTCTTTGACCCCAACCATGTCCAGCAGGCCGTCCACGATCTGGTAAATCTGCTCCTCCGAAAGCTGGCGCCGTTCGCGTAGCGGAAAGGCCACGTTCTCGCCCACCGTGAGCGAATCGAACAGGGCGCCGTTCTGGAAGACGATCGTCACTTTTTTTCGGATGCGTTCCAGATCTTCTTCGCCATAGTCGGTGATGTCTTCGTGGGCGACAATCACCCGGCCTGAATCGGGTTTCAGAAATCCCATGATGTTCATCAGTGATACCGACTTGCCCACACCGCTGCGGCCGAGAATGCAAATGGTTTCTCCGGGCATCACGCTGAAGCTGACGTGATCGAGCACGCGATTGTCGCCAAACGCCTTGGAGACGTCCTTGAACTCGATGTAGGCCGCGAATTTTTCGTCGCTGGACATGGAATGGTCGTCGGTCCTCAGTCCTAAGGCCTTAGCAGTTCTTGCCTATGAGCCAAGGACTGATGGGCTCAATCATAAATGCTTCCGATCACTCGGCTGCCAACTTCCGCTTCGCTTCCTGCCAGTCTTGGTCGGTGTTCAGATTGCGGAACACGTCTTCAGTGAAACCATTTCGTTCCAACTCTTCCTGCTCGATCACCAGGGTCAGGACTTCGGAAAACAAACTGTCGACCTTGTTTTTTCCGGCTCGCAGGGATCGCTCAGCAACCTCCGTGAAGTCTTTTCGGTAAATGGCACACAAAGGCTGCAGGCGTCCGCCAGCCCTCGGCACTGCAACGACAGCCTGGCTTGCACGCGCCTGAGCGATCAGATACTTCAACAAATCGGGCTTGAGAAATGGCATATCCACTGCCGTGATCAAGTTCAGCTCAGTGCGGGTCGCGGCCAGTGCGGCCTGAATTCCAGCCAAGGGTCCACTCCCGGGGTACAAGTCCTCCACAACCGGGCCGAACGCCGCGAACTTCTTCGCGCTGCCGACTATCCAGGCGTTTCCGGTCGCAGCCCCGGACCGCTCCAAGGCCAGCGCCAATAGGGTATGTCGTCCCAACTGCATAAGCGCCTTGTCCTGGCCCATTCGCGAGCTCTTTCCGCCCGCCAGGACAAACCCGGTTACAGAGTCCACGCCCGTGATAATACACGCCCTGCTCTCTTCCTCGCAGCAGTGGAGAGGGCGTCCCGCCTGTCGGACACGAACTGCGCATGACGGGCGGGGGACGCCCGTCCTCCATCTGGAATTGCCATTAGTTCCAGCCAGTTGCGGGGTGACACTTGATTAAACGAAAGTAACCTAGCCCAATTGCCAACCCCTGAGGGATGATAGGTGTTCCCGGCGATCCCGTCCGGAAGAAACGACCATGCCTCAGAAGCTAATGGATGTCCTCATGCTTGGCCGCTGCTCCCACGAATTTTCCTGGCCTCGGCGCGCTGCCGATGGTCACTATTACCAGGTATGTCTGCTTTGCGCCGCAGAGTACAAGTACGACTGGAAGACGATGAAACGCATCAAGCGCGTGCCCAGTGCACCCGAAGCGAGCAGTGAGAAGCAACGGGAAAAGAACGGCAAGAAGCCGACCTGGGTTCCGCGCGCGCGACGCTTGTCGTTGCAAACTCCGGTCCGCTATCGTCCCAAGGGCTTGGGAACGTGGCATGAGGGCACCGTCGAAAACCTCAGCCAGTCTGGCGTGCTTCTGTTCGGACCGCAGCAACTACCAGATAACACGCTGGTCGAGATGGTGTTCGAGATGCCCGAGGAAATCTCCGGCCAAAAAAACAGCACCGTTCTCTGCCAGGGGCGAATCATTCGCCGGAAAGATATTCGCGATTCCGAATCGGTCGGCCTGGCTGCTTCCATTCTCGACTACAAATTCCTGCGGCAAGAATGATTCCCCGGATTGGCAGAGTCTATTGTTTGCTCAACAGAGCCCTTCACATTGGGTCGTAAATTACTCTCTGCCCTGCGGTTATAGACTTCAC
>Ga0157379_10001130_pt1 | contig 21809 bp, 17 predicted proteins | sample S25metaG_FD_121802 | JGI IMG/M metagenome (GOLD analysis project Ga0157379, IMG submission 121802) | Switchgrass rhizosphere microbial communities from Kellogg Biological Station, Michigan, USA - S2-5 metaG | ecosystem: Host-associated > Plants > Roots > Rhizosphere > Soil | place: USA... | reverse complement strand
CGGCGTCGCAACGGAAGGCGCGCTCGCTGCAGTGGCGTCGCTAATGAACGACGCGCGCGGCGCCGCGCAAGGCGCGATCAAGAACGACGCGATGCGCGCCTTGCTGAGGACGGCCGGCTGGCAATGGGCGGGATGGTCGCTGCTGGGCTGGCTGTTGCTGCAGGTGAGCCGGCGTGCCGGGGCGGCCGCCTACGGCCTCGCGATCGCGCTGGCGGCTTGGGCCGCGGCAGCGTGGTTCGGACAAGTACCTTGGCCTCTCGGCTCCGCGCACGCGTTCGTTCCCGCGCGCGCGGCGTCATGGCTCGCGATGCCGGCCGGCTTCGTCATCGGCATGCTCGCGGCGGCGGTCGTCGTGCTGGCGAGCGCGCCATGGCTGGCACGGCCGCTGGCTGCGGGACCCCAGCGGCCGACGTCCGTCTTCGGCTATCCGGGACTCGTCGTCGCGACCGGGGTGGGCTGGCTGCTGATCCTCGACCTCTCGGCCAATGGCCACGGGAGCAACCGCTACCTCGCGCTCTACCATCACGGCCACCTGTGGCTCGCCATGACGGCGCTCACCACGGCGGCGCTGCTGCGCGTGCCCATCGCGCGCGGCCTCGCCTGGTCGCTGTCGGTGGGCGGGGCGCTGGCCGCGCGGGTTGCGCGACGGCTGGGTACCACCGCCGGCACCCTTCTCGCCGGCGTCGGCATGCTGGCCCTGATCGGCGCGATCGCCCTCCTGCTGCTCAATGTGCGCCAGCTCACGTCGGAAATCGGCAAGCTGTGGCTGATTGTCGGCGCGGCGTGGTTCTTCTTCCTTCGCGGCACCCCGCTGACCGAACGACTGGCGCAGCGCGGCAGTTCGCTCCGATCGCTGGCCCGCTATACCTGGCCGATGCTGTTCGTCGTCGGCGTGCTGATCGGGTCGATGATCGTCACGCGGGACATGGGACCGCTGCTGATCGCGGGCTACGGCGCGGGCGCGTTCGTCGCTGCGTCCGTCGCGATGTGGTGGCATCAGCGGCGCGGCGCGACTGCCGCCGCCTTCCTGCTCGCCATGATCCTGTTCGTCGCGTGGATCGTCGCGACGACGGCGATGCTGTTCCGCGTGGGCTCGCTCGACGATGTCGCCGCGGCGCGCCTCGAGAATCTCGCGGCACCGCTCGCGTCGGCGAACGATCAGCTCGCGCTAGTGACGTGGTTCCAGCACGCGGCACCGGCGGCGGGATTCGGTCTGGGGGCCGTGCCCTGGTGCGGCTTCGGCGCCACCGGCGCGTGCGCCGGCGTTCCCGCGCAGATCCAGAGCGACTACACGTTCACCGCACTCGTCGGCGCTTTCGGCACTACCGCGGCATGGGCGATGACGCTCGGGTGCGCGCTGTGGCTGCAGCTGCTGATCCACCGTCACGGCAGCGCGACGAGCGGCGAGCCGCGCTTCGTTCGTCGCGGCCGCCGCATCGTCTACGACGAGCAGGCGTTCCTGAGCTGGCTGTGCGTCACCTGGGTCGTGCTGACGCTGTGCCAGCTCGCGGTGACCGTCGCAGGCAACCTCGCCGTCATACCGCTGACGGGCGTCACCTTTCCGTTCGTGAGCTTCGGCATGACGTCGCTCGTGCTCAACATGGCGATGCTGGGCCTCGCACTCAACGTCAACGCCCGGGGCGAGGCGGCGCATGGGTGAGCGCGCACGCCGCGCAGCGTCGCTGCTGCAGCTCGCCATCACCGCAAGTGCCGCGGTCCTGCCGGTGCTGCTCGGCGTGCTGCTCGCGGTCGCGTCGGCGCGCCCGACCGACACGCCGGTCGCGCCGCGCTCCGGCGATCGCCATGTGAGCGTGCGCCACGTCGCGGCACTGAAAACGTTCGAGCATGGCATCGTCCGGCGCGACCGCGTCACGGCGCCGCTGCCTACCCCGCGGCTGCTGGTCGAGCGCATTGCGCAATGCCGTGCCGCCTGGGATGGCGGCGGCGGCACGATCGATCGCCTGCGGCGCATCGTGACGGGCGCGCCCGAGCGCGGCACGTCACCGGCCGCGCGCATGGCCGCGCAACTGAAGGACATCGACGACGCGCTGCGCGCATTCAGCAGCGGCGAGAACCGGCGCGTCTCCGACGTCGTCGGGTTCGATGCCGCCGCGTGGCTCGACGCGGTGGCGGCGGCGCTGCGCACGCCGATCGAAGCGCCGGAGTATCCCGGTCACACATTCGCCCTGCAGTGCGCCGATGTTCCGGGCGCCGTGGCGACGCTGGCGCGCTCGAACGGCCGCATGCTCGCGTCGCTCGCGTGGCGTGGCACCGAGGTCGACCGCACGATCGCGCGCTGGCGGCCGGAGCAATACGTCGAGATCTCGGCGCGTGATGTTGCGCGCGCGAATCCCTGGGCCGGCATCCCCGGCTGCATTTACGTCGGCGCACGGGAGGGCGCCCCGGCCGCCGCGACCTATTACCTGGGCAGCATCCGCGGGCTGGACGATCGCCTGTGCACGCGCGACGACATGCGCGGCATTGCCGCCGGTCAGCACGCGCCGCCCGCGGCGCGTCTTGCCGGCGAGCCGACACCGGACATGCCTGTCGATGACGAGCGCTGGAAGATCCCGCCGTCGCTCGGTACGCTTCTGCAACCGCTGGAGACCCTGCATCGGCCGGGCGGCTCGCTGTATCGCCTCTACACGGCGAGCGACGCCACGACCACGGCGCCGGAACGGGCACGCCGCGGACCGAACCGGATCGACATCGGCGGCGCGCCGGTCGACGTCGGGTTTTCGATCGACCTCACCATCGATCCCGAGCTGCAGGGGCTCGCGCAGCGCGTGGCCGCCTGCTACACGGGTCGGGACGACGTGTGCCGCGCGCTCGGCGTGACGCGCAAGGAGGACGTGGGACGCGTGCTGGGCGCCCGCTTGCTGGAGCACGCGCAGGTGCGGATGGCCGCCGTCGCAGTGATCGACGTCGACAGCGGCCGCATCGAAGCGCTCGCCGGCGCGATGTCGCCGTGCACGCGCCACGAATACGACGGGCCCGCTCGCGCGGCGCAATGCGACAAGCGGTTGCCGTACCCGGTGCGCTACCGCCCCGATGCGTTGCAGAACGCGGCCGTCTTCCACGATGCGATGCCGGGCTCGACGATCAAGCCGATCATGGCTGCGGCGTTCCTGGCGGACGACACGGATGGCGCGCGCCTGCTGGCGAGCGAGCGCGCCGACATGGCGCGCTCCGCGACTGCGGTACCGACGCCGGCGACGTTGCGCGGGCAGCTTGCGCGCTCCGATTCGATCCGTTTCCTCGATCGCATGTTCTGCGCCGACAGGGGCTTCACGGCCGACTGCGTGCGTCCGCGCGAAATCCAGGCGATGGCGCTCGCGTTCGGCTGGAACGTCGGGTGTGCGCGCCCGAGCGACGACTGCGGCAAGCGCGACCTGCTGTTCGGCCGCGCGCCGGATGCGACGCCGGCGGACGACGGCACACGCGCGCCGGCGTTCGACATCGCGTACGGACGATTGCTCGTCGAGCCTGCCGACAGCGCCGTCACGGCGCCGTTCCGGCTGCGGTCCGCGTTTGCGCTCGATCCGGCGAAAGTGCAGCAATGCGCGTCCGGCGCCGACGGTCGCCGCGGCACGCCCGACGACTGGGGCAAGTGCCGCCGCGAGGTCGTCGACCTCGTCTCCGAGGGATGGGGGCAGGGGCAGGCGCGCACGAGCGCCCTCGGCGTCGCTGGCATGATGGCATCGCTTGCCGCAGCGGCGAACGGCCTGACGCAGACGCCGAGCCCGCATCTCGTCGAGGCGCTGCGCGGCGCGGGCACCGCGACGGCCGCGAGCGCGCGCTCTCCGGCACTGCGCATCGATCTCGCCGACGTGCGCGCCAACCGCATTCCGCAAGCGGCGGCCGAAGTGATCGTCAGCGGGCTGTCGTTCAGCCACCGCGCGGGCACTGCGCGCCTCGCGTGCGAGCAGGTGTTCGACGCGCCGACGTGCGCGCAGATGGACTGGATCGCCGGCAAGACGGGCACGCCGTCGTTTCGCAACGACGATCGGTCGTTGTCGGAGCTTGCGCGGTTGTGCGCGGCCGGCGCGGCGCCCGCCGCGAAGGCGCGCCGCGACCGCGACGGTTGCGGACCGCTGCGGCCCTACAAATGGTACGTCGCGACGTATCGCACGAACCCGGCCGATCCGCGCTGGACGAAGGCGATCGCCGTGCTGACCGAGCGCAACTGGCTGGCGGATACGGGCCGCGTGCACGGCGCGGGCGATCGCGGGCCCAATCCCGCAGCCGAGATCGCGATGCAGATCGCGGGACGCCACGTCGGAGCCCTTGCGTGGAACGCGCAATGAAGGCCGCGGCCGGCCGCGCGCACGCGCCCGTGCCGTCCGGCGCGCCAGAAAACGTGGCCGGCCCGTTCGTGTGGACCTTCGACGACGGGTTCGTCGAGGCCCTCGCGGATATGGAAGACACGCTGCGCCGCGCGATCGTCCAGCTCGGCGACGTTGCATCCATCGCGGTGCTGATCGAACTGTCGCTCCCGGCGCTGCGGCGACGCGTCGAAGCTGGCGAGACGATCCAGCCCGCATGGACGAGGTTTCTCGAACGCGTGTCGGAACGGTACGGGCTGCCGACGCCGCCGCGCGTGCGGTCGCGCACGGGTGCAGGACCGCTTGCCACTCTCGTAGTCGCCTATCGGAGCTGATCATGACAATCAAGGGATGGATGCTGGGCAAGACCGAGGCCGAAAAGCGCAACGCACGGTTGCGCACGCCGACCGCTTTCAGCGACGGAGTGCGCGAACCCAGCTTCAGCACGTTTGGACGGCGGGTCGCCGAGGCGGAGGAAGCGGTCCATCTCGGTCCGTACGCGCCGCTGATCGGCGCCATCCGCGAGGAACTCGAGCAGTTCGTCACCAATCAGCTCCGGCTCCATCTCGCGATCGCCGAGCGCGATCGGTACGTGCTGGCCTCGATCGAGGTCGAGTGCGCGGGCGGCGAAGCCGAGCGCGAGCTGCTACGGCGATTCGTGCGCGAATTCCGGCCCGAGCAGATCAAGCACTACCTCGCCAAGGAGATCATCGCGGGCTTGCGCAATGCCAGCGCGATCGACCTGTCGCAGTTCGGTGGCCTCAACGCAGAGCGCGACGACGCGGCGGCGAGCCGCGACGAAGAGCGCTACGGCGATCTCATCGCCGAGCTCGCGAGCGGCGCACCGCGCGGCGTCGCGCCCGCGTATCAGGTGACGCTCGTCGGCCGGTGGTCGGAAATCGCTGCCCCGGCTGCAGACCAACGACCGGCCGCTCGCGAAGCTACGCGGACGCCGCTCGCTGCGCGACCGGTTGGCGTGGACGTCGAGGACGGCAGCGGCATGCGCCACGTCGAGCTCGCCGTGGTGCCCGGTCGCCGGTACTCGGTCGGCAAGGGTGAGGGCTGCGACATCGCCGTCGACGGCGCCTACGCGAGCCGTCGCCACTGTGAGCTCTGGTTCGAGAAGGGCGCGTGGTGGGTTGCCGACGCCGGGTCGACGAACGGCATCCGGGTCGAGGCGGCAGATGGCAAGACGACGCGCGACCAGGGCGAGCCCCAGCGCGCAGCGCGACCGCTTCCGATCGAGCTCGTGCCCGGCGCGTGGGTCGTGCTTGCTGCGCACATGCGGGGCGAACCCGCGCAGTATCCGCGCTTTTCGCTATGCGTCGATGCGCCGCGCAGAGAGGCGTCGCCCGCCGCCGAGAAGCCCGCGACGCTGGCCACGCCGGTGACGCCGATCGCGGCGCCGCGCAAGCGTCCCGCCGGGTGGACGATCACTGCGCGCATGGCGTCGGGCATGCGATCCGTCGGTCTTCACGCCGATGCGTTGCCATTTCGCGTCGGCCGGTCGCGCAACCAGGCGCTGGTGATCGACTGGGCGCATGCGGACGTGTCGGGGCGACATCTCGAAATCGTCGCGCTCGATGCGGCAGGCGCGCGGGTCGTCGTCCACGGCGACAACGGCGTCACGATTGAAGGCGTGTCGCACGGGCCGGCCGCCGAGTTCCACTGGAAGCACGGCGAAACGCTGCACCTCGGCGGTTCCGGTGGCGCGGCACCCTGCGAGTTGACACTGGCACGCGAGGACTGACGGCAAGACCGCAGCGATGCGTACCGCAGACATCGTCCGTGTCACCCGGTCACCGCGCCGCGACTGCGCGTCGGACGCCGCGTTCGTGCGCGAGGCGGTGTTCGCGACGCAGAGCGTTCGGCTCTACGTCGGTGTCGCGTCGTCGCGGGGCAGGCGTCACGCGGTCAATGAGGATGGCCACACGACTTTCGACGGCGATCTGCCGCTGTTCGTGGTGGCCGACGGTGTGAGCTCGGGGGCGATGGCGGCGCGCGCCAGCGGCGATCTCGTCGCGCACCTGCATGCGGCGCTCGCCCACGGTCCGATCGATGCCGATTCCGTCCGGCGCGCCGTGCTCGACGCCGATCGCGCCATCGCGCGCAGCATCGCGCGCCGCACCGACGCGCCGGGGGCCGCCACGCTCGCGCTGTGCGCCGCGACCGATGCGGCGCTATCGAGCTGGCTGGTCGCGTGGGTCGGCGATTGTCGCGTCTATCGGCTCGGCACGACGGACCGCCGGCCGGCAGAGCTCCTCACGCGTGACGACACGTATCGCCATCTCGACGAGGCATCGCCGCCCGGCGGGTCCCCCGACGATCCGGCACGAATGATCGGGAACGGCGCCGTCGACGCGCCCAATCTTCGCCAGGTGCAATTGGGGGCTGGCGAGATGCTGATGTTGTGCAGTGACGGCGTCCATCGGCACGCCGATCCAGGCGACATGGGACGATTGCTGCGCGGATCGGCGCCGCTCGCGCGCCGGTGCGTGAAGCTCGTCGAGTTCGCGCGCGCGCGGGGCAGTCGCGACGATGCGACCGTCCTCGCGGTGCAGCGCTCTGCACCCGCCCGCGTGCCCGTCGTGCGCGGGATGCTCACCGCCCTGCTGGCGGCCCTCGCCGCGAGCGCGGTCGTCGCGCTCGTTGCCGACAGCGATGCCGCGTCCGGACCCGCGGCGCACACCGATTTAACTTCTCCGCAGGTGACACGATGACCCCGGACCAGATCGAGCAGGTATTCGGACGCGGTCGGTTGAAAATGGTGACCGGCGAGCACGTGGAGGTGTTCCGCGAGGCGATGGCGCAAGGGGAGCGCCGTCGCTACACGAAGCGCTTTCTCGCGACGAGCGAAGGCGATTTCGGACCGTGGACGGAGCGCGAGTGGCGAATCCTCGCGCGGCTGATCGGCCACGGCATCCGCTGCGTGCCGGACGTCGTGCAGTTCGACGGCGGCGCGATGGGTGGCGCACGCCTGGTTCAGACGTACGACGCGGGCATCACCGTCGATCAGTGGGGAACGCTGCTGCCGGTCGAACGCAACGGCGAAACGCATGGGCACGTGTTCGAGGACTGCGCGCACTGGTGGGCACTTGCGCACCACTGCCTCGCTGCGCTGGACGAAATCCACGCGCTCGGACTCGTTCATCTGGACATCAAGGGCGACAACATCTGCATTCCCTACGGCCCCGCGGACTTCGATCCGCAAGGGCCGGCACGACGCCTGCGCCCGGAGTTCGGCCGCCTCGCGCTGATCGACTTCGCGTTCTCGCTGGTGTCGCGCGAATCGCTCGCAATGCCGTTACCGATTGGCTGGCAGAAGAACTACGACTACCAGTCGCCGCGCCTGCTGCGCGCGCTCGACGCGGGCCGCCATGGCGATCTCGAGCCGACGCGCGAGCTGGACTGGCGCTGCGATCTCTACAGTCTTGCGGCGATGCTCAAGCACTATCTGCCCGACGAAGCGCATGCCTACGGACGCGCCGGGGCAGCAGGCTGGTCCACGCGACGCTACGACGAGGCGCGGACGCTGATCCTGCGGCTCCGCGAAAGTCACGACCGCGATCTGCCGCACTGGCGGCCGCACCGGCAGTTCATGGACTACACGGCGTCGCGGCTCGACGCGCCTGACCTGGCGGCATCGCTCGTCGAATCCTGGGCGCTGGCGCACGACGAGGCAGCAGCGGGCGGCGCAACGTCGATGACGCCGATCACCCCGATCACGCCAATGACGCGCATCGCGCCGCCGGTGCGTTCGCTCGAGCAGATACGCACGGACGTCGCGTTGCGCGCGATGCCGCCGACCGCCATCACGACCGTCATCCGAAGCGGCCGAGCGCGCCCGCGCGAGGTCGCAACGCAACCGCCTCGCGCCCCAATGCCGCGCGCCCCGCGGCGCGCGCTTTCCGCGTCGATCGCGCTGATGGCGCTCGCCACAATCGCCGCGCCGTCGTTCATCGGCGATGCCGGGTCTCCCGTCGGTGACCTGGCCCCGGCCGGGTCGGGCGACTGGCGTTCGGCGCTGGCACCGCCGACGCATGAGGTTGCAGCGCCGCCGACGAGCCCGGGTCCAACGACGATCGCGTCATCCACAGAGCCCTCTGCCGACACGAGCGCAGGCGATCCGCCCGATTCGGCGCAACCCGGCGGGATGTCCTCGGCCACGCCGGTGCCGTCGGCGCCTGCAGCGTCGCCCCACGAGCCCATCGAGGCGCCCGGCGCGCCGAACGCCGCAGCGGCGATTGCGCCGCCGACTACGATAGCGTCACCGCCCAAGATGGCGCACGCGCGTCCCAAGTCCAGTGGTGGCGCAAGCGTTGCGGCCGGTTCGAAGCGTTCGTCGGTCGCGCTGGCCAGACCGCCGAGCGCTGCCGCGCGAGCGACGGCCGATGCGGTCCGGCGGGCGACCCTCCCTGGCGTCGAGCACGCGCGCGGCAGCGCGTCGCCGCGCGTCGACCTGGCGGCCACGGCGACGCCGCCTGCGCGAGTCTCGGTCGGCACGCCATCGACCGTCGCGACCGCCGAAGCGATCCGCGCCGGCGTTGACGGGCGCGCGTCGGCGCCGCCCGCGACAGTGATCGCGACCAGCGAAGTGGCGCTGCAAAGCGCGGGGACCGATCTGCCGCGTTCGAAGGCCGCGACTACGCCTCCGTCATCGAGGGACGGCGAGGCCTCTGCAAGCGAGTCTTCGCCCGGGCGCGGGGAAGCGTCGCCGCCGCGCAGCGTACCGCCCTCCAAACCGCGCGACGATTGGCGTTCGCGGCTCGCCGGCCTGTTCGGCGTTTTTCGGGATCGGAACGGAGCGCCCGCGCCGGTCGAGGATCGCAACGGTCAGGCGGCCGCCGCGCGGCAGGCGACGTCGCGCATGCTCGCGCAAGCCGCGACCGATGCGCTCGCGCGTGCCGCAGTCGTACCGGCCGTCGCGGTGCCCGTCGCGCAGTCTCCCGCGCCGCCGGTCTTGGTGCCGGCGCCGATCGCGAACGAGTCGGCTGTTCAGGCGCCACCCTCCGTACGATCGATATCGGCGAATGAAGTCGAGTCGCGCCCGGCGGCGACAGGCGCGTTCGACGCCGATGCGCGGACGCGCCCGCCGATGCCGCCGGGCATGGCGTACCTGCCCGCGCCCGTGCCGCCTACGCCAACGCGCGTCGTCGCGTCCCAGCAGGAGTCGCAGGACCTCGTGTCACGGGCAAGTCGCTTGCTCGTGGAGACGATCCCGCGCGTGGCAGCGCAGGCCGAGCCGGAGATGTCCCGCGTGCTGTCGCTCGCGGCGGTCGCGAACCGGCCCGCGCAGTCGCGGCAGATCGCGGAAGCGGCCGACGGGCCGTGGCCGAGCGAGAGCGCGTGGATCCCCGTCGCGGAGACGATGCCGGCCTATGCGCGGCGCCTCCACAACGAGGCGCGGCGCGCGTCGGCGTCGGGCACCGACATTGCGGCCGCCGTAAACATCGAGCTCGAAGCGTTCGGCGCCAATCCGCGCGACCCCGACATCGCTGGCTATCTTGCGGCCCTCCATCTGCGGATGACGCCGGCGCGACCCGAAACGGCGCGCCAGCTGGCGCTCCACGCCATCGTCCTGAGCGGCTCGAGACGATCGACCCGCTACTCCGAATGGAGCACGTTCGCCGTCGCGAGCGCACTGACCGGGCGCGATGCCGACGCCGCGCGCGCATTCCTCGCCGAGGCCGCGCTCACAAGCAACGTGGAGCGCAGCTGCCAGGTTGCGCTGCGCGCCTACGCTAGCTACGGCGAGCGACTGCGCACACCGGTGCTGACGCTGCTCCAGCGCGTCAACGCGCAAGGACGCGCCTATGATGCGCCGTCGTGCACGTGGCCGGCCTACTGGAACGCTGCAGCGCGGGCGGGTGCAGCGTTCTGAGTAGCGGCGACGCAGACCCTCGCGCGGCTTGCGTGCAAGGCGTGTTGCTGTTTTCGCCGAACGCGGGCGACGCGTTGCGCCGGCGTCAGCCGGCGTCCACGAGCTGGTGCAGCGCCTGCTGGTCGAGCAGCCGCACTTCCCGACCCACGACGCGAATGACGCCTTCGCGCTGAAAGCGGGAGAACAAGCGGCTGACGGTCTCGAGCTTGAGCCCGAGGTAGCTGCCGATTTCGGCGCGCGTCATTCGCAGCAGGAACTCGCGCGGCGAGTACCCGCGCGCCATGAACTGCGTCGACTGTTCCAGCAGGAAGACCGCCAGCCGCTTGTCGGCACGCATGCCGCCGAGGAGAACGATCAGCGTGTGCGCCCGCGCCGTTTCCAGCGCCTGGAGCCGATGAAGGTTGCGGCGAAAACGATCGGATTCGTTCGCCAGCGTCTCGATCTCGTCGAACGGCAGCCGCCACGCCTCGAGGTCCTCGAGGGCGATCGCGTCGCATTCGTGCACGTCGCTGCCGATGCCGTCGGTGCCGACGATGTCGCCGGACATGTGGAATCCGGCGATCTGGTGATGTCCGTCCTGGGTCGACAGCACGGTCTTGCAGCAGCCGAGTCGAATGGCGTAGAGCGCGGCGAGGCGATCGCCGGCGCGAAACAGGACGTCATTGCGATGGAAGCGGACGCGGTGACGCAGCAGTCGCTCCAGGTCCTCCGCCGTTGCGGGGTCGAGACCGACGGACAGGCAGACGTCAGTGAGGCGCCAGACCGGATATTGCTCCGGAGCCTTGGCGCTGCTCCGCGCGACGACTTCACCGCGCGCGTCTGCAACGCCTGCAGGTCTGGGGCCTTCCGGTGGGCGCAGGACGCCGGACGATGCGGGCTCCGGACGCGTCGCGCCGCTCAACGTTGCGACCACGCCATGCGATCGCCCGAGTGTCGCCATGCCGATCGCCGAACGTTGCGTGAACTGCCGCGCATAGCCGCGACGTCCGTGCGGAATGATGCTGGCGCATGCCGCGCCGCCCCCTGGTGTCCCTTTCATCCGTTCTCCTCCCCAGAGAGGTCCTGGATGTTGTTTTGGCTTGCCTCCCAAACGCGGGAGGTGGTGGGGCCAGCATAGTCTCAAAACCATCGGTACGGAAGCGTACGACGTAAACCTTGCTTGACACTCTCCACGCTCTCCCTCATCATCTTGATTGAACGATCAATCAAGTCATGACACCCGCCTTTCCAACGACCCGAGACCGCCTGGTTTTGACCGCGATGCAGCTGTTCTGGGAAAAGGGTTACGGCTCGACCAGCGTCGCCGACGTGTTGAAGGCGGCTGGCGCCAACAGCGGCAGCCTGTACCACTTCTTCCCCGGCAAGCAGGACCTGCTGCTCGCCGTGCTCGCCGCGTATCGCGAGGGCATCGAGCCGATGCTGCTGGCGCCCGCATGGGCAGGCGTCGACGATCCGCTGGAGCGCATCTTCGCGTTGCTCGCGCGATATCGGCAAAGCATCGTCGATACCGAATGCGTCTACGGCTGCCCGATCGGCTCGCTCGCGCTGGAAATCCACGAGCCCGATCCGGACGTCCGGACGGCGCTCGCCGCAAATTTCGATGCCTGGGTCGACGCGGTGGCACGCTGTCTCGTCGACGCCGGCGATCGCCTGCCGCGCGGCGTCGATCGCCGCGCGCTCGCGGAGTTCGCGCTGACAACGATGGAGGGCGGGGTGATGCAGGCCCGCACCCATCGCGACGTCGGCTTCTTCGACCGTGCCGTCGCGCAGCTGCGCGCCTACCTGCGCGCGCTGGAGCGCGACGCGCACAACCCAAACCCGTGAGGCCTGTCATGCGCAAGATGCTGCTCTGTCTCCTCGCCGTTCCCGTCGTCGCGTCCGCCGAGCCTGTGGACGCGTTGAAGCCGATGGCGTTCCTTGCCGACGCCTGCTGGAAGGGCGCCTTTGCCGACGGCAAGCAGACCGATGAGCATTGCTTCGCGTGGCTCTACGGCGGCAAGGCGTTGCGCGACACGCACACGGTCCGCACGCCCGGACGGCCCGACTACATCGGCGAGACGACGTATTACTGGGACTCGGCGGCGAAGCGCGTGGAGTACCTGTATGTTGAAAATCTCGGCGGCATCAGCCGCGGTACGATGGAGAGCGCGCCGCCCGCGCTCGTGTTTCCGCCAGCGCAATACGTGGAGGGCGGCAAGGCGATGACGTTTCGCACGCGCTGGACGAAGATCGACGAGACAACCTACGAAGCCTTTGCCGAAATGCAGGACAAGGAGGCGTGGATGCCGATGTTCAAGCTGACGATGAAACGGACGACGGGCGCACCGTGACCGCCACGCGCGCGGTGAAGTGCCCGCAATGCGGCGCGACGGTGGCGTGGTCGCCGGCGTCGCGCTGGCGGCCGTTCTGCTCCGAGCGCTGCAAGACGCTCGATCTCGGCGCGTGGGCGTCGGAGGCCTACCGGATACCGGTCGTCGAGCGCGACGACGGCGACGACACCGAGCTCGACAAGCCCGAGTAGCGCCGCCGCACGTTCAGTCCCACGCGTGGCGGCGCAGGGCGACGCCGTGCGCGCCGTGGTCGATGGCGCGCGCGAGGTCGGCGTGCGCCAATCCACCGAGCGCAAACACCGGCACGCGCGTCCCGGCAACGGCCGCCGCGAACCCGGACCAGCCGAGCGGCGGCACCTCGGGATGCGTCGGCGTGCGATCCACCGGGCCGAGCACGACAAAATCCAGCTCGAGCTCGCCCGCACGCGCCACTTCCTCCGCCGTGTGACACGATGCCGCGACGACGAGATCGCGCGGTCGCGCGCTCGCCGCGGCGAGCGCGGCCGACGTCCAATGAACGCCGGCGAAGCCGCCGCGACGCGCATCGTCCGCGGTTCCGTTCAGCAGCACACGTGCGCCGAAGCGAGCGGCCAGCGGCAAGAGCTTTGCCGCGAACGCGTCCCGCCGCGCAACCATCCAGTCCTTTTCGCGCAACTGCAGAAGACGCAGGCCGTTCGCCAATGCCCGCTCGGCGTGTGCCAGGAAAACGTCCTCGCCGACATCGTCCGCACAAGTGATTCCGCAGATCGCAGGCAGCGACAGGGCGGCGAGCACGCGGGTGTTCGCCGGCAACAACGGCGCCACGTCGAACGCGCCGGGCGTCTGCCACGTGAACGCCTGTCCATCGTGCCCGACCGGGTCCCCGGTCCACGCGAACACGCGGAAGAAGCTAAGCTCGACGTGCGCATGCGGGTACGCGAAGCGCTGCGTGAGCCAGGGCGCTGCGCGCACGACGGTGAGACCCAGCTCCTCCTGCAGCTCGCGCGCGAGGGCGTGCGCCGGCGTCTCGCCCGGCTCCAGCTTGCCACCGGGAAATTCCCAATAGCCCGCATAGGGCTTGCCGGGTGGACGCTGCGCGAGCAGCACGCGGCCGTCGGGATGGACGAGCACCGCGGCCGCCACACGCGTGACCGGGCGCGCGTCCGGCGGGATCGTCACCGCGACCGCAATGCGCGGGCGCCCGCGTGCGCTTTCGCGAACTGCCACGCAATGCGGCCGCTGCGCGAGCCGCGCTGCAGAGCGAACTGCAGCGCCTCGCGCGTGCGCAGCTCCGCTTCGCGCGCGGACGTCGCGGCCTTGACGCCGAAATGCGCGAGCCAGCCGTCCACGGCCGCAAGATAATCGTCCTGCGCGAACGGATAGAACGAGATCCAGAGGCCGAAGCGCTCGGACAGCGAGATCTTCTCCTCGACCGATTCGCCGGGGTGGACTTCCTCGCCGATGTGCCGCGTCTCGAGATTCTCGGCGAAGTACTCGGGCAGCAGGTGGCGCCGGTTGGATGTGGCGTAGACGAGCACGTTGCCGGCAGCGCCCGCGATCGACCCGTCGAGCATCACCTTGAGCGCCTTGTAGCCGGCCTCGCCGGCGTCGAATGTCAGATCGTCGCAGAAGACGACAAAGCGCTCCGGCCGCGCAGCGATCAGGTCGGCGATGTCCGGCAGGTCGACGAGATCCGCCTTGTCGACCTCGATGAGGCGCAGCCCCTTGCCCGCATAGCGCGCGAGCATCGCTTTCACCAGCGACGATTTGCCGGTCCCGCGCGAGCCCGTCAGCAGCACGTTGTTCGCTGGAAGACCCGCGACGAACTGGCGCGTGTTCTGGTCGATCGTCTTTTTTTGCTCGTCGATCGCAACGAGGTCCTGCAGCGCGATCGCGTGCGGGTGAAGCACCGGCGCGAGGTGGCCACGGCCATTGCGCTTGCGCCAGCGTGCGGCGGTGACCTTCGTCCAGTCGGGCTCGGCCGCCGGCGGCGGCAGCAGCGCCTCGACCCGCGCGAGGACCTCCTCGGCGCGCGCAATCAGCGTGCCGAGGCTCGCCGCGTCGGGGCGCTTCGCGGCGCGCATCTCAGGAGCGGTAATCGGCGTTGATCGAAACGTAGTCGTGCGAGAAATCGCACGTCCAGACCGTTGCGCGCGCGGCGCCGCGGCCGAGATCGACACGAACGTCGATTTCCGCGCCGGCCATTGCGCGCTGGCCGTCCTCCTCGCGGTAGGACGCGGCGCGGCCGCCGCGATCGACCACCAGCACGTCGTCGAGCCAGAACGACACCTTGGCCGGGTCGAGATCGGCCGGACCGGTGTTGCCGATTGCGCACACGATGCGGCCGAGGTTGGGATCCGAAGCGAAGAACGCCGTCTTGACGAGCGGCGAGTGGGCGATGCCGAAAGCGACCCGCCGGCACTCGTCGACGTCGCGGCCGCCTTCCACGCGGATGGCCATGAACTTCGTCGCGCCTTCGCCGTCGCGCACGATCGCCTGTGCGAGCTCGATCGCGACGTCCTCGATCGCCGCGCGCACCGCGGTGAGACGCGCATCGTTGGCGCTGCGGATCGGCGGCAGGGGCGCCTTGCCGCTCGCGGCGATCACGAAGCTGTCGTTCGTCGACGTGTCGCCGTCGACGGTCGCGCCGTTGAACGAAACGTCGGCCACGTCGCGCGCAACGTCGACCAGCAGCGGTGCCGCAATCGGCGCGTCCGTCGCGATGAACGCGAGCATCGTCGCCATGTCGGGATGGATCATCCCCGCGCCCTTCGCGATGCCCGTGACGGTGACCGGGACGCCGTCGAGACTTACGCGCCGCGACGCGCCTTTGGGGACCGTGTCGGTCGTCATGATCGCCTTCGCGGCCGCGAGCCAGTGATCGGCACGCGCGGCCGCCACGGCCGCCGGCAGCGCGGTCACGATGCGATCGACGGGCAGCGGCTCCATGATCACGCCGGTGGAATATGGCAGCACTTCCTCGGGCGCGCAGCCGATGAGCTGGGCGAAGCGCACGCAGGTGGCATGCGCGGCGGCAAGCCCTGCCTCACCCGTGCCGGCGTTCGCGTTGCCGGCGTTGACGACGAGGCCACGGAAGTCGAGGCCGCGCGCGTGCTGGTCGCGCAAGTGCGCCCGGCAGATCGAGACGGGCGCGGCGCAGAAGCGGTTCTGCGTGAACACGCCGGCCGCGATCGTTCCCGGCTCCGCGAGCACGACGAGGACGTCGTCGCGCGACCAGTTCTTGATCTTCGCGGCCGTTGCGCCGAGCGTGATGCCCGGCACCGGCAGCAGCGATTCCGCAGCGGGCGGCGTGTAGTTGACGGGCATGCGTCGGCGCGGACCCGGCTTCGACGGCGGCTAGCCGAGCCGGCCGTGGCAGTGCTTGTATTTCTTGCCCGAGCCGCAGGGACAGGGGTCGTTGCGGCCGACCTTCTCGCCGGCACGCACGAACGGCGGCGGGGGCGCGAGCGCGACGTCGCCGCCATTGCCATCGCCGCCGCCGCCCAGGGCCTCGTCGTAGTCGGCATGCTGATACTTGACGTTGCTGACCGGCGGCGCTTCCTCGACGGCCTGCACGTCCTCGGGGGTGCGCACCTGGACGGTGAGCACGACGCGCACGACGTCGGTCTTGATGCGGTCGAGCATGTCCGAAAAGAGCTCGAACGCCTCGCGCTTGTATTCCTGCTTCGGGTTCTTCTGCGCATAGCCGCGCAGGTGGATGCCCTGGCGCAGGTGGTCGAGCGCCGCGAGATGTTCGCGCCAGTGATGGTCGACCGTCTGCAGCATCAGGCTGCGCTCGAATTGCCGCATGAGCTCCGGCCCGACCTGCTCCTCGCGGACCTTCCAGGCCTTTTCCGCAATGTCCGCGACACGCCCGCGCAGCGCCTCCTCGTCGAGGTCGGGTTCGGACTTCAGCCACTCCGCGGCCGGCGCCTGCAGCTGGAAATCCGCGGCGAGCGTCGTCTCGAGGCCGGGCACGTCCCATTGCTCCTCGACCGACTCCGGCGGCACGTAGCGCTTCACCGTGCTCTCGATCTCGCCGCGCACCATGTTCGCGATCGTATCGGCCACGTCGTCGCCTTCGAGCAGGTCGTTGCGCTGCTGGTAGATCACGCGGCGCTGGTCGTTGGCGACGTCGTCGTATTCGAGCAGTTGCTTGCGGATGTCGAAATTGCGCGCCTCGACACGCGTCTGCGCCTTGGCGATCGAACGGTTGACGATCGGATGCTCGATCGGCTCGCCTTCGGGCATCTTGAGCCGCTGCATGATCGTGCCCAGGCGCTCGCCGCCGAAGATGCGCAGCAGCGGATCCTCGAGCGACAGGTAGAAGCGCGAGCTGCCCGGGTCGCCCTGGCGCCCGGAGCGGCCGCGGAGCTGGTTGTCGATCCGCCGCGACTCGTGGCGCTCGGTGCCGATGATGTGGAGCCCGCCGGCCTTGATGACTTCGTCGTGGCGTCCCTGCCACTCGCCGCGCAGCCGGGCGATCTCGCGTTCCTTCTCCTCGGACGGAAGGTCGGGATCCTCGCGCATCGTGAGGAGCTGCGGTTCGATGCTGCCGCCGAGCACGATGTCCGTGCCGCGACCCGCCATGTTGGTGGCGATCGTGATCACGCCGGGGCGACCCGCCTGCGCGACGATCTCCGCCTCGCGGGCGTGCTGCTTGGCGTTGAGCACGTTGTGCGGCAGCTTCACCTTGTCGAGATGCTGCGCCAGCAGCTCGGAATTCTCGATCGACGTCGTGCCGACCAGCACCGGCTGGCCGCGCGCGTGGCATTCCTTGATGTCGGCGACGATCGCGTCGACCTTCTCCTGGAACGTGCGAAAGATGAGGTCGTTCTCGTCCTTGCGCACCATCGGCTGGTGCGTCGGAATCACCATCGTCTCGAGGTGATAGATCTGCTGGAACTCGAACGCCTCGGTGTCCGCCGTGCCGGTCATGCCGGCCAGCTTGCCGTACATGCGGAAGTAGTTCTGGAACGTGATCGACGCGAGCGTCTGGTTCTCGCGCTGGATAGGCACGCCCTCTTTCGCCTCCACCGCCTGATGCAAGCCGTCCGACCAGCGCCGCCCCGACATCAGCCGGCCGGTGAACTCGTCGACGATGACCACTTCGCCGTTCTGCACGACGTATTGCTGGTCGCGGTGGAACAGCGAATGCGCGCGCAGCGCGGCATACAGGTGATGCATGAGACCGATGTTGTGGGCATCGTAGAGGCTCGATCCCGGCGGGATCAATCCGGCCGCGCCGAGAATGCCCTCCGCGTGCTCGTGACCCTCTTCCGACAGCAGCACCTGGTGGGCCTTCTCGTCGACCCAGTAGTCGCCGGCGCTCTTCTCATCCGCCTGGCGCGTGAGCTTCGGCGCGAGCTCGTTCAGCCGGTAATACAGCTCGACGTTGTCGTCCGACTGCCCCGAGATGATGAGCGGCGTGCGGGCCTCGTCGATCAGGATCGAGTCGACCTCGTCGACGATCGCGTAGTGCAGGCCGCGCTGCACGCGCTCGCTCGGCGCGAACACCATGTTGTCGCGCAGGTAGTCGAATCCGAACTCGTTGTTCGTGCCGTACGTGATGTCGGCCGCGTAGGCGGCCTGCTTGTCGGCATGCGGAAGCTGCGAGAGGTTGACGCCGACGGTGAGGCCGAGGAAGCGATAGATGCGCCCCATCCAGTCCGCGTCGCGCTGCGCGAGGTAATCGTTCACCGTGACGACATGCACGCCCTGCCCGCCGAGCGCATTCAGATACGCGGGCAGCGTGGCGACGAGCGTCTTGCCTTCGCCGGTGCGCATCTCCGCGATCTTGCCGTTGTGCAGCGCAATGCCGCCGATCAGCTGCACGTCGAAATGGCGCATGTTGAGCGTGCGCTTTCCGGCCTCGCGGACCACGGCGAACGCTTCGGGCAGGACGTCGTCCAGCGTGGCGCCGGCCGCGACCTTCTGCTTCAGCTCGGCGGTCTTGTCGCGCAGCGCGCCGTCGGACAGCGCCGCCATCGCGGGCTCCAGCGCGTTGATTGCGCGGACGGACTCCTGGTATTGCTTGATCAGCCGCTCGTTGCGGCTGCCGAAGATGCGGGTGAGGATGTTGGAGATCATCGCGGTGGGGGAAATGCCTCGGTTAACTGGGGACCGCCGGCATAAAAGACAAGGGGTGAGGACGACCTCACCCCTCACTCGAATTCGTCAGCCGCCGCGGGATCAGCCCGTGCGCTGCAGAAAGCGCGCCGGATTCTGCGGCGTCCCGTTGAGGCGCACCTCGAAATGCAGATGCGGCCCGGTCGACCGGCCGGTCGACCCGACGGCGGCGACCCGCTGGCCGCGCACGACGAGGTCGCCCTCCTTCACGAACAGCCGGGACGCGTGCGCATAACGCGTCACAAGTCCATTGCCGTGGTCGATCTCGACCATTTTACCATATTGGGGGTGAACCTCGGCGAAAACGACCTTGCCGCTTGCGGCCGCCACGACGGACGTGCCCACCTCCGCCGGAAAATCGATGCCCTCGTGAAACGAGTTCTCGCCCGAGAACGGGTCGATCCGGTAACCGAAATTCGACGAGAACCAGCCGTCGATGATCGGCTGCAGCGTCGGCAGGAACTTGCGGTTCGCCGAATCCTGCACCAGCAGCGCCTCCAGCACGCCGAGCTGGTCGGAGCGCGCGTCGATGTCGCGCGTGAGGCGGTCGATCAGCGAAGTGAATTCCGGAACGGAGAAGGCGTGCGACGGCTGCGACGATGATTCGGCGCCGCCGCGGCCGGGCGCCGCCCCGGGCTGCAGCATCTTGAGATCGGCCGGCTTCAGTCCGGCAATCTTCGCGAGGCGCTCGCCGAGGCCGTCGAGCAGCAGCATCTTCGCCTGCAGTTCGCCCAGCCGCACGGCCATCGCGTTGAGGTGCCCCTGGATGCGCTCCTGCGTCCGCTCCGCCTGCTCGCGCTGGTCCGCCAGCACGATCGCCTGCAGCCACGGGTGCTGGACGGCCGCCGCCCATTTCAGCGTGACGTAGTTGAACCCGATCGTGAAGACGGAGAGCAGGACCAGCAGCGACACGCTGCCGATTGCCCAGTGGCGCGCTTCGAGGGTGATCGTGCGGGCACGGGCGCTCGCCCCGGTGACGAGGATGATATTCAATTCGGGTACCCTCCGACCATCGCTACTGGATGTTGCGTTTCACGTGTCGAACTCCGGCAAACCGCCACCGAAGCCGCTACGCCTGACCCCGCTTGCGCGGGTCTTCGACGCCGATCCGCGCATCGCCGCCTGGACGGCGCGTCGCGGCGAAGAAGCTGCGCTGACTGCGCTCGTCCGCCGCCAGTTGCCGCGTCCCCTCGCCGAGCGGGTGCACGTCGCCGGTGCGCGGGATCGCGTGCTCGAACTTGCCGCCGCCGGCGGCGCCGTCGCCGCAGCCGTGCGACAACGAACGCCCGACCTGGTGGAGACCCTGCGCCGCGAAGGATGGGACTTTACTGAAATACGGATTCGGGTGCAAGTCAGCGGCGACCCGGTCTCCCCCCAAAAACCTGTTTCTCGTCAGATAGATGGGCACGCTTCTGCGCTGTTCGACCTCGCGGGACGCCTGTCGGACGGCCCCCTCAAGCAGGCGCTTGACCGCTGGTCGCGGCGGGCGCGGGGCCGTTCCTCGAAGTAGGAAGGCAGCGCTAGAACAGCGGCGCCAGGATCGGGCCGAAGATCCGCTCGGCGGCAAAGAGCAGCAGCACGACGACGAGCACGAGCACCGTGAACACGACGACCTGCCAGATGAACCGCAGGTAGCGGCGATCGCGCTTGAAGACGTAGAGCAACAGCGCGACGGCAACCGTCGCGAGCGCGAAAAACAGCAGGAGCCGGACGATGACCAAGGGAATCGTGCGGGTCGGTGCGCAGGGGAGCAGCCGGAACTCGGCGGGACTTTGGCGCCGCCGCGTTCACCGCCGCGCACCGGCTGCGCCTGCCGAACCGCTAGGCCGTCACCGGGTTCCAGCCCTTGAAGGCCGTCGGCACGTCGGCGTCGGTGCCGAATGTCGTGATCTCGTATGCGTCGGGTTGCGCGAGGAGCGCGCGCGCGACGGCGTTGTTGAGCGCGTGCCCCGGCTTGAACGCCGTGTACTGGCCAATCAGCGGACGGCCGAGCAGATAGAGATCGCCGATCGCGTCGAGCACCTTGTGCTTGACGAACTCGTTGTCGTAGCGCAGGCCTTCGCGGTTGAGGACGCGCGTCTCGTCGAGCACCACCGCGTTCTGCAGGCTCCCGCCCAGTGCGAGGCCTGCGCTGCGCATGGCCTCGACGTCCTGCATGAAGCCGAACGTGCGTGCGCGGGCGACTTCCTTGACGTACGAGTTCTCGGCGAAGTCGACGACCACGTGCCGGTTCTCCGAGCCGAACACCGGATGCGGAAAGTCGATCGTGAAATCGAGGCGAAAGCCGTCGAACGGCTCGAAGCGCGCCCACTTGTCGCCGTCGTTGACCTGGACGGGCGCCTTGATGCGCAGATACTTCTTGGGCGCCGACTGCTCGACCACACCCGCGGACTGCAGCAGGAAGACGAACGGAACGGCGCTGCCGTCCATGATCGGTATCTCGGGCCCCGCGACGTCGACGTGCAGGTTGTCGATGCCGAGCCCCGCGAGCGCGGACATCAGATGCTCGACGGTGGAGATCGCCGCATCCCCCTGCTTCAGGGTCGACGAGAGCCGCGTGTCGCCGACGTTTTCCGCGCGCGCCGGGATGCTGACCGGAACGGCGAGGTCGACGCGATGGAAGACGATGCCGGTGTCCGGCGCCGCGGGGCGCAGCGTGAGCTCGACCCGCGCACCGGTGTGCAGTCCTACACCCGTGGTTCGGGTCGTGCTCCGGAGAGTGCGCTGCATGAGCATGCTTTCAGCGGCGGGCCCACCGTGGGGCGGCACCCCATTTCGTCGTCGCGTCAAAGGTTTATCTAGCATTTTAACATGCTCCATCGTGCCGGGCGAGCCTTGCGGCCGACGTCGGCATCCTGGCCCGCGAGGGCGCTTCGCAAGCCTCGACGCCCTGCCGCGCGCCTCTCGCCCGTAACGCCGTCAATCCGCCTGCTTGCGCAGGAACGCCGGAATTTCCGACGCGTCGAACGACCCGGCAGCGGCACTGGCGATCCGATTGCGCGGGTTGCGCGTCACCGTCGGCTGGTCGAAGCGGTCATAGTCGACCTCGCCGCGCGGAATGCCCACGTCGTCGGTTCCCGTGCGCAGCGTCGCTGCCGGCACCACCTCGATCTTCGGCGGGCGCTTCGTCGCGGCAACCGCGCTGCCGAGGCCGGTCGCGATCAT